>JAESFU010000825.1_pt1 | contig 10731 bp, 6 predicted proteins | sample 9269461 | NCBI WGS metagenome assembly JAESFU01 (sample SAMN14502556, study PRJNA617107) | algae metagenome | isolation source: Stenomitos rutilans HA7619-LM2 and co-occurring heterotrophs from cave walls | place: USA: Waikapalae cave, Hawaii | collected 2009-07-28
CGGGTCAGGTCGACGCGATCAGAGACCTTGAGCTTCGCGAATAGCCCCCGGATATGCCATTCCACTGCACGCTTGGTCCTTCGGATCACCGCACCGATCTCGTCGTTTCCCAGCCGCTGCGTCACAAGCCGGAGCACTTCCATCTGGCGACGGCTGAGCCCCTCGATCCCGCCCCACGTGCCGTAGAGCGCAAACGAGCAGTCCCGTTGATCCTGCCAGCTTGTGTCGGTCTCGCTGAGCATGACCCTCCGAGACGTCTGGAACACGAGCTGGTCATTGACCGACGGATCCTGGATGCAGGCAAGGTGCGTTTCGACGCGATACCCCGCTGCGATCTCGATGATCTTGGTCGGCCGACCGGTGATCGCGGTCGTCTGAACGAATCGCGAGCGTTCGCTCCCCCACACATCACGGCCGAGCCTTCCGGGTCGGATGCGATCTGCATGGGTTGTCGGTTCAAGACCAAAGAAGGCCATGAACCTAGCGGAGTTGGAGATACGGCCGCCCTGCGCATCGTGCAGCGCAGCGCATGTCTCGGCGCTCCCGCTGTACATGGACGCGAGATACCTCGCACACTCCAGTGAGAGCGCAACGCCTGCATCCGGCTCGTAGTCGAGCAGCGAGCCGTAGTCACGAGATTCTGTCAGACGTTCATACACGCGATCATCACTCTCTGCCGGTCTAGGCCATTAATGGCCACCGGCTGTTGTCCCCCGGAGAGAGCTGAGGTCACCGAGCATATCCACGAGTGCCATGTCAAGCTCGGCTGCAAGACCTGTCTGGAGTGAACCTGGCGTGCCGCGACCGGTGCGAAGATGGGTCAGCACCGTCTGAACCGCGATCTGGCCCTGCGCGATCTCCGCGGCGCTCAGATCAGGCAGAAGTCCCTGGGTCCGATAGCGATCGATGAGTTCCGAGGTCGCGAGCATGGCCTGGCTCTGGGATGCCATCGTTGCCATGCCGTCCGCGGGGTCCTTGCACATCAGGATGATGCAGATGTACTCGAAAAACTTGAGCAGTTCGTAGTCCCACACGTTGTTGATGTCGCCCGGATACGGGCCATCGAACACCACGGGAAAGCCTGCATCGACGAGAACCAAGGGCTGCACCGGCACATCAGAGGCGATCACCCCTCGTGCCTGTACGTGCCCGCCAAGGGGCAGTGCCCCAACTCCCAAAATCGAGCCCACAATCATCGTGGACAGGCTGAATTTGGCTGTATGATGACTCACGCTAGTGATGCGCATGGTTTCCCTCTCTTCCATTGGCGAGACCTTTCCACGGCCTCGCACGTATCTAGGCGGAGCTCGAAACCGGGTGTGACGGCCTCGAACGAAAATTCTTGACGATGCGGCGTAAAACCTGGTCCTGGAGGGACTTATGTTCAGCGCTAAACCCGATTCGCCTGCCGCGGTATTGCTCCGCATCCAGGACGGAGACCGAGATGCTGCGGCGCAGTTCATCTCATCCAATGCGCCACTCATTCGAAGGCGCTTCCGTCACAAACTCGGACGTGCCATGCGTCGGGTCTTTGATTCGCAGGAGCTCATCTCGACCGTCAGCAGGAGGCTCGACCGTCTTGTCAAGCAGGGCATGGTCCGTGCAGTCAATGAGCGGCAGCTCTGGTCGCTCGTCTTCGATATTGCCGAGCATGCGGTGATCGACAAGTCCAGGACGCTCAAACGACTCGAAAAGGTCGAGGCGCAGGACTCACCATTCGCAGAGATGCTCCGAACCTGCCTTCTTCAGGACCAGGACGCCCAGCCCACCGAGACCGTCGAGCTCGGCGACCTCTTCGAAAGCCTCCCGGACCCCGTGGACCGAGAAATCCTCGCGATGTGGCTGAACGGAACGTCCCACCTGGTCGTGGGCCAGCTCCTGGACATCCCGCACGCCACCGTCCGCAAACGTTGGGAGCGGATTAAGGACAAGTGCAGAACTCGCATCCAGTCCGGCCCTGAAGCCCTCACGTCCGATCAGCAGGGGGAGGAGAACGTATGACCACCGGGGGGTCACCGTGGCAGGACCTGTTGGTGAGGCTCGCGTCGTCGATGAACGACTCGGAGCTCTCCAATTTTCTCTCCGTCAACCGCGTCCAGACCGACGACGATCTGGCGGATGCGATCGACATCGACGCGCGCTCGCGCGATGCGGACAACACCACCGTTGATCTGCACCGCTACATGACCGCGATCCCGCGCCTCCAGGATCGTCCCGTCGTGCTCGATACCGCGCTCGAAGCGACGCTGCGCTCGATGCGAAACGCAGGGATCGATCAGGTTCAGGCAGTCGCCATCCTCGTTGAGGACTATCCCAGGCTCGCGACGCCCATCCGCACCTGCGCCATGCTTGATGAGTGCGTCGCGGGTACCTCCACGATCGCCGCGGGCGTCACTGCTGCAGAGCCGCTCACGCTCCCGTGCAGCATCGGTGAACCCACTGAAGACGGCCGCCCCCGTTACGAGCTTCGCGAACTGATCGGACGCGGCAACCAGGCGATGGTCTACCTCGCCGTCGATCGTCGGCTCTCCTCTGGCGACAGCCCTGCATACGTCGCGATCAAGGTGATGCAGCACATCGCAACCGACGACTTCATGCCGCTCCCATCACTGGGAACCGAGGCGCACGCCGCCCGCCGCGTCAATCACACCAACGTCGTCAGGGTTCTTGATCGCGGCATCATGTCCGACGGCCGCGAGTTTGTTGTCTACGAGTACGTGCGAGGCACGACGCTCCAGGATCTTCGCTCGCACCGCTCTGGCCCGCTCGACCCTGACGAAGCAGCTGCACTGGTCATCGAGATCGCGCGAGGACTTCAGGCAGCACACAACGCTGCGGTCCTGCACTGCGATCTCAAGCCCGCGAACATCCTTCTCACCGAAACCCGCGTCCCCAAGATCGCGGACTTTGGCCTCGCACGCCACATCCAGGCCCACGACCTTGCGGAAGGTCCCGTCGGCAGCTTCGCGTTCATGTCGCCCGAGCAGTTCAGTGCTTCGGTCGAGGCCAACATGACGACTGCAGACATCTATTCGCTCGGCGGCGTGCTCTACTGGCTCCTGACCGACATGGCGCCCAACGGCAACGACGCCGAGACCGTCGGCAGCCGCCTCCGTGCAGGGGCGGATGCAGAGCCCGCGACCCCCGCGACGCTCCGCGAAGGGCTTGATCCCGATCTTGCCGCGATCTGTGCTCGTGCCATCCACCCGCGCCGCGAAGGGCGGTACGCCTCTGCAGAGGCCTTTGCCTCTGACCTTGAGATGTACCTTGCTCACTCGCCGATCTCCTGGCGCAAGCCCAGCAGGGGCCGCCTGATCCAGCTCGCATACCTCCGCTCGCCCCGCGCGTTCACGATCATCACCGCGACCGGGTTCTCGACGGTGATCGCGATCGTTGCCGCTGCAGGTCTCTGGCATACCAAGACCGTCGATGCGTACGAGTACCAGTACCAGATGGAGCGTGCCAAGAGCACGATCAGCGAGACGCAGCGCAAGCAAGAGCTCGATAGTGCGCGTCTAGAGGGCATCAGTTCCTACGCATACTCGATGCAAAAGCGGCTGACCGCGCCCGGCGAAGCGCCGTACGAGAACTGGCTTCAGGGCACGGTGATCGTCGAGCTTCTGGCGGGGCAGGGCCTCAACACCGCGGACGAGGACGGCCACATGCTCTGGCCCAATCGCATCGAGGTCACCCGCGAGCTTCTGGCGAAAGCAGCTGCTGAAGGCAGGTCCAACGAATTCAGCTCCCGTATCTGGGAAACGCTCCTTGGCTTCTGGCTCCTGAAGGCAGAACGCTTCAAGGAAGCCCAGGAAGTGCTCTCGACGAGCTCAGGCCGCTGGTCGCAGCTCTTTGGTTCGGGCGATCAGGTCACGATCACGGTCGAGGCGCTCGCCAACGCAGCCAAGTACGCGCAGATGATGGACGCAGGCAACTCACCTGCAGGGGATGTCGCGCGGGTCCGCGTCGCGCTCGAGAACGCGGTGCAGTTCGAGCGGCTTGAGAACAACGTCAAGGTCGTGATTCGCGAGAGTCTTGACCGTGCGTTCAAGGTCGGCAAGGACGGGGCGAAGAAGCCCGCGCAGCAGCGGTCGCACACCTTTGATTGATCAGTTGTTGCCTGTACAGATAGCCTGCTGCTTCACTTCGTGGGGCCTCGCCTCGGTGATGCCTTGCGCACGGTTCAATAGCTGAAGTTGTCGTTCGGATTCGTGCTCGAAAGCGTTGCCGACGTATTGACCGTCGCGACGCGATTGCCGCCCACGATCAACCCGTAGTTGTTTGCAGTACCGTTGACGATGTTGCGCCGGACAATCGTTCCACCACCTGCAGCAACGACGATGCCCGGGTCACCGTTGTAGATGTAGTTGCCTTCGATCAGGTTGCCGTTGCCGGTGCAGTAAATGTGCCCGGTTGTCCCTGAACTCGTGCCGTTGTTGTCAAACGTGCAGTCGCGGATCACCGTGAGCGACCCTGCGGTGACGCCGTTGTTCGCGTTGGCGCTGAAGAGGCAGTTCTCGATCACTGAGCCGTTGCCGAGGATCGCGCCGATCCCTGCATTGTTCTGCACCTGGCAGTCACGGATCGTCGTGTTGCCGTTGCCATTGATGCGGATGCCATCCGAAGCGCATTCACGGATCATGGCTCCCTCGATGAGCGAACCGCTCGCGACATCGATGCCGCGCTGCTGGCAAGACTCGACTCGCAAGCCTTTTACGCGAACGGGCGAACTTGGTGCCCTGAGTCCGTCGCCGCCGTTCTCGAGTGCAACGCAGTCGCGATAGTCCACGCGAACGGCCGCTGATTCGAAGGCGTGAAGGCCGTTGTAGTACGCCGCACACTCGTTGTATGCGTGGTTCCCTCCGGCATCTGAGCGAAAGCCGCTGTACTTGGTCGTGGATCTTCCGTTCTGGCGGGCAACGCACTGGTTGAACACGTTGTCGTACCCGGAGATATAGAACCCGTTGGAGTTGTTGCCGTCCGCGACGCACTCTGTCAGCGAGTTGGCGTTGCCCAGGATGTTGAACCCATGGGATGCGTTAAAGTCTGCGCTGCAGGCCGTATACGTACCGCCATACACAAGATCAAACCCATGGCCCGTGTTGCCTCGGGCAGCGCAACGCTCAAGCGTAATGTTGCCGCTCATCTGTCTGAAGCCGTGGCCGTTCGATTCTGTGATGCAGTCCTTGGCGATCGAATTGCTGCTCAGCGCGATCCCCGCTTGCGCGTTGCTTGAAGCAACGACATTGCTCAAGACTGACCGGATACCCATCATCAGCCCGTCCTGGCCATTGCTCCTGGCCTGGACGTCCTGGACGATGCAGTAGCTCGCCCCCAGGCAATTGATTCCTGCACCGTCATGATTCCGCACCGTGCCATTCTTGATCCGGATGTTCGAGAAGTCGCCGCCGCCCAGGATGCCGTTCAATGACGAAGTGACGCCGATGATCGAGTAGCCGTTCAGATCAAGCGTGACGTTGCTCGCCGCAATGACGATCGAGTGCTTGCCTGCAGCGCCCGCCACGTTGCCCGTCAGGTAGTACGAGCCTTCCTGCGTGATGCGGTGAACAGCGAGGCTGTCCCCGGGTGTATTGGCGGCCGAAACCGCGATCCTCGGCTCGACCTCGCTGAGCGTCTTGTACGTCGGCGCGATCGCGCCGGGCGGCGGGTCGAGCGGACCTGCGACGACGCCGATCGCCACGCACATCGCACCGATGAGTGCAGGGACGATGAACCGCTGCGATGCATTCTGCGTCATCATGGAACGGGCCTCCAGGAGTTTGCGATCAGGGAAGTGCCGAAACGGAACCAGATCTTGCCAGCCTGCGTCGCGGTACCCAGTCGCCGCAACGCAGGCACTGACTGTCAATCAACTCAATAACTGAAATTGTCGTTGGAGTTCGTGCTGCTGAGCGTCGCGGACGTGTTGATCGTGGCGACACGATTGCCACCGACAATCAGTCCATAGTTGTTGGCAGTGCCGTTGACGATGTTGCGCCGAACGATCGTTCCGCCGCCACTCGCGACCACGATGCCCGGATCACCGTTGTAGATGTAATTATCCTCGATCAGGTTGCCGTTGCCAGCGCAGTAGATGTGCCCAGTCGTCCCTGCACTCGTCCCGTTGTTGTCGAACGTGCAGCCGCGGATGACCGTGAGCGAGCCTGCTGTGCATCCGTTGTTGAAATTGGCAGTGAAAAGCGTGCTCTCAACGAGCGAGCCGTTGCCCAGCACTGCACCGATGCCGCCGGTGTTCTGAACATGGCAATGACGGATCGTTGCGTTACCGTTCCCGTTGATTCGGATGCCGTCAGACGTGCCGCCGCGAATCATGACGCGGTCGATCGAAGATCCTGCACCGACATCAAGCCCTCGCTGCGAGTTGGCTTCCAGCCGCGAGTCCTGGATTCGCACGGTTACTCCCGCTGCCCTGATTCCGTCGCTGCCATTCTCCATTGCCGTGCATTCTTTGTAATCAGTGCGCTGCGATGCAGATTCAAAGCCGTGCAAGGCGTTGTAGTACGACATGCAGTTGCTGTACGCGTGATTCGCTCCATCGGACGAGTAGAAACCGCTCGTGTTTGTCGATTGCCCGTTCTGCCTCGCCTGGCAGTGACTCATGAGGTGGTCGTACCCGCTGACGATGAACCCGTTTCGCACGTTCAACTCTGCCATGCAGCGTTCCAGCGTGATGCGGCCCCCGTTCAGCTTAAAGCCGTGCTGACCGTTGCTCGATGCAGTGCAATCGCTCACGGCGGTGCCGTCGATGACTTCAAAGCCGGTGAAGTTGTTGAATCGGGAAATGCAGTTTTCAATCCGGGTGTTCGGGCCGACCTGGCGAAATCCAACGGCGTTAAACTCAGCAATGCAATCAGTCACGATCGAGATTTCGCTCAGATGAAAGCCGGCGCCTGCATTTGACGCGGACTCCACGGTGTTGAGAATTGCACGAAATCCCGCAGAGATGCCATCGCCGCCGTTGCTGACAGCCTGCACATTCTCCACGGTTGTGCTGCGCGAGAGCGGCATGCTGATGCCGTTCAGCCCGTGATCACGCACCATGCCGTTGCGGATTCGAATGTTTGTGAGCGAACCTTCCCCGCGTATCCCGTCGCGCGATGTGCTGATCCCCTTGATCGTAAAGCCGTTCAGGTCGATGGTGACGTTGCTCGCAAGAATGAGAATCGAGTGCTTGTTGGCAACTCCCGCCACGTTGCCCGTCAGGTAGTACGACCCTTCCTGCGTGATTCGATAGAGCGAGTTTGCATCGCCCGGCGTGTTCGTCGCGTTGATCGCGGTGCGCGGCTCGACCTCGCTGAGCGTCTTGTAGGTCGGTGCGATTGCACCGGTGGGGGGGTCGAGCGGACCGGCGGTTACGACCACCGCAGCGCCAAGTCCAAAGGCAACGGCGGGGACAACGAACTTCATGAGTGAACGCATCGACGGCATGCTCTGAACCTCTTGGTTGCGATGAAACCCACGCACGAGTAGGCCGCAAAGCAGCACGTTCGAATGAACGCACGCACCATGCGCGGCGTGTACGGCGGCTGCGTCAGCATACCGCAACGTCCTTGGCGGTCACAGTGGAATCTCGGCGATGTAAACCGCCCAGCTTCTCAACAGTCAAGCTTCTCAACAGCCCATCTCAATAGTCGATGTTGGCCCACGGGCTGGTACCTGCAGCAGCGGTCCCGATCGGCCCCACATCGTTGCCGCTGACAATCGAGTACTCGGTCGCCGCACCGCGAGAGCTGTTGCGGATGATGACGTTGCCGCTACCGCTGCACACGATGCCAAAGTCGCCCGACACGAGCGAGTTGCTCTCAATCCTGCTTCCGCCGCCGCTCATGCGTATGTTCGCGCCGACTGTCGTCGCGGTGCCGCTGGTATCAATCCTGCAGTTCAGGATCATTCCGCCGCTGTTGGTCTCGATCCCGTCAAAGCCGTTCGCGCGTGCGTTGCACAGCGTCCACACATTGCCGAACCTTCCGAAGAAGCCATCGCCCGAGTTATCGTCTGCCCTGCAGTTGGTGAACGTGTTGCTGTCGTTGAAGTTGAACCCGCTTCCGCCGGTGTTCTTTGCGGCGACGCATTCGATGAGCGTGTTGCGGTCGGTTCCGCTGAACCCGCTCGTGCCAGCACCGGTCACAGTGCACCGTTCGACGAACGCATCGCTCGTGAAGATGATGCCGCCGACCGTGCCCGACACCGTGCACCCCGAGATCCGTGCACCACTCTCAACGCTGATCCCGTACGACGATCCCGTCGTGACCGTCGTATCGCGAATCGTCGCATTGGTCGTCAGTGCGATGCCGATCGCACAGTTGGTGATTCTCGTGTTGCTGACAACGCACCCCGAGCCGCCCTGAATCGGGATGACGAACTTATCAAGCTGGCAATCATCGACATACAACCGATTGCCGCAGGAAACGCCTGAACCGGTGCTGGCCGACACACCCATGAACCTCGAGCCCGTGACCCGTACATCCGTCATATCCGGCCCGTAGACACCGACGCTGCACGACGTCGCCGAGCTGTTCTCAACCGTGGTGCCGTGCCCGACCGTTGCGAAGAGCCCTCCAGTCGTCGTGCACCTGCGGATGATGCAGCGATCACCGACCGCGATCGCTGCATTGCTCGATCCGACCATGTCGACGATCACGTCTTCGACAAGCCCGTCGGCGCCGAGTGCGACACCCGCATAAAGCGCGTTGCGGATGCGGCCGTTGCGAACGATCGCACGCTTCGTGCCGCCATAGCTAATGACACCCTGCGCCGCCGACGAGCTCGACGTGATCGTGAAGCCGTTGAGGTCGACCGTCACGTTCTCGACCGTGATGCCGATCCCCGCCTTGCCAGCGGGAATCGTAAAACTCTCCGTCAGGTAGTAGCTGCCCGGCGTCGTGATGCGGAACTGTGCACCCGCGTCGCCGGGCGTATTGGTCGCGTTGATCGCGATGCGCGGCTCAACCTCGGTCAGCGTCTTGTACGTCGGCGCGATCGTGCCCGACGGCGGATCAAGCGGACCTGCAGTCACGACGATCGCCGCGACCGCTGCTGCGATTACACCAGGCAGAACATGCTGAACAATGGAGAGCCCGGTCTTCATGACGTTCGTTCCTCAAAAGCCAGATCGCACGCGCCTATTGACTACGCAACATACCGCGCAGCGAGCAGCAAGTGCACAGGACAAGGTCCGCCGGAACAAGCAGCAGGAGATGCCCTCCCCCGGCCGCGGCGGCCGCCAGTTGAGATTGGCGAGCCGCCCCTCCACGTGACCCGAGTGATCCGATACCAGACGCTACCAGATTCAAACAGCCAGACAATCGCAAGCAGCAGTTGCGCAACGAACTCGGACTCCGTTTTCTTTGCGCCGCATGGTTACAAGTCCCTCCGCCTACCCCGGTCCTGATCCGAGTCTCGATTGGGTGTAAGTTGCCCAGTTTCACATCCAGCTGTACCAACGCCCGCGTCGCATCATTTCATCCGCAGCTTGAGCGGTGGGGCCCAGGCATTCGCCGCAACCCCCGGTGCGCGCCTGCCCCACGTGTTCTCGTGCGGGTCCTTCGCATCCGTAAAGTGCCGCACGATCAGCCGGTGGAGCATGTCCATGTTCGGCAGGATGCCGTGGAACCCCGCCACGCTGCTTACCAGCCGGTCCTGCACTTCCCAGTACCCATAGTCATCGGGCGTGACACACACGAGATTCTCGGGCTTGAGGAAGCCTGGGATCGCACCCTCATACGGCACCGTCCCGTCGCCCGTCATGGCAGTCCCAGGCCCTTCCGGGCTCTTCTTGTCGTACGCATCCATCCGATCGCTCGACGATAGCACAAAGCACGGCTTGCCGCCCGAGGTCGCGATCTCCATCTTCACGCGCGTCTTTGATCCCACGCCGACCACCGCGAGCCACTGGTCCGTGCTCATGCCGATCGATGCAAGGTCCAGGCTCTCGATCTTGCTCCGGTGCTTCTTTGCTCCATGAAGGAGCGACTTGAACAGCAGATCTGCCTGCTGACCACGCTGCGCCCTGCTCCCGGGATCCACTGCATACAGCCTCACATACTCCTCGATCGTCTGGCGAATCGACGGCTGCCACGCATCAGATTCAAAGATCGACCTCGGCAGCGATGGATCGATTGCAAGCCCGTGCTTCACGGTCGGCATCAGGTGGTAGAGTGCAGGCATCACGCGTGCTGCTTCCCGCTCACGCGAAGATGGCGCACTGGTTCCAAGATCCGCAGTACCCGTGAGCACTTTCACGATCGCCTCGAACGATCCGCGATACGGCGTCGCGAGCGTTGCAACCTTGTGGACCGGCGCTTTGCCGCCCTGGTCTGCAAGGTACCCCGCGATGAGCATCCCGCCCATCGAGTGGCCCACGAGGTTCACGCGGCCGTTCTTTTTCGTGTACCCATCCTCTGCGTAGTGGCGCGTGAGCGCGGTTCGCTCGACAACTTCCTGCACAAACGCAGCGAGCTGGCCCTGCGTCACATCCAGCGGCTGACGCCAGTCATATCCAAACCCAAACACCGCCACAGGCTCATCATCGTGCCGCGAGAGATTGTGCCGGAGCTCATGGATCAGCTCCTTGTACGCGACTTCATAGAGTTGCCCCGGCCGCAGGCGTGAAGGCTGGTTTGCCTCATATCGCACATCGTCAGGGTGGAGCCTGATCCGCTCAAACTCCGTGGTCATCACGGTCCACACGGATTCTGGCGTCACCGGATACTC
>JAESFU010000826.1_pt1 | contig 10721 bp, 8 predicted proteins | sample 9269461 | NCBI WGS metagenome assembly JAESFU01 (sample SAMN14502556, study PRJNA617107) | algae metagenome | isolation source: Stenomitos rutilans HA7619-LM2 and co-occurring heterotrophs from cave walls | place: USA: Waikapalae cave, Hawaii | collected 2009-07-28
CCTCCAGAGACATGTTGTCTCCCGCCGTGGTGCCTGTATTCATCACCACAGCATGGAGGATCGCTGCGCCGAGCGCAACCCGAACGACGCAATTCCTTGTGAAAGGCCCCGTCTTTGTCTTTCCTCTTCTTCTTCTTCTTCTTCTTCTTCTTCTTTACGGTCCTTTCCTTCTTCTACATGTCTTTGCCTTCAGGCTCCAACGGAGCCAAGGCCTGTAGCGACGGGTGAGCACAGCGAACCCGTCGAAGCAGTCGATCCCCCATCCTGCCCCAGCGGGGCAGAGGACCTCGCACGCCCTCCACGCTCATTCCACACATCCGTGAAGCCTGCTCCTGAGCGACTTGAACGGCATCCAGCTCGTCCCCATCCCTGCACCCGCCGCTGCAGCACTCCCCATCCTCACTGCACTCTTCATCGCCCGCCGAAGACGCTGATGTGGAACCGCACGTGCATTCCCCCGCGTACAGAGTCTGTGCATGCAACTCTCTCCGGGGCTTCTCACGCTCGTCATCGCCGCAACCAGCACGCTGTGCAGTGCTCAGGCTTTCAACATCGATCACGCAGGAAGTCCTTCCACGCTACCAGCTTCCGACTACGGGGCGGCGGCGGATCAAACAGGTTTTTGGAACGCCGCTGGCAACGCCTTGACGAACTTGGTCGATGTGCATGGACAGCCGACTGGTGTGCAGTTGGCATCTGGTGGTGGGGGCATTGACTTGGCGATCGATGGTGCGACCGAGAATGACAAGCTTCTGATGGATTCGGCCATGGCTGTTTCCACCTCGTCCAACGCTACGACATTCTTTAATCTCCGCCCCGGCCTCTACGACGTCTACGTCTACTGCTGGGCTGGCAACCTGCTCGGCCCCAAGGACGTCACGATCCGTGCATTCACCGGTGCAGGTCAGGTGGTCGGTGGCGTCAAATACGACGAAGTCTGGCCCGGCGGCCATATCCGTGGCATCACCTACGACCGCCTCCGCGTCGAAGTGACGCCGGGCGATAACGAGTACCTCGACATCTTCATCCAAGCCCCCGGCGACTTCAACGTCATCAACGGCATCCAGCTCGTCCCCGTCCCTGCACCCGGCACGGTCGCGCTACTGCCCGCGGCACCGCTGGCATGTCGGCGCAGGAGGCCATAAGTGAAGATGATCTGCAGATGCTATCAGATCTGTTGCACCGCGATCATGCTGTGCACGGTCTCGCTGCATGTGAAGGCGCAGGGCTTCAACGTGGATGCGGGAGGTAACTTTTCGACTCCTCCTCCTGATTCTTATGGTTGCGAAGCTCATCAAGCGGGATTCTGGAATCCGGCAAGTGCCGAGACGATTCTGCGAGATCTCGCTGGAGTTTCCACACAAGTGCTCTTCGGTAGTTCGTACAACGGCGGCTTCGATCTGGAAATCGAAGGAGCAACTCTCGAGGATAAGCTCTTGATGGATTCGGTGTTAGCGGTGCAAGTCACCAGCAACGCCGCCACGTTCCTGAACCTTCAGCCCGGCCTGTACGACCTCTACATCTATTGCTGGGCCGGCAACCTTCTGGGCCCGAAGGATGTCACCATCCGCGTCTTCACCGGCGCAGGTCAGGTCGTCGGCGGCGTCCAATACGGCGAGCAGTGGCCCGGGCAGCAGGTTCTCGGCGAGACTTACGACAAGCTCCGCGTCGAGGTCACCCCCGCCGATGGGCAATACATTGATGTATTCATCCAGGCCCCCGGCGACTTCAACGTCATCAACGGCATCCAGCTCGTCCCCGTCCCTGCACCCGCCGGCCTGCTCATCCCCGCCGCCGGTGCACTCGTCACCCTCCGCCGCCGCCGCTGAACCTGCGTGCCGGCCCCCGTCTTCGGGTGCCCTGCTCCGCTGCCGTGAGCGGGGCAGGGGAGATGCAACGAGCATTCGCATAGACCATGAGCCGCCCGTTCCGGGCTCCATACACAAACACGCCTTTACCCAGAGCTCGCGCTCTGGGCTATCGAAAGCCGCCGCTCCGCGGCTCAAGGGCCAAGACACGCAAGATGTACGATCCGCTGTGCCGCTGTGCCGCTGTGCTCTTCGTGCCGTCCGCCGTCCGCCGTCTGCTTTCCCTCGCCTCGTGCTAGCAGATAGCAGCGAACCGCTAGCTGCTCCTGAGCCGCTAGCGGCTCAAAAACAAGACCGCCCGCGACTTCTCACGGGCGGCCTTGGGCGACGGGGTGGTGGGTGGGTGGTGGTATCCCCGTCGCCGGGAGGTGGAATGAATCGCGTCCGTTCGCTCTCGCGAATTCCGGACGCCTTGCTTTGCCCCCGCTGACGTGCACTGCGTTTCTACACGCACGCCCGTTCAGACGGGGATCGAACGTTCACTCGCGTGAACGCCCGCGTTGACCGAGGCCGGGCTTCCTTGCCCGGCTTCTGGATGGCCTTCGACGACCGTGCAGGTTCCAGTCGCGTCCCTGCGCTGGTTCGAGCCCGTCCCGGCCGGTGGTGGCTGGCCGGATCTTCGCCGAAATCATCCTTCTTCAACGCCTCGATGCACTTGTTCAGTCCACCGAGACTTCTTCGCGTTCCTGCAACCCTTCGCGGGTTGGCACACCGGCGGGCTCTTATCGCCGTGTGCACATCAACTCGAACCTCATCCACCGGCGGGTGAACCCGGCGGACGCTTCGATTCGAACTTTTCGACCACCGTCTGAAGACGTGCAAACCGATCCTGCCGACCTGCCTGCCACGCCGCTCGATCCCGAACTTCCAACCTGCTCAGCGCGCCGACCACGACGACTTCCGTCCCGAGACCGACCAAATCGAGAAGGGGCTTGGGAATCGTGATCCGCCCCGCGCTGTCCATCTCGATCCGCTCTGCAGAACCGAACAGCTCCGCCTCGAGCTCCGCCTGGTCCGAACCGGGAATCAGTGTCCGATTCCAGTTCGCGGCCAAAGCAGTGAACTCCGACTCGCTGTACAGCCGAAGAATCCCTCCCGGCCACGGCACGCAAAACCACGCCTTGTCCTTCTCCGAATCCAGCTGCGACCGAACCTTGGCCGGAATCGCCAGTCGCTGCTTCGCATCGATGGTGATTTCCGTGGATCCGGTGAAGAGCATTGCAATGGGCCTCGTGCCTCTGGGCCATGGCTTGGGATTATCCTCCACTTTGCCCCACTTTGCAACACTCTTCGACACTTCTCCTTTCGCTTTGGGTCAAAAAATGTCAAGTTTATAATACGTTCGGATTCAAGCCAGTTCATGGTCGGGTTCTGTCCGAGTTATTCACAAGTTGCCGACAGTCTGTAAACTGCTCCCGACACGCAGGGTTCACCCCCGTGTCTGTCACAGCCTGACCGCCGTTCGGCGCGTCACCTTGGCGAGGGAGTTCTTTCTCTTGACGACCTCAGGCGATGGCATCGTGGCAAAGGCGCTCGACCTCCTCCCAGGCGGCATCTATCTCATCACGTCGTGCTTTGAAGGGAAGCGTGCAGGTGCCACTGCTCTCGCCGCCATGCACTGCTCGACCGAGCCCCTCCTCCTCTGCGTCGCCTCACGCAAGGGCCACGGCATCGAGCCGATCATCCGCGATAGCCATCACTTTGCGCTCTGCGTCCTCGATCCCAACGACAAGCTCATGTCCCGCAAGTTCTCCACAATGAACCGCGAGGCAGACAACTTCGATTCGCTCCCCGTCGAAACACTGGTGAGCAGCTCCCCAGTCATCAAGCGCAGCCTCGTCGCCTTTGATTGCGAAGTCGTCCGCCACTTCGACATGGAAGCAGACCACGAGCTCTACATCGGCCGCATCCTCGCCGCCCGCATCTACGCCCAGCCCTCTACGCCATCCCCTACTCCGCCACGCACGCACTAGGTTGCCTGCTGCGGCCCCTTCCGTCTGTTCACTGTTCACTGCTTACTGTCCACTTGCCTTTCCCTCGTGCTAACTGCCAGCAGCTATCCGCTAACTGCTCTCCCCTCCCCTCTCATGAACCCCGACGACGAAGTCTGTCTCTGCTTCCACGTCTCGCTCCGCAAGATCCGTGCATACCTCGCGCGCGAAAACCCGCCTGTCGCCTCGCTCATCTCTGAATGCTTGAGTGCAGGCACCGGCTGCCAGTGGTGCGTCCCATTCCTCCGCCACCTTCATGCAGAGCACAAGCGCGGCAACACCCCCGACCTCCGCGTGAGCCCGGAGCAGTACGCAAACGACCGCCTTGTCTATCGCAAGGACCCGGGCGGCAAACGCAGCGGCGAATCCGCGACCATTATCACGCCGCCGCAGACAGATGCGTCCTCATCGCCTTCCGATCCATCTGCATCTCCACCTTCAACGCCCCCCACAAGCTAATCGCAGCCGCAGGGCCACCCACATGCAACAACCCTCCATCTGCAACACGCTCTTCTCCTATGTGGCCCTTTGCAAATGTGGCACCGTGGTCCTTTGCACGCTCCTACCCGCCTGCACGACGCCTCCAACGACGCCGACCGCAACGTCAACACCAACATCCGCAGCAACCTCGGTCGAAGCCTCGCTCCCCGACGCCATCCGTGCCCACGCCCTTCCCATCAACACCGCCGATCTCTCTGCACTCGACTCCGTCCTCGCCTCTGCACAGGTCGTTGGCTTGGGCGAAGCTACGCACGGCCAGCAGGAAGCCTTTGCCTTCAAGCGTGCACTCACCATGCACCTCATCAGGCATCACAACTATCGCACCGTCGCATACGAATCCTCCGCCACCCGTGCACGCCTCTGCGACGACTACATCAACGCGCGCACTGACTCCCTCAACGACGCCATGCGCGGCCTTGGCATGATGATCTGGCGTGTTGAAGAGAACGCACAGCTCCTGCGCGATCTTCGTGCATGGAACATGTCTGCAGCCCCCCAAGACCGCGTGCGTTTCATCGGTGTTGACGTTCAGGACCCTGCAGCAGCTGCAGATCGGCTCGCTCAGCTCATCACAAGCGCTGACGCCCCTGCATCAACAACGCTCGCAGAGTCTCTCCGTGCGATTCCGCCGCGCATCGAGCCTGCAATCCACTCGCTCTACTCAACCGGCGATCCCACAGCATTCAACCAGGTCGTCGAGAGCCTCACGCCGCTCATGGAAGCAGTCTGCACGCTCGCTGCATCCGGCAAGCTGAACCCTGCCGACTCGCAAGAAGCCAAACTCCGTGCAACTGAGCTCCGCTGGGGCATCGAGATGTTCCGCACTGCAGGCGGGCGCGACAGGGCGATGGGCCAGATGCTCATCGATCAGATCGAACCCGACGAACGTGCAGTCTTCTGGGCACACAACGAGCACATCAAGAAGGGTCCGCTCACCTACCTCAACACCGACGAACTCGCTGCAGGCGGTCACATCGCCTTTGCACTTGGCGATCGCTACCACGCTCTTGGTGTCATCTTCCATGCAGGCGATTTCCACTCTCTCGCCCAGGACCCTGCAGGTTCGTGGCTCTTCCGCTCGTACATCATCACGCCCGACATGGCCGCAAACATCAACGGCAATATCTCCGCGCCGTTCATCGAAGCAGACCTCGGCCCGTCACTTCTCCCTCTCAATATCGATGCCGCCTCATCCACCCTGCAAACATGGCTGAACACCGCGCACCCCATGCTCTGGTTCGGCGGCTACCGAGTCCCAGACGATCTCAAAGCCCACCTCGCCCAGCACCCACCCATCAGCACAACACCAAAGACCGACTACGACTCCATCGCCTACTGGCAAACTACAACTGCATCCACGCTCTTCGATAAACGCTGACTTCACCTGCGTTCGAGATCGATCGCAAGTTGCTTCGGGTGCCCTGCTCCGTGCTGCTTTGAGCACGGGGCAGGCGTAAGCCACCAAACCCCCAAACACCGCAGATAAACGCGGGTCACGCAGATCAGAAATGTCTTTACCAATGTCTTGACGCTGCTCCGCGTCGTCCGCGTACTCCGCGGCAAGATATCTCCCCCCGCCTTTCCTCAGATCCGTCTCATCCGTGCAATCCGTGGCCTGTCTTCTTCTCACCCAAAGCTCACCCCAACCCCCCGCGCCGCCGCGATCAACTGCTCATCCGCGCCCACCAGCCGCTGCTTGTTCGCGCACTCCGTCAGGTTCACATCACCCAGCACGCCGCCCCTCATCACTACAAGCCGGTGACGTGCACCTTCCATCAATATCTTCACTGCATGGTGCCCGAACTGCGTCGCCAGCACGCGATCCGACGCCACCGGCGTCCCACCTCGCTGCGTGTGCCCAAGCACCACGTATCTGCACTCAAGCCCCGTCATCGTCTCCACCTTCTCTGACAGAAACTTCCCGATCCCGCCAAGCCGGATCGGATCGGGCGACGTCGGATCGATCCTCGCGATGATCTTCTCTGCACCCTCGGGCTTTGCACCTTCAGACACCGCGACAATGCTGTACCGCGAGCCGTGCTTGCTTCGCTCAAGCGCCGCCTTGCACAACCCCTCAAGTGTCCACGAAAGCTCCGGCAGCAGGATGATGTCCGCACCTGACGCCACGCCCGAGTGCAGTGCAATCCACCCTGCATTGCGTCCCATCAGCTCGACAAACATCACGCGATGATGGCTCGCTGCAGTTGTGTGCACCTTGTCGAGCGCATCGGTAGCAGTTGCCACTGCAGTCGCAAATCCGAATGTCACTTCCGTCCCGCACAGGTCGTTGTCGATCGTTTTGGGCACGCCGACAAAGTGCAGATCGATCCCCGTGAGCATCGCACGCTCCCACAACTGGTGCGCGACCGTCATGCTCCCATCACCGCCAACCACGACGATCGCATCGATCCCGTGCTGCTTGATCGTCTCCAGGCACTTTGCAGAGACATCCGCGAACACCGGCGAGCCGTCTGCGTTCTTCGCGACCGCAAACCGCGTCGGGTTGCTCTTGTTCGAAGAACCAAGCACCGTCCCGCCGACGGTCAGAATCCCCGACACATCCGCCCACGACAACATTCTGCATCGATTCTCGATGAGCCCCAGGAACCCATCCTCGATCCCCACGACCTCAAGCCCTGCCTGCATCGCCTCCTTCGAGACCGAACGAATCACTGCGTTCAATCCCGGGCAATCCCCGCCCGCCGTCAGAATCCCGATCCGCTTGAGTGTGCTCATGCAGGCATCGTATTCAGGTTTCGCATCATTTCAGGGCGCCCTGCTCCGTGCTGCCCGAGCACGGAGCAGGATTGAGCCTGCAATTCAAACAAGCCGCAGATGAACGCGAATCACGCAGATCAGAATTGCCTTTACCAAGCTCCTGCTCTTCTCCGCGTCGTCCGCGTACTCCGCGGCCAAATCTCTTCCTGCCTTTTCAGATCCGTCCCATCCGTGCAATCCGTGGCCTGCCTTTATGATCTGCCTTTGCCGCTTTGCCGCTTTGCCGCTTTGCCGCTTTGCCGCTTTGCCGTCCGCAGTCCGCCACCCGCCGTCTCCTGATACCATCCCCTGCACATGCCCGACCCCGTCCCCGACCCTCCTTCGCAATCCCTACCCGAGGTCGATCCCTCCGTCTATCTCCACCCCCAGACCCTCGCACGCCTCGGCAGCTTCGAGCTCCGCGCCAAGATGATCGTCGAGGGCATTTCAAGCGGCTGGCACCGCTCTCCCTTCCAGGGTTTCAGCGTCGAGTTCGCGCAGCACCGCCCCTATGTCGCGGGGGACGATATTCGTCGCCTCGATTGGAAGGTCTACGCCAAGACCGATCGCCTCCAGATCAAGCAGACGCACCAGGAAACGACCTTCGACCTCATGATCATGGTCGATTCCTCGGGCTCCATGAATTACGGCAGCCGTACTTACGCGGAAGCTTCCGGCGAAGGTGCTGCAAAGAGTCTCGACGGTCGCGGCCACTGGTCCAAGTACGACCACGCTACTGCAGTCGCCGCCGCACTCGCCTACATCACGCTCCACCAGGGCGACCGTGCAGGTCTTTACATCTACGCAGACGAGATCCGTGCTGCAGTCAAGCGTTCCTCCGCGCACGGCACATGGCGGCAGATTATCGGTGCTCTCTCGCTCCACCCGCTCTCACACCCCGGACCTGCACGCAGAACCGCGCTCCCCCGTGCAGTCGATCAGGCCATCGCCACGCTCGGCAACCGCTCCCTCGTCGCCATCGTCTCTGACTTCTTCGGCGACCTCGATGAGCTCCGCGACGTTGTCGCACGCCTGCGCCACCGTCGCCACGACGTGATCGCCTTCCAGGTCCTCGACCGTGCAGAGCTCGAGTTTGATTTCGACCAGCCTGCCCCTTTCGAAGGCCTCGAATACGAAGGCCGTATCCGCCTCGATCCTCGTGCCATCCGCGATTCCTACCTCGAACTCATCCGTGCCCACGTCGACAGCGTCGAGAAGATCTTCAAGGGTGCAGGCTACGACTACCAGCTCCTCTCAACGCACGACTGGCTCGGCCCGCCGATGGCTGCATTCGTCTCCCGCAGAAACGCCCTCCTGAAAAAGAGCAAGCTCGCGTGAGCCACCACCCGCTCTTTATCCTCGGTCTCTCTTTCGTCACGCCTGCCCTCGCGGTCGCGGGTGTCGCTGCAATCGCAGTTCCGATCATCATCCATCTCCTTACGCGCCGCCATCGCACCCCGATCCCGTGGGGCGCGATGAAGTTCTTGCTCGAAGCCTACAAGAAGCACAAGCGCAGGCTCACGCTTGAGCAACTCCTCCTTCTTGCCTGCAGATGCCTCCTCGTCGCCGTCGTCGGCATCGCGCTCGCCCGCCCGCACATGCAGGACATCCGTGCGCAAGGCCCCGTCCATCTTTATCTCCTCCTCGATAACTCCCTGACCTCCGCCATCACCGAAACAACTGCATCCTCATCAGATTCCTCCGCGCAGATGCGCACCGCGCTCGATCGCTACAAGAGCCACGCCCGCGATCTCCTTTCCAAGCTCGATGCATCGCGCGGCGACCGTGCAGCACTCCTCACGCTCTCTGCACCGTCAGATTCACCCGTCCTCCAGCCCTCGACCGACCTCACCGCGATTGCTCGCGTCGTCGATGCAGTGACGCACGAAGCTGCCCGCGCCGATCTCGCTGGTGCGCTCGCCCGCCTCCGTGCAGAGTTCTCCGCCAGCGACGAAGCCTCGACGCCATCCGGCCCGCGCCCCCGCATCCTCATCGCCATCCTCAGCGACCAGCGTGTTGGTTCGCTCGATCTCGCGACCACGCTTCCCGTGCTTGGTGCAGGCTCCGCCGCACCGCTGATCACTGCACTCACGCCGCCCACCGAGAGCATTTCGAACATCGCCCTCGTTTCCGTCGAGCCGCTCCGCCCGATCATTACGCAGGAAGACCGTGCATCAGGTCCCTCCTCCAATCAGGTCCGCGTCACGCTCCACCGCTTCGGGCCGATCACCTCCTCTGCAGGCTCCACGCCGGTCAAGGTCTGGCTCACCGACGATCCATCCAAAACGCCCGAATCCACGGTCGAAACCACCATCCGCTGGACGCCAGGCCAGGAATCCGCCACCGCCATCCTTGACGTTCCATCACCCGCTGCACGCGGCGTCGATGCACTCATCCTCTCTGCACGCATCGATCCCGACCGACTCCCGACGGACGACATCGCAGTCCGTTCAATCACTGCTCGTCGTGCAGTTCGTATCGCCGTCGTCGAATCCATTAAGCTTCCCGACGCATCCTCTGCTTCCATCGATCGCTTCTCGCCCGGCGATTGGCTTCGCCTTCTCCTCCAGCCCGACACTGCTCTCGGCCCGCTTCAGGGTCCCTCACTCTCGGGCCTCGCGCCCACGACCATCGACCCTGCTTCCGTCGGTCGCAGCGGCCTCGCAGGGTTTGATGCTGCAGTCATCCTCGCGCCCGACGAACTCACCAATGAAGGCTGGGAACGCCTCGCGGACTTCTCGCGCTCGGGCGGTGTCGTCTTCGTCGCTCCACCTGCAGCCCAGTCCGTCCATCTATGGGCAGATTCTTTCACCCGCACGTTCAATCTCGATTGGACCATCGCCCGCGAAACTGTTGAATCAAACCCTCCGCGTGCTCTCTCTCCGCAGGCGCCCGGCGGCTCATCCAACCCGCTCTTGGGTCTCCTTGCAGGCGAGATGGACGTTCTGACGCGTCCGGTGAGCGTCACGCGCTCGCTCAACATCACTGCAGCGCCCGACGCAGTCACGCCCATCATCTCCTTTGCAGATGGCACACCCTTCGTCGCCGCTGCACTTCCGCTTCAAGCCACCGACGCTTCAAAATCGCACGGTCTGGTCGTCCTCCTCGCCTCTGCAATCGATCTCTCGTGGTCCGATCTCCCCACCAAGCCGCTGATGATCCCGCTTCTCCACGAGATCCTCCGCGTCGGCGTCGGCAGAACGCAGCCCACGTTCGATCAGCTCGCAGGGAGCCCTGCTCGCTTCCCGCAGGGCACTGCAGAGCTCGCGCCTGCAGACCCTCGCTCGCAGGCAGTCGGCCCCATCTCCACGCGCGATGCATGGACCGCCCGCACTGCAGGTCTCTGGCGTGCGCTCGCCCCGCAAGGTACCACCATCTCCTACATCGCCATCAACCCCGACACCGCTGCATCCGACACCACTGCAATCACGCTGGATCAATCCCGCGAACTTCTCTCGACCATCGCGGGTGCGGATCGTCTCGTTCCCATCGAGACGGGCACGCAGGACGCAGATTCCGCCGCCGCTGCACTCGCCGCAACTTCCGACGATCACGACACGCTCGGCCTCTGGCTCCTCGCCGCTGCACTCACGCTCGCGATCAT
>JAESFU010000827.1_pt1 | contig 10718 bp, 8 predicted proteins | sample 9269461 | NCBI WGS metagenome assembly JAESFU01 (sample SAMN14502556, study PRJNA617107) | algae metagenome | isolation source: Stenomitos rutilans HA7619-LM2 and co-occurring heterotrophs from cave walls | place: USA: Waikapalae cave, Hawaii | collected 2009-07-28
CTGAGCTCGCGCATTTCGGGAAAGTAATCAGAAATTTCCTGTTGGGACATCTCTACCAGTCCCCATTCTTTTACGCCGGGTGTGTCGATCACATAAGTCCTGTTATCCAGCTGGAACATTTCGGCAAAAGTAGTGGTGTGCGTTCCTTTTTCGGAAAATTCCGAAATGTCTCCGACGGATTGATCGATGTGCGGCGCGATTCGGTTCAGCAAGGTGGACTTGCCTACGCCGGAATGTCCTGCTATTAACGTTGTCTTGCCCGCCAGCACCTCCTGTACAATAGCAATATCATCTTTTAGTGCTGTAATGGAAAAACACGTGGCACCGATGCTTGTATATAAATCGATCAGCTCGTTCACATAAGTTTCCTCTTCCGGCAGCAAAAGATCTTTCTTATTGAACACAATGACTTGCGGAATACGAAAGGATTCAGCACTTACCAGGAACCGGTCTATAAAGCCCAGCGATGTGCGGGGAAAGGCGAGCGTAACTACCAGCAATGCCTGGTCCACATTGGCGGCCAGCACATGCGAATGTCCTGTCTTCTTGACTGACTGCCGCAGAATATGATTGTCCCGCGGTAATATTTCTGTAATCGAACCGATTTCATGCTGCGTATCAAATGACACACGATCGCCAACGGCAATGGGGTTCGTTTCTTTAATACCGGCAAGCCTGATTTTACCGCGCACGCGGCAGGTGTATTTTTTGCCGTCCTCCGCCATCACGTCATAGAAAGAGCCGGTAGAACGCATCACAAGTCCTGTCATGGCCGTGTCAGGTTCAGGTTCTTGCGGCAGTACTGCATAATCTTTTCGGTGGCGCCCAGGTTCTCCTGTACATATTGCCGCGTGACTTCGCAAGCCAGCAGAAAATTCTCGGGTATGTTCAGCATTTCGTATTTCGTTTTCAGATCAACATAGCTGCCCACTTCAAACGCGCCACCGAGATTGATGAGATCGACAGCCTCCTGGAATTTTTCATATTGCTGATTGCCGAAGAGGATCGGGACACCGTAGCAGGCAGCTTCCAGTATGTTGTGAAGTCCTTTACCGAACGCGCCGCCTATATAGGCAAACTCGCCGTAGCGATACAGCCGCGAGAGCATGCCGATGTTGTCGATAAGCAATACAGAATAGTCTTCCAGGTTTTTACCCGCAGCTTGAGAGTAGCGAATTGTCCTCACCGTTAATTGTCGTTCAATATCAGCGAGCGTTGTTTCGGAGATCTCGTGTGGAGCAATGATGAACTTCATGCGATCGTCGTTGATGAAGGGCGCAAGAACCTCGATGTCCTCGGCCCATGAGCTGCCCACAACAAACAGTTTCTGATCGGCCTTGAACTGGCGGGCCACCGGAATCTCCTCCGCCTGTGTTACGATCTGATATACGCGATCAAATCGCGTATCGCCAACCCGCTGCACGTTCTGAATGCCGATAGACTTCAGCAGGTTTACCGACTTGTCATTCTGTGCAAAAAAGTACGTGAAGTTGCGCAGAATATTACGATAAAAAGTGCCATAGGACTTGAAGTAGATCTGATCATCCCGAAAAATGGTGGACACCGACAATAAAGGGATTTGTTTTTTGCGAAGCTCCTGTGCATAGAAGTGCCAGAATTCATACTTCACATAAACGGCCAATACGGGTTTTGTGATCGCAACGAATTGCTGTGCATGTTGTGCCGTGTCCAATGGCAGATAGTAAATGAAATCGGCCTGGTTATAATTTTTGCGAACCTCGTACCCGGAAGGAGAGAAGAACGTGAGCAGGATCTTATGAGCGGGAAACTCCTTTTTGAATGCTTCGATCAGCGGCCGTCCCTGCTCGAATTCGCCAAGGGACGCACAGTGTACCCAGATTACCGGGGATGTCTCATGCCGGAAGGAATCGGCAAGTTTGCTGAAAAGATCCTTGCGTCCCGATACAAAAGCCTTTGCTTTCTGATTAAATGGACTGGCCAAACGACTGCCGATGCCGAGCAGCAGGGTGAAAAAGCGGTAGAGAATTCCCATGGAACGACAAAAATACAAAGCAAACCCGATTGGCTTTCAGATTATTTTAGCATTTAGCCTTCGTAAGAAGTTTACCTGGCAGTAACTTTAAGCATCTATACCTTCTTAAACTTAACTAAACCCCTTATGAAATTCATCAGACGAACTGCAGTTGTGTTTTCACTTTTAGTTACGGGTGCAGCCGTGCCGGCGCTGGCCCAGGACGACCTGAATGATCTGCTGGAAGGAAACGTTGAAGATGGCAAGAAACTGATCGGAGCCTACGTGTCCCCCTTCATGAAAAGCGTTACGCTGGGCTTGAACTCCGGCTGGTACAACACCGCCAAGCCGCATAAAATTGTGGGTATTGATCTTACGGTTACAGTAAGCGCCATGACCATCCCCGGCAAAGAGTTGTTTTATAATCCTGCCGAAGTGCAAAGCACTGTCCGCCTCGAATCCAACTCACCCGATGCTCCCAATGCTCCGACCATTTTTGGTCCGGATCGCACACCCAAATTCTCGTATGTTGATAATACGGGCGTGCGTAAATACTTCGATGGCCCGCAAGGTCTCGACCTGAAAGGCAATGTTGGCAACAACTGGATGCCTGTCCCGATGGTGCACCTGGGCGTAGGCTTGCCAAAAAATACAGACCTTAAAATCAGGTTTGCACCCACCATCGATGTGGACGGCGGCGAGTTGAAACTCTTCGGACTCGGCGTGATGCACGATGTTAAACAATACATCCCGGGACTTAAACTTCTTCCGTTTGACTTGTCCGCGTTTGTGGGCTATACCCACTTGTCCCTCAATTACAAATACGACGATGTCCAGTTCAATACACCGAGTGGCTACAAAACAGAAAATGCCCGTGGTGAAATGAACATGAATGCGACGACTATTCAGGGTGTTGTTTCCAAAAAGATGTCGGTGCTTACGGTATATGGAGGCTTGGGATATAACATTGCCAAGTCCAATCTGAACATGCTTGGCAAATACGATGTAAACAGTGACGGAACGTATCAGGCAAACGAGATCGATCCGATCAAACTGGGCTTCGCGGCTTCAGGACCACGCGTAACGGCGGGTTTCCGTCTTAAGCTGGCCGTGATAACCCTGCATGCTGACTATACACTGCAGAAGTATAATGCGCTTACGGTGGGCTTCGGTATTAATGTTCGTTAATTGTTGAAGCCGTTATCCGTTAATAGTCTAAAACATGAACGATTAACAATTAACGGATAACGATTAACAGATAACGATTAACCATAACAACATGTGGAACAAAGGCAACGGTTTAAACACGGTTGCCTTTTCTTTTTATATGGTATGGCATTTTTACTGGCTTAGATAGTGGTAAAAAAAATCATCATATCCGCCTGCCTGACCTTGAGTGTGTTTTTTCTGTATGCACAGAAAAACGTTGAGGCAAAGAATGAAAGGAAGAAAGCCAGATCATTGTATGACACGTCTTACTATTCATCTTATAATTACCTGATTACCGGGAGATTCTATTTTTCGAAAAAGTATACATCTTTTAATCTTCGCAATTTACAGCAGGGACTTGCCCTGAAATATTTCCCCAACACAACCCTGAACATGGGGGTTGGTGCCACATATAAATGGGCTACATTGAACCTCGCCTATGGCTTTGGTTTTCTCAATCCGGAAGATGGCAAGGGCAAAACCAAATACCTGGACTTGCAGATGCACAACTACGGGCGTAAGGTCATTGTCGATATCTTTGGACAATTCTATAATGGCTTTTACCTGAATAACGATCAGATCACTGACGCAGCGGGCGAATATTACAAGCGCCCCGATCTGAAGGTGCGCATCTTCGGCGTATCGGGACAATATCTTTTCAACTACGATCGCTTCTCGTATCGTGCTGCTTTTCTGAATAATGAATGGCAGAAAAAATCTGCCGGCTCCATGTTATTGGGATGGGAATTCTTTTTAGGACAGAGCACGGCCGACAGTTCGATGGTACCCACACCACTCAAAGCTCCCCCCGGCGATGCACCGCCTGCTGGCGATGTAAACGTAAATCGTGTCGAGTTCATTGAGACAGGTCCGAATGTAGGATACGCGTATACGTACGTCTACAAAAAACACTGGTTTCTGGCGGGTTCACTCACGGTGAGCCTGGACTATGGCAAGAGCGTGATGAAAGGAGACACACGCGTGCAGAAGGAGGCGTTCAGTCCCAATTATTTTGTTCGCGCGGTAGCGGGTTATAATTCGTCGCGGTGGGCTTATACGATCTCCTTTGTGAACCAGGCCGTGCAGCTCACGTCACAACGCGCCTCGCGCTACGCGAGCCTTAACACCGGCAACGTACGAGCCAACGTCGTGTATCGCTTCACACCCAGCCGTAAAACACGCGCCGTGCTGAGAAAAGTAATTAACTAATTTGCATTGTCCTGAAGCACGCAAGACCCGATGCGAAGGACGCTGGACTCAAGACTAAAAATTATTTCCCCCGGTATTCCGCTGTGCGTTTTTCAATAAACGCGTTCATGCCTTCTTTTTGATCTTCGCTTGCAAACGTGAGGTAGAAGTTTTTACGCTCGAAGGTAAGTCCCTCATCCAGGTGTGTCTCAAATGAACGATTCACAGCCTCTTTTGCCAGCTGCGCGGCAATGGGGGACATCTGTGCTATTTCCCTGGCGAGCTGGAGCGCTTCGTACAAGTACATTTCCAGGGGCACAACTTTATTCACCAGGCCGTAGGACAATGCTTCGTCTGCTGAAATGAATCGGCCGGTTAACACAAGCTCCATAGCCTTCGCTTTGCCGATGGCTTTTGTTAAACGTTGTGTGCCACCGGCACCGGGCATAACACCAATTTTTATTTCGGGTTGTCCAAATCGGGCAGTCTCTGATGCGATGATCATGTCGCAGGTCATGGCCAGCTCGCAACCGCCGCCCAACGCGAAACCTGAAACAGCGGCAATGATGGGTTTCTTTGTTTTACGGATCTGGTCCCAGGTACTGAACTGATCGGTGAGCAACATGTCAATCGCGCTTTTATCGGCCATCTGTTTTATATCGGCACCGGCCGCAAATGCCTGTGCATTGCCGGTGATGATGATGACGCGGACATGGTCATTTCTGTCCAATTGCTGAAGTGTGTCACGCAGCTCCTGCATCAGTTGCAGGTTCAATGCATTGAGTTCCTTGGGACGGTTTAATTCAATAAGGGCAACGAGCGGTTCGTATTGTTCCGTGAGTTTAATAAATTCCATACAGGGCGTTCTTTCACCTTAAAGGTAAGGTAAGTATAGAATTGATAAAATGGGAAAAGCCCGCTCTTTGCAGAGACGGGCTTCTCAAACCAAAAGGCAGTACTTAAAAAAGTGTGCTATGCACATAAATATTTTCTGGATTGGTATTGTAACCTGAAGCCTTGGTTATTTTTGTTGCACAAAAGGAGAACTGCCGATAAAGCGCGTTTAAATCGAAATTACCTGATTTTTTTAAGGTTGAACCACGGCAGAAAGTTTATACGAAGCATGAAGAAGATCCATATTTTATTTGTTTGCCTGGGTAATATATGCCGCTCCCCCCTGGCCGAGGCTATTTTCAAACACAAGATCAAAGGCACACCGTTGGAAGAGCTGGTAGAGGCCGATTCCTGTGGCACATCGAACTATCATATCGGTGATATACCCGATCATCGAACGATTGCCAATGCCCGTAAAAACGGTGTGGCCATCGATCATTACGGCCGGCAACTCTGTACAAACGATCTGGAACAATACGATTACGTACTGGCGATGGACCAGAGTAACTATCAGAACATATTGCGCATTGCTGAAAAACATCACGACCGGACACGCGTGATGCTGATGCGCGATTTCGATCCGCTCGGTAAAGGCGAATCCGTGCCCGATCCGTACTACGGCACCGAAAAGGACTTCCAGGAAGTCTTCGATATCCTCAACAGGACAATGGATGGATTTATCAGGAGTCTTGCGTCCAGAGTCCTTAGTTCAGAGTCTGGAGTCTAAAGTCTTGAGTTAATGCATTTAAAAAATTCCCTGTACGTCTGTGTTCCTGTGAGCGCCTTGCATTTCGTTTTTAATACAGGCTCACGGAAGATCATGGAAAAATACAGCTAGTTTTTCACAAGTACCTGGAGCGTCGATCGTGAAGATTGTTCCAGTAAAACACCTTCGCGTTTTCGATAGGTATCAAATGTGCGCGCGTCGTAATTCTTTACGGTGATCAGCGTGAGCCCGGTGTTGTAAAATACTTCAAAATGTGCCTGCAGGTTGTGAATCAGCTTCAGCACTTTGTTCTCGCGGAAATCGAGACAGAACGAAAATGAAATCGCGGAGTTCTGAATAACATTTACGTGCAAGTCCAGTTCGGACAGGGCATGAAAGATCAGTCCCATGTGCTGTTCGGTGATAAATGTATAGTCCGTTACCTTGCATGAGATGAGACATTGATTGTCCTTGAACACTACCAGGGGCGGCAGATCTTCCACCGTGCATTCGTGAATCTTTGTGCCGGGCAGAGAAGGGTCTACGAAGTTCTTCACCAGGAGCGGAATATTTTTGTTGGCCAACGGCTTGATCGTTTTCGGGTGAATGACATTGGCTCCGTAATACGTCATCTCGGCAGCTTCGCGAAACGGAAGTTCTTCAAACACGGTAGCCGCCGGCAAGCGTTTCGGGTCCGCGTTCATAACACCGGGCACATCTTTCCAGATTGTTACAGAATCTGCGTGCAGGGCAGAAGCAAAAATGGCGGCAGTAAAGTCAGACCCCTCGCGGCCGAGCGTGGTTGTAAAACCATCTTCTGTGCGGCCAATAAAACCCTGGGTGATCATGATATTTTGTGCCAGCGTGTTTTTGATTCTGTCAATGTTGGCCGTAGTCTTTGTCCAATCTACCTTGCCCTCACGGAAGCTGCTGTCCGTAGCAACACATGTGCGCGCGTCCAGCCAATGCGATGCTACGTGCTGGCTTACGAGATAATGATGGACAATAACCGACGATATGATCTCGCCAATAGACACTACCTGGTCGTAAACCTGATCGTACTCGCCCGGCGATTGCAGTTCTTTCGCAAGCTCATCAAAAAGGACATCTACCGCGGGATATACGGCGCTGCTGTCGGGAAATAATTCGGATAAAATTTCAAGATGGTAGGCCCGCAGAATTTCGATTTCCTCTGCCGGACTTTTGCCGGCGCTGGTGAGGGCATGTATGCGTTCGAGTGCGTTGGTCGTTTTGCCCATGGCCGAGACTACCACGAGAATGGCGTTGGTGCCGTGTTGCTGAATGATAGAGGCAACATTCCGTATGCCCGCGCCATTTTTGAGGGAGGCGCCTCCAAATTTAAAAACCTTCATTTGGCTTTACTAAATCGTTTGCATTACTACCTTTGCCTAAATTTCAGGCATGCAAAGATCAATCAATAATATCAACACACCAAGCATCGAAACCTCCAGAATCGCGCAGCCCATCGGCAGTCCGCTCGATCGCTTCATTAAAAACAACCAGGATCAGTTTGCCTACGCCAGCGGCGAGCTCTCGCAACTGCTGCGCGACATCGCCCTCGCCTCCAAAGTGGTAAACCGCGAAGTGAACAAAGCCGGTCTTATTGATATTATGGGCGCCGTAGGATCGCAGAACACGGCCGGCGACGACCAGCAAAAGCTTGATGTGCTGGCCAACATCCGCTTCACGCGCGCGCTGGCAAAAGGCGGCGAAGTCTGCGCGCTTGTATCCGAAGAAGCCGAGTCGTTTGTCGATCTCAACAACGAAGGCAAATATGTGATCGCCATCGATCCGCTGGATGGATCTTCCAACATCGATGTGAACGTGTCCATCGGGACAATCTTTTCCGTGTATCGTCGCAAAAGTCCTGCGGGAACACCCATTCAATCGTACGATGTTTTGCAACGGGGCGCAGATCAGGTTGCTGCCGGATATGTTTTATATGGATCGTCCACCATGCTGGTTTACACCACGGGACACGGTGTAAACGGATTCACCTACGAGCCTACACTCGGTGAATACTTCCTGTCTCATCCTAATTTGCAAATGCCGGCAGACGGAAAAATTTATTCCATCAACGAAGGATCGGCCAATTCATTTCCACCGGCGGTAAAGGAATATGTTCAATATTGTAAAGATCAGAAATACACGGCCCGTTATATCGGTTCGCTGGTTGCAGACTTTCATCGCAATATGCTCAAGGGTGGAATTTATATCTATCCCTCCACGGCAAAAGATCCACACGGTAAATTGCGACTGATGTACGAATGCAATGCGCTAGCATTTATTGCTGAACAAGCCGGCGGTAAAGCAACCAACGGCACGATGCGCATACTGGACATTGAACCGCTCGCGTTACATCAGCGTTGCGCATTTTACGTAGGCTCCAAAAATATGGTGGACAAAGCCGAGAGTTTCTAATTTTCGAACGTAATTCTTTTTTCTTCCGGAAGCGCAATCACTTCTGTGAATCCGCGCTGGGAAAGACGAAGGGCGCCAATGAACTCACTGTAGGAACCAAACTTTTTGAAGTCCGATAACCGAATGTCAGGTTCTGCTTTCAGCGTGTTGAAGTTTACATGGTTGAGTTCCAGTGCCAGCGCTGTCGGCAATTCCGGATTGGCAATCTGAAAATCATTAACCGGTGGTCCAGTGATATTCCATACGCCAATGTCGTTATTCCAGTTATACGACGTATTAAACAAATCGAAACTACCTGTCGTGGTCAGCCTTTCCGCTGTAACGGTTGCTGTGGCGGCCAGTGGCCGATCATCAAATTTTCCGAAGCCGGCATTGCGAATAGCGGCATTGTCCTTTTTGAATTCTGTAATGGAAAAGTAGTCTGCGAACGGATTTACGGAAGATTTTGGAACGCTGACGCTCACATGATTTGATGCCGAGGACAGGTATGTGCCAAGCTGGAAAGCTTCGCGCGTATCGTTCGCTTTGGGCAAGCCAAAGAGTCTGATGGTAAATTCCGACACATCCAATTGCAATGTCTCATGCTCAAAAGTAAACGCATCGTCGGCGTTGAACACCGTGCGGAAGTCTACCTGGTAATTGCCTCCGATACGAATCTCCGGGTTTTCATAGAAGTGAAATTTATCTACGCCACCTAAAGTTTGCCTTACAAATAATTTCCCCGGAGATTGTGTAAGCGTCATGTTAGTAGAAAAAGGACTCGTGCTGTCCTTATACACAAAGGCGAATCCGCCTGCCAGCCCGCCGTTGGAGCTGATGTTATACCCGGCGTCCTGTATGAAAAAATTAAACGAGATTTTGGCGGTTTGGGGTGGCGTCACAGCCGGTGTATTCAAAACCCATGTCCCTTTATCGACATGCAGATACGACCAGGCACGCAGTGATGTCCACTGATTTTCATACAGCAAGAACTCAGTTACAGTAAAGCTATTGCCGCTGAATGCAGAAGATTGTAATGTGATGTGCTGCCCGTTTTTTATTTCTGCATAGGTGATCGCCTTCCAGTTTTCGTCGGAGAGCAGAATGAATGCACGCACAGGTTTGATGTTGTCGTTTCCCAGGTATTGATCGGGCACATCCAGCGACAGCAATGTATTGCCGGTGGTGCCGCCATTTTCGATCGTGATGGCAACGGTTACGCTTTTTCTGTTGCCCGCATTATTCCAGGCTGTGGCCTTGATTGTATGCACTCCATCGGAAAGTGCTACGGTATTCAGATCAAACTGATACGGCGCTGTTGTTAATGTCAGGAGCAGCATATTGTCCAGATCAATTTCAATTTTGCTGATACCTGTTTTGTCGGAAGCTTTTAGTGTGACAGGAAAGTTTCCACTGAGTAGTTGCTGATCGCGTATGTTTTCGAACGAAATGTCGGGTGTCCCGGTGTCCCCGCCGTCGGGTTGTGGTTCATTTGTGTCGCTATCGCTGCAACGGCTTGTGATCAGAAGGATAGCGATCAGAATAATTTGTGTGACAATTCTCGGCAAGGATAACTGGTTCATGAATGATAGGGTATAGACGATTTTTATAACGGGCGCCTGTCATACAAGTTGTCCTAAAGAATTAAATAGAATGTAAAAAAATCAGTGTGCTGAATTCTAGCTGGAAGATATTTTTAAATCAGCACAATGTGACAATTAAACTGTCACATTGTTCTTTGGAGTTTAGATATGTCCTCTTACTTCGTTCAGTTTCATAATCATTTGCCGGGCATCGCTTTCAATCCAGGCATTGTATTCCGCTATGGTTTTAAGACGATCCGCATCTTCTATGTAGCCTTCCTCTACCATTTGCTTTGATCCGGCAACTTTCGACCAGATGGCTGCTTTCTCAGCAAAGTTCTTTTCGCCACGCGTATATACTTCATTCGCTTCCAGTACTTCGATGCCGTGTAATCCGGCTTCGTTAAAATAATTGGCAAGATCATCCGCTATTCTGTTGTTCATGCCGGCGTCACTTCGCCATGTGAGAAAAGTCTGATAGAACTGTTGCATACTTGCTGGTGGCAGCGGTGTCCATTCCAAAGCTTCGTGATTGTAATCAAGTATGGAAATTTGTCCACCGGGTTTCAGCAGGCTTTTCATTTTAAGCAAAGCTTCCTGAGGTGTGCTGAGCCATTGCAGTACGCGGGCGGCGACAATGAGGTCGAATTTTTCAGGTGATTCAAATGTGAAAATGTCGGCATGTAGTAAAGTAAGATTAGGAACGTTCGCAAAGCTCTCGTTG
>JAESFU010000828.1_pt1 | contig 10718 bp, 10 predicted proteins | sample 9269461 | NCBI WGS metagenome assembly JAESFU01 (sample SAMN14502556, study PRJNA617107) | algae metagenome | isolation source: Stenomitos rutilans HA7619-LM2 and co-occurring heterotrophs from cave walls | place: USA: Waikapalae cave, Hawaii | collected 2009-07-28
GTGCAAGGTAAAAGATGTGCTGGCACTGAAACAAAAGAAGAACAACACGCTGAAATTGTATTACTCCTCCGGCGATTTTCCGGAGGGACAACAGATCGCGTATTTGTTATTGAATAGCCAGACAACCACTGCGTCAAAATAACCGGAACGCCAGAAGAAAAAAGCCCGTCGAACCAAGCTGTTGGACGGGCTTTTTTGTCTTTTTCGAAAATGCCGGCGCCTGTAACCTTGTGTATTAAATGCCGTATAACCACTACCGTTGCCAGAAACTGCCTTATCCGGCTGCTGAACTCACTCAGTCAAAGTACCCGCTCACGAACTGTTGAAAGCTATTTTCGGTATTTGACGTTACGTTGTTCCAAAAACATTTTATGGAATCAAGATCCCGGACGAATCTCATGTTCGCCTTTGGCGTACAGTGGCGGTCAGTTTTTGTGGCAACGATGTTTGTCTCATTATTCACCTTAAAAACACAAGCACAAATGAAAGAAGCCTACAAGCTCGCAAACGAAATGGTAAGAGAAAGACTGCTGAAAGAAGGCGCCGATAACATCAGAATTCTGGATGATCTTAAAAAGAATGATGTCATCGTGGTGAACGGAACGTACGATCATATTGCCCAGGTGCTGGAAAGTCTCAAGATTCCGTTTGTTGCGATCGACCACCATCAGCTGCAGGACGCACCGTTGTTACCCCATCAGACTATCTTTGTTAACTGCGCCTCATCCTTTCCGCCGGAAGCCGCACGCAAGCTCGCTACGTTTGTCTCAGCCGGAGGACAGCTCATCACCACCGACTGGGCATTGCGAAATGTAATTGAAGTGGCGTTCCCCCATACCATTGCCTACAACAACCGTCCCACAGCCGACGAGGTAGTGCGCATCGAAGCATTGGACAGGCAGGACTCCGTGATCACCGGCTTCCTCGACGAGAAAGCCGATCCTGTATGGTGGCTCGAAGGGTCATCGTATCCTATCGATATTCTTGACAGGGACAATGTAAAAGTATTGATCCGCTCCAAAGAGCTGGGAGAGAAGTATGGAGCCGAGCCGGTGGTAGTACGTTTTGCCCATGGCAAAGGCCTGGTCTATCACATGATCTCGCACTTCTACCTGCAACGCACTGAAACACGCGACAAGAAACAGGCAACGACGGCATCCGAATATTTCAAGGACAAGGGCGCGAGCGCAGAGAACATCGCGAAGGCATCGGCCACAGGCGTTTCCTATGGCGAGATCCAGTCTGCCAATACATCGGCCGATTTTGTGTCGCGCATCATCATCAAGCAAAAAAGAAAGACAAAAGACTAATCCATTTTCGTTACTATGAACTTCAGATGAATGTTCTGTCCCGTGCGGACAGAACATTCATCTTTATTGTTTTATAACTTGCCTGCCCAAGTCGCTATTTTTTTTTGAATGAAAACGTATAACCTTCCATTCGACCCCGGCACAATGCCCAAGGACACTCATCCCGGTGTTACCATCCGGCACTATCAGTCGCGCCATAATTCAGTACGAAACAAAATTGTTTTGCATCAGAACATGATTAACATCCTTAAACGTGGCCGCAAAACAGTGATCTACCCGGAGGGCACAACAACGGTTCGCGAAGGCGAATTCCTGGTGTTGTCCGCCGGTAATTGTCTCACCTCCGAAGTGATCTCCGATAACCAGGATTTCGCAAGTCTCATTTTGTATTTTGATAATACGGTGCTTACCGATTTTTTTGTTCGTCATCAGCAGATGCTCCGGGCCGACGAGATGCAGGAAAGGAAGCTGTTTCTTTTGTATAGGCAGGATGACTTTATTCAGCACTATGTCCAATCGGTAGAAGTGTTGCTGTCCTCGGGGCAGTTTACGCCGGCCTTGCAACGCGTCAAGATCGAGGAGCTTTTGCTCTACCTGTATCAGCAGAGCCCGCAGCGTTTCCTTTCGCTCATGGCAAAAGGCCCTGATAGTGAAGAGATGCAATTGAGACGAGTAGTTGAGAACAATATAGAGCATAGCGTTACCGTAGAAGAGCTTGCTTTTTTATGCAATGCGAGTGTCTCAACCTTCAAGCGACGATTCGCCCGGGTTTACGGCACGTCGCCTCAGAAATTTCTTGTGTCCCGCCGGATGGCGCTGGCCGCAGCGTTGCTGAGTCAGGCTCACGAGCGCCCGGGCCAGGTATTTCAGAAAGTGGGCTACGAAAATCATTCAAGCTTTTCGCAGGCATTTAAACAGCAGTACGGCGTTACGCCCCGCGAGTATCACGAAAGCCAGCTGAACGTCCGGCAACACTAGTTGAACTTCCACCGATAACGGCGATTGCTGCCATACCATTACTTTTGTTGAAAAATTCAAACCATGGATACATCAATCGAAACGAACAAAGCAATCGTCATACAATTCAATCAGGATCTGATTGAAGGGCGCAACCTCGCCACGGCGGATACAATCTTTCACGATGAATTTATCAACCATACTGCCGGCCCCGGATTTGACAAGGGTAAAGGGGGCGTAATGAAAATGTTCAACGAGGTGTTGCGGCCGGCATTGTCCAATATCAAGGTTACTATTTACGACCAGGTTGCAGAAGGCGATCTTGTGACCACGCGCAAAACAATTTCAGGGACACATACCGGGGTTCTGTTTGATGTCCCGGCTTCGTCAAAAGAATTGGTGATTACAGTGATAGACATTGTGCGCATCCGCGACGGTCAATATTTTGAGCATTGGGGTGTGAACACCATGCCGGTCGTTTTGCAGCAGCTCCGTGGGGTATGATTTCTATTCTTCCTCGCCCTGTAATTTTTTGTTGATCTGGCGCACTACTTCGTCCAGTTCCTGTGCCGAAGTGGACAGATGCTCGTTGTACTCCCGGATGCGCTCCGTGGACAGTTCGTCGCGCATCAGGTATGCAAGCCCGAGAATTCGTGCCAGCGGCCCGCGCACATTGTGCGCGTTGAAGTACGCGTAGTCGATCAGAATTTCATTTTGCTTTTTTATGCGGGCCGACCGCAGCGATACTTCCTGTTCCAGGTTTTCATTTATGCGTTTAATCTCCTCGTTCGCTTCCGAAAGCTCTTCGGCCTGTGCCAGAATCTCCTCGTGCTTGTCGTAGATCTCTTTGTTCAATGACTCCAGCTCGCGTGCAAATTGCTTCTTGTTCAGGTAGGACCGATAGCCTACCAGGCCCAGCACAGTCAGCATGAGCAGCACAAAGCCGATGACCCCGATGATGGTTGATTGCTGCCGGACCTGATTCTGGCTGGCTTCCAGCAACTGGTCCTTTCGTTCGGTTTGATAGACCTTTTCCAGTACGGCGATTTGCTTTGACTTCTCTGAATTGAAAATGGTATCGTAAAGCGAGAGATAGGAGTCCTTATAGTACAACGCAGAGTCGAACCGTCCGAACGTTTTGTACAGATTGGACAATGCAAGACGCGAGCTCAGCCGGCCGTTACCATCGCCATGAACATCGGCCATGCGTAAAGCCCGGTGCAGATTCGCGCTTGCCTCTTTTTCTTTTTTCATGTTACTATAGATGGAGCCAATGGTTTGGTAAAGCTCCACCGCTACAAACGGGTCATCGCCATCTACCAAAAGATCACGGGCTACCTGGCATGCATCCAGGGCAGCCTGATAGTTCCCATGCTGCGTGTGGATCCCTGCGATGTTGATCAACGCGGAACCTTCCCGCACTTTAATGTCCCGCGCATGAAAGATTTCCCGCGCTTGCGAAAACATAACCAGTGCCAGCGAGTCATCGCCCTTGCCTGCATAAATTGTCCCGCGAATGATATACGTGTTTCCGAGCGCCTCCGGGTTATCGACTTGCCGTAGCTGTGCCAACGCCTTGCCCGAATATTCCAGCGCTTTGTCAAAGTCCTTCTGGTAAACATACAGCCGCGAAATGTTATTCAATGTTCTGGATACACCGAGCACATCGTTCAGCTTTTCTCGAATTTCCAGAGCCCTCACCAGGTGATCCATGCTGATGGTGTACTGTCCACCGATGGCGGCGTATACACCGAGGTGGTTGTAGGCCGTGCCAATCCCTTTTTGATAATCGATTGCTGTGGCCAGTTGTAAAGCATCGTTTGCAAACTGTTCAGCCGAAGACAGTGATACGGATGAGTACGTGCGTGAAATTCTGTTGAGCAGATCGATACGCTCTTCCTGCGTGCGGGATTTCTCAAGCTGGCGTTGCAGAAATTCCAGTGTATCCACCTGGGCCTTTACCGGCAACGCATTCAATAGAAAACATGAGAGAAGCAATCTCAGAAATGGGCTGTTGCTGGGCATTCGCATAAAATCAATAAGCTCAGAATCTATTTACGTGCGTAATCAGGGAGAAGGGCATGTCGCGGGCAGTCTGGACATATTGCATAAGATACCTTTATAAACCGAATAAAAAAAGCAATCGGGATACTTGTGTGTATTTAATCCGAGCTGTTCCGTTCGGAAATGTTAGCCCATGTCTCCCGGGAGAATTTCCTGTTACCGGGAGCAAACATTTTTTGCAAGTACCGCGATTGTCACAGATATTAACGCCTTGCTTTTCTGAACATAAACCACACGCATATTTTTATGTCTGCCTATACTATTCGGAAGCCTTCGGCAGGCGACCGCCCGGCCTCCTCACTCTTCACGGAGCTTTGCACCTTCGTGGGTTTACAGTCACACGGATCACTCGGATGGTTTGATACGTTCGGGCCAGAGCCCGTTCCCGCCGCATGGGATGCCGACGTTGCAGCACGTGTGAATGCGAATGGTTTCGCCTTCCTGCAACTGCCCGACGGTTCGTTTCTCGTGCTGCTGGATACCGGCACAACGGCCACGCCACACGCTGTCGCGCTGCTGGGTTCGGAAGGTGAGGTTAGAACTGTTGCCAACAGCCTGGAGGAATTTATTATCCTGTGGTCGACGGGTGAAACCGGTATCAGCGAACTCGATGACGAAGAAATTCAGGGAAGGGAACAGCTTGCCGCGTGGGTTAAAGCGCGCAATGTCCAATTGCCACCGGCATCAGAATTTGATTTTGGAGCATGGCTGGAGGGAAGTGCGGCAACAGGCACAGCAACACCTGCGCAGACGCAGCGCAAGCCCACGGCTGATTATTACAAGCTGGGACCAAAAATGCGCGAGCTTGCCGACATGATGGGACGCCGCGCCGACGATGAAGCGTTGATTGCCTGGGTAACGCAGACGCTTGGAAAAAAAGTGCCACGCTATACGGCTGACAGTGCCAACGTAGTAGCACCAAAGGCCGGACTCGAACTGGCCTTCTCACATAATGTGCTGAACGAAAAATATCCGCTGCTTAGAAAAAGCGCCCGTTCATTCATTCCCTACTTGTCCCATGCCTGGGTACGCGAGAAAATAGGAGAGCACGTGTTTGCCATCGATCTGAAGAAAGGAACCGAGGCGGATGCGATACAGTTTTTAGGACAGCCGGATGGCCGCAGACCGCAGTTTATGAATGAGACAACGGAAACCATTGCTTACTGGCATCGTGTTGTTGATGCTGCGGCAGATGTTGTGTTTATCGTGGAGTCGGATGATGGTATCAGTGTACGGGTCTCGATAGAATCGTCGCGTGCGCTGGAGGAATTTACGGATATGGGTACGAACTTGTTTGTGGCGTGGGCTGCTGAAAACAGTCTGCTGAATGAAGTCGCATTTGCGCAGCATGCAGTGTTGCTGGCAAAAGTTAAAGCGCGAGAGGCCATGGGCTCAGATCTTGTCAAAGCCGCGTTGCCTCGCGGGTTGTGGGACAGTCATCTGGTGGACAGGCCCGGCTTTCGGCGCAAAGCCTATCAATGGTTTCACAACATGGCTGGCGTATGGATTACGGCCGACCTGAAAAAAATATTCGGCGCCCGCAAAGGACCCTATGGACATGACGAACCCGTACTCGACGATGATGGTTGGGATAAAGTAGACGCGGCTGCGCCGGCATTTGCGAAACTGCTGGAAAAGCAATGATCATACGAAAGGCAACCATAAACGACGCGGAAGCTCTGGCGCAATGTATCTTGCTCGCCATGGAAGATATTGTTTTTCGTTTTATCGATACGACCGATCACCACGTCGCCCGGAAATTTATGATGCACTTTACCTCGACCACTGGCAATCAGTATTCATACGAGAATTGCCGGGTTGCTGAGGAGGACAATAAAGTGATTGCCGCCGTTTGTGTATACGATGGTGCCCGGCTGCATGCGCTCCGGGCGCCGGTCCTGCATTACATTAAAGAATGCTTTGGAAAGGACCTGCAGGTTGAAGATGAGACACAGCCAGGAGAATATTATATAGACTCACTGGGTGTACTACCCCACAGACAGGGACAGGGCGTCGCCACGAAGATGCTTCAGTCTCTTATAGAAGAATATGTTTCAGGACAACAGCAGACCCTGGGATTGTTAGTAGAAGAGGACAACCCGGGCGCAAAGCGGTTGTACTGCAAGCTGGGGTTCCAGGTTACAATCAAAAAAATATTCGCCGGAAAGAAGGTTGAGCATTTGCAGATGAGGCCTTGATATTATTTCACGCGGGATCGAATATGCATTAAACAATCCGGGACTCTGAATACAGGTCATACGCCGCAACCAGCGACTCACGCCGGGTCGATGACTTGTAAATTTCATACTCCTCGATTCCGCGCCGATTTTCCGTATAGACGGGGCTGTATTGCGCATCGTATTCATCCCAGATAATCAATAAATAGGCATATCCGATTTTGCTCTGCCGTCCGTTGGCTAACCAGAGACTAAAAGTTTCTTCATCAAGTGGCTTAGGAAAATTTGGACCGTTAAACATATTTTGAAGGAAAGATTGTACCGCGAAAATTTAGGAAAAGTATAGCACTTGGCAAGGGAGGGTGTTAATCGTTATGCGTTAATTGTTATCCGTGAATCGTTAACCGTTAACCGTGAATCGTTAAGGGGTGAAAATATTGTCCGTGTCGAAGGCCGTTAAAGTGTGAGCCGTCAAATTGTTCAAAGCATCATCATCGTCTTCATACTTTTAAATATTGACAGATAACTTTTAACGGATAGCGATTAACGCCTTCCGGATAACGAAACCAGGCATAAAATTTTAACAGTTTCCCGCTACACATAACGATTGTCGTGCATGGGAAACTGGATTAGTCTTGTTGAAGAAAAGCTTTCGCGCTGGGGCACATACCTGATTAAAATGCTGCCAAATTTTGCGCTCGCGTTGCTCATTTTGTTTGGGTTTATCGTGGGAGCACGGTTGATTCAGCGCATAGTACACAAGCTGATTCTGAAAGTCTCCAGGAGCGAATCCATCAGCAGCCTGGTGTCCGGCATCCTGTATTCTGTTGTGCTTATCTTCGGAATTCTGGCGGCGCTTAATGTGCTTAAACTCGATCAGGCCGTAACATCACTGCTCGCCGGTGTGGGAATCATTGGTTTGGCATTGGGGTTTGCCTTTCAGGACCTCACGGCAAATTTCATTGCCGGAGCTTTCATCGCGTTCAAACGTCCGTTTGATGTAGGACACATCGTAGAGACCAACGGCTTTATCGGATCGATTGAAGAGATAGAACTTCGCTCCACGCGGTTGCGCACAACGGCTGGGCTGCACGTCGTTATTCCCAACAGGGAGATTTTTCAGAAACCCATCATCAACTATTCCCTTACCGACAGTCGCAAGGTGGAATTGGAATTTTCGGTAGCCAACACGCTGGATCTGGCAATGACCGAATCGCTTCTGAAAAATGCGATCGCACAGGAGAGCACTTCTGCACGCGACGTCGAAGTCTTTTTCTCCGCGATAGACGAACCGAAAATTAAAGTATACATTTCCTTCTGGACACCGAACAACGATCCGGTTGAATTTATGCGCGCCCGTCATCAGGCAATCTTGCGTGTGTATGACGCCTTTATCGAAAATAACATTTATGTGAGACCGGAAGAACCGGCGAAATAAGCTGTCCCTGTTTTTTATCGACGTTCACCAACTTGCTGGCGCCACATGGAATAGTACAGCCCTTTCAATGCCAGCAATGTTTCGTGCGATCCGGTCTCTACTATTTTTCCTTTCTCCAGCACGAAGAGTGTGTCCGCATGCATCACCGTGGACAAGCGGTGTGCGATGAGAATGGTCATCTGATCCTGTTGGGAAGAGATGTCGCGCATCGTCTTGGTAATCTCTTCTTCCGTTAGCGAGTCCAGTGCCGATGTGGCCTCGTCGAAAATCAGCAACTGCGGTTCGCGCAACAGCGCACGGGCAATGGATAATCGTTGTTTCTCGCCGCCGGAAAGTTTCATGCCGCTTTCGCCCAGCATGGTGTGAATTCCATTGGAAGCTTTCGCAATGAGATTGGTGGCAGACGCTTTGCGTAGTGCGTGGTGAATCTCCTCGTCAGTGGCCGTTGGTTTTACAAAGAGCAGATTGTCCCGGATGGACCCGGCGTAGAGCTGCGTGTCCTGCGTAACGAAACCGATTTGCCTTCGTAAGGGGTTGTAGCGTATTTGTGTGGACAGTAAATCGTTAAAATAAATCGAGCCGCTTACGGGCGTATACAACCCGACAAGCAACTTCACCAATGTGGACTTTCCCGAGCCGGATGGCCCCACAAACGCAATGGTCTGTCCTGTATGGATAGAAAAAGAAAGCGAATCAATAGCATTGTATGTCGAAGTCCGATGCCGGAAAACAACGTGGTCGAAGCGAAGGCTGGTGAGCTGGCCAACTTCCACCGAGTGATCGGGGCGTTGCTCGACAGGCCTGTTCATCAGCTTGTCAAAATTTTTCAGTGAGGCATCTGCTTCGCGATACAAAAGAATCAGGTTTCCCAGTTCTTGCAGCGGCGTAAATATGGCTGTTGAAATAAACTGCATCGCAATGAGCTCGCCTGTGCTCAGCACTTTGCGGAAGATAAGCCACAACAGAATAAACAGGATGGATTGCTTGAGCAGGTTCAATAGATTGCCTTGTAAAAAGGACAGGACGCTTACTTTCCTGGCTTTCTCCATTTCCAGTTGGAAAATTGTGAGCGTTTGTTCATGAAGCCTGCGGATTTCCGGAAAGGTAAGTCCCAGACTTTTAACAAGCTCGATATTTCTCAGACTTTCGGTAATCACACCTGCCTGCTTGTCCGTTTGCCGGTTAATAGACCGTTGAATGCCTTTGATTCGCTTCGACACCAATCCCGTGAGTGACCCGAGCAACACAACACCGATAAAAAATACAGGTATCAGCAACCAGTTTTTGTTTATACTATACCAAAGGAGAAAACCTGTACCGACAAGCGAAGCGAACAGGACATTGATAAATGCATTGATAAATCGCTCGGAATCCGTTTTTACTTTTTGCAGCAGCGATAACGTGCTGCCACTCCGGGTTTCTTCAAATTCCTGGAAGGATAATCTCAGTGTCTGCTTTAATCCGTCGTTGAAAATGTTCATGCCAAATTGTGCCACTGCTTTGCGGGTAATAAACTCCTGCGCGGATTTGGACAGTTTGGCAAGAACAGCAATGCCGAGCGCGATCAACAGCCAATACAGAACGCCACCTACCAGGTCGGGCTCGTTCAGGTTGCTCCCGTTTGTGGCGTAGTGATCAATGATACGCCCGAAGATCACCGGGTCCAGCAGCCCCAGCAGTTGAGCGGCAGCTGCCAGCAGCAACGACAGGAAAACAAGCTGACGGTGGGGCCTGAGGTATTTCCAGAGAATCTTCATCGGGATAATGAAATGGCCCGCTCAGTGCAGCGGACTCTTTTCTTTACGAGTGTCCGTCCCGGTATCACCTTCGGTGGACATTGCTCCGCTGGAAGGCTCTACATGAATGCCATATTCATTGGCATACATTTGTGTGAACTCGGCACCGAAGAGAATAATGAGGCCGGCATAAGACACCCAAAGCATAATGAGAATCACAGTACCCGCCGCTCCGTATGCCGAGCCCGGATTAGTGTTGCCGAAGTAAAGTCCCAACGCAAATTTTGCCAGCACAAATAATACAGAGGTGAGCAGTGCGCCAACCCATACATCGCGCCAGCGTATTTTAGCATCGGGAAGAAATTTAAAGATGGCGGCAAACAACAGCGTGATCATGCCGATTGACACCAGGATGTCCAGCAGGTGAAACGCGAAATAAAGCGACTCTGAAATATACCCCGAGAGCCAATTGCTCACGGCACTCAGCGCCGCCGACAATACCAGGGAAACCAGCAGAAGAAACCCGACGATCAGGATCAACCCGAATGAAAAGAGCCTGTCTTTAACAATCTTCAGAATTTTTCCTTTCGGTTTCGGTTTCACTTCCCACATTTTGTTGAGCACCTGTTGCAATTGATAGAACACCCCGGTGGCACCGAAAAGCATCGTGGCGATACTTAATATGGTGGAGAGGGTTGTGCCATCGTTGCTGTTTACCTTGGCGATCATCGACTCAATGTCCTTGGCAGTGTCTTGCCCAACCATGCCGCTGATCTGCCCGCTGATCTGGTGTGTAACAGCCTCCGTTCCAAAAAGGACACCGGCCAGGTTGATGATGATGACCAGTAGTCCGGGCAACGAAAAAATTGTATAGTAGGCTATGATCACACTGTTGTTGAACGGATCTCTTTCTGACCACGAGTTGAAGGTGAGCTTGAGTAATTTGAAAAATGAGCTTATTCTGTTTTTCCAGGATCCCATACCGGATGAGCTTAGTTGCTTCTGAATCGTTTAAAAATATTTTTGGCAAATCTTT
>JAESFU010000829.1_pt1 | contig 10705 bp, 8 predicted proteins | sample 9269461 | NCBI WGS metagenome assembly JAESFU01 (sample SAMN14502556, study PRJNA617107) | algae metagenome | isolation source: Stenomitos rutilans HA7619-LM2 and co-occurring heterotrophs from cave walls | place: USA: Waikapalae cave, Hawaii | collected 2009-07-28
TGAGGTCTTCCGCGGACGCATCTTTGCTGGTTTTAAAAGCGTTGGCGTTGTATTGCGTGGTATCGCCCTTTTGCTCTACCTGTATCGTTGTGCCGGTAATCTGTACGATCTTCAACATTATGGCGCTGGTTTGCAAACGGATCGCGCCCAGATCGACTGACTGTCCCTGAACCTGAAGCGGAATTTGTTTCTGCGTATAGCCAATGTATGAGATCCGAAGATCGTATGCACCAGGACTTACATTTGAAAACATGAAGCGGCCATCCAGATCCGTTGCTGCCCCGCGGCGTTGTGTGGTATCCGAACGCTGAATCAGCAATACATTCACACCGATGAGCGAGCCCTGATCCGTACTGTCACTCACAACGCCAGTAACTATACCCGTTTGCGCCTGACTGTCGAATACAAACAGGCAAACAAGAATCAGGGGAAAAATGGAGAGCCTTATCATCTGTAAAATTAACGGTATGAAATTACAGGATATGGAATAGTTGCCTCAGCGTTTCATCACGTTGTACGACCGGTTATCCATACAGGCGGGCAAAATTCAAGTTCGAAAATATGTATATTCGATTTTCCAACAACACTCTATGATATCGCTACCGATTCGTCTGGCATTTTTGTTTGTGTTTACAACAGCCACTTCGCTTGCACAAATTCCTGATTTCGTTCAACGCATGGTTCCCCAGGGTACCCGTTTGCATCATAACATTCCGTATGCGGGCGATACACTTAAAAAACATTTGCTCGACATTTATCTTCCTCCGAATGTCTCCGGAAAAACTCCGCTTATTATCTGGGTACACGGTGGCGCGTGGAAGCTCAACGACAAGTATGCCGACATGGGCTACATGAAGAATACGATCAGGCTGCTGCTGGAAAAAGGGTATGCATTGGCGTCGATAGACTATCGTCACAGTACAACCAAAATCTTTCCGGCTCAGATGCAGGACTGTAACTTGGCAGTTCGTTTCCTCCATGAACATGCCGATCAATATAAATTTGACAAATCACGTTTTATCCTGATGGGATTTTCTGCCGGTGGCCACCTGGCTTCGTTACTGGCATTGTCCAATAATCAAACCGTGCCTGCATTTTATGCTGATCAGAAGAAACCCTCGTTTACAATTCGCGGTGTCGTTGATTTCTACGGGCCGAGCGATTTCATGTTATTCTTCGGAACTATGAAACCGTCTGAAGTGGACAATCCCATCGCGGAACTGCTGGGCACCTCACCCCTCGCCCGTCCTGACCTCAGCGCACTCGCCAGCCCTGTAACGTATGTCGATAAAAACGATCCGCCGTTTTATATCGTGCATGGTGAAAAAGACAACGATGTCCCACCGACGCAATCGTATCTGCTTCGGGCATACTTGTCCCTTGCCAACGTACCGGTTTCGCTTACCATCGTGAAAGATGCCCCACACTACGGCGAAATGTTTGATACAGAAGAGATCCGAACCGGCATCCTTAACTTTTTACAGAAGCTGCCCTGACAGGGACAGAAGCGGCGCGCCTTCAGGACGATTTCTTGCGACTCGTCTTCTTCGCCATCTTACGTGCGCTGTTCTTTGCCGGTCTGCCTGCTTTTTTCTTCGCGGGTCGTCCGGCTTTCTTTGCCGTCTTGCGTGCCATCGTCTTCGATGCTTTCTTCGGAACCTTGCCACCCGCTGCGCGGGCTTCTGAAAGTCCGATGGCAATTGCCTGTTTGCGGCTTGTTACTTTCTTGCCACTGCGGCCACTCTTCAATGTGCCTTCCTTGCGTTCATGCAGCGCGCGGGCAACTTTGCTCTGCGCTTTCTTTCCATATTTTGCCATAGCGTTCAATGTTTATCGTTGTATGGCTTAAAATAACATGCCCACGACTCGTTGCCCATTTCATCGTCGTTTGTAAGGTGAAGTTGTTGTCTGTCTAAACCCTTGCCCGCCATCTGTCGAATGCTGATCTTTATCTCTCATTATGACATCGTCCATCAGGAAACCAGGTCTCTTCTATTTCAAATTCGACAGCCCATTTTTCAAGCGCTATCGTATCGGCATGCATATTCTTTTCTGGCTGTCGTATCTTATTTACGAAGGACTCATCTGGGGCATGGTGGATGGGAAATATGCCGACCGACTGACGTCCACCGCCATCGAGCTCCCGGTAAAGATCAGCGCAACATACTTTACGTTGTATGTACTGATCGACCGTTTACTGATCAAACGACATTATGTTGGCTTTCTGTTGGGACTGGCGCTTTCCATGCTCAGCTTCGGTGTTGTGTTGCGCATGCTGGCGTACTACATTATCTACCCGATCTTCTATACTGACGGCACGGCTGTCCCCCTCTTCTTTCCGCCGAAAATTCTGATTGCCATTTTTTCAATTTACTCCATCGTGGGCATTGTGGCATGCTTTCACCTGATCAAACACTGGCATAATCATCAGCAGGCGTCGCAGCAGCTGGAGAAGGACAAGCTGGAATCCGAACTGTCCATTTTAAAGTCGCAGATCAATCCACACTTCCTGTTCAACACGCTGAACAGTTTGTATGTGCTTACCATGAATCAGTCGGGCAGTGCGCCGGAGATTGTACACAAACTCTCCGAACTGATGAGCTACATGCTATACGACAGCAACCAGAATGAAGTACCGCTGCAAAAGGAACTTCATTATATTGAAAACTATATAGGACTTGAAAAACTGCGCTATGAATCACGACTGGACATCAGCCTCCACGTATACAGCCCGGTGGAAGGCATTACCATCGCGCCACTGATCATTCTCCCCTTTGTAGAAAACTGTTTCAAACACGGCGTGAGCCACCAGGTGGACGACTCGTGGATCCGCATCGACATCTCCATGCAACAGAGTATGCTGGTACTCAAGATCGAAAACAGCCTTAACACGGACGGCATACAAGCCACACGGAAAATCTCCGGCATCGGGTTGCAGAATGTGAAAAAGCGACTGGAGCTCATTTACCCGCAGCGTTATCATCTGCAATTGCTCAACGAAGAAGAATCGTTCCTCGTCATCCTGAAACTTGAACTGGACAAAACCCGTGTACTCGGCACGGAAGATATTGCACACCCAACAGCCCTGATGCATGAAATGCCTGATCGTAGATGACGAACCTTTAGCCAGAACACTGCTGGAGTCGTATGTAAAGCGGATTGAAGGACTCACCCTGGTAAAAAGTTGCAGCAACGCGCTGGAAGCTTTTTCCACGCTACAGCAAAAACATGTCGATCTGGTATTCCTGGACATTCAGATGCCACAGGTAACGGGACTGGACCTGCTACGCTCGCTCAAGGACAAGCCGAAAATAATTTTCACCACAGCCTACCGCGAATACGCTGTAGAGGCTTATGAGCTTGATGTGATCGATTATCTCGTCAAGCCAATTTCCTTTGAACGCTTCTTGCGCGGCGTCAGCAAAATATACCAAAGCCTGCCGCCCGAGACAGAGGAAAATCCGCTTGTAAAAACATACGACGACGCATACATCTATTTGCGCGAAGATCGCGAGATGGTGAAAGTCTTTCTGAAAGATATACTCTATATCGAGAGCCTGCGCGACTACGTGCGCGTAAAGACACCGGCGAAACAGATTGTAACCTATCAGAAAATAAGCTTCCTGGAGAAGAAACTCCCGGAAAACAAATTCGTGCGCATTCACCGCTCTTTCATTGTCTCTATCGACAAAGTGTCCTCTTTTACATTTAACGCTGTAAAAATGGGCGAGATCGAAATTCCGCTTGGGCGCAACTACAAGCAGCAGGCCATGAAAGTGCTCAATCAACACAACGCGCTCCGCTAGCACTTTCATGTGAACCTGTTACCGGTAGATTGTCCTACAGCCAATAAACCAGCTTTACTGTCAATGCATGATCTCTCCGCAGCCATGGACTTGTCTCATGATTGTTCGTATAGATCAGGTAGAAGTCGGACAGCGGTCTGAATCGCCACTGCACCCGCGCATAGTAGCTCAGGTTATCATTCTGGCTGTTGTATTGCAGAATCGTATTGAGGAAAAGTGATTTTGAAAAAGAAATCTCGGCCTTCGGTCCTACCGCATAAATCGTATTGCGTGAGTATGGCTTGGGCAGTATTATGTGGTTCACATCAAAACTGACACCTACAATACCCCATGGCTGAATCTTCTGGTTGATGTTGACCGTGCCCTGTACAAAATTACCGTTGAAATATTGTCCCGTTTTAAACCACAGCGTACCAAACCTGTTTTTCCGAAAATCAGTTTCATAATAAATACTGGCGGCGGAATAGCGATGCACCGATCCTGCGGGCAGACTCAATCCGTTGTCTTGCGCCGGATTGAAATCGTACATCAACCTCGTATACTCATTCCATCCCAGAATATACATGTACGACGTGTTCTTGAACGTGATATACAGGCCATAGCGCCACTGATGGTCCGTCTTCTTGCCGGTGGAGTCCAGGTAAATATCGTAGTGTCCAATCGGTGCAATGAAATTGAATTTGCTGGATGGCTTTTTCGGATAGAACTTGTAGTCCGCCTCGGTATAGAAGTTTGTAAAATTGTTTCGAGGCACAAAACCCATGTCCGGGCTGAAGGATTTATCCGCCTTTGTATAGCCTATGTAGCTCTCGCTTCGCATCGTGTTCCGGGAAATGATCGCGCCATGGGCATTCTGAACTTTCTCTTGATTGTCCCACGAGTAATGGCTGAACGCTTTTCCTGTCCACTTGTTGTCAGCGGAAGCGAGGTTGTACTCCAGGCCGACGAGGCGATTGTAATTTTGTTTATCGAAACTGAAGTCTGCTACGGAATCAAGCTTCATGGCTTGCCTGTTCTCTATGATCAGTCCTATGTTTGATCGCGAAAATACTTTTTGCTGAATCGCCAATACGGAATAATTCTGGCTCGGGTATTTTGATGTAACATCGGCCTGTTCAGTTTTTACATCCAGCTCGGAAGTCTGTACGCTCATGGCGCCGATGCGAAGATTTCGATTCAGCTTGCCACTCAGACGCAGGCCGCCCAGCAGGCGCGTGCGTTCATACTGTCCCAACGATGCGTTGTATTGCAATCCTATACGGCGCGAGTAGAATGGACGAATGGGCGATGTACCCGTCTTCGTAATTCCAAACTCGGAGAATAAGTCGCTGTTTTCAATGAAGAAGAATCTCTTCTCGGGAAACACCAGTTCAAACCGCGTAATGTTGAGCTGCACCTGGTCAACTTCTGCCTGCGAGAAATCGGGGTTGATGGTAGCATCCAGATTAAGGGCCGAGGTGATCGATACTTTGGCATCCAGCGATAATCGGGCATGTGTCCCGATGTCCTCCGTACCATGCTGGCTCGCGGTATACGTTACGGACGGGATGAGTGAGTAGTTTCTTTTTACGGCGCGTAAATCCTGCGGCCAGGACAGGCTTCCATGATAGGCCAGATTTATCAGCGGAAAATTACGCGGCACGCGCGCCCATGAAGACCGCTCGTTGCTGGCAATGTCGTTACGCACAAAGTTCATGTTCCAGCTCCCGACACCTTCCTTGAAGCGTATATAACGGAACGGTATGGCAATCTCCACCGTCCAGCTGACGGAGTCATGCGATACGGCGCTGTACCACTTTGCATCCCATGTTCCATCGGCCGTTGTCCCGCTGAAGATTTGTTCTTCTCGTTGCACACCGTAGGCGCTTACATAGAAACCGTATCCGTTGGTTTGATCCCGGTAAGTGTCCAATATCACACCAAAGGCATCGTTCTCTGCGAAAGGAAAATCGCGACGAAGCGACGAAGCAACATACCGGTTTACTGTTGACGGGTTATATAACGTCGCGCCTACATACATAAATTCCTCTGTATAGAGCACCCTCACATGTGTGTGGCCACGTGCCCGCGCCGTATCAGCAGGAAAGTTCACCCAGAAGTCCGCGGCCTCCGGGGCATTTGCCCAATCGGCTTCGGACAACACGCCATCGATTTTGAGGGCGCTTTCGATCCGGACAGCGTTCAACGTTGGTACGGTATTTTGTGCCTTCAACACGATCCCGTGCAGGCCCAGTAACAAGGTTAGTAAGATTTTTTTCATACGCACGTACACGGCATTTAATACTCAAAGGACAACCAATTACCCGCACCACACCCGTTTATTAGACCGGCGATAACATCATCAACACACTCTCGCATTCTGCCGGATAAAAACACCTGGAATGTGGCATCGGTTGTTCGTACGCCTAACCAGTCGTTGGTATGATTGGAACACAGATATTCCAGGCTGGCACTTGTTTTTAGTATCTTCATCCAATCAACCCAAACACGATCACGATGGAAACTCCTGAAATCGCAAAACGACTGATCTCCTATTGTCGCAAAGCCGAATGGTCTGTGGCCCACAATGAACTTTACGCCAACGATGCCGTGAGCATCGAGCCCTATTCAACGCCTGCCTTCGAAAAGGAAACGAAAGGACTGGCGGCCATAAAAGTAAAAGGCGACAAATTCGACAGCATGGTAGAAACGATGCATAGCATCGAAACTTCCGAACCGTTAATCGCCGGTAACAGCATTGCCTTTACATTAACCATGGACATAACGATGAAAGGTAAAGGCAGAATGAGCTCGCCCGAGTTGTGTGTTATGAAGTAAAAGATGGTAAGATCGTGAAGGAGCAATTCTTTGTATAAACAACAAATGTCCTATATCAGAAAATTAAGGCCCCTTCCCGACGGGGGGCATTAATTCCGTTTGTTCATTACTCTATTCTGGTTGTTTCCCATCGATTGCAAATCGCAGTTGCAAATTCAAAACTATTTTACATACATTTACGTAATTAATAACAGATGAAAGGAACAAACCTGGGCGAGTTTGAAGAACTCGTGTTGCTTACGATTGCCGCATTGGTAAACGACGCATATAGTGTGGCCATTTGCGACGAGCTTGAAAGAGTATCCGGACGATCCGCCAAGCTGGGTGTTGTCCACGCGGTATTGAACAGGCTGGAGGAGAAAGGGCTTGTAAAAAGCAAACTTGGTGAAGCCACGAACACACGCGGGGGAAAGCGCAAGCGCTATTATTCCGTCACCAGTGCCGGCAAGGCATCGTTGATCCGCGCACGGGATGTACGTGATCAGCTGTGGAATATGATTCCGGGACTCTCGCTGAAATGTATATGAGACAGTCACCACAACCACCGCGATGGGCGCAGGCGCTGCTTGGCTGGTACTGCAAACCGGAGCTGCTGGAAGATCTGCAGGGCGATCTGCATGAATACTTCGAACGCAATGTCCAATCGAAAGGAGTTGCCCGTGCCCGTTTCATTTACATCATCGACGTTCTTAAATTCTTCAGGCTTTATACAATACGAAAACCTCATGCGGTAGACCTTTTAATACAATGGATCATGATCGGCAGCTATGTAAAAACCTCGTCGCGGAATATTGTCCGCAACAAACTTTTCTCCGCCATCAACATCATCGGGCTATCGGTGAGTATGTCGGTCGGGTTGCTGGTGATCGCTTTTGTAAACGACCTGATGTCCTATGATGATTTTCATACAAACAAGGAGCGTATTTACCGGCTCAATACGCTATACGAACCGATTGGACAAAAACCTGTATCACTCGCTTCTACATCTGTAAAAGCGGGTAAAAAAATCGAAGAGAGCTTTACGCAAACAGACCAGCTCGTGTGGCTGCGTAACGGTTTTGGCGGCGATGCACAGATCGGCGACAAGGTCATCCCCACCGGCGGTCTCTGGGCCAGCGAAAAATTCTTCCATGTCTTTACCTTCCCGCTGATCCAGGGAAATCCGGCTACTGCTTTGAAAGAACCTTATTCGATTGTGCTGACGGAAAAAACAGCGACTAAGCTCTTCGGCACAACGGATGCCCTGGGTAAAAATATACGGTTCGATACAACCAGTTACCTTGTCACCGGAGTAATGAAAGATGTGCCCAAACTGTCGCATCTGCGATTCGACTTACTGATCTCATTTTCTACCGCCGAGATACTGGTTGCTAAAGCTGATCCTAATTTTCTGGCGTGGGAAAATGTCTGGTCCAATTACGTATACATGCTGTTGCCGGAACATGCAGATCTCGCAGCCTTTCAGAAGAACCTGGACAAGCTTAATTCCAGCGAAAACCGAAAGGACAGTCACGCCAAATTCTCCATTTCGCTTCAGCCGATGACTTCGATCGCGCTGGGCAAGCATCTCAGCAATGAGATCGGTCCCAGCATGATTCCGCTGGTGGTGTGGATTATGATCGGCATGGCGGGAGTGATTATTCTGTCAGCTTGCTTCAACTATACCAATCTTTCCATTGCCCGCTCGCTCAAGCGTTCCCGCGAAGTTGGCGTACGCAAACTGATGGGCGCCGTGAAAGGACAGGTAATGGGACAGTTCATTACCGAGTCTGTGATTATTTCATTGCTTGCGCTGGCCTTCTCTTTTTTACTGTTCCTTTTCCTGCGCGTTCAGTTTATCGGGTTGTCCGATTTCATCGACAATCTGTTGTCCCTGGAGCTTACTCCACGATTGGTGCTCTGGTTTTTATGCATGGCGGTAGGCGTGGGTATGCTGGCCGGATTTCTCCCGGCACTCTTCTTCTCTCGTATCAATGTATTGCAAGCCATCAAAAACCTGGGGTCCATCAAGGTGTTCCGGCATGTCACCCTGCGCAAAGGTCTTATCGTGGTGCAGTACACGTTGTCCCTTATTTTCATCACCACGACGGTCATCGGCTATCGCCAGTATCGCAGCATGCTGAGTTTCGATCTTGGTTTCAAAACTGAAAATATTGTAAACATGCGCGTGTTGGGAAACAGCCCCGAGGCCCTGGCAAAGGAATTGTCAGAATTGCCGGAAGTGGTGGATATCTCTCATTCGCTCATGGTCACCAGCCTGGGCAGTATGCATGGAACGCAGGTCAAATACAAAAACAGTCAGGACTCCGCCATGGTGTATCTGAACAAAGTTGATGATCATTACCTCCCGATCCACGAACACAAGCTTGTGGCCGGAAACAATTTTACCCTCAAACCCAAACCCGGAGAAGAAAGCGAAGTGATCGTGAACGAGCAGGTACTAAAGCGCTTTGACATCTCGCCGCGAAATCCCGAGAAAGCATTGGGTGAAGAACTGACCGTGGACAATAAGAAGTTAACCATCGTCGGTGTATTGAAAGATTTTCACTACGGGACAGTCGAGAATGAAATTTCTCCTGTCATACTTCTGTACACCGAGCGTGAACCGGGTGGCTATATCAACCTGAAAGTGTCCTCCAGCGACTGGGCCGCAACGCTGAGTTCCATCGAATCGGTTTGGAAGAAGATAGACAAGGTACATCCGATGCAGGCTTCTTTTTACAATGAACAAATCGAGCAGGCATACCGGCAATTCTCCGTGATGGTAACGGTGATCGGGTTCGTAGCCTTCCTCGCTATTTGCATCGCATCCATGGGCATGTTCGGCATGGTGGTGTTTACTACCGAAACACGACTACGTGAAATCAGTATTCGCAAAGTGTTGGGCGCGAACGAAAGAGCTTTGATATACCTGCTGAGCAAAGGCTTTATTATACTGCTGGTAATTGCGGCATGTATTGCACTCCCGGTAACGTATGTATTTTTCGAACAGGTTGTCCTGCGCCAATTCGCGTATCACGATTCTATGGGCGTGGTGGACATCTTCCTTGGCGCATGCATCATCGGTGCGCTGGCGCTGATTATGATCGGTTCGCAAACCATTCGCACGGCACGGTCCAACCCGGCCGAGGTATTGAAGGCAGAATAGCTAAGCCATCGCGACAAAGTCGCGTTTTTCTCCTTCGCATACATGACATTGGTAAGTGTCCGGCAGGTTCTCAAACGAAACACCCGGCGGAATACCCGCTTGCGGATCGCCATACTGCTGATTATAGATGGTCAGACAATGGCTGCATTGGAAGAGGACATTTTCACGGTTACCGGAAGGTGTCCTAACAAATTCTTCCTGCTGATCTTTCTCCGGATTCAATTGCCGGAAATATATTTTACTAAGCTCGATGAGTAATGCCGGGATCAGCTCGCGTCTTGTTTGCCGCGCATAGGTATGATATACACCATGATTCGGATTGAAATTTTCCGCATATAGAATATTGAACGACTCGGCGGGCATGGCTTCATTTTGCGCATTACGTTCGATGACGATGGATGTAAAATACAGCATGTCCCGCCGCGTGTTGATCGTGAACGTAAGTCCGTGGGTGCTGATGTCCTGCTGATCGAGCTCCCGTACCAGGAAACGTTTGAGCTCCAGCGCGTCAATATCGGTTACGGGCAAGTGCCAGTTCAATTCCAGTGACGAGTGTCGCTCGTTGATACCAAATTTACCCATCAGCTTTTCCCAGCGAATACGGTCACTGGACTTGATGCCCTTCAGGGCAAAGGCCTTCCAGGGAATAATATTCACCTTGCTGATATTGGTTTCCTGGCACAAGCGACAGGCGGCACTCATGAAGTCGATGTCGTATTGATTGTTGCGCCAGTACAGTCCAAGCCAGTATTGATTGTTCAGCATAGCGTTCAGTCCCTCGTAATAGGGAAATGCTGTTTCCGATAACTTCAGTTTGTCGGTGATGGGCTTATAGTTGATGCGTACTTTTTCGTTGTTCAGTACCAGGTGTAATTCTTCTGTCGTAAACGGATTGAAGCCGAGAATAATTTTCTCCAGCTCGCGTGCCATGTGC
>JAESFU010000830.1_pt1 | contig 10704 bp, 8 predicted proteins | sample 9269461 | NCBI WGS metagenome assembly JAESFU01 (sample SAMN14502556, study PRJNA617107) | algae metagenome | isolation source: Stenomitos rutilans HA7619-LM2 and co-occurring heterotrophs from cave walls | place: USA: Waikapalae cave, Hawaii | collected 2009-07-28
GTGGAAGGGCCATCGCTCAACGGATAAAAGGTACGCCGGGGATAACAGGCTGATGATTCCCAAGAGTCCATATCGACGGAATCGTTTGGCACCTCGATGTCGGCTCATCACATCCTGGGGCTGGAGCAGGTCCCAAGGGTTCGGCTGTTCGCCGATTAAAGTGGTACGTGAGCTGGGTTCAAAACGTCGTGAGACAGTTTGGTCCCTATCTGCCGTGATTGTAGGAGAATTGAGAGGATTTGTCCTTAGTACGAGAGGACCGGGATGAACGCACCTCCGGTGGACCTGTTATCGCGCCAGCGGTACAGCAGGGTAGCTATGTGCGGACGGGATAACCGCTGAAGGCATCTAAGCGGGAAACCCACCTCGAAACCATTTCTCCCTTGAGAACCGTGGAAGACGACCACGTTGATAGGCCGGGTGTGGAAGCGCAGCAATGCGCGAAGCTTACCGGTACTAATCGTTCGAACGGCTTGCTCGCTCTCATTAGTAATGCCCATTCAAGAAGACTAGTTGATTGTCTGTCCTTCGCCGGCCTGGTGGCTATGGCGAGGTGTCTGAACCCGATCCCATCCCGAACTCGGTCGTTAAACGCCTCAGCGCCCATGGTACTTCGTCTTAAGACGCGGAAGAGTAGGTCGCCGCCAGGCCTGCGAAAGACAGACAAAAAATGTGCAAAGCCCTTCTTCACAACTTCAATACCAAAACCCGCCGATCAGAAATGACCGGCGGGTTTTGTGCGTTTGGGTGCACTAGCCAGAATATTCGATTTACATAACGTCAATCTGCCAATAAGATTACGTAGAGACAGAGAGAGGTGGCGATACGAGGAGGAGATAATGCAACAACATCGGATCTATTCCGTCGAGGAGGTCAAGGTTGAAAGTTTGATCGTCATCCCCGAAAACCCGCCCGCGATTGCGGTATCGGCTTGGGGCTGGGTCCCCACAACAGGTTGGTCTCACCCGGATCTTGTTCCGTGGATTTACATCCACCCCCCGAAGGATGGCATTCTTGATCTCGATTTTGTGGCAACTCCGCCAAGCGGATTGGTCATCTATGTTTTTACAAAGATCAAAATCGCGAAGGCCTTTCCCGTGCCGAATTGGGTAACCGGCGTTCGCGTGCATAGCTCGACGAACAGCGTCGAAGCGAAACTCGGTGGTGCAGGCCCCGTCGCCAAAGCAGATCTTATGGGCGAGGGAATGCCATTGCCTTGGCCGTTCCCGTGGTGGGTGCCTCACGCACGCCGCTGAAATACGCTGAACTATCGTCAATCTTCAGAGATTCGCTTTTGCAACCTTCAGCCAGTCGCGATCGGCTTCAGTGACGGTCACGCGCCGGGCGCCGGCGGCCTTCACAACATCCTCGAACTGGCTACGCGCGCGCTCGATCTCGCCGCGGCGAAGCAGCAGAAGGCCGTAACGCGTGCGCGCCTCGAAACCTGCATAGTAGCCGGCCAGCGATTGATACTCTTCCTCCGCCTCCTTAAGCCGATCCTGCGCCTCGAGGCTGCGCGCATAGAGAAGATGCGCTTCTTGATTCTGTAGCTTTGGATGCGCGTCACGCAATCGCTCGAGCGTTGCCTGGGCGCCGGCGGCGTCGCCTGCTCCGAGCTCGGCGCGCGCCAGGCCGAACAGAATTGCCGGGTCGTCGGCGAACATGCCCTGCGCACATTCGCGATAGAGTTTGATCGCGTCCTCCCACATGCCCTTGCGCTCGCACTCATCGGCGAGTTCGCGCTTGGCCTGGACCGTGCCTGTCAAGGCAACGGCCTCGCTGCGCCGGCGCCATTCCCGATCGGGGTCGAGCAAATCGCCAATGTCGTTCGAGACCTTCTGGGCGCGCCGCGACTTCGCCATCTCGGGGACGATCTCGAATATGACATAGGCGATCGAACCCAGGGCCGGCACGAACAGGAGAATGAATAGCCAGTAGTAAGGGCGCCCCGTCTTCATGGCATGGATGGCAAGTCCGATCGCAATAATGAGGTGGAGGCCACCAATAAACGGCATGGGAATCTCCGATTTACACTGCGTCAGTTCAAGCAGGTGATTTCGCCCGCTGCAAGGGGGAGGCCGATAACCAGCGATGCCCAACAACCTGGTGGAAATGTCGGTAAGTACAGGTTGAGGAGGGAATTCAACCCGAAGTTAGGGTTTTGGCTGTTGATGTTCCAGCCGACGGTGAAAGGCAAACCCCATTGCTGACAGTTCTTTCTTGCCTGGCGACCGAGCATGATCTGAGGCTCGTCGCTTTGGCTGCCCTGGTTTGCGCGCTTGGCGGGTGGATCGCCATCCGCCTGTTCCAGCGGGCCCGCATCGCAGATGGTGCGGCGCGGCTCCAGTGGCTGTTTCTCGCGGGCCTCGCCGCCGGATCGGCAACCTGGGCGACGCATTTTCTGGCCATGCTGGCCTTCGAGCCTGGTCTGCCGACAGGCTATGTCGCGGGCGAGACCCTGGCGTCGCTGTTCGTCGCCATAGCCGCCCTCACATTGGGATTCGCAATCGCGACCTACGAGCGATCAAACGTGATGCTCGCAATTGGCGGCGCGGTCTTGGGCTTAGGGATTTCGGCCATGCATTATACCGGCATGGCGGGGTTCCGCACTGCCGGAACCATTGCCTGGGACCCGGTCCTCCTCGTCAGTTCGGTCGTCTTCAGCGTCGTGTTCGGCGTTCTTGCGCTCACTCTCGCCGTTCAGCCTGATCGTTCATGGTCGCGCTACAGCGCGGCAGCCTCCCTGGTGGTCGCAATCTGCGCGCTTCATTTCACGGCCATGGGCGCGGTTACGATTGTGCCCGATCCCACCATGGTGGTTCCGCCCAGCGCTTTGCCGCGCAGCATCATGGCATTGAACGTGGCCATGGTCTCGGCCTTGGTCATCGGCACGGGGTTCGCTGCACATTTCATCGATGCCAAGGGAAAGGCGGACGCCGACACCCGCCTGCGAACCCTCGCCGATGCAGCGATCGAAGGCCTCGTGATCACCGAGAATGGGCGCGTCATCGAGGTCAATACCAGCTTCGAGAAATTGGCCGGCCAGCCGCGGGAAGCCCTACTCGAAGCCGCCCTGATACCCGACCGATTGATCATGGAGGCAGGGAGCGTTCCAACCGACGAGCGGGGCGCCGAAGGCATGTTGAGAAAAGCCGACGGCAAATACATTCCGGTCGAAGTGCTGGTGAGGCCGGAGGGCGCTCTCGGCACGCGGCGCATCTACTCAGTCCGCGATCTGTCGGAGAGCAAGGCCGCGGAAGGACGCATTCACTTCCTGGCTCATTTCGATCCATTGAGCGGTTTGCCCAACCGGACAAGCTTCATGGATCGCCTTAACGCGGAGATCGCCGCAGCCGGAGCACGCGGCGAGCGTTTTGCGCTGTTGAGTTTCGACCTCGATCGCTTCAAGGAGGTCAACGATATTTTCGGGCATGCCGCCGGCGATGCCGCCTTGGTCGAGATCGCGCAGCGCCTGAACGCATTGCGCAGGCCGCGTGAGTTTTTGGCGCGGCTCGGTGGCGACGAGTTCGTGGCGATACTTTCATCCGTCGACAAGCCGCAAGACATGATCGACTTCGCCGAACGCATTCTCGGCGCGGTGTGCGCTCCGCTCGGTGTCGAGGGCAACGAGCTGCAACTGGGCGCCAGCCTTGGCATTTCGATCTATCCCGACGATGCCACAACGGCGGCCGATCTTCTCGCCAATTCCGACCTTGCCATGTACCGGGCAAAGCAGACGATCGGCAGCAAGGTCTGCTTCTTCGAAGCCATCATGGATCGCAAAGTGCGCGAGCGGCGCGCACTCGCGAATGATCTGAGAAGGGCTTTGGGGCAACGCGAGCTTGAGCTGCATTACCAGGTACAATCGCGCATCGCCGATGGTCAGCCGGTTGGTTTCGAAGCATTGTTGCGCTGGAATCACCCGCAACGTGGGCTCGTGTCGCCAGCCGAGTTCATCCCGATCGCCGAGGAAACGGGCACCATATTGCCGATCGGCACATGGGTCATCCGGACCGCTTGCGCTACAGCCGCCAAGTGGAAAGAGCCGTGGCGGATCGCCGTCAACTTGTCGCCCGTGCAATTCGTAAACGGCAACCTGCCGGAAGTCGTTCACGCCATCCTGCTCGAGACAGGGTTGGCTCCGTCGCGGCTCGAATTGGAAATCACCGAGTCGGTCCTGATTGGAGACTTCGACAGGGTCTTGAGAATCTTGCGGCGCCTCAAGGCGCTTGGCATCAAGATCGCCATGGACGATTTCGGAACCGGCTATTCGTCCTTGTCGACGCTCCAGGCATTTCCCTTCGACAAGATCAAGATCGATCGCTCTTTCATCGAGAACCTCGACAAGCAGCATCAATCGGCATCGATCGTTCGCGCCATTCTGGCGCTTGGCCGCAGCCTGAACGTGCCGGTGCTCGCCGAAGGCATCGAAACGCAGGCGCATCTCGACTTCCTGCGCCAGGAAGGTTGTGAAGAGGCGCAAGGCTATCTGCTCGGCCGGCCGGCGCGCGCGGAGAGCGTGTTTGCACTCGAAACGAAGGTGTCGATGGTGACGGTCGCCGCGGCGAGTTCCGCCTAGGGCGTGAACTCATAAACGCCCATTGGCTGCCGAGACAGTAGCAAGCTATCCGAGTTGATTGCGGTGGCGTCAACCGCGCGAGCGGGTGCCCTTCTTTTTTGGCGCTATTACTGCAAGAATGGGGGCGCCCGGATGTGAGACACCCTATTGCCCGGCTTCATAAGCCTGTTGGGATGCTCGCCCGGAAGAAGAGCTTGCCCGATACTCGGTAAAAGGGGAGGAATACTCCGTGCGCCGACTGTTTGCTGCTGGCACCATTCTGCTTCTTGCTGCTCTGACGCTACCGCACCTTGCCTCCGCCGATGAGCTTTCGGGCGAGATCAAGACCTGGACGAAGAAGGGCATGCTCGCGGGAGCCACTTCGACGGAAGCGGAGTGCGTGCGGCCGGACCGGGTCTGGGTCACAGATAAGGGCAATGGATACTGCATCCGGTATTTCAAAAACGATGTAAAACCAAAGGCCGGCATCGCAGTGGTGATCTTTCAAGGCGACTATGTCGCAATCGGCTGGAAGGACGGCAAGCGGATCAAGCCGACCTATCTGGTGGATTACGACGGCAAGGTGGCCTTTCGGGTGACGCGCGAGCTCACCACGAGATCCAAGAAAAATCTGATGATCGTCGTGTCGCGGCCAGGAACCCTTGGTTCGTCCGGAGACCACAAGCAGAAGTTCAAGCGCGCTGAATCCCGCGTGATCAATTCAGCGCTTGATCAAATCAAAGAACGGCTTGGCTTGAGCGGATTTGTGTTGGTTGGCCATTCCGGCGGCGCACTCCTGGCCGCCAACCTGCTGGCCAAAAGGTCCGATATCAAATGCGCCGTGATGAACTCGGGTGCCCACGACGTTTACAAATATGCCGAGGATTCTGGCTTCGACCCGACAATATGGGCCTTGTGGGAAAATCCGGTGGAGTCGATCGTGAACCTCAAGCCCTCCGCGACGCAGTATTATGTCATCGCCGGCGTCGGCGACAAAGTCAGACCGCCAGCCTATCAGGAGATGTTCGCAGAAGCGCTGGCGGCGAAAGGCGCGGACGTCCACTATTTGCTGGTTCGCAAGCGCGGCGATCCTCACAACCTTCAAGACGAAGCGATCAAGGCGGCGGATCTCTGCGCTAGCGGGGGCAACCTCGCCGAGATCAAGAAGGGCATGAATGTGCTCGACAAGCGCTACCGGCTGCAGCTGCTCCAGAAGTGGCTGGAAACCGGCAGCTTTGCGAGTGGCTTTAGATGTCACCTCAGTTTCAAGCTCGGCAATTATTCGCCGTCTGAACTAGCCGGGCTTAAAATTGCACTGAACTATTCCGGCAGAAAAGGTCGGATAGGCACTGAGATCGCGCATATGGCACATTTGCAAGCAGGGGAAACGAGGACATTCCAGCAGACGATTTCGACGAAATGCTCAGAGATTCAAAAAGTTCGGTTGCAGTCCGCAGATGCGGAGCAGCCGCCGGCGAAGGACATGCAGGGCGGCCTCAAGAAGGCTTTCACTGCCTTCAGCATGGGCCGGATTGCTTTCGAGAATTAGAGTGGAGGCTCCTCACTTTCAGGCTTCTCGCTGTAGACCCTTTCATTGAAAAAGACGGCCAACGAAAACACGACCGATAATCTGACCGGCCAGCCCTACGTGTGACCAGCGATGCGCCAATGAACGGAATGTGGACGGCGATCAAACGACCTCCGTTCTGGCTTGGCCCGGGTTATCCGCTCCTTGTGACAGGAACCTACGGATGACCAGAATGCAGACGAGTGCCGCGAGCATGGCCAAAGCGCAAATCGCGAATGCAAAGCTCGTCGATCGCGTTTCCGCAAGCCAACCGAACATCCACGGCGCCAGTATTCTCGGCATGCCCGCGACAAGCGAGATGAATCCAATGCCCTTGGCGCGGTTGGCAGACGTCAGCCTCGCGGCCAATGCAAAGATGCAAGGTACGACGCAGGCAGTGCCGAAGCCGATAACTGCAAAGGCTGCGACGCTCATCGAAAAGCTCTGCGAAAGGCCGATCGCCATGAATCCGGCTGCGGCGATGACGAGTGAACCGAGCATCAATGGCATGTCGCCGAAGCGGGCGCGGCTGCTGTCGCCCGCAAACCGGATGGCCGCGTGGCAGATCCCGAAGAACGCTACGCCGATGCCGGCAATCGCAGCGAGTGCCGCAGACTGCTGATCGAGAAGTTTCGCCGACCACATGATTGCCGACGTCTCTCCAGCGATGACAAGCCCGGCGGCCAGTCCGAGCAAAGTGAATGGAAAGACATCGATTGTGGCGGAGCCGGCTAAGGCATTCGTCACGAGCGCGGGCCTGTGCGCGGCAAGCCAGCGGCTTACGGCATAGGCGGCGAGTAGAACTAGCAGGGCTGCCAGCAATCCCGCCACCCAGGGCTGCGTCCACGCCGCGACAAGGCTGGCAAGTATCGCAAAAGCGGCGACGCCGGCCGACGCGCTGCCGTGGAACGAGGCAAAGACGGGGCGCGCCATTTCAGTTTCGATAGCGCTTGCTTCGGCATTCATGAAAAGATCGATCAGACCGAGCACGGCGCCGAATACGACCAGGGCCAGGAAGAACATTGCCGGCGCGGCACTGAGCGACAGCGTGACCACGGCTGCGCCAAGTACGGGCAGCATGGCGAGAAGGATTGCGCGGTTGGTGGTCCAGCGTCCGAGGCGCGGACCAAGAGCCATCGCAAGGACATAGGCGATCGTATAGGCGGTGAGGCCGAGCCCCAGTTCCATGTCGTCGACGCCGGCGTTCCGGGTGATATGCGGCACGGCGCCGGCCCAGGTGCCAAGCGCGCCGCCGAAGGCGATGAAGACCAGCGTTATGACCGCGCGCGGTGACACTGGTGGCAATCGTGATGGGTCATAGGTGGCGGCACCATAATCGGCGGACAGGCGAGCCACAATGCGGGGAGCGATGCGTTTGATGCAGCGCCGGGCTGTGCGCGGCGACTAATCCGCTGGTACAGCGGCAACGGTCTCGCGCTGTTCCCAGCACGACCACAGCTCGTCCAGGCGCCGCGCGAGAGAGCGAGGACGTTCGGCAAACAGTTGCTCGGCACGCTTGCGGATGCGCCAGATCAGACGCTGACGGCGCGCCGCGATCAGTTCGCGCGCTGCCGCAATCGACGGGATCGCGCCAAAGGCGGTTTCAGGCTTTGCCAGTTGCGCTTCAAGTTCATCAAGGTCGTTCAGATCGCCAAGCGATTCCCGGAGTCGTCCCAATTCCTCGCTCCAGACCTTCATCATGCGTGGCCAGACCGGCTCGAGGATCTCCAGGTGATGCAGATGGTGGATCACGGACTTGCGCGCTTCATGCAGCATCCGGGTCTCGCCCGATTGAAGACCGGCGCGTAGCAGTTTGCGGCCGCGGGCATAGCAGCGTTCAAGCCCGTCGAGGAAAAATCGGCGGTCGCGTTTGGGAAGCGTCCAGCCGCCGACAAGTTTTCGGACGGCGGCGATTTCCTGGCGTGCCGCTGCGAGGCCTTCGTCATGGGATACTTCGGACGCCTGGGCGTGGCTGCGCGCCGCGGCCTCGAGTTCGGCGATAAGTCCGTCCTGACCTTCCGTCTGCTTTGCCAGTTTTGCCACGGCTTCGATCATCGCCTCGCCATGGCGCTTATGCGCGAGCTGCATCGCAGCAGCCCGCAAGTGTCCGTTTGCCGCTTCGAATGCCTCTTCGCCAATCGCCGGCCGGATCAGGCGCAGGAGGCTGCGCAGGAATTTCAGGCGCTTCCTCGTCGGATGCGCGTTGGCGCCCTTTTTCACTGCGGCAAGTTCGCGCGCCAATTGCGCAAGCTCATTCCGCGCGAGACGCCTCAGCGCCTCGCCTGCCGGCAAGTGTCCATCGATCGACGTCACCGAGCCCCCTCGTGTTCGCCGGTCGCAGCCTTGCGGGATGCATTGTCATAATCAACAGCGAGGTAAAGCCCGTCATCGGCATGTTATTTTATTGTGCGCCAGGGGTGTACAAGGCGGGGGTGGGTTGCTATCTAGACGCCGCATCGACGCGGGATGGAGCAGCCCGGTAGCTCGTCAGGCTCATAACCTGAAGGTCAGAGGTTCAAATCCTCTTCCCGCAACGTACAATACCGTACATGTCGGAGCCTCCTGCAGCCTGCAGGATGGCTCCGACATAACCCTCTAGGATGACGGTAGGACGTTGATGCCCTCGGCGGGCGTAAATTCCTGAAATCAAACTGCGAAATCGCTCGGTTGCCTCGGCACGTTCGGGCGATTGGCGCTGGGTAAGAACAGTTTCGATCTTCTCCAACCATTGCCTGTAGAGGCGGGGCATCTCGGGTGATGGCCGAATCGGCGCGGGTGGAGTTGGAGCGGTGTGCATGAGTCCCTCGCGTTCAGACTCAAGCTCGGCAAGCCGTTGTGAGAGGCTCGGCGTCGCCGTTCCTTGCTCCAGTGCGGTCAGAAGATTGGCAATGCGGCGATCGAGGTCATATCTGCGGCGTTCGGCTGCCGCGCGGTTTCCTTCAGCCTCAACCCGGAGGCGCTCGCATTCGGCATGGAAGACACGGATAAATTCGTCCAGTAGTTGTGGGCGATCGAGCACTTGCTGCAAGGCTTTGATGACGCCGCTCTCGAGCTTTGAGACCCTCACGCCTTGCGTGTTGGCGCAGGTTCCGGAATTGAGATGGCCGGTACAGCGGAAATAATCACCTGACTTAGTCATGGGGGCGCCGCATTCCTCGCAACGTACAAGGCCTGAAAGGAGGGTCTTGTGGCGGCGGTAGTGATGGAGCTTGTGGTGTTTGCCCAATGCTTCGCGCCGCGCCGCTACGGAGTTCCAGAGCTCCTCCGACACGATCCTAAGTTCGGGATGGCTCTCAGTGATCCAAATCTCGGGCGGATTTCTCCGCGCGATGCGGCGGCCGGTGTCGGGATCCTTGGAAAAGCGCTGGCGGTTGAAAGTCAATTCTCCGCGATAGATCGGGTTGTTGAGTGTGCCATTGAGCCGCTCCGGATTCCCGATCAGCGTCGAGACCCGCCACAAACCACCGCGTGGACCGGGAATACCCTCGGCATTTAAGCGGGTTGCAATGCGGCGCGGGCTCATGCCGGCGGCATACTCAGTATAGATGCGGATGACGATACCCTTCTCGGCCGTATCGATCGCGCGCTGCGCCTTACCAGCCACGCTGTAACCATAGCAGCGTCCGCCGGGGATGCCGCCGCGGTTGACAACGCCCATTAAGCCTCGGCGTGTCTTGTCGGCGAGCTGTTTCAGGAAAAGCTCACTCATTAGTCCCTTGAGACCGGTGTGCAATCGAGTGATTCTGCCATCCGCGAGCGTCCAAAGAGCGATCCCGAAATGCTCGGCTAGTGTATGAAGACGTGCGGCATCCTCCAGGCTACGTCCGAAGCGATCGAGATCCTCGGCGATGGCCGCATCGAACAGTCCGAGCCGAAGATCAGCGAGCAACTGCTGGTATTCTGGGCGCTGCGCGGCATGGGCACCGGATGCGGCTGCGTCGCTGTAGACACGAACCAGGCTACCGCCCTCGCGAACGATGCGTGCCGAGCACGCGCTGACCTGATCCTCTATTGATTTGGGGTTCTGCAGATCACTGGAGTAGCGCGCGTAGATCGCGAAACGCATAAGTGCTCGTCCTTAAAATGGGAACGCGCTGCCTCGATCGCGAGAGTACGGACGATAGCGCGCAACACTTCTTCGACCTCAGAAGGTAGACTAGGAACTGACGATCGCGCAACTGGAGCCTTGGAAAGCGCTGCGACTTCCTTCGGTTTCATCGGATCCTTATCTGGCGGTTGCAGAAGCAGTGCGCTTGCAGCCAGCGCCAAGAGGCGTCAGTCATGCCTCAAGAATCACTTGAACGACGAGGAACTCTCAATTGGAAAAGCCAAGATTTCGCGTGACGTGGGAGGCCTTTCAACTTTACGTTCGAGGTTCGGAGGGTGTGAACAACCTCGATGGCGTGTGCAGGCCCGCGACCAGATCGTGTGCAATCTGTGTGCAGCAGCAGAGCGTATTTCCAGGATGCCCGATGTATTACAGTGTGGCCGCGACTTTGGCCCTAGTCGATGTGCGTTCTTTGTCGATCATCAAGCTTCATCCCACTGCACTCATTTTCATTGAGTCGCGCCCATGATG
>JAESFU010000831.1_pt1 | contig 10697 bp, 10 predicted proteins | sample 9269461 | NCBI WGS metagenome assembly JAESFU01 (sample SAMN14502556, study PRJNA617107) | algae metagenome | isolation source: Stenomitos rutilans HA7619-LM2 and co-occurring heterotrophs from cave walls | place: USA: Waikapalae cave, Hawaii | collected 2009-07-28
CTGCAAGTTGAAAAAGCCGAATACTTTTTGATCGGGGACAACGAGCGCAATGAGAATGGTGAAGATCGGCAAACGCGCCGAGCAGCTAACCAGCGGCGTTACCATAATGGTGATCATCCGCTCTTTCCAGTTGTCGATGGTACGCGTAGCCATAATGGCCGGAATAGCACAAGCCACGCCCGACATTAACGGGACAACGCTTTTGCCGTTCAGCCCAAACTTGCGCATGATTCTGTCCATCAGAAACACCACACGCGCCATGTAGCCGGATTCTTCCAGCATGGAGATGAGCGCAAACAAAATAGCGATCTGCGGCACAAACATAATGATCCCGCCAAGCCCCGGTATAATTCCTTCCACCAGCAAACTGGTAAAAGCTCCTGCCGGAAGCACCGATCCCAGCGACTGACTCAACCAGGCAAAACCCATGTCGATATAGTCTTGCAAGACAGTAGCCCAGGCAAAAATGGATTGAAAGATGAGAAACAGGACACTGAAGAAAATCAGGTAGCCCCACACCTTATGCGTAAAAATTTTATCAAGCTGCGAAGATTTGCTTCGCCAGGCATTGTCGGATGTTTTGAGTGTTACTTCTGTGAGCAGGTCCTGAATGAAACTATAGCGCTGTATTGTTTCGGCGCCCTGAAATTTTCCGGGAAAGAACTGATGTTGTTCGCGGATGGTGTCCACTACCTTCTTCTTATCGGCGCTTAGAAATTTAAGTGAGTCGGGTTGTTCCAGAAACAGATAGGCTTCATAATCATTGTCCACCTGCAACTGTTCGCGCAGTATTTTAACCGGCGCCTTCGCCTCATCCCACACGGGGAAAAATGTTTTCGATGGAATCGGCAGAGCCTGTCCTAATTGTTTTTTCAATTCACCGATCCCGGCGCCTTTGCGCGAATCAATCGGGACAACGGGTACTCCCAATCGTTTGGACAATGCCTGCAAATCGTAATGAATGCCGGCTTTTGCCACCAGGTCCATCATGTTCAGCACAAGCATAGTGGGCAGTCCCATGTCGATAATCTGCGTGAGCAGCAGCAAGCCGCGTTTCAGATTAGTGGCATCGGCCACGACTACAATTTTATCAGGAGTTTGTGAGGAATGATGATCCAGCAATACTTCGGACACAATCTGCTCGTCGAGACTGCGTGGATAGATACTATAGATCCCCGGAAAATCAATGATCTCTGCAGTCTCTCCATCGGGGAGTGTGCACAGTCCCGATTTTTTTTCAACCGTCACACCCGGAAAGTTGCCGATCTTTTGATTGAGTCCTGTAAGGAAATTGAAGAGAGATGATTTGCCCGAATTGGGGTTTCCTATTAAAGCAATTTTTACACGGTGAGCAGCGGCCATTAATTATGAATTGAGATGGTCGCAGCTTCCTCCAGGCGCAGGGAAAGTTCGTAACCGGAAACACTGATACATACCGGGTCGCCAAAAGGAGCAGTGAAATTAAAGCGCACGGGCGTTCCCGGTAAACAACCCATCTCCATCAACTTTACCGACAGATGATCGTCGGTAAATCCTGACACAATGCCTACTTCACCCGGCTTCATCTGTGCTACGTTTTTATCCGCTGCCATGCGTCTATTTAGATTAATTTCAAACAAGGCAAAGATATGGGCGGCACCCATCCAGCGCAAATGATTTATTTTTAGAAACAGGGCGTTAATAACCCAGATTCCGGGTATATGGTTTTACTTATTTTTAAACACATGGATTTGTTCAAAATGTGAGACTGGATCCTTAAAAAACGAAGATTATGAGCAAGAAAATCAAGACTGGGGAGCGCGAAAAAGAAAAACCTCAAACAACCTCTCCCAAACAAACAGAAGAGAAACCGGAGACTGAAGAAAAACCTTTTGATTTTGGCGGACTGCCCGCCCGCGATCTGAAAAAGAATTTGGGATGTGGCTAAGACCCGATTAAAACGCTGTGAGACTTTTGTAGAGAATGCGAATACTCACCAAAATGACCACCACGCCAACAAAGATCATCATGCGCTTTAAAGGCAGGCGACTGGATAAATATGCGGCGATAGGCGCTGCAATAATGCCACCGGCAATAAGCCCGGCAATAATATGCCAGTGACTGAGACCGATAACGGCCAGAAATGTAATGGAGCTAGCCAGTGCCACAAAGAACTCCGTCAGGTTCACCGAGCCAATCGTATAGCGCGGATGTCGGCCACCGGCAATCAGCGTAGAGGACACAATAGGGCCCCAGCCGCCGCCGCCGATGGAATCCATAAATCCGCCGAATGTGGCCAGCATCGGAATTTTCTTGGCCTTGATCTTCGCCTTGCTCCCCATAAATGCCTTGCGGATAATGGTAATGCCGAGGTAAAGCGTGTAAACCGCGATGACAGGCTTGATGTAATTATTATATTCTTCCAGCGAAGAAAGTACATACGCTCCCAGCGCAGCACCGATCACCCCCGGAAGAAGAAGCGTTTTGAAAAGTTTCTTGTTTACGTTCTGAAAACGCAAATGCATCAGTCCGGAAACTCCGCTGGTAAAAATTTCGGATGTATGAATACTCGCACTGGCCGCTGCGGGCGACACGCCAAATGACAGCAGAAACGTGGAGGCACTTACGCCATACGCCATGCCCAGCGCACCATCGATCATCTGCGCGATAAAACCACCCAGCACAAACCAGTAAAAATCAGAATTGAGCTGACTGAAGAACGAGCCAATCACGTCGAAGAGATTGTACGAATAAAGCACCACCACAATAGCAACGATCAATACCAGCGATATGAGCCAGCCATACAGGTACTTCGAGATGATAGATTCCTTTTCGGAAACCTCCATCGCGGACACCTCTTCTGTTATTGATTCGTTTTTCATGCTTTTGGCAATATTGTCTATCGAAATAGTAGGCAAATATGCCAGTCGAAACCGCTATGTTCCAAACGATTCGACAGAAAAAAACTGATTTTTTAGAGGAGTCCTGAATTTGGTGCGATGAGCAACATTTTTTTGTGAGCCGATATTAATTTTCATGGTTGTCCGAATGCATCTTAAATACTTTCGGCAACAAAAATCCGCTTCACACGCTCACTGGTGTTCGTTAAAATCTCATATGAAATTGTGTTCACGCTGGCGGCAACTTCCTGGATGGGCAACGTCTCTCCGAAAATAATTACATCGTCGCCTTCCTGCACCTCCATCCCGCTGATGTCCACCATCGTCATGTCCATACACACATTGCCGATTACCGGCGCGCGCCGGCCGCGAATAAGCACACGGCCAACGCCCCGGCTAAACGCACGACTGAAGCCATCCGCATAACCAATGGCAATGGTGGCCAGCGTAAGATCTTTTTCAGCCACTCCGCGACGGCCGTAGCCAATCGTTTCGCCCTGGCGTATTTTTTTTATTTGTGAGACAATGGTTTTCAGCGTGGCGACCGGTCGCAACGTGTCAAAACCTTCAGCGGTAGGATCAATGCCATACAAGCCGATACCCAGCCGAACCATGTCCAATTGATAGTTGGACAAGCGTAAAATACCTGGCGAGTTGAGCACGTGATACAACGGTTTATAACCAATCGCATTACTGATGGCATCGGCGCCCGATAAAAAATTCTCAACCTGAGCTTTCGAAAATGAATCGTGCTGCGACTCATCGGCACCGGCCAGGTGGCTGAAGATGGAAGCGATAATCAAATGAGGATTTGCTTTCAGCACACTGATAAGCTCTGCAAGATCTCCCTGCTCAAATCCAAGACGATGCATGCCTGTATCCAATTTAAGGTGGATCACACTGCGACGGTTGCCGATAAACCGCAGATACGCATGCAATATTTTAAAACTGTAAATCTCCGGCTCCAGGTTATAGGACAATATGGCACCGAAACTTTCTTCCGAAGGATTCATCACCATAATGGGCAGCGAGACATTATTTTTTCGGAGATCAATTCCTTCGTCGGTATAGGCTACGCCGAGATAGTCCACTTTATGATATTGCAGCAGATTGGCGATCTCATTACTTCCGCTGCCATAAGCAAAGGCTTTTACCATCACCATTAATTTGGTGGCAGGTTTAAGCAGCGAGCGGAAGTAATTCAGATTATGTACCAGCGCTCCGAGGTTGATCTCCATCACCGTGCCATGCACTTTCCGTTGCAAACGGTTCACAATTTTTTCAAACTGAAAGCTGCGCGCACCTTTTATCAGAATCACTTCATCGCGCAGTTGTTCTGTGGAGAAATGCGCTAAAAAATCATCGACGGTATTATAAAATGCTGCTCCTGCCGGGAACCGATGTTGTTGTCCGCCAATAACCTGTCCTATTCCGACAAAAGAATGAATTTGATGCTGTTGCAGCAACGATACAATCTGCGATATCAGTTGATCATTGTCCAAACCCGATTCCAGAATATCGGAAAGAATTACCCGCTTGTTTGATCGCTGATGCTGATGCGACAAGAATTGAAGACTGATCTCCAGTCCACCCAGATCATTATTATACGTGTCGTCTACAATGAGACAATGGTTGATGCCTTCTTTCAATTCCAGACGCATCGGCACCGTGCGCAGTGTATGGATCGCTTCCTGAATTTGTGGCTGCGAGTATTTCAGCAACAACATAACCGTAATACAGTGAAAACAATTTTCGATCGATGCCGCATCGGCAAACGGAAGCGTTACAAAATAATCGTGTCCCGCAGCTGAGAAAGTATAGCCGTTGGCAAACGGTTTTACAATAACATCGGCGTCGCGCGAATGTCCCCAGGAATATACGCGGAGTTTATGTTGCAGAACCTTTCGATCAATGTCCTCGTGATCTTTGCAATAGATTAAAGTATCCACCGCCGCAAACAGCTTCAGCTTTTCTTCAATCTTTTGATCGTGATCAACAAATCCCTCATCGTGCGCCGTATGAATATTTGAGAAAATGCCGATGGTAGGCTGAATGATGGCGGCGAGTTTCTGCATCTCGCCAGGCCGTGAGATGCCAGCTTCAAAAATACCGATCGTGTGATACGGCTGCATCTGCCAAACCGACAACGGTACACCTACCTGCGAATTATAGCTGCCCGGATTTTTTACCACATGCCGGTCAATACTCAGCATTTGTGAAAGCCACTCTTTAATAATCGTCTTTCCGTTGCTGCCTGTAATGCCAATAACCGGAAATTGAAAATGTGCACGATGCCCGGCCGCCAGTTTCTGCAACGCATCAACACTATCCGGCACCTGTATAATATTAGCTTCTGCGAAAGCTTCTGAGTCGGCAATCGCCTGCTCAACCACAAATTGACGCACGCCCTGATGATACAATTCTTTTAAATATGCATGTCCATCATGTCGCTCGCCGCGGATGGCAAAGAAAAGAGTAGTCGGTTTGGCGATGACCTTGCGGCTGTCGAGCGCCAGCGAAATAATCTCGCGATCTTCGTGCTGGCGAAGGACAGAACCCTGAAACAAGGAGGACAGTTGTGAGAAGAGAATCATGGTCTTTAGAAAAGGCGGGCGCCGTTCGGTACTTTTTTATCTACGCTACACAAAACAACATGTTTATCTTCGTCCGGGAAGCCCGTAACCAAAACTTCTGACACAAAATTGGCAATTTGTTTTGGCGGAAAATTCACCACACAAACCACCTGCCTGCCGATAAGCGAGGCGGGTGAGTAGTGATGCGTTACCTGAGCGCTGGATCTCCTGATGCCCAGCGCACCCAGGTCGACCCAGATTTTTATTGCAGGTTTTTTCGCCTCCGCGAATGATTCTGCCTGTACAATAGTGCCAACCCGGAGATCAATCTTCTCAAAATCAGACCAGCTTATCATTTATAAATCATTTAAAACCATAAAATTTCTTACATATCACCTCCAACAGGAGGAAGTTCCTATCAAAGAAATGGCATTACTGGTTTAATTTTGTACTTTGTCGAAACAAAAAATATTATTCGGGCGTTAACCAGTCCACACCTGGACCATACATGAAGCTTAACCTTCAGCATATCGTTCTCCTCCTCCTGATCGTCGGATTACCGGCGGGTGCAGCTATGGCCCAGGATGGCGATGATGCGCCCAATTTTGGCCCTTCTTCCGAACGCGAAAGAACTCATTATTATTCTCCCGGTGGTGAAGGCGAACCTTCCGGCGGAGGCTCTTCGGTAGTTACTTCCAGTAAATCAACTGTTAAAGATTCCGTCAGCACCCGGTCTGTTAAACCAATTCTCCCCCCGGAACCTGCCAAAGTGGCGCCGAAACAACGCACCGGCGAAGACGATGTTCTCTCTTTTAACTTCCTCTATTACATCATCCGCAAATACAAATTGCAGGATATCGTAGACTGATTTTTATCCAAAGTCTGCATTTTAGCCCATTTCAAACGGTAGCAATTCTGGCATGATCTTTCTAGTATCATGATTATAGCATTTTACTTTAAACAGTAAGGTTATGAACAGCAGCAAACAACTCGCATTTTTTAGCACCATGCTTTTTGCCGGTGCGCTGGTTTCGTGCAGCAACGATCTGCATCCCGAAAAATCGGAAGAGGAGATTTCAAAAATCACCACCTTTTATATAGACATCAACCCCATTGGAGGTGGTGTGCCCGTAGAATTAAAGTATTATGATAAGGAAGGCGATGGCATCGACCCGGTAATTACGCCATCCGTGGTTGAATTGCAGGCCGGTCAGGCTTATACCGCAGAGATCTCTTTATATAATGAGACCGGCTCGTCGGTAGAGGACCTGACCGAAATCATTGAAGATCACCAGGAGGACTACATGTTTTGTTTTAATCCTGAAAAAACAAATATGCAGATTTCATATCTCGATAAAGATGAAAACGATCTTCACGTTGGCCTCGGCTCTATCTGGACAGCCGGGGAATCTGGTGAACAAGGTTCCGTGGACATTAACCTGTTCCAGCATCGAGGTGTAAAAAGTGGCATTTGCGGGCAGGGAAAACGCAAAGCGCAGATTTCTATTCCAGTGAAAATTGTAGGAGAGAAATTGCTGAATCAATAACCGGCAGAAAGCCTGGGCCGAAGTGCCTGAAAATGAAAAAGGCTGTCTTACATATTAAGACAGCCTTTTTATGTTTTTATAAATCGTTCCGGATTAAGCTTCAGCCGCTACTGGTTCGATTGATACGAAAGACTTATCAGCTCTTCCTTTTTTGAATACTACTATGCCGTTTGTCAATGCGAACAGCGTGTGGTCTTTACCGATGCCAACGTTTTTACCAGGGTGGTGTTTAGTACCACGCTGACGTACGATGATGTTACCGGCAATGGCTTTCTGGCCACCGTAGATTTTCACACCAAGTCGTTTGCTTTCCGATTCGCGACCGTTCTTTACTTTACCTTCACCTTTTTTGTGTGCCATGTTCTGTGTCGTTTAAGGGTTAATTAACCGATGCTTTCAATTTGCACTTTCGTATACTGCTGGCGATGGCCGTTCTTCACGACATACCCTTTTCTACGTTTCTTTTTGAAGACAATCACCTTGTTGCCTTTTACATGCTCCAATATCTTCCCAGATACCGTTACACCGGATACAGTAGGGGCGCCAATATTGATGCTTCCACCATCATCAACGAGAAGAACTTTATCGAAGCTAACTGATGCTCCGGCTTCTCCGTCCATTTTGGGGGCATAGATATATTGATCTTTAGCCACTTTGAACTGCTTACCTGCAATGTCTACTATTGCGTACATATGCTTTTAAAAATTGGATTGCAAAGGTAGCAAAAGAATCGACATTTTAACATGCCTGCCCAAGAATTGTTGGCTAAGATGTTCCGGTTGAAATACTTATCCACCATCCCTCCACCGGCCACCGGTTTTATCCACGCAAATCGCCACCCTCAGGGTGTTTTTCCGGCCACAAAACGGGTGAAAAAAAAGTTGTGATTTTTGATGTCCCAATTAAGCGTGAAACCATTGATAAAAACAGCCTTCCTAAAGAGTTATTTTACAGTAACTTATCTATCCACAAATCATCAACACGTTATCCACATTCGTTCAATTCAGCCCAAAACCTTCGTTTTTTTTTTTTAGAATCATTCCATTCATTTGTACACTTGACGCTGACCAAGGGCCTTTTTTCTTCAAGTCAGTACCTCAAGAAAAATAAAAATTTTATTGCAGAAATATTGGGTATTAGCCTCGGCTGGTCCCCCTTTGATATTTTGGTGATACCCTAAAACCCACTTATGAAGTCATGAGCCAACAACAAGAACCCATTCTGATAGAGAACAAAGACCGCTTTGTGCTCTTTCCGATCAAGCACCACGACATCTGGAAATTCTATAAACAGGCCGAAGCCAGCTTTTGGACAGCCGAAGAAATAGACTTGAGTCATGATCTGAGAGACTGGGAGAATCTGAATGATGGCGAAAGACATTTCATTACCCACGTACTGGCGTTCTTCGCGGCCAGCGATGGTATTGTAAACGAAAACCTGGCCGAGCACTTTGTGGCCGAGGTTCAATACACAGAAGCCAAATTTTTCTACGGCTTCCAGATTACAATCGAAAACATTCACTCTGAAACATATTCTTTGCTGATCGACACGTATGTGAAAGACAGCAAGGAAAAGGACAAGCTCTTTAAGGCTATCGACACGATGGACTGCGTGAAGAAAAAAGCAGACTGGGCGCTGCGCTGGATCGACAAAGGAGACTTTGCCGAACGACTCATTGCCTTTGCCGCCGTGGAAGGGATCTTCTTCTCCGGTTCGTTCTGTTCTATCTTCTGGCTGAAGAAACGTGGACTGATGCCGGGACTGAGCTTTTCAAACGAATTAATCTCCCGTGATGAAGGACTGCATTGTGACTTCGCCTGTCATATTTATACGCAGCACGTGGTGAACAAACTTCCCGAACAAACAGTTATCGATATCATTAAAGATGCCGTGGAGATCGAGAAAGAATTTGTTACCGATGCACTGCCGGTAAATCTGATTGGTATGAACGCCACGCAGATGTGCCAGTATATCGAATTCGTTGCCGACCGTTTGTTGAATGAACTTGTTGGCAAGAAAATTTACAACGCTACTAATCCGTTCGACTTTATGGAGATGATTTCACTGCGCGGCAAGACAAACTTCTTCGAGAAGCGCGTGGCTGAATATCAGAAAGCCGGAGTAATGAAGAGCACGGAAAAAGAAAGCGCTCCTAAATTTTCACTCAACGAAGATTTTTAATACATTCAAATACTTTTTAAACTTTAGTAACAACCCCTAATTTCCCATTTCACGATGCTTGTACTAAAACGTGACGGACACAGAGAGTCAGTAAAGTTCGACAAAATCACCGCTCGTATTGAAAAACTCTGCTACGGATTAGATCCGAAGTTCGTTAACCCTGTAGAAGTGGCCATGAAAGTGATCAATGGCCTCTATGATGGTGTGTCTACACAGGAATTGGACAATCTTGCTGCCGAGATCGCGGCGGCGATGACTACCAAGCACCCTGACTTTGCCAAGCTGGCGGCACGCATTGCCGTGTCCAATTTGCACAAGGTAACAAGCAAGTCCTTCTCGAACACGATGAAGAGACTTTACACGTACGTTGATCCGAAGACAGGACAGAATGCCCCTTTGCTTTCGAAGGAAACTTATAAAGTAGTAAAAGAGCATGCGGCTGCACTGGACGAAGCTATTTTATATGACCGCGATTTCAGCTACGACTACTTCGGTTTCAAAACGCTGGAGCGCTCGTACCTGATGAAAGTAGATGGTAAAACTGTGGAGCGCCCTCAACACATGCTGATGCGTGTGGCAGTTGGTATCCACGGCGAGGACATTCCTGCGGCCATCGAAACATACAACCTGCTTTCTGAAAAGTGGTTTACGCATGCAACACCTACGCTCTTCAACGCCGGTACGCCGAAACCACAATTGTCATCATGCTTCCTGCTTACCATGCAGGACGACAGCATTGACGGCATCTACGATACACTGAAACAATGCGCCAAGATTTCACAATCGGCTGGTGGTATTGGACTCAGCATTCACAACGTACGCGCGAAAGGCTCTTATATTAAAGGAACCGGCGGTACGTCCAACGGTATTGTCCCGATGCTCAGAAACTTCGACATGACGGCACGTTATGTTGATCAGGGCGGTGGAAAACGCAAAGGAAGCTTCGCGATCTACCTGGAGCCATGGCATGCCGATATTTTCGACTTCCTGGATCTGAAAAAGAACCACGGCAAAGAAGAGATGCGTGCACGCGATCTGTTCTATGCTCTCTGGATCTCCGATCTGTTTATGAAGCGCGTAGAGAACAATGAGATGTGGTCTCTCTTCTGTCCAAATGAAGCTCCCGGCCTGGCCGATGTATATGGAGAAGAGTTTGAGCGCCTGTATGAGAAATACGAGAAAGAAGGAAAATTCCGCAAGCAGATAAAAGCACAGGATCTCTGGTTTGAAGTCCTCGAGTCTCAAATCGAAACAGGGACACCGTACATTCTTTATAAAGATGCTGCCAACAAGAAGTCGAACCAGAAGAACCTGGGAACGATCAAGTCCAGCAACTTGTGCACAGAGATTATGGAGTACACATCGAAAGATGAAGTAGCCGTATGTAACCTGGCTTCTATTGCACTTCCGAAATTCATTACCGAAGAAGGTAAATTCGATCATCAGAAATTATACGAGATCACCAAGGTGGCTACCCGCAACCTGAACAAAGTGATCGATGTAAACTATTATCCGGT
>JAESFU010000832.1_pt1 | contig 10688 bp, 7 predicted proteins | sample 9269461 | NCBI WGS metagenome assembly JAESFU01 (sample SAMN14502556, study PRJNA617107) | algae metagenome | isolation source: Stenomitos rutilans HA7619-LM2 and co-occurring heterotrophs from cave walls | place: USA: Waikapalae cave, Hawaii | collected 2009-07-28
ACAGAAAGTTATCATCAGTAAAGGAGTTAAGTGCGCCCTCGACCTTGCGGTTACTTTACTGATGTCTGACTCCCCCTTAACGGTTTCGTCAGAACGAATCGCACTACACAAACATGCGCTCGGCAAAATTGGCTTCTGAAGCGGCTTGGGCTTCAATATGCACCAAGAGCCACAGTTCTTGTCCTCGCTTAAGCCATACCTTTACCAGTTGATCAGCATACCGTTTGCCAATGGCGGCTTCTGGCGCAATTTGCTGAAATTCTTTATTCAGGAACTCGTAGGGACGGTGCCAATCAATGCGCTCTGCTGTCTGCGGAAAGAAGAAGGCGATCGCATCCTGAAAATACTGCCGCAAAATGTCCTTCCAGGGAGAATCTTGGTCTGAGCGTGGCATGGACATCAACGATAAATTAGTGACGGTAAAATTTAGTGCAATTGTACCGTTTTATGGATGTTATAGTGCGCGTCACCTCATGGGATGTCGCATCTCGCGGTATGATAATGAGCCTGTAATCCGCTGTTACAACCGCTTTGTCGTGGCAAAGTAGCGTAGCGTAGCGAACTTTTCATACCCATTACACTTGAATCTACGGCACACTATGACTCAGCATTACCGCATCACGCTTCTTTCTGGTGATGGCATTGGTCCCGAAATTATGGCAGTTGCGGTCGAGGTGCTGAAGGTGATCGGAGCGCAACTGGATCTGTCGTTTGAGTTTCAGGAAGCGTTGATGGGTGGAGCCGCGATCGATGCCAAAGGTGAACCGCTTCCTGCCGAAACGTTAGACCTGTGCAAAAACAGCGATGCAGTGCTGCTAGCGGCGATCGGCGGCTACAAATGGGACACCTTACCACGCCATCTACGTCCTGAAACAGGTTTATTGGGTCTACGTGCAGGCTTGGGACTCTTTGCCAATCTGCGCCCTGCCAAAATTTTGCCCCAGTTGGTGGATGCCTCCAGCCTGAAGCGCGAGATCGTGGAAGGAGTAGATATTCTAGTCGTGCGGGAGTTGACGGGTGGCGTTTACTTCGGTCAGCCCAAAGGCATTTTTGCGACAGAGACGGGTGAGAAACGTGGGGTCAACACGATGGCGTACACCGAATCAGAAATCGATCGCATTGGTCGCGTGGGTTTTGAAACCGCTCAAAAGCGCGGGAATAAGCTTTGCTCAGTGGATAAAGCAAACGTGCTGGAAGTCTCGCAACTGTGGCGTGATCGCATGACTGCCCTTGCGACCGAGTACCCCGATGTCGAACTTTCTCACATGTACGTGGATAATGCCGCGATGCAGCTACTCCGCTATCCCAAGCAGTTCGACACGATCGTCACCAGCAACCTTTTTGGCGATATTCTCTCGGACGCTGCCGCTATGCTGACAGGGAGTATTGGGATGTTACCCTCCGCTAGTTTAGGGGCATCAGGGCCGGGGGTGTTTGAGCCAGTCCACGGGTCTGCACCTGATATTGCCGGACAGGATAAGGCAAATCCCTTGGCACAAGTGCTGAGTGCGGCGATGATGCTGCGCTACAGCTTGAACCAACCTGCTGCTGCCGATCGCATCGAACAAGCCGTCAACACTGTGCTGGATCAGGGCAACCGGACAGGCGATATTATGTCTAACGAGATGACATTGCTAGGCTGCAAGGCGATGGGTGAGGCATTAATCCAGGCACTCCATTCTGTGTAGTTTTGTCAATTATTAGCGCGATCGTCCCTAAACGGTTGAACGTGAGTATACTTTTACGAGGTTTCAGCCGCGTTGGAGACTGGCTCTAAGGCGCGTTGTCTAACGGGTGAGACGGCGATCAAGGGAAAATTTAAAGGAATTCACCCTTGCTGAGAACGTACAGATATACTAAAGTCAGCAAAAACAAAGGGGCAAAAAGGTGGTATACGTTTCGCAGAAACAGAATCAAGGCAGGGTAGATGACTCGGACTTCACAGCGTTGCTAGACCCCGCTCTGATTCGGTCAGCGCGGCTCATTTACACAACCTATTACGAAGTTCATCCCGGTTTAATCCAGCGTCCGCTAGGGGTTGCCATCAACCGCTTTACGCATCGGGGCAAGCTGATCTTTTCGGGTAAGCCTGTCCTTCTGCCACAGGAATGCTTTGTGCCATTTAGCCAGATTGAGTCGGAGATGTATTAGGGAGAAGCGGGAATAGGGAGTCGGGAGTGGGGAGTCGGGTGAAGAGGAGCGATCGGGGGTGATAAATCCCCCAAGTCCCGACTTCCTTGTAAGGCTCTGAGGCAATTGGCTGAACCTGAGTCAGAAGTCGGGGATTGAAGTCGCTGCTTTACATTGTTAGACTGCTTCGTTTCAAGTAGGGAGAATGTTAACTACAGGGTAAGCTCCTTGCTGACATGAAAATTGGTTAGCAATTAAACACGCTATAAATTTAATCTGTGATTATTTCACAACGAGAGCAATTTGCTGCTACTCACCCTCCAATGTCCCACAAGGACTTTTTAGAAACAGTACAAGCACCAGATCAACTTGCAGCTTGGGTAGTAGTTGTGCGAGAAGCAGTGGCTCGCTTTCTGCAACTACCTCCTTCTGTAATTTACCCAATGGACGGATGGCGAACTTTAAAACCATTCTTTCCACTGGACGGTTGGGATGACATTGGTTTTGTGATCAGCCTTGAAGAATGTGGAGTAGCGTTTTTAGATGACGAAGCACCACAATCACTACCTCGGTTTGTTGAAGGGCGTTTTTTCTGGCTTCATTGGCAAGGAGCAGTAAATATTGGAGTGTGGTCAGTAAGAGTAGCAACACACCTAGTAAACAGTAATTGTCGTTTAAGGTTAGTTCCTAGCGATAACGACGTTGCTAACGCTTAGATCGCAGATGCTTATACTATTTAGCAAGCCCGCTGCACCAGAATAAATCTTAACTATTGTAGAGATGCAAAGTTTATTTGTATTCGGTGAGAGGGGACGATCGCAACCATACTTTTTCGCTGTCAGTGGGGTAACTTAAGCGTTGTAAGCCGATCGCCTTCGCGTTCCCTAGCCCTTGTTTCTCATGGATTTTTTATTTGAGTTGCCAGCGACGATCGCCGTCTTCATTTTAGGAGCCTCGATCGGTAGCTTCTTAAATGTTGTGGTGTATCGCTTGCCTGCGGGGTTATCACTGGTGCATCCACCTTCACGCTGTCCCCAGTGTTTGCATCGATTGGGCAAGCGCGAGAATATTCCCATTTTGGGCTGGCTGCTGCTGAAGGGGCGCTGTCGGCATTGCAAGACTTCGATTTCTGCCCGTTATCCCTTAGTCGAAGGGGTTGCGGGTCTTTTGTTTGTCTTTACCTTTTGGGCGTTTGGCTGGTCGTGGCAAACTGTAGGCTACTGGGCGTTTTTAAGCTGGCTGTTGGCACTGTCGCTCATTGACCTGGATACGATGACGCTGCCCAATCCGCTAACGCAATCGGGGTTGGCGATCGGACTCATCTTTCAAGTGAGCCTTGGTTTTGCACTGACGGCTACTCTATCGGGTGCTTTGACGCAACTGATGCATGGCATTTTGGGTGCGGTCGTGGGGCTGTGGCTGTTAGACCTGATTACGATCGCGGGTTCGATGCTGTTAGGGCAAGCCGCGATGGGTGCAGGCGATGCCAAACTCGCTGCCATGATGGGTGCATGGCTCGGCTGGAAATATCTGCTGCTGGCAGGTTTCCTCGCCTGTGCGATCGGTGCCTTTGTGGGTGGCGGTGCGATCGCGATGGGTTGGATCAGCCGCCGCCAAGCGATGCCGTTTGGCCCCTATTTAGCGCTGGGTGCCGCGATCGTGGTCTTTTGGGGCAGCGCCATTTTGTCTACTTATTTTCGAGTGTTCTTTCCGCTGGCGTGAGGGGAAGGTTAGGGGAAGTGGTTATACCAGTTCTCAGTTTTGAGTTTTGAGTGCCCGAACCTGCATAGCATCATTGGTTGGAGTGCATTATCTGTAGCGCAATGAAAGAGAAATGGTATGAGTTGTTAGTTTTTAGTTATTAGAAGTCAGAAGTCAGAAGTCAGAAGCTGTAATTCAAAACTCAAAACTTTCTCCGCCCCTGCTCCCCTTGCCCCCTCCCATGTCATTACAACAATTCGAGCACATCACGGCCCAACTTACTGCCGCCCATCAGCGCTATCAATCGGGACGGTTGGCTGAAGCTGAGACGCTTTATCATCAAGTGTTAGAGGATCAACCTGAGCACCTGACAGCATTAACCTGGCTGGCGCTGATTGTGGATCAGTTGGGTAGGCCAGAAGAAAGCATTGCCTACTACGATCACCTGCTGGCGCTGGAGCCAAGCGCAGAGGCATACAGCAATCTGGGCACGCTTTTGTGTCGGCAGGGACGCATTCAGGAGGGGATTGCCCATCAAGAACGGGCGATCGCGCTAAAGCCACAGCAACCGGAGACCTACTACAACCTGGCTGTAATCTTGGGTCAAATTGGGCAAATGGACGAGGCGATCGCTCATTATCGACAAGTCATCGCGCTGGCTCCTCACTATGGTGCAGCACATAGTAATCTAGCGACAGCATTGTATAAGCAGGGCAAGTTAGAAGACGCGATCGCTCACTATAAACAGGCACTTGCGATCGATCCTACTCATGTCAACGCGCACAATGGGTTAGGCGTTTCCCTCTTTCGTCAGGGTCATGTTGAGGAGGCGATCGCTCATTACGAACAAGCGATCGCCCTCAAGCCAGATAGTTACAGCGCCTACAACAATTTGGGGACGGCGCTGCAAAGGCAGGGAAAGCTAGAAGAAGCGACGGCTCAGTACCAGAAAGCACTTGACCTCAACCCGCATTATGCCAGCGCATACGATAATTTGGGGACGGTGCTGCAAGAGCAGGGAAAGGTTGACGAGGCAATTGTCTACTATCGACGGGCGCTAGAGCTTGATCCGAACCTTGCCAATGCCTATAACAATCTAGGTTCGGCACTCCAATCGCAGGGCGACATCGACGAAGCGATGACCCACTGCCTAAAGGCGATTCAGCTTCAACCAGATCATGCGGATGCTCACAATAATTACGCCAGCGGTTTGGTAGAGCAGGGTGAATTTGAACGGGCGATCGAGCATTACAGGCAGGCACTTCAATACAAGCCTGATCATGCCAATGCTCACCTGAATCTAGGGATTGTGCTGCTGTTGCTGGGCGATCTCAAGCAGGGCTTTGAGGAATATCACTGGCGCTGGGAGAGTCGGCAATGTGCATCGCTACGCTATCCGCACGCGCTTTGGGATGGGTCAGACCTCAACGGCAAAGTCATTTTGCTGACGGCAGAGCAAGGCTATGGCGATACCATTCAGTTTGCACGTTACGCCAGTTTGGTAGCTCAGCGTGGTGGACATGTGGTGATTGCCTGCCAAGAGCCACTCATCCGTCTGTTGAATACTCTGCCCGGTATCGATCGCTGTGTCGATCGCGCGAATGTCGATGTTCAAACAAATGTTCACGCCCCTCTACTAGATTTACCGCTGCTGTTGGGAACCACACTAGAAACCATTCCCGGTGACGTGCCCTACCTCACCCCTACATCTGAATTTCGCCTACCGATCGCTGACAGTCTATCCGCCATTCCCCACTCCCCACTCCCCACTCCCTTCAAAATTGGTATTGTCTGGGGCGCTAATCCTGATAGTTCCACCAGCAGTAAGCGATCGTGTGAGTTAGAACGCTTTCTAGCTCTACTCGAAATTCCGAGTGTGGCGCTCTACAGCTTACAAAAAAATCCGACTGAAGCCGATTTGGCTCTACTGGAAGCTCATTCAGCCATACAGGACTTGCATGAATATCTGGACGATTTTGCGGACACTGCTGCCGCGATCGCCCAACTCGATTTGGTAATTAGCGTCGATACGTCTGTGGCCCATCTGGCAGGTGCGATCGGTAAACCTGTGTGGACGTTACTAGCTAATGTTGCTGACTGGCGCTGGCTGCGCGATCGAGATGATACGCCCTGGTATCTCACCATGCGGCTTTTTCGGCAAGAGCAGGAGGGAGATTGGGATGGGGTGTTTGAGCGGTTGGAGATAGCGTTGCGATCGGTGTTGGAGCAGAGAAACGAGGCATTGGAAGCAACCGCAGAGACGCAGAGGCGCAGAGCGAAGAAGGAAGAAGGAAGAAGGCAGGAGGCAGAAAAAGGGGAACAGAGGGCGCAAGGGAAGCAAGGGGAAAGAGAAGAACTCAAAACTCAAAACTCCTCCACACACCCCACACCCCACACCCAACACCCCACACTCCTTTCCGGCTTCAACCAGCTCCAAACTTGCCGTCACGGAACGTTTCTCTACAACCGCAACGATCTCTACATTGGTCGATCGCTGGAACTTTATGGTGAGTGGAGTGAGGGGGAAGTGGCTTTGTTCCAACCGCTGCTTCGTTCCGGTGATGTGGTGGTTGAGGTGGGCGCAAATATTGGCACGCATACGGTGTTCTTTGCAAGAGCGGTGGGAGACAGGGGCAGTGTGTTGGCGATCGAGCCGCAGCGGATTGTCTTTCAGACCCTATGTGCCAATCTCGCGCTTAATAGCATTACGAATGTGCAGACGTATGCGATCGCCCTTGGCGAAGCACCGGGGTTCGCGCAAATTCCAGCACTCGATTACCACCAACTCAATAACTACGGCGGCGTGAGTCTTCAAAAGATTTCTGAAGAACAGGCGCTTGGAGAAAACGTGCAAATTGCAACGCTGGACAGTTTTGCCATACCGCAGTGCCGTCTACTGAAAATTGATGTGGAAGGGATGGAACTAGCTGTGCTTAAAGGTGCCACAGCGATGATTCAGCATTGTCAACCCATCTTGTATCTTGAGAACGATCGCCAGGAGAAATCGATCTCGTTAATTCAGTATCTGATGACGCTTGGCTATGACCTCTACTGGCATCGTCCGCCGATCTATAATCCAGAGAATTTCTTGCACAATCCACAAAACGTTTTTGGCAACACAATCTCTGTGAACATGCTGGGGTTGCTGCCCATTCATCGCCTTGCGATCGAAGGGTTGGAACGAGTCAGTGTGGCCGATCCGACCGCTAGTGCAGGTTAACGGAAAAAGATCAAATCAAACCGAAAATTAACCGCAAAGACGCAAAGAGCGCCAAGCATTGTTTCTGTTCCCTCCACATCTCAGTGGTAGAGCAAGCGATATACAATTAACTTCATTCACCATCCTAAGTGCTCTAAGTAAACTGATGTCGCAAGTCGATAGACTGTCTATGCAGCGGTAGAAGATAATCCATCCAAACGCAGCGAGCTTTACATGCAAAAAATTGATCGGCAGCGTGAGCATCAGGCAAATGAACGGACGTTTCTGGCTTGGCTACGAACTGCCATTGCACTCATCGGGTTTGGGTTTGCGATCGCTCGCTTCGGTCTTTTTCTGCGGGAGCTTCAGTCTGCTTTAACGCACCAGGATGCTGCACCGCCATCCTTTCTCAGCTCTCAAAGCATTGGAATTGTGCTAGTTATGACAGGTATTGTCGTGATTCCGCTCTCTGTGTGGCGTTACAATCGCGTCTTTAGCCAAATTGAACGGGGCGATTATCAACCCAATCGTCTTGTTGTCTGGGTAACGGCTGGAGTCGTGACTATTCTGGGCATCGTGAGCCTTCCTCTAATGATTTGGCGACAGCCAACAACATCCACACAGCCTCATCAAAGCCGTGCCATGATCTCACCGAAGCACTTACCTTCGTTTACCACCTCAACGTCTACACATCATCCACGAAGTAGATTTGTCAGCCGATCAGGAAACCATTTCAATAGTTGAGCTAAAACAATCATTGGCTAAAACACGATTAGCAGAACCGGGCTACTATAAAGAAAAAACGCAAAGAAAAAGTAATATCTTTTTATAACTGAGTACCTTTTGGGTTGGCATTGTTTGTCGATCGTTGGCCCTAAAAACTTGCTTAAAAACTGCTCAACGTGTTTGGAAAGACAACTCTAGTTAACATCTCAGGACTTAAACTAATCCAAAGTCTTAGGGCGTGTTTTAAAACCCTCGAAAGCCCCCCACTCCCAATTCTGGGGGCTTCCAAACAGGCTTCAAAAGCCCCCAATCCTGTGGGCTTAAAGCCCTTTGGGAATACAAGAAAAGGGGGCAAAAGCTTCAGCAACGAAGCGATTAGGAGTTTTAAAACACAGCTTACTATTACAGTCAAAGCGTGTAAAGGTTTCTAACTAAAGGTCTAAGGTACCTCTCAAGAAAGATGTGGGCGATCTTTTCGCCACAGTAACTTATAATTCAGCCTCGGAAAAAGCCTGATATGTCAGGTTTCTAGCCAAATTCACACTTATACGATCAATACCTGAGTTGTGAAGAAACAAATCGGTATTGATTGTTCTTGTACTGTAAATTGCTAGTCCGATCGCGGCTTGTATGCTTTAACATCGTCAAATTCAGCACTTTGGTGCCATTACTATTCTTGATGGGTGGACTGTTGTGACCAGTCACACTTCTAGATGAAAGCATTGAGTGCAAGTTTGCCCTACTGAAGAACGTAAGGGCCAAATCAACATGAATTTATGACTTAAATACGGTGCATGAATCAACCGATTCATGGATCAAACGTGTTGTTGAGGGGTTCATTTAATGAATTATTTGCTTTGTTATCTATTAGTAAGTTCAACTGTTCTAATGCTTTCTTATGTAGGAGAGCAGTCTGCGATCGCGGCTCCTAACCAGACCGCCGATCGTCCTCAAGCGGTAGACTCAACTCCAGATCTATTGAGTCAGTCAATAACACAAGGCGTTGTTGCTGAAGGTAGTGTTGATGCAGGTAGTGCCGATGAAGACCCAATGCCGCAAGTGACCTCTGTTTCACAACTGTCGGATGTCCGACCGACCGATTGGGCGTTTCAAGCCTTGCAGTCGCTTGTAGAGCGCTATGGCTGCATTGTGGGGTATCCCGATCGCACCTTTCGAGGCAATCGAGCACTGACTCGCTACGAGTTTGCGGCTGGACTCAACGCCTGTATGGATCGCATCAACGAACTCATTGCGGCGGGGACTACCAACCTGGTGAAAAAGGAGGATTTAGTCGCACTCCAACGCTTGCAAGAAGAATTTACGGCTGAACTTGCCACACTCCGAGGGCGCATAGGGGCACTGGAGGTGCAAACTGCCACACTAGAACGACAGCAGTTTTCTACGACCACAAAGCTGAGCGGCGAACTGATCTTTGGTGCCATCAGTGTCTTGGCGGGCGATCGGGCAGACGGTACGCGAGCCGATCGAGTGCCTACTCTCGGCTACAGAGTGCGATTAAACCTGGAAACGAGCTTTAGTGGCAGAGATCTCCTCACGACCCGCCTACAAGCCAACAATGTCACGCCTCTCGGTGGCACAACGGTCACAGGTGGTGGGCTCGGTGCCCTACTGACCAACGAAGGACGCATTGAATTTGATGGGGATAGCCGTGGCTCGCTTGGCATTGGGTTGTTGCGCTATCGCTTTCCGATCGGCTCTCGCACCAATATCTACCTTGCAGGCGCAGGCAATGGCTTTGTTGATATCGATGCGTCTCAGCAGTTGAATCCTTACTTTGATGGAGGAGCCGTTTCGCTGTTTGGGCTGCGTAACTCGATTTACAACTACTCTGGCGGCACGGGGTTTGGTTTACGGCACTTCTTTAACGACACCCTGGAACTCAACCTGGGCTACCTGGTGCCCAACGCCAACGACCCCAGCGCCAAAAATGGGTTGTTCAACGGTCAATATGGTGCTCTGGCACAGCTCATTGTGAATCTGAGTCCATCCAGTCGGATTGGGTTTACTTACGTCAATGCCTATAGCCCTTTTCCTGACAGAATTCAACCCGATATTGCCTCCAGCCTGGGTGCTACGGGCAGCAATTTGGCAAACAGTAACTTTGGTACCTCTGTAAGTACCAATGCCTTTGGCTTCTCAGGCAGCATCAACTTCAACCCCAGGATTTCTCTCGCTGGCTGGGTTGGTTATGCCCAACAGCGCTATATCGGCAGGGGTGATGGGGATATCTGGAACTGGATGGTTGGTTTAGCCTTTCCCGATTTGGGTAGAAAAGGTGATCTGGGCGGCATTTTGGTAGGCATGGAGCCAAAGTTAACTAACCTGACAAATGGCGTGAATGGTGGACAAGCCGATCGCGATACCTCTCTCCACGTTGAAGGCTTCTACCGCTTTCGTCTTAGCGATAATATTGCGATAACGCCCGGTGTGATCTGGTTAACGGCACCCAATCACGACGATCGCAACGATGATGTTTTTATCGGCGTGTTGCGAACGGTGTTCTATTTCTAAGACGCTCGTTATTTCAATCAGCTTTAATTCATCTCCTAGCCTCACGTTTGTCTTGATACGCTTTGTGGCTTTAGGATGACGAATCTGAACGGTTTCGTTAGTCTCTCTGCACGATCGCAACCGTTCAATTGTTTGACATGTAACCAGTAGCGAGTGAATATCTTAGTCTTTAAACTTTGTTTTTGGATATGCTTAATTGGGTGCCCATTGCCTGTTTTTTAACTTTTTTACAAGTATCTTTAACAAATTTAATGACGTTCTTACTTAAATAATTCTAGAACTTACGCATTGACAGAAGTGGCAATGTCTGAAGTCAGACAACAGCCGATCTGGAGAGGTTTTTCAAAATAAACTGACGGATCACTGGCACAAATAGCTGCCTAGACACCTGATACAGGTT
>JAESFU010000833.1_pt1 | contig 10681 bp, 7 predicted proteins | sample 9269461 | NCBI WGS metagenome assembly JAESFU01 (sample SAMN14502556, study PRJNA617107) | algae metagenome | isolation source: Stenomitos rutilans HA7619-LM2 and co-occurring heterotrophs from cave walls | place: USA: Waikapalae cave, Hawaii | collected 2009-07-28
CGCTAAGGCCCGTCGCTTCCGCCGCGCGCGGCAAGGTCCAGTCCATCACCGCCACACGATAGCTCTCGAAATCGCTTGTTCCGGCGTTGGCTGCCGCGACATCGATGAGCTCTTCCGAGAGCATGACGCGCGCCATCGCCGCGGCAAGCACGGCGTCCGAGCCCGGAATGATCCGCAGGTGCTCGTCGGAAGCCTTGGCGGTGCGCGTGTTGCGCGGGTCGATCGTCACGATCCGCGCGCCGCGCTTGCGCGCTTCTTCGAGGAAGTACCATTGGTGGTGCCCGGTGGTGAGCGCATTCTGCCCCCACAGGATGATGAGCTGGGCTTGAACCGCATCCTCGGGATCGACGCCGATCGGATGGCCCTCGCTCATCAGGGCGCCGGCCGAAACCGCGCACACACCGCCGACTGGCAGGCTCGCGCCCAGCGCGTGGAACACCCGCATCAGGGCAAAGCGCTGCACGACGCCCATCGAACCCAGATAATGGAACGGCATCAGGGCTTCCGCGCCATGCTCGGCGATGATCCGCTTGAAGCGCGTCGCGATCTCGTCGAGTGCCTCGTCCCACGAAATGCGCACGAACTGCGCCTCGCCCTTGGGCCCTACGCGCCGCAGGGGATGCAACACGCGATCCGGCGCGGTCAGCCGCTGCTCATAATCGCGCACCTTCGCGCACAACACGCCGCGCGTTATCGGATGCGCCTTGGCGCCCTCGACGCGCTTCACGCGGCCATCTTCGACCGCGACTGTCCAGGAGCAGCTATCCTGGCAATCGAGCGGGCAGCAGCCTTTGACGGAGGTGACAGGCATGACGCGGCGAGACTCTTTGAGCAATATCTGCAGTCAGGCTGCTCTCGTCGCGCAGCATGGTCAAGCGGTGCACGAAATGCCGGATAACCTTCTCGGGGAGGATGAGTTGACGCTGCGGCTCCATTGATGAATTCTTAGGCATGGAACACCGCCTCGCGGCGATCATGGTCACGGATGTCGTTGGCTACAGCCGTCTCATGGAAGCGGATGAAGCGGGCACGCTCCGGCGCCTGAAAGCCTGGCGCAACGCGGTCCTCGAGCCGGTCGTTGAGGCCCATAAGGGCCGCATCATCAAGAACATGGGCGATGGCGCCCTCATTGAATTCGCGAGCGCCCTGGGCGCGGTGCAGGCGGCCGTCGAGCTCCAGGCCCGCATGGGCGATACGGAACCGGACACTGGCGAGCCGATCGTTCTGCGAATCGGCATCAATCTCGGCGACGTCATTGGCGATGCGGATGACGTCTATGGCGACGGTGTCAATGTCGCTGCGCGCCTCGAAGGCCTCGCCATGCCGGGCGGCATCTGTGCGTCCTTCAAAGTCTATGACGAGGTCCGCAACAAGATCGCGCTCGAAGCTGAAGATATGGGCGAAGTCTCGCTCAAGAACATTGCGCGCCCGGTTCGCGCCTATCGCTTGCGCGAGGCAACGGCCGCGGGCGCCGCGAGGCTCCAGCCGGCTCTGGCGATCCCTGAAAAGCCTTCGATCGTCGTCCTGCCGTTCCAGAACATGAGCGGCGACCCCGAGCAGGAATACTTTGCCGATGGCATGGTCGAGGACATCACCACCGCCATTTCGCAGATCCGTTGGCTTTTCGTTATCGCCCGCAATTCGGCCTTCACATACAAGGGTAGGGCGGTCGATGTGAAGCAGGTCGGCAAGGAACTCGGGGTCCGCTATGTTCTCGAAGGCAGCGTCAGGAAGTCCGGTAATCGCATTCGCGTGACTGGCCAGCTTATCGATGCAACGACAGGCACGCATCTTTGGGCCGACCGCTTCGATGGCGATCTCGCAGATATATTCGATCTCCAGGATGAGGTGACGTCGCGTGTCGTCGGCACCATCGCGCCCAAGCTCGAACTGGCTGAGATCGACCGCGCCCGCCGCAAGCCCACTGAAAGCCTTGACGCTTACGATTGTTACTTGCGCGGGCTCGCCGCATTCCACCGCTTCTCGCCCAAGGACAATGTCGAAGCATTGGCGATGTTCGTAAGGGCTTTCGAGCGCGATGATCGCTTCGCCGCTGCCTATGGCATGGCGGCCAGATGCTATCTCCAGCGCAAGGGTTTCGGTTTTGCGGTGCTAGGGCCGAGGGATGTCGAAGAAGCGAAGCAGCTTGCTGGCAAGGCCGCGGAGATCGGACGCGATGATGCGGTCGCACTGTGTACGGCCGGCTTCACATTGATCGTCGTTGCGGGTGAGCTGGAGGATGGCGCGGCGCTCGTCGACAGGGCGCTCGACCTCAATCGCAACCTCGCCTGGATTCTGCATTTCAGCGCGTTGGCGAAGGCTTTCCTTGGCGAGCCGGTGGTCGCGCTTGATCATGCAGAGCGTGCGATGCGTCTGAGCCCGCAGGATCCGCAGATGTTTGCCATGCAGGTCGCCGCGGGCCTCGCGCATTTCGTCGGAGGCAACCCGAAACGGGCCTATGAGCTCGCGGAAAATGCCATGCGCGTTCAACCCAATTTTCTTGTGGGCTCGTGTGTAGCGGCGGCGAGCGCCGGTCTAGCGGGGCTCATGCCTCAGGCGGAGAAGGCGATGTCCCGCGTGCGTGCGATCAATCCGAATCTGCGTCTAGCGAATCTCTCGGAACTTCTCCCCATGCGCCGACCCGTCGACATCAAGAACTGGGCGGAAGGCCTGCGCCGCGCCGGACTGCCGGGCTAGCCGCGCTCGTTGCCGCTGCTATTGCTTCCATTCCTTGCCGTGGAACTCACGCGTCGAATTGGTGCGCGGAAACGGCGCGTCGGGAACCGCCACGCCGAGAAACCTGCAAAGCGGCTCCCAGCCTTCCTCGACATCGATGACCAGCAGGCGTTCTTTCGGCACTTCCTTTTTCACTGTATTGATGTGCTCGTTGAAGACCTTCTTCGCGTGCGCGCGGTCGGCGAGGCGATCGCCGAAGGTTTGCACCGATATGGCCTGATGCCCGAACTCCGCGATCCCGTTCAGCAGAGGCACCGGATGTGTGCCGCGCGCCTCGATCAGGGGGTGGATCGTCTTCTGCACGCTGTCGAACCACTGATCGGGGTCGCGCACAGTCAGCACGACCTTGGCTTTGGGAAAGTGGCCCACGAGTTCGCGCCAATAGCGCGCGCCGGGCCAGTCGACCTGCGAGCGATAGCCGCGAAACACCTGGTCCCAATCCATGCTCGCGCCAGTTGCCGCCTTCTGCCAGTCGGCCAGCCGCTCCGGATTGTCGCGGACTTCAAACATGTGGTGGCAAGGTCCAAAGCCCAACTGTTCCAGCGCCAATTTCATGGAATTCGTACCGGTCCGGCCAAAGCCCGGACCGACGACCTGAAGCGTCATCCCAGTCTCCTCCCGATGGGCTTGCAGCCGGGCTGCTCTTTTTGTCCCATGGCCGCCTGACCAACCCATCTTTCCCTCAAGTCTATTCACGACCCTAGGTTGACGCAATGGACAGTTCACGCGCCCGCCGTTTCGGCGCAAGGCCTACCGCTGTGCGGTGGGACCGGCACTCTGGATGTCGCTACTTCGCGCCCGTGCAGTCGCGCGGCGGCGTGGCCTCGAACCATTTCAGCCGTTCGCGAAATTCATCGCTTTGCGGCGCGCCGGCGATGGCCTCTTTCTGATAGGTCACGGCCTTCGCGAAATCGCCCGTAAAGGCGTACATGCACGCGACGGTATCGAGAAAGTTCGGTACGCGCTCGATTTTGATCGCCATGTCGGCATAGCCGAGCGCCTCGTTCTTCACCTTATCGCGTTCCGCGAATTCCTTCGTGGCGACTGCCCAGGCAAAATTGTTGTACGCCGTCGGGTGTTCGGGAAAGAGAGCGATGGCCGCCCGGTAATCGGCGAGAGATTTGACGAGTTCGCCTTTTTGACTCCACAGCGCCGCCCGGATCGATGTCAAATAGGAAATGACCTGGTCGTGGGTCATCGCCTTGCCTTGATAGCTCGGGCTGTTGGCCGGCGCGAAGCACTGCGCGCGGCCGTTGGTATCCCAATCGATGAAAGACATCTGATCGACTTGCCAGCGGACGAAATTGTGCCCGGCGCCGCCTTGCAGTGTGATTTCGACCAGTGATGCCGGCAGCCCAAGCGTTTCGGCGATCGTCAGGAGGATCAGCGAGCTCGTATCGCAGTCGACGGTGTGGCGGGGCTCCTCGGCGGGCGCGCTGCGCGGCACGAGAGCATCGGCGAGCGTTTCCGTCGGAATGTAGAGGCCGAATCCCATTTCGGCGAGAACCTCTCCGGTGATCCGGCTGACCGCCAGCGCATAGGTCACCTGCTTGTCCTTGTCGCGGGGCGCCGGTGGCGCCCCGGCTCTCGTCGTGACGGTGTCGATGATCGTGTCCAACAGGCGATAGGCATCGTCAGGAACGAAACAGACCTCCGATTCGAGATCGAGCGCCTCAAATCCGATTCCCTTGTATTTGGGTGTGTAACTGCGTTTCACGGCCGGCTCGCAGACACGTTGTTTCTTGCCGTCCTCGGTGTCGGCGAAGGGTTCCGCATCCACGCTTCCGCAATAACCGGTCCTAGGCAACGCTTCCTCGTTGATCGTGTCCGCGAAAGCGCCAGTGCCACAAAGCAATGCAAAGGAGGTGCAGGCTGCTATCGTCCTGGCTGCCCTGGCATATTTCCCCATCGCGCTCTTTCCCCGATGACGACTTCTTCTTAAGAGATTTTCAGACGTCTCGGCTACGCATTAACGGCGCCTGCGGCTTTTCCCACAGCGTCCGTTGTTCTGCTTCCTGACCTAAGGTATGTTGCTGCCGCGACTAACGGCGCGCGCTAAACGATCGCGACCGGGGAACGGCGGCCTCGAGTCCACTGAGCGGCAGCGACATTCTGGGCTGCGGCATATCCACGATCATTTGATCCCCCACACACAAGCACAGTGGAGCATGTGACATGCCCGATGGCCCTCCCTATCCACCCGGCTATCCCTTTGGCGCAGACGGCAAGACCGGTCACCCAAATGGCTATGATGGCGAGCCCGGAAAACCGGACAGTCCAAATGGCAAGAAGGGCGGCAATGCAAAGCCCGGCTCCAATGGCGAAGGGGGCAAAGGCGGCGATGCCGCTGCCGGCGGTGAAGCCGGCGTCGGTGGCGACGGCGCAGGCAGGGGCAAAGGTGGCGACGGCGGCAAAGGCGGCGATCAAACCCCAACCGTCGCCCCGAAGAAAGGCGGCGCAGGCGGTAAAGGTGGTGAAAAAGGCGGGGCCGGCGGCGACGGCGGTCAAGGTGGTAGCGGCGACAATGGCGCGCTCGGCGGCGATGGCGGAGAGGGCGGCAACGGACACCCCGATGTCGGTGACGGCAAGGGTGGAAAAGGTGGCACAGGCGGCAAGGGCGGTACATCGACGAAGCCCGCTACCTCCACCGAACCGACCGATGGTCTCCCGACAGGGAATCCGGGTCAGGGTGGTCGCGGTTTCACTCCGGGTGGCAAGGGCGGAAAGGGTGGCACGGGCGGCAAGGGCGGCATCGGTGTGCCCGGCGTGCCCGGCGGACAGGGTGAAAAAGGTGGCAAGGGAGGTGCGGGCGGAGACGGCGGAGACGGCGGTCCCGGCGGCGATAGGGCGAAAGGTGGCACCCCCGGCGAAGGCGGCAATGGCGGCGCTGGCAGGGAAGGTGCGGCTGGTGGCGAAGGCGGACCCGTGGGGCGGGCGAGAGGCAAAGCGGGCGGCAAGGGCGGTGATGGCGGCAAGGGCGGCGCGGCCGGCCCGGGTCCGGAGCGGGGCTCGGTGCCGGGCAAGGCCGGGGACGGCGGCGTGGGCGGAAATGGCGGCAAGGGCGGGGCGGTCGGAAAAGAAGCCGACGGTGAGAGTGGGGAAAGAGGTGGAGACGGCGGCCCTGGCGGCAATGGCGGCGGCGCTGGCGATCCTTTGGAGGGAGGCGATCTCGGCAAGCCCGGAAATGGCGGTCGGGGTGGCCCGGGTTCGCCGGGAGGAGAAGGCGGTAACGGCAAGAAGGGCGATTCAGGAAAGAGGGGCGGTAGGGGCGGAGACGGGGGCAAAGGCGGTTCCGCGGGTGGCCTCACGCCTCCGGCGGCTCCTGGCGAAGGCGGCGCTGGCGGCGGTGGCGGCAACGGCGGTCGGCCGGGCCAAAACGGTGCTGGCAATGGCGAAAAGGGCCCCGGTGGCGACGGCGGCGATATGGGTGACGTCACATAGCCGCTTGCGTGGCGAGTTCCTTTTGATGCTTGCGATCACTATGCTGGCGCATGGATCTCGCACGCGCCCTTCTGACCCCCGCCGAGATGTACCGCGCCGACGCGCTGGCGGTGAAAGCGGGCGTTCCGTCGCTCACGCTGATGGAGAACGCCGGCCGCGCGGTCGCCGACGAGATCGCGCGCCGTTTCGGGGCCCGGCCGGTCACGGTGCTGGCCGGGCCGGGCAACAATGGCGGGGACGGCTTCGTCGTCGCGCGTCATCTCCGTGCCTGGGGGTGGCCGGTCGACATTCTGTCGTTCTGCAGAACGACAGAATATCGCGGCGATGCGGCCCATATGGCGGCGCTGTGGGGCGCAGATTCAGGGCGCTTAAACGACGCGAAATTGCGCGAAAATACGCTGATAATCGACGCTCTGTTCGGCGCCGGACTGTCGAAACCATTGCCTCCCGAGGCCGCGTCCCTGGCGGAGCAGGCGGCTCGGATGCGCCTGCCGGTCGTTGCGATCGATGTTCCTTCAGGCCTCGATGGTGCGACGGGAAAGCCCTTGGGCGCGTGCTTCCAGGCCGATCTGACCATCACCTTTTTCCGCAAAAAACCTGGCCATGTGCTGGCGCCGGGCCGGTTTTTATGCGGCGAGACCGTCGTTGCTGAGATCGGAATTCCGGATTCGGTGCTCAAGGAAATCGCGCCGAAAGCGCACGAAAACGGGGTTCCGGAGCTCAAAAAACGCGCTCAAAGCGCACATAAATACACCTCAGGCCACGCGGTCATCGTGTCCGGCGATGCGACTCACACCGGGGCCGCGCGCCTTGCAGCGATGGCGGCGCTCCGTACAGGCGCCGGACTCGTAACCCTCGCATCTCCCGCTAACGCCTTGATTGTAAACGCCTCTCACCTGACCGCGATCATGCTGGCCGAGGCCGATGACGCGGCCTCCTTGGCACGGCTGCTCTCCGATCGCCGCAAGAACGCTGTCTGCATTGGCCCTGCCGCCGGCGTTGGCGAGAAAACGGCTGAAGAAACAATTGCTTGCTTGGAATCGGGAGCGTCGGTTGTGCTCGATGCCGATGCCCTGACGAGTTTCGCCGAGACGCCGGACGTGCTGTTCAAGCTCATCGCCAAGCATCCGCATCGCAGCGTCGTCATGACCCCGCACGAGGGTGAATTCGGGCGCCTTTTCAAGGATTTGGCGGAGGAAGGAGAATCAAAGATCGAACGCGCCCGAAAGGCCGCGGCGCATTCCGGCGCCGTCATCATATTGAAAGGACCCGATACCGTCATCGCTTCGCCGGATGGCCTTGCCGCCGTCAACACCAATGCGCCGCCGAGCCTCGCCACCGCAGGCAGCGGCGATGTGCTTGCCGGTATCATCACCGGCTTTCTCGCCTCCGAACCGGAAAGATCAGCCTTTGAAATGGCTTGCGCCGGCGTTTGGATTCACGGTGAAGCGGCGCGGCGCTTGCCGCGGGCCGGTTTGATTGCCGAGGATTTGCCCGCCGAAATACCCGCCGTTTTGTCGCAATAAATCCGTCATTCCGCTAGCATCGCCGAAATCGCTCTGCTATAGGCAGCGCCCATTGCACGGCCCCCGGAAGGTGATGGCGCGGGCGTGGTGAAATTGGCAGACACGCAGGATTTAGGTTCCTGTGGGCTCGTCCCGTGGGGGTTCAAGTCCCTCCGCCCGCACCAGGCCCCGCGGTCGCAGACCTTCACCGGCCCTTTATCGAGTGGAAATCATGCAGGTTACTGAAGTAGTTAGCGATGGTCTGAAGCGCGAATTCAAGGTGGTGGTGAACGCCGCTCAGCTCGACCGGGATCTCGACAAGAAGCTCAAGGAACTCGCCGGCCGCGCCAACATCAAGGGCTTCCGGCCAGGCAAGGTTCCGGTGCCGCATCTGCGCCGCGTCTACGGCAAGTCGGTGATGGCCGATGTCGTGCAGCAAACCATTGACGATACGAGCAAGAAAGTCGTCGAGGAGAGGAGCCTCAAGCCCGCCTACCAGCCGGAAGTGAAGCTCCCGGAAGATCGCGACGAAGTCGAGCGCATCATGGACGGCAAGGGCGACCTTTCCTATTCACTCTCCTTCGAAGTCATTCCGAGCTTTGACATCGCGGACTTCAGCGGCATCGAACTCGCCCGGCATGTCGCGAACGTCGAGGATACCTATGTCCAGGAGGCGCTTGACCGCCTCGCTGCGCAAAGCCGCCGTTTCACCGCGAAGGAAGAAGGCAAGGGCGCCGAATCCGGCGACCGGCTGACGATCTCCTTTGTCGGCAAGATCAATGGCGAAGCCTTCGATAACGGCACCGCCAATGACGTGCCGTTGGTCATCGGTTCCGGACAATTTCTGCCCGGTTTCGAGGACCAGTTGATCGGCGCGAAGGCCGGCGATGACGTCCTCGTGAAAGTGACATTTCCCGAGACCTATGGCGTCGCGGACCTTGCCGGAAAGCCTGCTGAGTTCGACGTCAAGGTGACGGCCGTCGAGGTGCCCGAGCAGGAATCGCTCGACGACACCGCCAAGAAGCTCGGCTTCGAGGGTGGCGACAAGCTGACCGAGGCGGTGAAATCCCGGATCGGCGAGGAATTTGCCTCCATGAGCAACATGAAGCTCAAGCGCGACGTCCTTGATGCCCTTGATAAGACCTACAATTTCGAACTGCCGAGCAAGCTGGTGGAGGCCGAGTTCGCTGGCATCTGGGGCGAGCTTTCAAAAGAGATGGCGCGCACCGGCAAGTCTTTCGCCGATGAGGGCACCACCGAGGAGGAAGCCCAGAAGGAATACCGCGCCATCGCCGAACGGCGCGTCCGCCTCGGCTTGGTGCTCGGAACTCTCGGCGAGCGCGAAAATATCCAGGTGACCGACCAGGAGTTGCAGAAAGCGCTCCTCGACCGCGCCAGCCAGTTTCCTGGGCAGGGCAAGCAAGTAATTGATTTTTATCGTAAAAACCCGCGCGCGTTGGTCGAACTCCGCGGTCCGATCTTCGAGCAGAAGGTCGTCGATTTCATCGTCTCGAGGGCCAAGGTCGCCGACAAGTCGGTGACCCGCGAAGAATTGCAGGCCCTGGTCAAGGACGAGGACGACGACTTCCATTACGGCCATGACCATGGTCACGACCACGACCATCACGATCATGACCACGGGCACGATCACAATCATCACCACCACGATCATGACCACGATCATGATCATGACCATGACCACGATCATGATCACCACCATCATGATGATGAGGGTGGGAAGAAAAAGTAGCGGTCAGAGCAGGGGCTTCCGAATGACGGGTGCCCGTCCTATCTATGGACGGGAATATCCCCTGATTCTGTTTTGACATTGAGAGCCTGAGCATGCGCGATCCGTTTGAGACCTATTCGAGCTTTGTCATTCCCTCGGTCGAGGAGACGACTGCGCGCGGCAGCTATCGTTATGATATATTTTCGCGATTGCTGAAGGAGCGGATCGTCTTCCTGACCGGTCCGATCAACGACGAGATCGCCACGCTGGTCGTGGCCCAGCTTCTTTTCCTCGAGGCCGACAATCCCAAGAAAGACATCGCGATGTACATCAACTCGCCGGGCGGCGTGGTGACATCGGGCTTGTCCATCTATGACACGATGCAATTCATTCGCTGCCCCGTTTCGACGCTCTGCGTCGGCCAGGCCGCATCAATGGCCTCATTGCTGCTCGCCGCCGGTGAAGCCAATATGCGCTTCGCGCTGCCCAATGCGAGGATCATGGTTCACCAGCCGTCCGGTGGCTATCAGGGCCAGGTGACCGACATCCTGATCCACGCCCGTGAGGTCGAGAGCCTCAAAAAGCGTCTCAACGAGATATATATGAGACACACGGGCAAGGATATTAAGACGATCGAGGATGCGCTCGAGCGCGACAATTTCTTCACCGCCGACGGGGCCAAGGATTTCGGCATCGTCGACAAAGTCATTGAGAAACGGGCAGTCGCGGCCGACGCCAAACCGGCGTAAGCACGCAGGAGAAGATGGCATAAGGTCATCTTTTTGCCGCCTCGACAGGCTGGCATGCGCCTTGAATCAATTCTTGATTAACCAACCCGGCGCATGTTCAAATTGAGTCGCGTCGAATGCCAGACTCGCAGCCCGCTGGCACCCGTATAATGGCGCCGTTCCTGCAGAGGGGCGCCTAGGTACAACGGACCCTTTGGGTACAAGGAGTAGGAATGAGCAAAGCAAGCGGAAGCGACAACAAGAACACCTTGTATTGCTCCTTCTGCGGCAAGAGCCAACACGAGGTTCGCAAGCTTATTGCGGGTCCGACGGTGTTCATCTGCGATGAATGCGTCGAATTGTGCATGGACATCATCCGCGAGGAGAACAAGTCGTCGCTCGTCAAGTCGAAGGACGGCGTGCCGACCCCGCACGAGATTCGCAAAGTCCTCGACGACTACGTGATCGGCCAGGACTACGCGAAGAAGGTTCTCTCCGTCGCCGTCCACAATCACTACAAGCGGCTCAACCACGCGGCGAAG
>JAESFU010000834.1_pt1 | contig 10664 bp, 14 predicted proteins | sample 9269461 | NCBI WGS metagenome assembly JAESFU01 (sample SAMN14502556, study PRJNA617107) | algae metagenome | isolation source: Stenomitos rutilans HA7619-LM2 and co-occurring heterotrophs from cave walls | place: USA: Waikapalae cave, Hawaii | collected 2009-07-28
TCGAACATAACGGGGTGGGTTGGTTAAATTGCAAACAACGGTGTAAATCAGAGCCAGAGTGAGTGTGGGAGCGAAGAAAAAACAGAGTGAGCCTGTTCGCTCTCGCTCTCACCCTCACTCTGTTTTTTGTAGCCCCGGCAGGAATCGAACCTGCATCTTCAGAATCGGAATCTGAAATTCTATCCATTGAAATACGGAGCCATGGATATTTTGCCTGCAAAACTAATGATTGCCGCCGGTCTAAAAAATTTAGATGCCGACAACAGGTGAAAAACGTGGTATCTTCAACGGGCATTTCTCAACTTCTCTCATAAATGGAAGCACATCACAAAGAAATTCTGGCGCTCATCAAGGCCAGGTCTGGCAAGGGCACGCAGCATACTGATCTCGACAGCTATCTCGGCAATTCTCACCCACGCTACCCGATTGCTGTGCCCGTACTACGCACCATCGCCCGCGCATGGATGCTGGAGCATAAGTCTATGTCCCATGTGGAATTATCGAACGTGTTGTCCAGCCTGGCAGCGGGCAAATCTGGTACTGAAAAATCGATGGTGGGCACGTTACTGGATTATGCCACGGCGGAACAAAAAGGGTTTAGTCCAAAGCTCCTGGACGAATGGCTGGGCCATCTGATCGGCTGGGCAGAGGTGGACTCGCTGTGTACCGGTAAATATTCAGCCACAGAAGTACCGCGAAACTGGAAGGCATGGCAGCCGCTGCTGCGTAAATTTTCTAAAAGCGATAACATACAGAAACGCAGAGCTTCCATTGTATTGTTGTGTTCGCCGCTGAGCAAGGCAAGCTCCCCGGCACTGGCTGAGACAGGGTTTGAAAATATCGACCGCCTTAAACACGAGAAGGAAGTCCTCATCACCAAAGCCATCTCGTGGTTGCTGCGCAGCATGATCAAACACCATCGCACACAGGTGGAAGACTATGTGAATGAAAATCTCGACTCGCTTCCAAAAATTGCCATCCGCGAGACGCTGCAAAAATTAAAAACCGGCAAAAAGACAACGCGTAAATCGAAGGCGGACTGACCGATCGTAAAATCATGATCTTTCTTTGAGTTTAGTATATTTGGTGTTTGATCATGCCGGTGTACCGGCGGCTTATGAATACATCACTTGCATTGAGAACCGTAAATGTTACGCGTTACGTTACGCCGCTGCGCGAAGGTGGTTCTATGCCCGCCATCGCCGAGGCTGACGATCAGTTTTTATATGTCCTCAAATTCAGAGGCGCCGGCCAGGGAAAAAAAGCGCTCATTGCAGAAATTATCGGCGGTGAAATTGCGCGCGCATTAGGACTTCGCATCCCCGAAATTGTATTCGCCACATTGGACAGTGCGCTGGGCCGCATTGAAGGAGACGAAGAAATACAGGACCTGCTCAAAGCCAGTGTCGGGCTGAACCTGGCGTTGCACTATCTATCAGGCTCCATTACATTCGATCCGCTGGCCACACCGGTGGACGCCAGGCTTGCATCGCAGATTGTGTGGCTGGACAGTCTGCTCATGAATGTGGACCGCACCGTACGCAACACAAACATGCTGTGGTGGCACAAAGAATTGTGGCTGATCGATCATGGCGCGGCGTTGTATTTTCATCATACATGGAACAACTGGCAACAGGCCGAACGTCCTTTTCCGATGATCAAGGATCATGTGCTGTTATATAAGGCCACAGAACTTGAAGCCGTAAACGCTGACTATCGCGCGGTACTGACACCCGAAAAAATACAGGCTATTGTTGCCCTGATCCCCGATGAATGGCTGACCGGAGAACCCGCGTTCGAAACGATTGAGGAACACCGGCAAGCCTATGCGCAGTTTCTGACCACACGCGTGGCGCACGCTGATTTTTTTGTTAACGAAGCACAACATGCCAGAAAATCACTTATTTGAATACGCAGTGATACGGGTAGTGCCCCGCGTGGAACGCGAAGAGTTTATCAACGTGGGAGTAATTCTGTATTGCGCTGCGCAGAAATTTCTGCAGGCACGCTTCCATGTAGAAGAGGACAGGCTTCGGTGTCTTTGTCCTAAAACAGATCCGGAAGAAGTTCAGGGATATATCCAATCATTCCAGCGAATCTGTGAGGGAGGGCCTGCGGGCGGATCAATCGGGCGTTTGCCTATGGCCGAGCGCTTCCGCTGGCTCACAGCAACACGCAGCACCGTTATCCAGACATCGAAAGTACATCCCGGGCTTTGTCCCGATGCAGCCGAGATGTTCGAGCGGCTTTATAATCAACTCGTACGCTGATAAAATTTTTATAGCACGATGAACGTACAGGAAGCATACAATCAGTGGGCTGCACAATACGATACCAACAACAACCGCACTCGCGATCTGGAGGCTAAGGCGTTGCGTGAGATCACGGCAGGCTTCGCTATCAGGAACTGCCTGGAGATCGGTTGTGGAACGGGAAAGAACACGCAGTGGCTGGTGGAAAAAGCACAGCATGTCACCGCTGTAGATCTTTCGCCCGGAATGCTGGCGCAGGCACGACAAAAAATTGCTTCGGACAACGTTGTCTTTCAACAGGCGGACATTACACAGCCGTGGACATTCGCCGAACAGCGCTACGACCTGGTAACCTTTAGCCTGGTATTGGAACATATCGAAAATCTGGGACACATCTTTCAGCAGGCGGCACAGGCACTGTTACCGGGTGGACATGTATACATCGGAGAACTTCACCCTTTCAAACAATATGCCGGTACCAAGGCTCGGTTTGAGACATCCGAGGGAACTCAGGTTGTTACGTGCTTCAATCATGCGGTATCGGATTTTACACATCTGTCCCTGCCCTATGGCTTCACCCTGGAAATCGTGAACGAATATTTTGATGATGACGATCGGACCGCCATGCCGCGCATTCTGGCGTTGCTGCTGAAGAGGACAGCTTAGGAATACTCTTATCAGATCCCATCAGGACATACTTCAATCGACGGTGTGTCCTGATGGGAAGAAGAATTCTCGCCCAGGTGCTTATTATTATTATTTCACCATCACCTGGTATGCCTTCTCGCCCTGTACATCCACTTCGCGGAGTACGCGGGTTTGCTGCAATTCCTGCAACATCTGTTTCAGCGCTGTCTCATCGGTGATGTTTAGATTGGAGACCAGTTCTTTATAGGTCTTGATGTCGTTGGGGGCTTTGCGGAAACTGGTGATGAAATTCAGGATATCAATCTTTTTCATAGGACTATAAATATTGGGAAGGTTTAACGGATACAAACTGAAATGGTTAGGTTACTGATCTTTGAGGCAATGTGACGGATTTACCCGCGCAGCCCGCCATGTCTGCCCGGCTACGGTGAGCCAGGCAATCGCGAGGCTTACTGCACCGGCTATTATAAAATACCCGGCATGCAGCGGAATGCGATAGGCGAAGCGCTCCAGCCACTGTTGCGCCAGCAGATAGCTGGCAGGCACGGCTATCAGAATAGCCAGTAAAACGCTTCGTGTAAAGTCACCGGTGAGCAACAGCACAATGCCAGCCTCGCCCGAGCCGAGCAATTTACGGATGCCTATTTCTTTTATTCTTCGTTCAGCCATATACGTTGCCAGTCCGAAAAGCCCCAGGCACGAGATAACAATCGCGAGCGCGGCAAAGCCCCGGGACAGCGTGGACACTCTTATATCGCCGGCATACCGCGCGCGATGATCGTCTTCCAGAAACCTGTATTGAAGCGCATAGCCGGGGTTATAGTGCTTGTAAAAATATTCCAGCCTCTTTAACGTGCCGGCCATCGTATTGCCCGCCAGCCGCACCATGACCGTGAGCGTTTGCCTGGGTTGAAGACGAAAGAAAAACGGCTCCACAGATTTATGCAGCGATTGAAAATGGAAATCGTTGGTAACACCCACGATGGTCAGTGTCTCATCGCCGAGCCGCACAGTCTTGCCAACAGGATCTTTCATGTCCATGGCGCGGATGGCTGCCTGGTTAAAGATGATGGCCATGGTATCGCTGGCTACGGCTCGCGAAAAAGATCTTCCTTCCGCCACCGTTATCCCCAATGTCTCGATAAGATCATAGTTTACCGGCAATTCCGCAAAGCGGATGGCATCATCTTCATTCTTCCCTTCCCACCGCATGCGCCCCACCGGAAAAAATGTGGACATCATAATATTCTGTTGCATGGTAGATGCCTGTTCTACACCCGGAATTTTCCGCAGCTCCGTTAAAAAAGTCTCCGGGTGACTGAAGACCTCGCCTTCCATATCAAAGTGAATTACATGGTCCTTTTTAAAACCTGTGTCCTGTTGCTGAATAAAATCGATCTGCCGGGTAACGATGAGTGTGTACGCGATGAAAACAATCGACAATGTAAACTGAAACACCACCAGTCCTTTTCTTAACCACACTTCACCGAAGGTCCCGTTGAAACTACCTTTCAGAATTGTTACCGGGTTAAAACTTGATAGGTACAGCGCGGGATAGCTTCCTGCCAGCAAACCGGTGATGAATACGACACCCGCGAACAACGCAACAGATTGTCCATCGGGTGAAAAGGACAATGCCTTGCCGGTAATATCATTAAACAGCGGCATCAGCAGTTGTGTAAGTCCCAACGCCACCAGCGCCGAAAGTACCGTCATAAGCATGGACTCGCCCATATACTGCACGATCAAAACCGACCGCTGCGCACCCACAACTTTTTTAATGCCTATTTCCTTTAATCGACGGGCCGCCCTGGCCGTGGACAGGTTCATAAAATTGATGCACGCCAACACCAGGATCAGGACTGCGATGACGGTAAATACTTTTACATATACGATGCGCCCACCAGCCTGCACGCCATTTTCATACGTGCCATAGAGGTATGCTTCTGCATACGGCCGTATAAACAACGACGCGTGCACATCAGGATACTTGCTGTGGACAACGTTGGCAAGCTGCCGGTTGAAGTCTGCAACGCTGGCATCTTCGCGCAGCAATACATACGTTATAAACGGTCCGCCGCGAATGTCCGCCGGCGGTGGAACAAAATCGCTCCATGCCTCGAACGGCAAAACAAAATCGAATTTACTGGTGGAATTAGCAGGCACATCGCTGAAGACACCGGTGATAACAGCCTGCTTTTTCACATTCAGCCACGACCATTCCACTGTCTTCCCTACAACTTCCGTTGTATTTCTGAAAAGCTTTCTGGCCAGGGTGCCCGAGATGACGATGCTGTTTTTATTCTGTAGCACCTGGTGCGCATCGCCTTGCACCAGTTCGTATGAAAACATGCTGAAGAACTCCCGGCCGGCAAACTGTCCTATAGCGCTGATGTCCTGTCCCGGCAGGCTTACCGTGAATTTCTGAAACCATGCTGCGGGTGTCACCGTCGTTGCCTGCGCCACGGCGGGCATTTCCTTTATGAGCGTCTCTGCGAGCAATGCTGATGTACCCTCATGCGTATGGATGGAAGCCGGCAACGTATCGTTCACCATTACCTGGAAGAGTTGTTTGTTGTGTGAATGGAAGGCGTCGGTCTGTATTTCATCGCGCACCCACAATCCGATTAAAATAGCACAGCACAACCCGGTCGATAAGCCAATGAGGTTAATGATGAATGCGCTTCGCGAACGATATATATTCCGGTAGATGATTCGCAGATAATGAACAACCATGCAATCGGGGTTTAGGATAGGCAAATAAATTCAATCACCATACCAATTGCAAAAGCGTATTGGTGCGCTGTTTTCCATGCATGTTTGCAGCGACCCGTTCATTGTCGGAATTAATCGTACGCCAGCGGGCAATGCTGCGGCAAGTTGCCGCATACGGTCCGTGGTGTGCATCAATTCGGTTCGGCTTGTAGAAGTATGTCCCCTGCACGATGGCGCAAGGCAAACGCAGGCAGGCAGGCATTAAAATAGTATAGTATATCCGAAACACCCTGCGTATGAAACGAAATTCATTCATAGAACGCTACCGGCCCGGTGACCCGATGAAAAACTACATTATCCTGTGGCTCTTTCTGGCATTACTATCGGTATACGCGCTGGTGAGTTGCAAGCCGGCTACGGCAGCAGATGAAAGAACGCTTTGCCACACGGTGGCGGCCGACTCGATTTCATTAGAGGATGTTTCGGGACATGGCAACTATGCCACTACCCCAACGGCAGATGTTAAACAATAACAACACAGAACCATGGGAACGACAAAGAATCTGATTCACGAAAAAGGAATTGAAAAAATAAAGGAACTGGCAGAAGCGGCCAATATTTGTCACTTTGTAACCGCGCTCGACCAGCACCCGCTGGCCAGCCGGCCGATGAGTGTCCTCCAGGTTGACGATGATGGAAGCCTCTGGTTTTTCAGCGCACGCAGCAGTGACAAGAACCTTCACATTCACCAGGACAATGAAGTGCAACTGTTTTTTTCTAACGGTTCCAGTTCAGAATATCTGAGTGTATATGGACACGCATCCATCACGACCAATCAAACCAAAATTGAAGCCTTGTGGACGCCACTCGCCAAAACCTGGTTTCACGGTGGCCCGACTGATCCGGAAATTACGTTGATTCAGGTTGAACCCGTAGACGCATATTATTGGGACACCAAAAACAACAAGATGATTCAGCTTATTAAAATGCTCGCCGGCGCAGTGGTTGGTAAAACACTTGACGACGGGGTAGAAGGTAAAATCAGAATATAATATTCTTCTTATGAAGACCACCAGAAAAACCAGGAAGACACCTGCCAAAAAGAAAGGTGAAAAACCCGAAGAGGTTTCGGACATTATCGGCAAAGAGGCCAACAAGGTTCGTAGCAAGCCGCAACTGTACGAAACCAATTACAACAAACGCAAGCAAGCCTCATAGGACTTTAAATGACCCGGCCTCATCGCCCGGGTCATTTATGTTTCTGCTGAATGTTCTTCGGTATGAGGCAATCTGTTTTCCTGCGTGTATCGGCCAGGTGAAAAATTTTCCAGCCGTCTTTGCCTTTATGAAGATGGAAGGCATCGATGCCGCAATGACTGAACGTATTGTCCCGATAGAAGGCATAGTCGCACCACGCTTGCGCAAAATCACCGTCAATCTGAATTTTCAGATCCCAGATTTCTTCGTACCATATTTCTGTATGGGCGGTCCCCACGGCTTTCAGGAAATCGTCGAGTGAAGATTCGCGACGCAGCACAGCCATGTTGTTCTTGTCGCGAAATGCCGTTGCCATGGTTATCTCATCGGCGAACGCGGAGTGTACCAGGGCGCTGTCTCCTTTTTCCATCCCTTTAAAAAGGGCATGGATCACGGCGGTGATAGATTCCTTGTCGGCTTTCTCCTGTGCGCTGGCTACAGTGCCGAGTAGCGACAGGGCTACGATGAGTGCGATCTGTTTTTTCATACGGGTTGAAGGTTTCTGAAAAATGATCAATCCGGTGCCAGGTACAAAGTCCTTTTACGCCAGTGGCTGTCACACACAAGAAAGGCAATGCGGATAGTCGTATTTCACAGGACATGCCACAGCCTGATAGCCGTTGCAACCGATTTGCTCGCCACTGAGTATTCGCTTACTTTTATTGCCGTTTGCACCCCGTATGACCTTGAAAAATATCTCCCTCGCCCTCCTGCTTTTAACCACATGCATTTTCACAACGGTGCATGCACAGAAGACCGATAGTCTCCAGGCCGTGCTGGATACTGCCAAAAATCAATATAAGGTAAAAGCCCTGAATGAGTTTTTCCGTGCCTATGTACAGCAGGATCCTCCCAAAGCTGTTGGCTACGCACGCGAGGCGCTGAGCCTGGCCACGGAGATCAACGACAAAAAGGGACTTGCCGCAGCATACAACAACCTTGGTGTGGCTTACCGCATGCAGGGCGCTTTAGATAAAGCATTGGAGTACTATCTCACATCTTTGCATTTGTATGAATTCCTCAGCGATAAGGAAGGCATCGCCACTACCAAGAATAACATCGCCACTATCTATTCCGTGAAGAAAGATTTTGGACAAGCGATGAAGTACCTGGAAGAATCCTACAAGGAATTTGTCGACCTGAAAGATGAAAAGAAGATCATCGCTTCGATGAACAACCTGGGAAATCTGCACAGCGAGATCCAGCTTTACGATAAGGCTATGAATTACTTTACGGAAGCCTACCAGCTCAGTGAAAAACAGGGCGAGGTATATGCCGATCCGCTGAACAATATCGGAAATTTGTACTTCCGCCAGGGAAACTATCAGCGCGCTGTGGAGAATTATGAAAAAGCCTTGCAGATCGAGCGCAAAAGTAACAACACACTCGCGGCGCTCAATGTGATTGTAAACCTGGGCATCACGTATACTAAGGCGCGGCAGCCCAAGCCTGCGCAGGTTTATCTCGATGAAGCACTGCTGCTCAGCAACCAGCTCCAGGCGTTTTCATTTCTGCCCGCCATTTACAAGACTGTAGCGGAGAACAACGCGCTGCAAGGCAAATGGAAAGAGGCCTATGAGGCACAGGCGCTCTACGATGAAAACCGCGAGAAAATTTATGGCGAAGAAAGTACACGCAACATTGCGCAGATGGAGATGATCATGGAGTTTCAGCAAAAGGAAAAAGAGTTTGACCTTCTCAAAACACAAAGCGAAGTCACACGCCTAGAGCTGCGTAACCGAAACATACTCATCATCCTGGTTATTTTCGCCGTCCTCACGGTGCTCGGCGCACTCAATTTCTTCTATGGCAAACGGAGACAACCCAAGTAAGCGACGGGTATTTTTCTGAGAAAACGATTGCGTTTTCTGCGATTTGTCCCTTAATTTTTTAACTATAATCCTTTCACGGTAGAGGCTCATCGCATACCTTTGTTGCCGTTAAACAACTACAACCATGTTTCAACAATTTATCGGAGACGGAGCAAATATTTTTATCGCGATCGTAGCAGTGGTGATCGGTTTTGCCACAGCCATGGGATACGTCGATTTCCTGCGAACAAAAAAGGAACAGAAGAAAGACTAATGCTTATCTTGCTATAAATAGTAAAGCCTTGATGTTGAGACATCAAGGCTTTTTTATTTTGCGGATTTTCCGGCTCTTGTCCTCCTTAGAAGGGCGACTTGTAGCTTGCCTGCCACTCGTCCCATTTACGCGACTTGTAGTGCCCCTCGCCGATGTATTGGGCGATCATGTGAAACTCGGGCGCTTCACGATAGCCGGCCAATGGCTGGATCATCTGAAAATCTTCATTGAGAAACACCACCGTAGGGTAACTCATCTGATTGTTGAGCAGTGCAGCAGCAAGCTGGTGGTAACCTCCCCTGCCTTCGGACACAAACCTGAACGTGTTGCCATTAAACACCACATCTTCCTTTTGCTCGCCATCAAATTTCACTGCATAGAATTTTTCATTCAGCAGCCTGGCTACATTCGGGTGGTTAAAGGTCACCTTGTCCATCTTCTTACACCATCCGCACCAATCTGTGTACACATCTATAAAAATGGGGCGCTTACTTGTTTTTGATTTCTGTAATGCCTGTTCGAACGTGAGCCACTTTACAGGTGTTTCTTCCGGTGGAACGATGGATGCTCTTTGTGTGAACGAGGTCAGCACCAGGATCAGGGCAAATGCCATCAGGCCGTTTATGAGTTTATTCATGGCTTGTCTTGATTTCATTCTGTTCAACAATATTACGGATAAATACGATCGTGTTGGCTGCAAGTTTCCTGCCGCATGCATACAAGGATGTAAGAAATCCCATGCGACTTCCCGATTCCAATCAACCCCTCGCAGATCAGCAAGCTGAAATCACTCGGCGGCAATCTTGTAACTTTTGTGACGGTGCGGGGTAATTATTGTACGATCTATATAACTAATATGTACGCCGCCGAACAGCATTCCGAAGCAGAAGTTCATTACAAGCCGAAAAAAGCTGTTTCTGTTGTTGGCACGAGCTTGGTAAAACGCAAACCGGTGAAGAACTCATTTACATATCGCGACATTACCCTCATCATCGGAATGATTGTGGCCGTGATTGTGGCTATTACCTTATTTTTTGCTTCGGGCGAAACCACTGCGTCGGGTACCGTAATGGACGAATTTATACCCAAAACATTCGCAATGCCCCAGGCCACGCTCGTTAAAAAAGTGTTGATCGATACCTTACTTCCTTGAGCGCTTGCGAGGTGCTTCTTTCAGATCAAAATAATCGCGGTTAAGATTGAACACCAGTGAAAACCGGTTGCGATACAGCGTAGTGATTTCGTTTTTGGAAACCGGGATCTGGTATCCGTAATATATATCCGCGAAGCCTAATACGGTAAGACCCGCTTTCGGCGTGATTACCCACGAGCGGCGATTCGCCCCCTCCCCGTCATAATTGTGATCAATGTAATACGTAACATCCAGCGACGTTCCGAAAATGCCGGCGGTGAATTCATATCCTACCTTGGGGCCCAGCAGAAGATTACTGTTGTCCACAAATATATCTACCGTAGAATAAGGCCCTTTGGATGCCAGACTGAGCGGGTGGCGATAGATATTCTGCCAGTACACGCCCACCTCGGCAAAGGCGCGATCCTGCGCCCCTACGCCGATCTTCGGCACCAGGCGTTGCTTTGTCCAATAATAGTAATGAGAGGTTTTCTGGCCCAGCGTATCCAGCCGCTGTGCGGCTGCCGGCATCGCGCCGGACATGATGAGCACCGCAAAAATTACCAGGTTTTTCA
>JAESFU010000835.1_pt1 | contig 10647 bp, 9 predicted proteins | sample 9269461 | NCBI WGS metagenome assembly JAESFU01 (sample SAMN14502556, study PRJNA617107) | algae metagenome | isolation source: Stenomitos rutilans HA7619-LM2 and co-occurring heterotrophs from cave walls | place: USA: Waikapalae cave, Hawaii | collected 2009-07-28
CGCTCAACCCATGAACAACTTTCAAGCCTTAGTCGTTGCAGCAATATCATGGTCAATCTGCATAGGGGGCTGCAAGGATGAGAAGGCAAGCAGCTCTGCGATGGTGCATCAGCAAGCTGCGGGCGATTCCGCAGCGAGCAGCAAGCAGCCTGCACAAGAGCCACTCCAGGAGTTTCGTGGCATCCTCTTGAAAGGGCATGGAGCAAAAAGCCTTGAAGCATGGAACGCAACCACGCACGAGTACTACGTTCTCGAAATGCGCAAGGTCGATCCCAGTCACCCTGTGAGACGCCTCATGCTCCGCGAGAGTGATCAGGTGCCTCTCGCGAAAATCAAGGCCTTCGCTGACAAGCAGGTCGTGATCAAGGCGAGGTATGTCGAGCATGCCATTGAGCAACGTGAAATCGATCTCGTACTGCAACGGCCCATCTTCCCCGCGCTCGATGCAAACGCAAAGCCCAAGCTCGACAGCAACGGAAATCAACGCTGGGAGACACCATCTACCAGATCGGGCTATGCAGTCGAGAGCATCGAAGAGGACGCGGCGCGGTAACGCGACAAGCCTTTCTGCACCTCTCCCATCTTGGGGCGGGGCCTTTCCAGGCCCCGTCTGCTCTGCCCTTCCTCTACCCCATCTCGTGGCACAGTGCCTCCGGCCTGTGACCTACCCACCCTCATCCACACCAGGAACCCCCGCTGTCAAGCGGGGGATTCGTGTCGCACACCTACCGCACACGACATGCACCCATCGCGCCCACAAGCCCGATCAATCGCATCAACGATCAACCGGGCGTTCTGCTACTTCACGAGACTACTTCTTGGGTGCCCGAATCTTGTTACCACGACGGCTGCCAGACTTCTTAACTGTTGCACCTAGCCGATTCGGCTGCGATGAGCTGGCACCTGCCGCAGATGCATCTGGTGCATGCGACCTAGTCGCCTTTGCATCTCTTCTGGCCTTCATAGCGGTTGCATGCAAGGCATCTGCAATTGGTCGAAACTTTGTACCAGTTACCACCATAGAAGGTTCAAAACAGCTCGTTTGAATACCAACAAGCTTGAGCGAGAAGCCCTTCTTGCGGATTTGAATCCCCCATATCGGACCACCACTCATGCCTTTCAAACTTCCCAGTCGAGACTTTGTGCCATCCGGATACTGACCATTGAGCGAAACCGGCAACCCCAAGAATGGACGAGACGAGCGATCAATTTTGAACCCTGGATGAACAACTCCATGCATTCCCAATGCCACAATTCCCATACGAATTGAAACACTTCGCTGCGAACCTTTATCAGAAGTTGATGCACAGTGCTCATCCCGCGGAAGACCCATGACTATGTAGCCGTGAAACCGATCGTTCTTGTTGGCAATCTGGCCAAGACGCACGGCACAGGCTCCTTGCCGTTTCAAATTATCAGAGATCAGTGCAGGAATAGGATGGAGCGCGACGTCAAAGCCAGATCCTCTCTGTATCCACATGCATTTCGTCTTATCGAACGGAAACGGCTGTCTTGAACAGTCCATGGATTTTCGGCCAAGGTTATCCATGATCTCGTATTTGACAATTTTTCGTCCAGCAACTTCCGCAGCCAACAATTCATCTTCAATGACATGCCCTGCCGTAACAATAAACCACACACCGTCAATGTCGACGATAAATGCTGAAGCAACGCGCAACTGAGGATCTAAACGTGCAATGCCTTTAAGCGTTTCATTAGGATTGGCGCTCACGTCCTGCCAACTTAGACCGAGCATGCACGGCAGGATGGAGTCAAAGATCTCCTTCCAAGGACCTTCAAATATTTTTGTCCAATCAAGACCACGCTTGGTAAGTTTTGCACGCATTTGATTTTCCCCACAAACACGCATGATGCGGATAAGCAAAGCGGCGTCGTTTCCAACGCTGCTTTGGGAACTCTACTTAATAATCTTCCCCATGATCATGCCCGTGATCATGGCCCTTCTTCTTATCCTTCAGCTCCACAATCGCCGCTTCCGTGGTCAACAGAAGCCCCGCAACGCTCGCCGCGTTCTGCAGCGCCACGCGCTCGACCTTGGTCGGGACGATCACGCCCATCTTCACGAGATCGCCGTACTCGTGCGTCAGTGCGTTGTAGCCGAAGTTGTTGTCGGTCCCTTCCTCAACCTTGCTCGCGATGACCGAGCCGTCGAGGCCGCAGTTGGCGGCGATCTGCTTCACCGGTGCAGCCACTGCACGGTAGATGATGTCAAGACCCGCGCGCTCGTCTGCGTTGTCCGCGTTCTTGCGCAGCTTGGCGATCGCCTTGCGTGCACGGAGAATCGCGACGCCGCCGCCGGGAAGGATGCCTTCCTCGACTGCAGCCCTGCATGCGTGGAGCGCGTCCTCGACGCGGGCCTTCTTCTCCTTCATCTCGACCTCGGTCGCCGCGCCGACGTTGATCTGTGCAACGCCGCCCGCGAGCTTCGCGAGACGCTCTTCGAGCTTCTCACGGTCGTAGTCGCTGCTCGTCGCGTCGATCTGGTGGCGGAGCTGCTCGATCCTGCCCTTGATGTCCGCCGACTTGCCTGCACCCTCGACGATCGTCGTGTTGTCCTTGTCGATCGTGATCTTCTTGGCCCGGCCAAGGTCCGCAAGCTCGACCTTCTCAAGCTCGATGCCGAGCTCTTCCATGATCGCCTTGCCGCCGGTGAGGACCGCGATGTCCTCGAGCATCGCCTTGCGGCGATCGCCAAAGCCCGGGGCCTTCACTGCAGCGACCTTCAGGACACCGCGGATCTTGTTCACGACGAGCGTCGCGAGCGCTTCACCTTCGAGGTCCTCGGAGATGATGAGGATCGACGAGCCCTGCTCAGCGATCTTGCCCAGGATCGGGATGAGATCCTTCGCGCTCGTGATCTTCTTCTCGTGGATCAGGATGTAGGGGTTGTCCAGCACCGTCTCCATCGTCGCGGCGTTCGTGACGAAGTGAGGCGAGAGGTAGCCCTTGTCGAACTGCATGCCCTCGACAAGCTCGATCTCGGTCTTGAGGCTCTTGCCTTCTTCGACCGTGATCACGCCGTCCTTGCCAACCTTGTCCATCGCCTCTGCGATGATGCCACCGATCTCTGCGTCCTGGTTGGCGGAGCAGGTACCGACCTGCGCGATCTCCTTGTTCGAGGAGACCTTCTTGCTCATCGCCTGGAGCTCGGTCGTGATCGCGTTGACCGCCTGATCGATACCACGCTTGACGTGGTTGGGGTTCGCGCCCGAAGTGATGATCTTCAGGCCCTCTGCGTAAATGCTCTCTGCATAGATCGTGGCGGTCGTGGTGCCGTCGCCCGCGATCTTCGAGACCTTGCTGGCGACTTCCTTGACCATCTGCGCGCCGAGGTTCTCGTACTGATCCTCAAGCTCGATCTCGTTGGCGACGGTCACGCCGTCCTTGGTGACGGTCGGAGCGCCGAACGACTTCTCAAGAACCACGACGCGGCCGGAGGGGCCGAGCGTCACTTTCACCGCGTGTGCAAGCTTCTGCACGCCGCGGAGAATCCGCTCACGTGCGTCCGTGTTGTACGCGATCATTTTTGCTGCCATTGCTGCTGATTCCTTTCTTACAAACCGCGAAATTCACCACAGAGGCGCAGAGGGCACAGAGATCAGACCCGGGTGGTCAGAAGAAGTGGCTTTGCAGACACCACCCCTGACTTTCCTCTCTTCCACCCTTCTCTCTTTCCTGCTTCTCTCTCGCCTTCTGATCCCTCTCTGTGCACCTCTGTGCCTCTGTGGTGAGAAATGTCTTTTCAACTCTTTCAGTGCTTCATCTTCACGTGCCCCAGCCCGATCTTGAACCACACAACCCGCTCCGCCTCGACGATGTAGACGCTCGCGCCGTCGGTCACCTTCACCAGGTGATCGGGCTCGTCTGGAATCAGCATCGCCTTGGGGATATGGAGATGCTCCACGTGCCCGACAAACGCGAGCGTGAGATCACGTTCGCCGTTGAGCTCGCGGAGTGCGGTTCTGAGTTGGTCTGGAGTCATGGGATAGATAGCAAGGCACTGGGCGCTGGGCATCAGGCACTGGTGGCGATTGACGAGGATCTACGTGCATCCTCACCAGTGCCGAGTGCCGAGTCCCGGATGCCTCTCTACTTACTCATCGATGATCGCGAGAATGTCATCTTCGCTCATGATGAGCAGTTCTTCGTTGTCGAGCTTCACTTCGGTCCCTGCATAGCTCGTGAAGATGACCTTGTCACCCTTCTTCACCGTCAGCGGGATGCGCTGGCCCGTGTCGGTGTTCAGTGCACCGGTGCCGACTGCTTCGACCACGCCCGACTTCGGACGCTCCTTGCCGGACTCGGGAAGGAAGATGCCACTGGACGTCTTCGTCTGTGCTTCGTCACGACGGACGATGATCTTGTCGTGCAGCGGACGAATCGACGGAGACGACGACGATGCTTTCGAACCCTTGGCCATGACAAACTCCGAAGAGAGATTCAGTGAACCCAGAACTCAGTAAACAGTGAACAGTGAACAGACAGAACAAACACTCAGAACCCCACGCACTCCCCCCACTATCAACCCCAACTCCAACCCCACGCCCCCACATTGCCTTTCCTCGATGCCTTGATGCCTTGATGCCTTCCCCCAGTGCCCAATGCCCGATGCCCAGTGCCTCTGCCTTTACCCCGGCCACCTGCCCTGATAAAACCTCGTCAGGCACCGCCGCAGAACATCCAGCATCAGCTCCAGGTCACCGTCGCCGCGGGGGCGATCGACAACCGTGAATGCACCGTGGCGGAGGGCTGCAGAGAGCTGCCTGCAGTCATCCTTGTGCGACCTTGCAGGCTTCACCACCACCGTCGGGGGCGGAACCGCCAGCCTCGACAGGATCTCAAGCAGACGCGGGCCGCCTTCCTCGTCTGCAGGGTCACCTGCACACCCCGGCCCATCGAGCGGCAGCCCGAAATCGACGATCGCGATGTGGATGGGAGTCGTTCGGATGACCTCCGCAGCCTCCCTGCCCGACTGTGCACGGACCGACGCCACGCCCAAGGGCTCCAAGAGCCTCGGCAGGCGGTCGACCCACGGGTCCGGCTGCCAACCTGCATAGGACAAAAGCAGATTCAGCCGCCGGTCATTCGGGGCGGCCGAGTCAGGGTGTCCAGGGTTGGCGCGTACCTCTCGCACGCATATCTCGTGGCAATCGGAGTGCCAATCCGGACTACGCAGGATCCTCCCCATACCCCCGCCGATCCCGCTCCCTGCACTGCTGAGGTCCCTGCAGTACGCCAAGACCACACCCAACTGCAGGTCCGCCTCTGTCGTCGATACGGAAGGATGCAGGCGGACCGCAAATTTGGCAGTCCGCTCAATCCGTACTTTTTACGAACACGACATGCGGCTGATGAAGGCAAGCAAAGAGGATTTGGCCGCGGATTTCGCGGATGACGCGGATAAAGGCAAGGCGAGGGGGCGTGAGGATGCGCACCTGCAGGTAGAGGGATGCGGCTCTGTGTCACCAGGTCCGCTGGGTGCCCGTGTCCGGCTGCTCTGAGCCGGGCACGGACGAGCCGGCGCAGAAGAGCCCCCTGCAGTGCTCCATATGACAGCACCCACCCCCCCCACATGGTTTTGCACCCATGCTTGTCAACGCCACCAGCTTCGCTGCTCACGACTCAGTACATCCACCGTGTACGATCCATGACTGTTCCGAATTGCAGAGCACTCACTGCAACACCCCTCGTGCAGTCAGCAGTCTGCAGCCCGCCGCCCGCTTCTCCTTTGCCCTCTCTGCCCCTTTTACGCTCCCACATGTCCACGCCTACTTCCCGCCCGCAGACCTCCGGCTCCATCCGCACGCGCGTTCGATACTGCGAGTGCGACCCGATGGGCGTCGCACACCACGCTGCATACGCACCCTGGCTGGAGATGGGTCGGACGGAACTCCTGCGAACAAGCGGCGTGAGCTACGCACAGCTCGAAGCTGCATCAGTCTTCCTCGTCGTCGTTCTGCTTGAAGTGAAATACCGCAGGCCGATCCTCTACGACGACGTGATCGAAGTGCAGACCCGCGTGACCGGCGGCGGACGCGTGAAGATCACGCACGAGTACGACATCGTGCTCGCAGAACGCACGCAAGGCTCCCACACCGGACGCGCAGCGATGATGGCCGCCTCCGCACACGTCGGCGAAGTCATGGCCACTGCACGCACCGTCATCGCGTGCGTCGGTGCAGAGGGGAATGTCCAGCCGCTGCCAGAGTGGCTCGTGGGCGAGTGATGTACCCGCGATGCTCTCCCTGCACCGTACTCACACACCACCGCACGTGCATCGTGCGCCGCACTTGCTGGTGCTTCACTTCCTGAGCCGCATCGCGGCGCCTTTCGACAGCCCATGGCGCAAGCCATGGGTAATAATCGCGATACGAACTGCGCACGCCATCTTCTTCAGAGCACCGCAGGTGCGGCCCTGCTCTGCACTTTAATTCGCGTCCCAATCACATCGCCTGCACGCCCGCCGCAACCAACACCTCAACGCAATACGCAATACGCTCCTTCACCCTCCATGCCCCCTACACGCCGCCTCATCCAAACCACAATCCTCCCCGCCATCATCGGTGCAGTCGCCATCACCCTCGCTGCACAGATTGCGATCCCCATCGACCCCGTCCCCATCACGCTCCACACGGTCGCCGTACTCCTCGTCGCATGGATTGCAGGGCCCACGGTCGGTGCACTCGCTGCCTTGCTCTATCTCATGCTCGCGCTTTGTGGCCTCCCCGTCCTCACCGGCTGGGCACGCTCACCCTTTGGCACGTTTCTCAACACAAACTCTGCAGGCTACGTCGTCGCGTTCATCCCTGCTGCGTTCGTCTTCGGGAAGCTGATCGCACGGACGCCATCAACTGCCTTCCTTCGCGTCCTTCTCCTCGCGATCCTCGGTCACGCGATCATCCTCGCCATCGGCTTCGTCTGGCTTGCCTCCCGCATTGGCTTTGCAGATGCGACCTCCGGCGGGCTCATCAAGCTCCTCCCCGGCGCTGCGATCAAATCGGTGCTGGTGGCAGCCACCATCTACGCATGGCACCACCTCCGAAACCTGGGACAAACCAGTAAAAAACAGCCCCGAAACCCTCGCCGCTGAGGTCTTTTCCGCCGCATCATGACATCCCAAACGGCGTGCTTATGATCGGGTCTCGTTTGGGAGGCTTGAGCAGCCTCTTTGCGTGGCGTCAGGGCCGCCAACAGGCAGTATCGGTGGACGCGAAAGGACGCGACAAATGCCGCGTGCACACAACGATCAGATCGCCACGACCCGTGGCGTAAAAGGTGGTTCAGCGGAAATGATCGAGCCTAAAAACGGGATCAAACCCACCGCCATCTCCACGGCCCAATCCACATCTCAATCCGCCCTCACTGCGATGGGTATCGAGAGCAGATCAGGACGCGCACCACTCGACCACCGGTTCATCCGCGTCCGCGGTGCACGCGAGCACAACCTCAAGAACGTCGATCTCTCGATCCCGCGCGAGCAGCTTGTCGTCATGACCGGCCTCTCCGGCTCGGGCAAGAGCTCGCTGGCCTTCGACACGATCTTTGCAGAGGGCCAGCGCAAGTACATGGAGTCGCTCTCTGCGTACGCGCGCCAGTTCCTCGAGCAGCTCAAGAAGCCCGACGTTGACGAGGTTGAGGGCGTCCCCCCCACCATCGCGATCGAGCAGCGCACCGCCAGCGGCAACCCGCGCTCAACCGTCGCGACGACCACCGAGATCTACGACTATCTCCGCCTCCTCTTCGCGCGCTGCGGAACGCCGTACTCGTGGTATCCAACCAAGCTGAAGAAGGATGTCGTCGTCGAACGCTCCGGCGTTCCCATCAAGGCGACGACCAGCACGCAGATCATCGATTCGATCATGAACCTCGGCGGCAACGAGCTTCGTCTCATGATCCTCTCGCCGGTCGTCCGTGCCAAGAAGGGTTTCCATCGCGATGTCCTTGAAGAACTGAGCACGCAGGGCTGGCAACGTGCACGCGTCAACGGCGAGATCGTCGAGATCCGCACGGTCCTCAAAGAACCCGGCGAAAACCCGCTCAAGCTCGGCAGATACGAGAAGCACACCGTTGAAGCGGTGATCGACCGCCTCGTCCTGGGGCCTGATGTCCGCCAGCGCCTTGCCGAAAGCGTGGAATCCGCACTGAAGCTTGCAGAGGGTGTCGTGGTCGTCGCGGTCGAAACAGGCAGCACCTGGAAAGACACTTCCTACTCGACCCGCTTCAGCGATCCCGAGCATCCCGAGATCGCGCTCGAAGAACTCGCGCCGCGACTCTTCTCCTTCAACTCGCCCCAGGGTGCATGCCAGACCTGCCACGGCCTGGGCACGCTCCTCGAGCTCGACGAGGCGATGGTCGTTCCCGACTCCGCCAAGTCGCTGAAGGAAGGCGCGATCGAGGCCTACGCCAAGAACGTCGCGATCCGCGGCTGGTTCAACAAGCAGCTCAAGAAGTTCTGCAAGTACTACCACGTCGATTACAACGCACCGCTCAACACGCTGAGCAAGGACATGCGCCGCGTGCTCTTGTACGGCGCGACCAAGGAAGAAGCCAAGTCTGCACGCTACGAGTGGGTCGGCGTCATCCCCGAGCTCACGCAGTGGTGGGAAAAGACCGACAACTCCTCCGTCAAGGAATGGCTCGGCAAGTTCATCACCGACAAGCCCTGCACGGTCTGCCACGGCGATCGCCTGCGCATCGAAGCATTGCATGTCCTCTTGAAGAGCACGCACCACGCCGACATGGAAAAAGCAGGCGGCGGCTCGGTCATCGGCCGTCCGACGAGCGACGGCACGATGCTCAACATCGCCGAGCTCTCGCGGCTCAACATCCTCGATGCGATCGCCTACATCTCAAGCCTCATGCTCTCCACCGAGCAGCGTGTGATCGCAGAGCCCATCCTCAAGGAAATCAACAACCGACTTCGTTTCCTCACGGGCGTCGGCCTCGAGTACCTCTCGCTCGACCGCAAGACCGCCACGCTCTCGGGCGGCGAGGCGCAGCGCATCCGCCTCGCATCGCAGGTCGGCAGCGGCCTCGTCGGTGCCTGCTACGTCCTTGACGAACCCACGATCGGCCTCCACCAGCGTGATAACGACCGCCTCGTCGCCACGCTGCGGCACCTTGCAGACATCGGCAACACGGTCCTCGTCGTCGAGCACGACGAAGACATGATCCGTGCCGCAGACTACGTCGTCGACGTCGGCCCGGGCCCGGGTATTCACGGCGGACGCATCGTGGCGCAGGGCACGGTCGAAGAGATCTGCGCCAACCCTGCATCCCTCACCGGCGATTATCTCTCGGGCCGCAAGAAGATCGAGATTCCCCGCACGCGCCGTGCACTCAACGAGAAGAAGTCGATCACCATCAAGGGTGCACGTGCCAACAACCTCAAGAACGTTGACGTCACCATCCCGCTCGGCGGCCTGGTCTGCGTCACCGGCGTCTCAGGCTCGGGCAAGAGCACGCTCGTCAACGACATCCTGCTGCAGGCTGCCCTGCAAACCGTCATCGGCTCGCGCACGACCCCCGGCGCACACACGAAGATCACCGGCCTTGGCAACATCGGCCGTGTGATCGAGGTCGATCAATCTCCCATCGGCAGAACGCCTCGCAGCAACCCCGCGACCTACACCGGTATCTTCGACGACATCCGCAAGGTCTTCGTCCAGACCAAGGAATCCAAGATCCGCGGCTACAAGCCCGGCAGATTCAGCTTCAACGTCTCTGCACAGAACGGCGGCGGTCGCTGCGAAGCCTGCCAGGGCCAGGGCTTGAAAAAGATCGAGATGCACTTCCTCCCCGACGTCTACGTCGAGTGCGAGGTCTGCTCCGGCAAGCGGTACAACCGTGAAACGCTCGAAGTGAAGTACCGCGGCAAGAACATCGCGGACGTCCTTGAGATGACCATCGAAGCGTCGTGCAGCTTCTTTGAGAATCATCCCAAGATCGTCCGCTACGTCGAGTGCTTGCGCGACGTCGGCCTCGATTACCTCACGCTCGGCCAGCCCTCGACCACGCTCTCAGGCGGCGAAGCACAGCGCATCAAGCTCGCCACCGAACTCGGCAAGGTGCGCGGCAGCCACGAAGACCCCACTGCACAGACCGAGGGCACGGACAAGAACAAGGACAAGAGCGACGACGAGAGTGCATCCGACGACAGCGAAGAATCATCTCGCCCTGCACGCCACCACACCATCACGCCCGGCGGCACGCTCTACATCCTCGATGAACCGACGACGGGCCTCCATTTCGAGGACATCCGCAAGCTCTGCGCAGTGCTCGATCGACTCGCGGATGCAGGGAGCACGCTCGTCGTGATCGAGCACAACCTCGACGTGATCAAGCGTGCAGACTGGCTGATCGACATGGGCCCCGAAGGCGGCGACGGTGGCGGCCGCGTGATCGCCAAGGGCACACCCGAGCAGATCGCCAAGGCAGAAGGCAGTCATACCGGTAGGTATTTGAAGAAGATCTTGAAGGGATAGGCATTGGAAGTAAGGCACTGGGGGAAGGCATCTAGGCATCTAGGCATCTAGGTTCTGTCTCACGGAAGCGAGATTCGGCGCATGTACGGCGCACGTCTGGTTGCGCCCAGCCCTGTGATCGGCGATGATGACGCCCCTGCAA
>JAESFU010000836.1_pt1 | contig 10632 bp, 8 predicted proteins | sample 9269461 | NCBI WGS metagenome assembly JAESFU01 (sample SAMN14502556, study PRJNA617107) | algae metagenome | isolation source: Stenomitos rutilans HA7619-LM2 and co-occurring heterotrophs from cave walls | place: USA: Waikapalae cave, Hawaii | collected 2009-07-28
CACCCATGCCAATGATACCGCCGGAGCAAACCGAGATCTTGGCTTTGCGCACATGTTCCAGGGTATCCAGGCGATCTTTATAAGTGCGGGTGGTAATAATGTCGTCGTAGAACTCTTCGCTGGTATCGAGGTTGTGGTTGTATGCGTAGAGACCGGCGTCTTTCAGCTTCTGCGCCTGTTCCGGACTGAGCATGCCCAGCGTGCAGCATACTTCCATGCCCATGGCGCTTACGCCTTTCACCATTTCAATAACCTTGTCGAAGTCGCGGTTGTCGCGCACCTCGCGCCAGGCGGCGCCCATGCAAAAGCGTGTGCTGCCGGATTCCTTTGCCTCGATGGCCTTGCCGATCACTTCCTTAACCTCCATAAGCCGCTCCACTTTCACGTCGGTGTGGTAGCGGGCTGCTTGTGGACAGTATGCACAGTCTTCAGGACAGCCACCGGTCTTTACGGAAAGCAGGGTGCATACCTGCACTTCCTGCGGATCGTGAAATTCGCGGTGGACCGTAGCGGCGGTGTACATCAGGTCCAGTACGGGCCGGTTATAAATTTCTGCTATTTCTTCGCGTGTCCAGTTAGTACGAATCGAAGTCATGAATAAGCTAGATTAAAATGGTTAATGAAGTTCAATTTCAAATGGCATGCGCGCCTGTGCACCTTGAAACGTGTTCAATTGTTTCACCTGCTGATACCAGATATAAGAATCGCCGAGCTCTGCCTTGATCGCATCGGCCTTGGCATTTTCTTCCAGAGACGCAACGAGCTGTTCGAAGAATGCAGGTTGCTGCGGATAGTATTTGATTTTATAATCTTCGGCTACACCGGCGGCGTTGGCTGCAATTTTTACGGCGTCGTTAAACCCGCCCAGCACGTCCACGAGTTTTTTATCGATAGCCTGCTGGCCTGTCCACACACGACCGGAGGCAACCTTCTTGATGTCCTCCACGCTTACGCCGCGGCCGGCGGCAGCTTTGCTGGTGAATGTCTCATAGTGCGCATCCAGACTCTTCTGCCAGTAGCTTTTCTCTACTTCTGTCAGCGGGCGGGAGATGGTAACGAGTTCGCCGAATTCACCGGTCTTCACTTCATCGAATGTGATTCCGATCTTGTTGTTCAGAAATCCGCTGGCGTCGAACATCATTCCGAAAATACCAATGGAGCCGGTGATGGTATTGGGTTGTGCTACAATGGTATCGCAGGCCATGGCCATATAATAGCCGCCGGAGGCAGCGTAGTCGCCCATGGAGGCGATAACCGGTTTGGCTTTGGTGGCGAGGTCCACTTCGCGCCACATCATATCAGAGGCGCGGAATTCTCCTCCCGGAGAATTGATGCGCAGCACGATGGCTTTCACATCATTGTCCATACGCGCTTTGCGAATAGCTTCGGCATACGTTTCGCCGGCTACCGTGCGCTGCGCGTCTGACTTGCCGGGAACGATCGTACCATCGGCCACGATCACGGCTATTTCATTCTTGGAGCTCTTGTAGTCTGAATAGCTCTTGCGGTATTTGCTGTATTTTACCAGGCTTACTTCTGCATCTTCTGCAATGTTGAGGCGCTCGCGCAGGTTGGCGGTAAACTGATCCTGGTACCACAGTTCGTCTACCAGGCCAAATTCCTTGGCTTGCGCGGCATTGCGTACCAGCATCTTGTCGGATATCTCTTTCAGTTTCTCTACCGGTATTTTTCTTGCTTCGGCAATGCGCTGCAGCATGGTGTTATTGATGGAGTGCGCAAGCTCGGTGAGCTGCAGCCTGTTTTCGGGACTCATCTTTTCCAGCAGGAACGGCTCTACGGCACTTTTGTACTCGCCTACGCGGAAAATCTCGGGCTTAATCTCGAGCTTGTCGAACAGACGCTTGAAGAACGTAACCTCCAGCGACAGTCCGTTGAGTTCAATTTCGCCTTCAGGATACAGGTAAATTTTGTCGGCGGCCGAGGCGAGGTAGTACGCGCCTTCTGACATGACTTCACTATACGCCACCACCCATTTGCCGCTTTCGCGGAAGCCGAGCAGCGAGGTACGAATCTCTTCAATGGATGAATAGCCCGTCATCGGGTAGCTTACGTCCAGGTAAATACCTTTTATGTTAGAATCGGTTTTTGCTTCTTCGATAGCCTGCTTCAATTGCAGCAGACCAACGTTGGGTGTGCTGTTTGAAAGTGGCAAGCCAGCCAGCGGATTGTCCTGTTGCATCTCGCTGATCTCGGCATCGAGCTTTAAATGAAGTACGGAGTTATCGGCTACCTTTACTTCCTCTTTGGAGGACAGCCCGGCAAGCAGGCCGATTACCAGAAATATGCAGAGTGCAGTAAAGACCACCAGTGCGAGGAAAGCAGCCAAACAGCTTTTCAAAAAATTCATATGGAACTAAGTTTTAAGGTTCGAAAATACGCAATACACTTTCGAATAAAAAAGTATGTTTGCAACGCCTAGAATTACATGATCAGCGGAATATTTCTTTTATTGGGCTCCAACCTGGGCGATCGTCACAAAAATCTGCAGACAGCGCGCGAGCTGATCGAGGCCCAAATCGGGCCGGTTGTAAAATCGTCGGGCACCTATCAAACCGCTGCATGGGGCAACACCAATCAACCTGCATTTTACAATGTCGTACTCGAAGTGAGCACTACAGATTCGCCGGAGGAATTGCTGACGCATGCCCTGGCGATAGAACAGCAACTGGGACGGCAACGACTGGAGCATTGGGGACCGCGCGTGATTGACATCGATATACTTTTGTTCGGCGACAAGATCGTTCAAACGGAACACCTCACCATTCCGCATCCGCAGATGACGAACCGTCGCTTCACGCTGATGCCGCTGGCAGAAATTGCCGGCGAGGTGATGCACCCGGTGCGAAAGAAGAATATACAAGAACTCTTGTTGCTGTGCCCCGACACGCTCGAGGTTGTTCGCATTGCCTGAGCCTGGCTTACCATTTTTTGCAGCAGGACAATCGCCTGACATATCCTCACGAAACAGACGAAGAAGTATCTGTCTCACGGAAACAACAGGCGGACACAGAAGAACCTCATCCAAAAAAACTCTGTGTCCCTCCGTATTTTTGTGTGAGCCATTTTTTTTCGATTACTCAAGCTGAAACGAAATGCCGGGCTCACAGAAAACACGCAAGGCCACAGAAGAAATACATGAATTGCGCGGCAACTCCAACACCAGAGCCAGAAAACGCTGCGGCCCGTTTCACTGATCAGGACAATATGTTTTCATACCCATCCTATCCAACATCAGGACATAACAGAACGTTATGTAAATCCTTCGTTGCAAACGTACTGAGACAGTATAGATACAATTTGTAACTATTTCTGATCGTCTTTACTACAATTTCCTGTCTTCTTTACAAGAATTCCTACCTTCTTTACTACAAACCTTCCCTTCTATATTATAAACCTTCCCTTCTCTACTATGAACCTTCCCTTCTCTACTATAAACCTTCCCTTCTCTACTATAAACCTTCCCTTCTTTACTATAAACTTCCCCTTCTTTACTATAAACTTCCCCTTCTTTGTCGCAATTCCTGTCTGGTTTTTTGAAAATCATTTCTCATGTATAACATCTTGTCCACGATTAATGCAAACTATTATTCTGTTCAGGACAATCATCCTAATGCTGCAAACAGATTTCGTGCGAATGCAAACAAATTGACCCCTCCTAAAAAAACTTGACAGTTTTGGTTTATAAAACTGATTTGAGTTTACCGGCTTTTTAGCTTGTCCGGCAACAAGCTTACATCATTTTTTACTTCTCCTGAATCGATTGTCTGGTAATATTTTTAATCCTGATTTTGCTGTACACACACTGTTCATATTCCTGCATTCGGCCGTCATGGTTTCTATTTTTTACTGAAAGAGGTTTACTTCTCTCGTCTTAATTCCTGTATTCCCTTGTCGGGCTTTCACCTTACTCCTGTTTCTTATTGTCCCGTTACTGTTGTCGCAAAGGATGTGGTCATGTTGATAACACATCTTCTTCTTTTGACAGGGGCTGGTTCTGATCCGTTATCAACATGTCCACGTCCCTGTTTTGATTTCGCCAACGCCGGCGCAGTAAACCACTTTGCTCATGTGCCATCACCGGTGTAAGAAAATCGCAACTGCTATGAGGACGTAGGTGATTGTACTTCTGAACAGCCTCGTTAACCACTTCTACGGCCTCCTGCAGGGAAGTAAATGTCCTGTACAGATTGAACTCCATCTTTAATATGCCATTGACTCGCTCGGCGAGTGCATTCTCATACGGATCGCCATTCTCGGTCATCGAGACCCTCACTTGAGCATGTTCTAAAATTCTCACGTAATCCGCGCAACAATACTGCACACCACGATCGGAGTGATGAATCAGGTCCGCTTTTCCTTTCCATTGCTTCAGGGCCATCACCAGCGCATGGATGGCTCCCTGACTGCTCAACGTAGGGTGAAGACAATGTCCTACGATTTTTCTTGAATAGGCATCGGTGACGATGCTCAGATAGCAAAACCCCTGATTGAGTTTCAGGTAGGTGATATCGCTTACCCAAAGCTGATTGGCTCTGGTCAAAAGAAGATCGCCGATCAGGTTCGGATATTTATGATAGGGATGGTTGGAGTCAGTCGTGTATACTCTGCGTCTGCGATGACGAATCAAATAACCATGACACCCCAGCAGCTCATACAGTTTATCGCGACCGATCTTGATCTGATGGGCCGCCAGATGCGGGCTTAACAGATGCTGAAGCTTGGCTGTCCCTACGCGCGGTAATTCGTTTCTGATTTCGGATACGAGTTTTAAAATCAACGTCTCAGACAAATGCTGCTCGGCCTGATGATGGGTTTGATCATACCAGGCCTGACGGGTTTTCCCAAACAAGGTGCAGAGGTATCGAACGCTGTATTGTCCGTACATCTGCCGCAGCAAGGTTACTGTTTGGGTCCAGACTTTTTTCTGATTTTAATTTTGAGCTGCTCTTCGGCTACATCGATCATGGTCTCCAGCGCAACGTTTTTCATCTGAGCATGCTCAAGTTGCTTCTCCAGTTCTTTGAGTTGCTTTTGAAGTGATTCCAGCTTTTGTCTTTCTTTCTCGCTCATCACCGGCAAAGTTACCGGAATTGACGGACAATACTGCTTCATCCATATACTCAGAATTGTGTGGGATGTCTTGGTATTCTTGTAACCAAAATCAAATCGTTCCAGTGCTTCCAGTTGCGTCATGCGACCTGCTGTTATTTCTCGCACAAGCCACCGCCTGAAGGCTATCTTGTTTTCGCCATCTTCTCTGGGAAATTTCTCCTTTACATGATCTTGTTTTTCCATTTGCTTTTTGGTTTGAAAACCGTCAAGCTATTTCAGGAGAAGACAAATGCTGAAGGTTTTTACCGTACGTATGAAGTGAATGCTCACTGCCGACCTATGGACAGCCACGATGCACGAATGAATAGACACAATTCTCTAAAACAACAATAACGATTTCGTGCAAAAGAAACGGCCACGTTGTGCACATGGCCGAAAAAATAGTGGTATGCCAGCCATTGCCTCATGGAGTAATTAAAAAATATAACAAGAGAAAGTCTTGCTGCTTTGGCATTTTGCGCTGAAGACTATCAAACACTTTCGGTGGAGGACAAAATAATCTGTAGGGTTTATTACCCACCTGAAATGCTGCCTGATTAATCCATACCTGTCTTTCTGCGGCATTGATTCGTTTTGAACGGATACCACGTTATTGCCGTCACTGATCGTGAATTGAAACCGAGGTGGCATATTTTTTTGCCTTCAGATTCTTCAAACCCCTCTCGCATGAAAATTCAGGTAAACACGATCGACATCGACTACTCCCGGACCGGCGACGGCGACATCACGCTGCTGTTTGTACATGGCGCTTTCATCAACAAAGAGTATTGGGCCGACCAGCTCGAATATTTCAAGATAAATTACACGGCCATTGCTCCGGATCTTCCGGGACATGGCGCATCCGGAAAAAATAAATCCGATTGGACAATTGAATCGTATGGCGATGACATCGCTACCTTTATTGAAGCGCTGAACCTGGAAAATGTTATTCTGATTGGACACTCTATGGCGGCGGACATTGTGCTGGAGGTAGCTGTAAAAGGACTCCGGGCTGTGCTCGGCGTAATTATAATAGACAATCTGAAAACTGCCGGCACATCGCTGCCCCGGGAAGTGATGGACCAGGTAGACACAATTCTGCAGAATCTGCGCACCGACTTTGCCAATACTACGGAAGGTTATGTGAGACAGGGACTGGTTACCAAAGAGACTGACCCCTCGCTTGTCCACCGGGTGGTGGAAGATTTCCGGAACGCCTATCAGCCCATGGCACTGGGCGCTATTCAGTCATCTTTTACTTTTGCACCGCGCGAGCGCGAACTGCTGCAACGTCTGCAACAAAAAATCTATATCATCAATGTGGACTACATCCCTACCAACGAGGAGCTGCTGAAACAGTATGCTTCGGGTGGCTACGAGCTTCACCAGATTCATGGAACCAGCCATTACCCCATGCTGGAGGAAGCGCAGGTTTTAAATGAGGCATTGGAGAAAGTGATTGACACGATTGCCTCGGCTTCTTTAAAAGAACATCCCGAACACTCTTTATAAAAAACTATTTCCCGGGTTATACATCTGAAACGTAATAGCGTTCATGTTTCGGCGTTCACCTTTTACAGGCTGATCAGGCTTGTGAATGTCTGAATAATCCTGAACCCGCCTTAAAATATTACAGAAAACCTTTCACTAATTATATTAGTTTATTTAAACTTGCATATCTAAATAATTTAGTACGCCAAACACACACTTTTTAGCCCATGTCACCCTCTCAAACCTCTACCCGCTGGTCCGACGAAAACATAATCGATCTGATTCGGAAAGTGCGCAACGATCTGATCAAGGATTTTCTCGACGAGCGTTTCCTGAAAGATTATCTCGCGAACAAATACAGCGTGAAAGAACTGTCGCCTGTTAAAGTTGAATTCATTAAACGGGAGCTAAAAGAATTTTTGATTGCCCCTATTGATAAAGTGCATTACGAACCGATTCTGAAACAGATTCGCGAGACCAATACAGCCTCGTTATTTGATGAAGGTAACTCCGAGCTCTTTTATAAAGAGATCGATCTGATTGTAAAGAAATATCTTTTCCAATAAAAAGGGGCACTCGTGGTGCCCGCTCTTTATTGTCCCTTATGCATACATGAAGATCATGGCCAGTGTTACCCACGTTACCGCTTCCACCAGCCACTCTGTCTTGTTTATATTTTTATTCGCTTCCATTGCCGTAGTGTTTTAATCTGCTACAGCGTAAAGCAAATATGTGCCAGTTTAAAAATCGCCCGCACACGGCCTATATGCCACAAATACGCTTGTCAGCCAATCGGTTTGGGTAAGGGAGTGCACATTCGCGGAAGCATTTTGTCCACATTTATGCAGTACTAGCGCAAAAAGAAAACTCCCTTCAGGCGTGCTTCCTCCCACGGGCGCTGGGCACCCTTCGAAATATCTTCTACGTGGTTTCGGGTGTTCATAAACACATCTTCAATACGCTGCGAGATTTTCATTTGTTTGATGAGCTCACCGGTATACAGGCCGTGTGCACCGGCTCCGTCGGATGCCACCGAGCCCGGATCTGTAGCGTATGCGATGATGGTTCCGCTCGGCGCATTGATGCGCGCAAGTCCTGCGCCGCCCCGCTTGCCGGTGGGAAACGGATTGTTACGGCACGCATCGAGAATAATCATGTTCAGTCCCTCGTGGTTTGTTACTTCAATGGTGCGCAGAATTCCCGGCAACGGAATGGTTTTGAGCTTTACATCCAGCGCCGACTGAATGTCTGCGTCTACCGGCACCAGGTAATTTGTTCCTTCCACTTCCAGGCCGTGTCCCGCATAATAAAACAGGGACACGTCCACATCCTGCACGCGATCGCCGAAGGCATATACCGCATTCTTCATCTGTTCGTAATTGCCGTCGGTAATCTTGATCACATCGAAGCCCAACTGACTGAGCGTAGAGGCCATTTCGTTGGCATCATTCACCGTGTTGTTGAGCTTGTTGGTATGCTGATACGAGGCGTTGCCAATTACCAGCGCTACTTTCTTTTTCATAGACTTGGGTGGCGCAGTCTTGCTGGCCGACTTGTCCTTCGGGTCGGGCTCGTAGGTAATGTAAAAATCTTTTACCGTGGTTTTCATCTCTGTGTTCTGGGCAGTGATGCGGATCTTGTTTTTCCCCGGGGACAATTCCACATCGCCGGCAAAGCTCTTGCCCGCATCCAGTGAAGCCTCCTGGTCGTTGATGAAAATCTTGTTGATGCGCTCGGTGCCTTCTATCGACCCTGATACTTGCGTCTTGTTCGTTTTAACAACATGCGTGGCATAGCTTCTGTCCAATCCGGGACTAGAGACCTTGATCTCCGCCGGTGTATTTCGCTCGATGTAGTACAGATTGATTCCACCTTTCTTCGTACCGGCGGCCAGGTATTCTCCGTTGCCGGCAATGGCAAGTGCCGATGGGACATCGGTTAAGGTGACACTGCTGGTGATCTCCGCCTTCTCCAGGTTCACCATCCACACCTGCATGGCATCTTTGGAAAGGTAGGCTACGTGTCCCGCACCGGGTCCGAACGTCATTTCATCTACGCGGTAGCGCATGGGCACGCGCTTGCTTTCATTTCCCGTAAGCCAGTCGTAGGACAGGATCATATTTTTCCGTTCCGGCTGATTCCGGTTCTGCATGCCGCCGGTAGGAATGAATACTTCCTGAAGTCCAATTACAAACCTGTCGCCTACAGCATTCACGGCAGCAGCGTGTAACACCGAGCGCGAACCACTGTACTCTCCGCTCTGCAACGTCAGCTCGCGCAGGAATTTTTGATTGAGTGGATTCCAGCTCAGCACATGTCCCAGTTCGGTAATCAGAAAAAGTTGTTGTCCGAAACGATCGTACCCCACAAACATGGGGTTTTTAATTGTCGTTGGAATTGAAATTTTTGCATGAAGTAAATTTGCTTTCAGATCAAAAAGCTGAAGTTGATTGTCGCTCGTGTATAACACCAGCGTCTGTCTCGCGGGGTCGATGTTCACGAGTTTTATTTTAGCACCCGCGTTGGCGGTGCGCGCCACGGTAAAATCTTCTGCAGCATATTGATTGATTACACCGGCAGATGTTACGGTGACAAGTTTCTTATCCTCGTCGGTAAAGCAACTGAAAATAGCTTTTTCGCTTGCAGGAAGCTGTTTTACGAGTGTATTGTCCTCTGTATTCCAGATGGACACGCTTCCTTTTTCATCAATGGAAGCGAGCCGTTTGGCATCTGCCGAGAAGACAAGCGATGTGACACTTGTGCGCGCCGTATTGGACAGCGCAGTGTAAGGCGTGAGGTAAACATCCTGCGCATGCACGTGTGTGACAGACAGGACAAGGATGATCAGCAAACTAAGACGTGTATTCATACCGAAGTATAATTGTTTTTTTTTAATAAGATATAATCCGATGATCTCAACGCAACGTGGCAACCATTTGTTTTGATCGTCGTTAGAAAACCGAATTCAAATTTTTCCCTTTAACACTTTATGACAATGAAAAAGATTTTACTGGCAGGCATGGTAGTATGTATGAGTGTGGCTTCTTTTGCACAACAAAAGAAAGGCGACATCAATGTGACATTTTCAGGAACGTATACCAGCAACAAGGCCTTCAGCTTTGGACAGATATTCGCAAAAGGTGGATACTTCATTACCGACCACGTCGAAGCTGGTTTGAAACCACAGATTATGTTTGGCGATGGCTTCTCCGGATTTGGACTCGGTGCTTACAGCACGTATAACTTCTTGACGAAAGATGCCAAGCTCGTGCCGTATGCCGGTGCTGAATTGAACTACTCCAGTTTATCGGCCGGTGGTGAAGATGCCAAGCTTACGCAAACCAACATGGGTCTCTACGGCGGCAGCAAATATTTCATTACCGAAAACCTGAACGTAGACGCAGGCCTTAACTTGTCCTTTAATCTGGGCAGCAATCCCGATACAGACCTTGGGACAATCTTTCAGTTTCAGGTAGGTGTCGGTTTTATTATTGGCAACATCAAGAAAGCCGAATAGGACTTTCAAAAAGATCTCTCAACTTAAAAGCCATCGTATTGATTTATGATGGCTTTTATTATTATGGTTACATGCCGCGTTTTGCGTGCCGTATTTGGACATACGCGGGTGTGCCGCGGAAAGGACGTGAGCCGCACGAAGTAATGCGCAGGCCGCAGTTAAAATTTAAATACACGAATAGTCATCTATTCTATAAACACCAGCCACTCAAATACTGTCAATCACCTCCCTGTAGTTTAAAACAGGCTAAAAAGACCCTACTCCGAAGGAGTATCCTGTCTATTGCTAAATACGAAAGAGCGAACGCCGCGGCCCGCAGGCCGTTTAGAAAGGACAAATCGTTTTTTGCCGCGGAACGGGGTGCGATCTGTTTTAAGGACAGTCGCTATACTCTCTAACCAATCTTTTACTGAATAGGACACTGCGTTAGGGATAGTAGTGAAAAGCCCGGAACAGCCTTGGGAAAACATATTGATCTGAAAAAAACGCGATGGCTGTGAGGACTTGCAACG
>JAESFU010000837.1_pt1 | contig 10605 bp, 9 predicted proteins | sample 9269461 | NCBI WGS metagenome assembly JAESFU01 (sample SAMN14502556, study PRJNA617107) | algae metagenome | isolation source: Stenomitos rutilans HA7619-LM2 and co-occurring heterotrophs from cave walls | place: USA: Waikapalae cave, Hawaii | collected 2009-07-28
GGCCACGGTGGCTCGTTCCCATTCCAGCTGGTGGGTCATGTGATAGAGACGATGGACGCGGTACTGCTGCTCGGAATAGAGCGTCTGAGACGCATGGTCGGACAGGAGGAAGCGTCGACCATACGGGTCGACGATCAGCATTCCGGTTGCGACCTGGGCTTGGACCGACACGCGCAGCAGGAGGCGTGGACTGGTGAAGTTGTAGGCGGGGATCTCGCCCTCGTCCGCCGTCATGATCGTGCCCATGAACTGGCGGCCGGCGTCGGTCTGGAATTCGCTTTCACCGCGCCGGGCAGCGCCCTTGATGCTAGGCACGTTACTCTCCTGTCACAGGATCAGTCGGCTGGCTCAGGACCGCGAGTATCGGGTTCTCGACCACACGGGCGCCGACATCATCGAGGACGTCACCGAGCAGGCCACGGACTGTGGCTTCGAGCTTGTCAAAGTCCAGCTTGGAGATGCGGTCGAAGCTGACGACACCGTCCGTTTCCTTCTGCGCGACGCGAAGTCGCAACGACGGGAGAACGTCGAGCACGGCTTGATACAGGATCGCGTTATTTGCATTGACCTCTACGATCGTCCCGGAGGCCAACGCGGCGCTGAGGGTCGCCTCAGTGATCACGTTCTCGATCTTCAGATAGGCCTGGAAGAGATCGACGTCCTCGTTCGGCAGCTCGTGCGGGTTGATGCCAATGAAGGCGCGCACGGACTCTGGCGTGATCGAGTAATTGAGCAGCGGGACGACACGCAGCTGATGCCTGTCGACCTTGGGACCGAACGGTGTGTTGTAGCTGACGATCAGCGTGCGCTTCTCGAATCGAAGCGAGCCACCGATGGCAAACACCGCTGCGTCGAAACTCAGCGGTGATCGTGTGGTGTTGGCATCCGTAACGATGTCGATGCTGGTATGGCCGGCGATGGGCATGCCGGCGTTGTCAAAGAGCGTATAGCTTGCGCTCCCCGGGTCCGGGATGACGAAATCACGACCGTTCCGGTACTCGACCGAGAACTGCCCTGCCATTCCAGCAATGTAGTCCATTACTTGCCTTTGCCCTTACCCTTGCCGCCCTTCTGCTCCTCGCCCTCGACGGCGGGCAGTGGGTACTCGGAGATGAAGGACTCGATGGCGAGCTTCTCGTCGTCCTTGGTTTCCGCCCAGGTCTTGGCAAATTCGCTGTCGGTCGCGTCGTCGTTGACCTGACCAAGCAATTTGAGATGGCCGATCGACATACGGTTGGCGATGAACGAAGACTCCTTCACAACCGACGGCCGGCTCTCTGATACGAGATCACCAGACTCTGGGTCGAAAAGCATGAAGGTGTCTGTGGTTTTGACGATGAGTTTCATTTGATGCTCCTGAAAAAGAATTGGGCCTGTGGCGATTGCCACAGGCCCGTGGGTCTCAATACGTCGGCACGATTACGCGCCGTAGTTGAAGATCGAGCGGGTGTCGCCGAAGGGCAGACGGTAGCCCGTGTTCTCGGTCTGGACGTAGGTGACCGACTGGTTCTGGATGGCGGTCTCACTCTCCGAGATCACCGATCCGGCTTCCACCAGCTCTTCCAGAGTGTCGGCCTTCGAGTAGCCGATCAGGCGGTTGGCCGGAGCCGTGGTGGAGAGGGCGAAGTTGACGAAGCCGTTGACGAGCGGCACGCCACCCATCGAGAACCCGGCGCGGGCAACCTTCTCCGCATCGCTCTTGCCAGCGTTGGCATCGACGACCGCGAACATGAGCAGCCACTGGAGGTACGCGTCCCAGTTGCCGACCACAGTGTCGATCGGAACACCAGCCTGGGCGCGAGCGACCAACCAAGCGAGGAGATGCTTGTAGCTGATGAAGTTGTTCGTCGAGTTCACACCAAGAGCGGCGTTGTACGAAGATTGTGCAACCACCGGAGCCGCCGCCTGGACGCCGTCGCCGTTGATGAGGAGCGAGGTTGCAACACCAACCTTCGACATCTCCATCTCGCGGTTCATGCGGGCCGCGTACGGGGTCAGCATGTCGAGACGGGCCCGACGGCTGAATTCGTACGAGGTGCGGTAGCCACCACCGTGCTTGTAGAACTTCACGGCGTTCTGCGTGGTGCGGATCGACTTGACCGGTACGCGGGCAAGCTCGGCGACTGCCTTGACGACCTGATAGTCGGCGGCGACGTCATCCACAACAGTGGAGATCATTTCGACGCCATTGATGGTGCGGCTGGAGCCGACCAGGGCATCGATCCGCTCATGGACCGGCTGGCGGTATTTCCAGCGGACCATGTCGTCGATCACTTCCGGGAACAGTGCGCGGGTACCCGCGTAGGTCTGGAAGGTGTCCGACGCGAGGTCGAGAGTAATGCCGTTCTCGAAGTCGTCCTTGACGGGGAGCTTGAGGAAGCTGAGCGCCGCATGATAGCCGTTGAGCAGGCCCTTGCCGTCCTGGTAACGCTCGGGATTCGCGGAGCCGCGCACATCGACCGCTAGGGTCAAGAAGTCGCGCAGACCAATCCCGAAGGACTGGGCCTCGGCGATGAGCTTGGCCGCCGTGTTCTGCGACTCGCTCGGGTTGTCGCTGAGCAGCCCTGAGAGGATAGCCTCAATAGGACGGCGCTTGATGTTCGTCAGTGATTGCAACATTGGAGAGTTTTTCCTTCCGTCCTATGCGTTGAACTTACGAAGCCATGACCGAGGCGAAGCCGCCGGTGACTTCGTTGACTACCCAGCGGTAATCCATGGTCGTGAGCGACTTGCGAATTTCGCCGTTGCCTGCGCCGAGGATTCGGTCGCCGGGCGCGAGTGCGTCCGCAGCTTTCACAGGGAGCCAGTTGGAGAACCGGCGGGCCATCGTGCCGACGAGCGTACCTTCGACAGTACGGGACTCGACGACCTCAAGTCGGCCTTCGACGATTTCACCATCGGCGGCGAGCTTGTAGCGGTTGGCGACGGTGCCATCCTTGGCCAAAGCCTTGCCTACGTCGGCGGCAGTAATGCCGGACGCGAGGAGTACCGTGAACTGGGAATCCTCATGGAAGTAACCAGCCAGGGAAACATTCGTGTGGAACGGGGTAGCCATTGATCGTTATCTCCTGATCAGGTTTCGGATTAGGCGCTGCGGAACGCGCCGAGGCTGAAATGCTTCGGTTCGTCCTTGGTGGACTTGCTTGCGGCTTCGAGAGCCTTGCCGCCGGCCACGATCAGCGCGGACATGGAGGCAGACTTCTCAGTGATGAGAGCGACAAGTTCCGCGGCCTTCGCCGGGAGCTTCGGATCGGTGTCACCGGAGGCGACGAGCACGCGCTTGGCGATGTCCGAGAGGGCGCCGACAGTCGCGTCGAGTTCCGCCTGGAGGCCAGTGATCTTGGTGTCCTTCGCGGCGACGTCCGGCGCGGCGTCGATGGTCGCCTGAAGCGCAGTGACCTTCTCGGTCAGCGTGGCGATGGTCGCCTTGAGGGAGACGATCTCACCGGCCTTGACTGCGTCAGCAGCCTTCGCGTCGGTGAGTTGGGCAACCAGGGCTTCAAGTTCCATAAGGGCAGTCCTCGCGTTGACGTTCAAAAAGAGGTGTGACTTGCTGTCAGAAGCGGCGAGCCTCTGATCTTCCTTGCTGACGATGCGGGCGTTCTGCGCTCCACCCCGTCCGACAAGGGACATTTCGTTGAACTGATCGAGGCCTACGAGTTGAGCGTGGGTGTGCCCCTGCCCTAGTGTGTGGCCCTCTGCGCACTTGCCGGAGTAGACGTTCTCGAAGGTCGAAGACGCACCGAGGAAGTCGAACCCGCAGTCACTGCACAGGATCTGCTTCGGTAAGATCGAAACCGAGACCTGATCGACGATACCTGCGTCGATCTTCTCGATGATCTTCGCTTCGTCCTTGCCCACGTAGAACAGGACGCGAAGTTCGGAACCTAGATTGGTGTTCTGAACCTCACCGAAGAAGACTCGGCCTACCGGAAGCTCGCTGCCGTCGTGCATGATCTGCACCGGCAGGCTCTCCTTCGACAGCCTTTCGGCCATCTCCAGAAGAACTCCACGTTCAGCCACCGCCTTGTTGTAGAGCGCGCTGCTCTTCCGAATGGGGAGAGTATTAAACGCGATCGCCTCGTAGACGGCGAGATCATCCAGATTGACATCATCGCCCACGGCCTTTTGCAGTTTGGCAGTGATTGCAGGCGTCTTAGTCTTCTGTTTCATCTCGGCTGGAGATATGTGCCGAGGGAAAAAAGCCCCAACTTGTAGATTCGGAAAAAATCTTACTTCTTGCTCTTCGACGAAGATTTGGTCTTCACCGCGTTGCCCTTGGCCGCCTTGCCACCCTTCGGAGTGAGAGCTGCGCCCATCGGATCGGCGTTCGGACTTGCCTTTGAAGCGTCGATTGATTCCTCGACCATGAAGTTGGTACCGCTCAGCTCCGGCGCCTCGTCCGGCCGGATGCGGCCGTACATCCACAGGTGATATTCGTCGTCAGTGATCAGGCCACGGGACAAATCAGTGAGCAGTCGGCTCGACCGCAAGACCAGCTGGGGTTCCAACTCGGCGGCGGCGCGCAGCTCGACGGGCTGGAATGTGACTTCGGCGAAGCCCTGGTAGCCGGTTTGATGCAGCATGAACGAGAAGACATTGCTCAGGATTTCGGCGATCGGCGCGTTGAGCTGGTCGGCGTTCATCGCGGCGATGCGCGCTTCGATGGTCGCGACGCCCGCGCCCTGCTGGCCACGGCCGATGACGGTCGCCATGGTCTTGAGGCCGGCTTGGTTCTGCGAGTTCAGCGTCTCGATGACCTCCTTGACGTCGATCCCGACGCCCGGGTTCTTGTCATTGATGATCGTCGCCTCGACGCTGTCGAAGTGGGTGAAGGCCTGATCCGGCCGCACATTGGCGAACAACGACGCGACTTCGTTCAACCGCTCGCGCAACCACACCTTCAGGAGCGCGGCGTCGGCCTTGACCGAGGCCGGCGCGTTCTGAATGAGCACTTCCTCGACCACCTTGATGTCCATACGTGGGTAACCGGTCACGCGCATGATCCGGTAGAGGTCGTTGATCACTTGCTGGCGGGCGGCGATCGTGTTGATTGCGGAGACGAAGTGCCCTTGGCTGTAGATGGTCGTTGGGTCGCGCCGGAAGTGGGCGACGAAGAAGGTGGGGATGTCGAGGCTGATCTCTGTGTTGCTCCCGGTGGGGAGTTGGGCCGGCTTGTAGACGCCCGGAGTCTTTTCGTACCACCGGAGGCTCGCCGTATCGACGTTGCGGAGTTCACTGGGCTTCAGCTCCTTGTTGTAGACCAGCTCGGTGCCGAGCGACCCGCGCAGCAGCACCATGTAGCGGAAGTTCTCGGTCAGCGTGCGCAGGTTGGCCTTCATCTGGAAGCCCTGCGTGTAGTCGGTCGGAACCGTCAGGTTCTTGATCATCTGGTTCAGGGTCTTCATCGCATCGCGGTCGATCTGACCTTCGAGGTCGCGCACCAGGATGATCGGCGGCGTGTCGGCCAGGGTCAGGTACGAGTTCACGGCCGCCGAGACGTCGGGGTCGGTCTTGAACAGGTCCTTGAGCAGCGTCCGGCTGTCGTTCGCCTGCCGGGAAGTGAATATGTCGGTGAGATGCTCCCGATAGGTCGGCAGCGTCAGGACCGTTTCCGGGTTTTGGGCATTGTAGGTGCCCGTCTGGCCGGTGCCAGCCGCCTTGGTCTTCTTCTTGGGAGCGATGATTGCGAGGATGTTCGCCAAGGTGGCCATTAGAATGCTCCAAGTTGCGGGGCGCTGCGCCGCTTATCGATGACGTTGAGGGAGGGGATGACGGACTGCTGGATATTCACGTTGGCGATGCCGAACATCATGTTCGGGGCTTCGGCGTGAAACTCGATCGCCGCCTTCATCCGCATGGACATCAGCAGGAAGGCGAGCGCGTGGAAGAAGTGGTCGTTCTCGTTGACCTTGTTCCAGATCGCGGGGATCTCAGGCTCTTCGACGCGGACCATGCCACGGAAGTGCTCGACCAGGAGTGAGCTGTGCTGGCCATAGCCGGCAAAGGTCATCTTCTCGCGGCGGATGACATTGGCCGCCGCGTCGATCATCAAGGTGCGATTGCCTTGAAGATGCGAGATATTTTCCAGTTCGTCCTTGACGAAGTGGAGCGGCGCGGTGCCCCGGTACTCGACCGGCATCACGATGCCATCCGAGATTTCGCGCACGTCGTTGGCCAGAGTCGTTTGCGGATGCCGGTCCATGCAGCCGGCGACGATGTTGTAGTCCTTGCGGAGCTTGACGATCTCGTCGCGCAGGTCGTCGGCGCGCACCTGCTTGAACAGGAAGGCTCCCGTCTGCGTCGCCAGGATAATATGGCAGGTGATGCCCGCGTCGATCCCGATGAAGACCGGCGTGCCGGCCGTGATTTCGGGAACATTCGGCGTCTTCATGCAAGCGCGGATCTGCGCTTCGCTCAGCCGGGCATTGGTGTCGTTGTAGGCTTCGCCGAGCACCGTGTTGTAGAAGCGGCGGATCGTGTCCTTTCGCTTGTGGTTCAGCATCTGGCCGATGATGTAGTCGACCGACAGGCGCGACGTGCAGAACGGACGGACGAAATAGCCCCTACCCTTGCGGCCCGGGAACTTCGGCACCCACTCGCGCAGCGATGGGGCGTGGCGATCGAGCGGATTGCCACAGCGTTCGCAGCGGATATAGGCCTTGGTCAGGTCGATGCCATCGACCATTTCGTCAGTTATGTCGATGAAATCGTTGATGTCCGACGTAAGACCGGGGATCGTGACGAACTCGGGATTGAACAGCGGAATGTTGTGGTGGCGGCAGTGCGGGCACCGCAGCAGGTACTCGTGCTGGTCGGAGACCTGGAACTTGCCATCGATGCCGTAGCCCTCATATGTCGGCGTCGAGAAGGATTGGTCGATCTTGTAGTCGGAGTTCTGGAGGCGCGAGGAGAAGAGCGAGATCATCTCGTCGTCAGAGAGGTCCAACTCGTCGTGGAACTTCAGGTCGGCGGGGATCGAGGTGGCGTCCGACTCCTTGTTCCCGGTGAAATATCCGAACGAGGAGTTGATCTGATAGAGACCCAGCTGCCGGATCGGCTGCGGGTCGCCCATGTTGAACACCTTCTCACTGCCTATTAGGGGTTTTACACGGGTCGCGGAGACGCGCTTGTACATGATGTCGTCAGGAAGAGTGAAGATTCCTGTCACACCCGTGTGCCGAGCGAGGAATGCGAGGAACTTGCGCAGTTGCACTTCGGTTAGACCGACCTGCGAGCACTTCTTGCACGCGAGGTCGACGTGCATGTCGTCGGCGATCTGTCGCTGGAACTCGTAGCCTTCAAACGAAAAAGGCTTCTTTTTCAGATGAGTATGCTTCTCGATCCATTGAGACATCGACATCCGTTCGCTGTCTTCGGCGAACTTAGTATGAAGGCCAGTCGTGAAGTCCCGTAGAAAAGAGTTGCGGATCACCGCTCTCAAATGGGAATCACGAGAAGGAAAAACACGAATTTTTCTCGTGTGAAAGCCTATCGGGCAAGTTTTAATACCTGTTGGGTTTGATTTTTGGGCGACCCAGATACCTCTCCATGCCCAACAAATTCTTCCCGCCTTTCGATGAAGGCATGCAGACGGCTCTGCAATCCCTCATCCTCCAGATGACTGCCGATCCGTCGTACCTGGACGACGCTCCCTACACCGAAAGTTTCAAAGCAGCTCTTCGCAAGTCGATGGGCGGCGCACCGGCGCCGGCTCCGAACCTGTTCGAGGACGCCGAGGACAAAGGTCTCGTCCTTGAGAAGCAGGTCGAACAGCTGCTCAGCGACATTGAGCACTTCGGTCGAACGCTTCAGACGAAGGATCATTCAGAGAAGCTGGCCTACTTCAAGGCCAAGACGACCCTGATCGAGAAGCTCATCACCTTCAAGGAGCGGCTCTTCACGCTCAAGGAGATGGCCGACTTCCAAGGAACCATCATGACGTTCCTCGATGAGGTCTGCACGAAGGATCAGGTTTCGGATCTCATGAAGCGACTGGCTCACCTCGAAACGGTGAAGCAGTGACGCGAGCGGAATACATGGAGTTGCTGGATTACGATCCAGTAACTGGTCACTTCTATTGGAAGACCAGCAATACCGGCCATTGGCGCGGAGACGTCGCAGGTAGCGTCTCAGTTTACGGCTACATCAAGATCACCATCAGAGGCCATACAGTCCTCGCTCATCGGCTCGCTTGGTTGTTCATGACAGGTGAGTGGCCACCCGTTGGGCTGATCGTAGAGCACCGGGACACTATCGGCACCAACAACGCCTGGACCAATTTGCGACTGGCCAACAACTCCCAGAACCAAGCTAACACGCACGGTCGGCGCGAAGGTCGATTGAAAGGCACCCGGTTCATCAAAGAGGGTGTCTACGAGGCTCAGATCACCAAGAACCGCAAGAACCACTATCTGGGCCGGTTCCCCACAGAGATTGCAGCGCACGCGGCCTATCGAGCAGCGGCGAAGAAACATTTTGGCGAATTCGCGAGGGCAGCATGAGCGGCGGCATTTTCGAGACTTGGGCACCGAAATACTGGGCCAAGGGCATCCCTGTCATTCCATTGAAGCCGAGCGAGAAGCGCCCGGCCATTCCGAAGTGGCAGAACTATGGTCTCGTGATGCCAAGCGCCGAGGAACAGGCCGCTTGGCTCTCCGCGTTCCCGAACCACAACATCGGTGTGCCTGCGGGCATCGCATCGAACCTCGTCGGGATCGACATCGACACCGACGATCCGGTCGTCATGGACATCGTCAACAAGGTGTGTGGCATCTCGCCGTGGAAGCGGCGCGGCAAGAAAGGCTGCATCGTCGTCTATCAGAACAATGGCGAGCGATCGTTCAACATCCTGTCCGGCACGAAGTCCCTGCTCCAGGTCTTTGCCAGTTCGGGCCAATTCGCGCTGCCGCCGTCGATCCATCCCGACACCCGGGAACCCTACACCGCCAATTGCGAGCTGCTCACCGTTCTCGATCAGCTGCCTGCGCTGCCCAAGGGGTTCGAGCAGACGCTGCGTGACGCGCTGAACGAGGCTGGGTATCAAGTCACCAGCAACAATGCGCTCAAGATCTCCCACTTCGTGCCGGCCGGTGCGCGCGACAATGCGATGACCTCGCATGCGGGCATTCTCGCCCGGGCGATCACGCGCGGCGAGCGCACGCTGGTCGAAGCTCTGGGTGAGATGGAGCATTGGGTCGTCAACTACACCGAGCGGGTCGCCGGTGATGAGCTGTCAGTCGACAAGGCTCAGAAAAAGGTCATCGAATTCCTTGTGCGCGACGTCATGGGTCCGCATCAGCGCCGCTTGCCGATCGGCTGGGACACCGGTCTGACACCCGAAGAGAAGAAGAATCTGGGTCTCGACTTCGGCGCCGATCAGGAAGTCTGGTCCGGCGAGCGCATCAAGGACTACCTCAAGGGTGAGTTTGATCGCATTGGTAAGCCCGAGCTGCCAGAGTGGGATCAGGCGGTGCAAATTGGGCTCAGCCATATCGCGCGCAACGTCAATATGAACGCGCTCGAAGTGGATCGGCTGCTTCGCTACATCATGCAGACCTCACAGAGTCAATTTCCGATCACCGCTCTGCGTAAACGGCTCGCAGAACTCAAGAAAGGTGAGATGGAAGGGCAAAATCAGAACGAAATTGCCGAGGCGATGCTCGAAGACGAGCGCCAGTTCGGGGAAATCCGGCACTGGAAGGGCGTCATGTGGCAGTGGCGCGGTGCATTCTGGGAGAAAATGGATGATGTGAAGCTCCTCAAGCGTATCGCCGAGGAGTATGGCGAGCTTCCGGCCGCTCGGAAGGAGTCTGATCATCGAGGCATCCTTCGTTGCATGAAAACGAAGTGCGAAGGCCAGTTGCACTCGATCGAGGTGCGCGGATTGAACTTTGCGAACGGTTTTCTCACCGAAAACCTCGATTTGCTGCCTCATGACCCCAAATTCGGCTGCACTTACGTGCTTTCGTACCGTTATCGGCCCGAAATTGCTGGTCACTTCCCTCTTTTTCAGCAGTTTTTGCACGATTGCTGGGGTGAGGACCCCGACTTTCACGACAAAGTAGCTGCCCTCCAGGAGGCCATGGCGGTCACGATGTTCCGCCGTGGGAAGACCTATGAGCGCGCAATCTGCCTGTTCGGCACCGCCAAGAGCGGAAAAACGCGCATCATCGAGATGCTGAAGGGGCTCTTGCCTCCGTCCTGCGTCTCATCAGTGCCTCCGCACGACTTCGAGGACAAGTTCAAGGTCACCGAACTGCACAATGCCATGATGAACGAGGCCGGCGAGTTGTCGGAAACGCGCTTCATCCCCGGCGACATGCTGAAGAAGATCACGAGCGGCGCGCAGTTGCAGGGTCAGTATAAGGGCCAGCAGATCTTCAACTTCATTCCTGAGTGTACGCACTGGTTTGCGTCGAACGTCCTTCCGAAATCGAAGGACACGACCGACGGGTTCAACCGGCGCTGGCTCATACTTCGTTTCGATCACCCGGTGTCGGAAGAGAAGAAGATCCCTGACATCGAAAAGATCATCTTGGCCTCCGAGGCCGAGGCCATTGCTGCATGGGCGGTCCTGGGCATGGAGCGCATGGTGCGCAATGG
>JAESFU010000838.1_pt1 | contig 10578 bp, 9 predicted proteins | sample 9269461 | NCBI WGS metagenome assembly JAESFU01 (sample SAMN14502556, study PRJNA617107) | algae metagenome | isolation source: Stenomitos rutilans HA7619-LM2 and co-occurring heterotrophs from cave walls | place: USA: Waikapalae cave, Hawaii | collected 2009-07-28
AGTTCACAACAGTTCCCCCTTGCGCTACGGCAGTCTGTGCGAGGTTTACGGCCAGTCGCGCATCATCAAACTGTCCATCAAAATATTCAACACCACCCTGCAGGTTTTTATCCTGTATATTGGACAATGACTCAAGCGTTTTTTTTCTGGATATAAAAGACGACGAGCCAAGTCCCAATTTACCGGCGAGCAAATCGTAGAGCTTCAGTCCAATGGTAAAGTACCAGCCTTTCCACCAGGTGTAGGTGGGAATAATAAAGGATTGATTGTGTACGAGGTGGGGTGCGTTTTTCGCGAGCAAGCCGCGTTCATACAGAGCTTCCATCACCATCTTGATGTCTCCCTGTTGTAAATAGCGGACACCACCGTGGATCAGCTTGGTACTGCGACTGGAAGTACCCTTGGCGAAATCATATTGTTCCAGCAAAACTGTTTTGTATCCGCGCGAAGCTGCTTCCACGGCGGCACCCAAACCGGTTGCTCCGCCGCCAATGATCAGCACATCCCACGGGTCTTTACCCTTTTGCTGAATGGATTGAATCATGGATGCCCGGTTCATGCGCGAAACTTCAGTTGAGTAGCGAGGTCGTTATCTAAAAATTTATTGAGTCCTTCTGGATGCGCTTTAAGTACGCGACATTCAACTGGCCTTGCAACTATTTACAGGTACAAGCTATTCATTTTCTTTTGCCCAATCTTTCGAGCGTTCAACGGCTTTCTTCCACGTGCGAAAATTCCGTTGCTGTTTATCTTTTTCAGCACCTGGCGTAAAGCGCTTGTCTTCCTGCCAGTAGCGGGTAATGTCATCGAGCCCGTTCCAGTAGCCCACCGCGAGACCTGCAAAATATGCCGCACCCAGTGCTGTTGTCTCTGTGATCTTCGGGCGCACCACCACGCGGTCCATCACATCGGCCTGAAGTTGCATGAGCATGTTGTTTACGGATGCGCCACCGTCAACGCGCAGCTCTTTAAATTGAATGGCGGTCTCCTGTTGAATACAATCGGTGATGGTGGTTACGTCATAAGTGATCGCATCGAGGGCTGCACGGCTGATGTGTGCTTTGGTGGTGCCGCGGGTGAGCCCAATCATAAGTCCGCGCGCATATGGGTCCCAATGTGGAGCGCCGAGCCCGGAAAGTGCAGGCACCAGGTAAACTCCGGCAGAGTCCTCTACTGTTTTTGCGAGCGCTTCCACTTCCGATGAAGATTGAAACAGTCCCAATCCATCGCGAAGCCATTGTATAATGGCGCCACCAATAAATATAGATCCTTCTACTGCATACGTCACGGGATTTTTCCCAAGCTGCCAGCCGACAGTTGTTAATAAATCTTTTGTCACTACGGGCTTTGTCCCGATGTTGGCTACCACAAAGCAGCCCGTGCCATATGTGTTCTTGATCATGCCCGGCTCGAAACAGGCCTGTCCAAACAAGGCGGCTTGCTGATCGCCCGCCATGCCGGCAATCGGGACCTTGCTCGCGAAGATGGTTGTACCCGTTTCACCATATACCTCGCTGCAGGAGCGAACTTCGGGTAACATGCTTTTGGGGACATGGAAGAGTTTCAGCAAATCATCATCCCACGAAAGTGTATGAATATTAAACAACATGGTACGACTGGCGTTGGTTACATCGGTAACATGCGTTTTACCGTTTGTCAATTTCCACGTAAGCCAGGTGTCCACTGTGCCGAAAACGAGTTTGCCATCTTCCGCCTGCTTGCGCGCACCGGATACATTGTCCAAGATCCATTTTACTTTGGTGGCTGAGAAATAGGCATCGATGAATAGGCCTGTCTTCTGTTTGATGGTTTCGGAAAGTCCCTGCGCCTTGAGTTCATCGCAGTACGAAGATGTACGGCGATCCTGCCATACAATAGCATTGTACACGGGTTGTCCTGTTTCGCGGTTCCATACGATGGTGGTTTCGCGCTGATTGGTGATGCCGATGGCTGCGAGGTATTTTCCATTAATACCCATCTTGGCAATGGCCTCAGATGCCACGCCGGCCTGCGATGCCCAGATCTCATTCGGATCATGTTCCACCCATCCGGGCTTCGGAAAAATCTGCTGAAATTCTTTCTGCGCTACGGACTTGATCATGCCTTGCTGATCGAAGACAATGGCGCGGGAACTGGTTGTGCCCTGATCGAGGGATAGGATATACATGGGCTGGATTTAGTACTTGAAAGGTTAAATTAAAAAATTCCGGACTCAGGTTTCTACATAGAGACAATCTAGTGCCGCAGAAACCTAAACCCGGAATTGAAACATCTGGCTCTCGTGTGAAGGCCGTATTACATAGGTGTTAACATATTTCCTGTGTAATGCTGGTCTTCCGTAATGCCTATTGTCCCGAGATATACTGTTCGAGATGTTCGATGATGGATTTTTGTTCGTTGATGACGTTGCGTACCACGTCGCTGATGGAGATTACGCCAACCAGTTCTCCGTTTTCTTCTACGGGAAGGTGACGAAATTTCTTGTTGGTCATGAGCCACATGCATTCTTCGATGGTGCTGTCAGGCGTAACAGTAATAACGTTGGTCGTCATCAGGTCTTTGATGAGCGTGTCCTTGGATGACTTGCCTTTGAGAATAAGCTTGCGGGCATAATCGCGTTCGGTAAAGATGCCTACCATCTTGTCGTCGTCCATAATAATGAGGCCGCCAATATTTTTCTCGCACATGAGCTCGATGGCGTGGTAGACGGTAACGTCTGGTGAAACGGAAAACACGGCGTTTCCTTTCAGCGTAAGGATGTCTTGTACTTTTCCCATAGGTTGTTAAGGCTTTAGCAATCGATTGAAGATAAACCATTGCCAAAAGAAAAGCAATACGGAAAACTGACCTATCCCCTGAAAGTCAAAAAATTAGCGATTCTGTTCAAAGAAATTTTCAGCGTGCAAACAGGTTCATGATGGCATCGGGAAATAAACCGAGGGCCAGATTGAGCGCCACCAGCATAATCAACAGGATTTTATGGGAGCCTGAAACATTCAACACCCCGGAGCCTTCGCTTTCCTGAAAAAACATGGCGATGATAACTCGGAAGTAATAATATACGCCGATAAGCGATGTGAGGACAGCCACAATAACAAGCGGCGTGTGCCCATTGGCAATCGCCAACGCAAACACCATATACTTGCCAAAGAAACCCGCCATCGGCGGAATGCCGGCGAGGGAAAGCAGCGCGATGGTAAGAGTAACCGCGAGCAGTGGACTTCTCTTGAAGAGACCGTTAAAATACTCAACTGTCGTATTTTCGGAATTGCCTTCTACCAGGTGTAACACGGCAAACGCTGCGAGAGATGCCACCGCATATACGGTGAGATAATAGAAAATCATTCCGCTTCCTGCGGGATTGGATGTAAAGGCGAGCAGAATGTAACCAACATGTCCTACACTGGAATAGGCCAGCATACGCTTCACGTTACTTTGATAGACCGCGGTCACGTTAGGAAGTATCAATGTTAAGATGGCAATGATCTGAAGGACTTTGCTCCAGCTTGTTTCCACAGAAATAAAGCAAACTGAAAATAACCGGATGAAGGCGGCAATAGCAGCAATCTTTACCACGGTGGACATGAATGCTGTAACCGGAGTAGGCGAACCTGTATAAACATCGGGCGCCCAGAAGTGAAATGGCACGGCTGAAATCTTAAAGGACAATCCAATGAGCATCATCAACACACCTGCATAAAAGAATGCAGGCATGGTTGCACCGGAAGAAATATGTTCGGCGATGGTATGTAAATGAAACGAACCTGTGGCGCCGTAAATCAGTGTAATCCCAAACAGCAGAAAACCTGTCGCGAAGGAACCCATCAGAAAATACTTGAAGGCCGCTTCGATGGACGACAGGCTGTCCTTGCGGCTGCCCGCCAATACATACAGTGACATGGACAGCACTTCGATGCCCAGAAACAACATGGCCATGTTATTAAACGACACCATGATTACCGAACCCACAATGGCAAATACAACCAACGCAGTACGATCGATGCGATGTGTCTGTGTAGCAAAATAGTCAGCGGACATCCAGAACCAGAGCAGCGATGCCAACGAAATCAGAACAGTAAAGGCGATGGCCACATTATCAAACACCAGCATGTTGCTGAAGTGCGATTGTGTTGTATTCCAGTCGAGCCCTGCGAGTACTACTGCTGCCAGCAATCCCAACACTATCAGCGGCGTGAGTATTTTCCGAAGGTTGCCGAACTCTGCCAGCAACGAAACAATACCAAGACCTGTAATAACAAATAATGCGTTCATATTATTTTACGGAAGCAGTAACTTCTGAAATTGAATGTACTAAACTATTGACAGCCGATTCTGAAATCTCCAATAAAGGCGTCGGGTAAATACCGATGAGGACAATGAGAATGACCACCGGATATAAAACCAGTTTCTCCTGTCCCGTAAGATCTGCGAAGGAAGCTGTCCTGCTATTGGTTTCGCCCGACATGGACTTCTGAAATGTACGCAGCATATACACAGCACCCAGTATGATGGTAAGTCCCGCAACAGCACCCAGTATATTCTGATATTGGAACAGCGCGTTGATCAGCAGGAACTCTCCCACAAAACCGCTGGTTAAAGGCAGGGCTACGCTGCCCAGCATGGTAACTACAAATACGGTCGCCAGTACGGGGGCTACGTTACGGATACCGCCGAGTTCGGACAATGTTCTTGTCCTGGTGCGTTCAAATACAATTTCGATGATGTAGAATAATCCAAATACAATGATCCCGTGGCTCAGCATCTGGATCATGGCGCCTTGTATACCGATGGTGCTTCCGGTAAATACGCCAGCGGAGATAAGTCCCACGTGAGCAATGGATGAGTACGCGATAAGGCGCTTGAAGTCCTTCTGGACAATGGCGATGCAGGATGCGTAGATGATACCGATCACTGAAATGATAACGGCGGTAAGTCCCCACTCGGCAACGCCTGCCGGAACCACGGGCAACAGCCAGCGGATCACACCGTAGATACCCATTTTCAACATGATGCCGGACAGTAACATGGTGCCTTGTACAGGCGCTGCTGTATACGTATCGGGCTGCCAGGTATGGAATGGAAACACGGGCATCTTGATGGCAAAGGCTATGAACAATCCCCAGAATACCAGTGACTGCTCGGTGAGGGACAATGAACGGCCGGCCTCGTACAATGACTGGATCGCAAAAGTATGTTCGCCCGGCGTATGAAAATACAGGTATACTAACGCCACCAGCATAAACAAACTTCCGGCAAGTGTGTAGACAAAGAATTTGAAAGTGATTCTGCCGCGATCTTCACCGCCCCAGATGAGACAGATGAAATAAATCGGGATCAGCGCAAGCTCCCAGAACAGATAGAACAGTAAACCATCCTGTGCTACAAACACACCGATCAGGGCCATCTGCATCAGTAAAATTAATCCGTAGAAAGTAGCGGGTTTATTATAGTTGTTTGCTGCAGACGACAAAATAATCAGCGGGACAAGAACCGTGGTTAACAATACCAGTAACATGCTGATACCGTCTATGGCTACGGTGAATCGTACACCCAGCGACTGCATCCAGGCTATATCAAACACAAACTGCGCGCCTGCGGTTTTATTGAACTGGACAATAGCTACAATGGAAATAGCAAGCTCCACGATGGCTGCGATCAATGCAATGCTTTTGGCTCCCTGTGGTTTAAGCAGGAAAAGCAGAAGTGCTGCTGCCAGCGGAAAGAATATGAGAAGTAGCGTTAGCATTATATGATTATCTGTTATCCGTTTTTACTAAGTCCGTTGTTATTGTATGATTCCGTACGCCAGAATCAGAACAATGCCAATTACCATCACAAAAATGTAGTAGCCGATGCTGCCGTTTTGTAACAAGCGCGCCACTTTACTGCTGCCTGTTACGCTGGCTCCCACCGTGTTCACCAGTTTATCGATACCAAGCCGTTCAACGATCGAATCGAAGATGCCGGAAAACCAGTATAATGGTTTCACGATGATGGCGTCGTACAATTCGTCTACATAATATTTGTTTGCCAATGTTTTCTGGACACCGCCAATCGCCGCGCCATCGGCCGCAGGGACTTGCTCTTTGCGGATGTACATTGTGTAGGCAATACCGATCATGACGGCGGTTAAGGCTACTACTGTCCCCATTAAACCATACTCGGTTGTATGATCGAGGTGATGAGTCTGCAAGTGACTTTGTGATGCGGCGAATACCGGCTCCAGGTAATGGGACAACCAATGCGATCCGCCCAATACTTCCGGGACACCCATGAATCCACCTACCACACTCAGGATGGCGAGAATAATCAAGGGAATAGTAATGCTTTTCGGTGACTCATGGATATGTTCCATCGCGCGTTTACTGGCACGTTCCGAACCGAAAAAGGTAAGGAAGAACAGTCGGAACATATAGAATGCGGTAAGCAGTGATGCGAGGACAGCTACGGCCCACACAATTTTATTATGCGCAAACGCATTCGCCAGAATTTCATCTTTTGAGAAGAACCCGGCAAATGGCGGTATTCCGGAAATAGCCAGCACACCGGCAAAGAATGTGAGATAGGTTACAGGAAGATATTTTCGGAGTCCACCCATTTTACGGATGTCCTGTTCGCCACCAAGTGCGTGAATCACGCTACCGGCACCGAGGAACATCAGTGCTTTAAAGAATGCATGTGTCGCCATGTGAAAGATCCCGCTGGTGAATGCTCCGAGTCCCAATGCCAGGAACATAAGTCCTAATTGAGACACCGTTGAGTAAGCCAGTACTTTCTTGATATCGTTTTGTGCAATGGCGATGGTTGCTGCAAACAGGGCCGTCGCCAATCCAACCAATACAATCAACTCCAAAGTAGCCGGGGACAATGCATATAACAGGTTATTACGGCACACCATATAGATCCCTGCCGTCACCATGGTGGCTGCGTGGATCAGTGCCGATACAGGTGTCGGACCCGCCATCGCATCGGGAAGCCAGGTATATAATGGAATCTGTGCGCTCTTGCCCATTGCTCCGATAAAGAGCAACATGGTGATCAGGGTCAATGTAGAAGTGTCTGCAGACGCAACTTTGGGAAGGACTTCTGAATATTGAATGCTGCCGAAGTTTACAAAGATCAGAATAACACCGAGCAACAAGCCCAGATCGCCGATACGGTTCATGATAAAAGCCTTGTTCGCGGCGTTGTTGTAGTCCTGGTTCTTGAACCAGAAACCGATCAGCAGGTACGAGCAAAGTCCAACGCCTTCCCAGCCCACAAACATGACGAGGTAGTTAGCACCCATTACCAGCAACAGCATGAAGAACACGAACAGGTTGAGGTAAGAGAAGAATTTATTAAAGCCTTCGTCATCGTGCATGTAGCCGATGGAGTATACGTGGATTAAAAATCCAACGCCGGTAATGATCAGCAGAAACAGGGATGAAAGCGGATCAACCAGAAAGCTGATAGAGGCTGAGAAATTGCCGGCGGAGATCCAGTTAAAAATGGTTACGGTAATGGAGCGGCTGTCTTCCGGAGCGGACAACAGATTTGTGAACAGGACAACGGATACCAGAAAGGACAACAGCACCGAGCCGCACGCTACAAACGATGTAACGCCGTGCGACAGTTTGCGCACGTTCAGGGCTACAATTAAAAATCCCAACAGCGGGAGCAGCGGAACAAGACCTACTAGAATATCTGTGCTTACCATTTTAAACGATTCAAAATGTCAATGTCTACTGATTTTGTCTGGCGATACATCGTCACGAGAATGGCGAGTCCTACGGCAACTTCCGCTGCAGCCACCGCCATAATGAAGAATACGAACACTTGTCCTGCGGCATCCTGCATGATTGTGGAGAATGCTACCAGCAACAGGTTCACGGCGTTCAACATGAGTTCAATACACATAAAAATAATGATGGCATTGCGGCGGTATAAAACTCCCAACACCCCGATGGTGAAGAGTACAGCCGAAAGCCACAGGTAATAATCAATTGGTATTGTATTGACCATTGTTTGTTATCGTTATTCGTTTATCAGTTCGTTCTCTTTCAATGTCCCTTGCGGGATACACTATTTGCTTTCAGGTTTCCCCAGCATTACGGCTCCCACCATGGCTGCCAGTAACAGTATGGAAGTGATTTCAAACGGAAGTAAAAAGTCTTTGAACATAACTTTGCCCAGCGTTTTTACAAACCCGATATTTTCAGACGCCGCCTGCTGTTGAATCACACTGTCCACTCCCTTTAATGAACCAACGAGCACGAGCAGTATCAGTCCGGCGCAGATGGTAGCGGCCACTTTCAGCAGATTGCTTTTATGAGGTTCCGATTCACGATTGAGGTTCAGCAGCATGATTACATACAGGAACAAAACCATGATGGCCCCTGCATACACGATGATGTGGACAATGGCAAGAAACTGGGCATTCATCAGCACGTAATGACCGGCGATACAGAAAAATGTTATAACCAGGTATAACACGCTATACACCGGATTCTTGGACAACACCACCATAATTGCTGATAGTATGGCCAGGAATGAAAGGAAATAAAATATATTGAGCGTCACGTTTACAAAAACTATTTATTGTGGCTTAATCTTTTTTGCTGTTTGAAGGCCAGTACGTTGGCTGTCTGTCGTACGGTAACATCGATGCGCTCATCCACTTTCTCCACCAGTTTGTCTTTTCCGTAAATAAATCCGTTGCGTTGGTAATCGGTTGATACCAGGCGGTCTGTCAGGAAGATTGCTTCTTTCGGGCAGGCCTCTTCGCACAAACCACAGAAGATGCAACGCAGCATGTTGATCTCGTAGGTGGCTGCATATTTTTCTTCGCGGTATAAATTCTCTTCGCCTTTTTTGCGTTCTGCGGCTACCATCGTAATGGCTTCCGCGGGACACGCCACTGCACAAAGTCCGCAGGCCGTGCAACGCTCTGCCCCTTTGTCGTCACGCTTGAGCACGTGTTGTCCACGCCAGATTTCGCTAATCTCGCGTTCCTTTTCAGGATACTTTACCGTAGCCTTTCTGCGGAACAAGTGTTTAATCGTAATAGCCACTCCACTAAGAATAGCGGGGAGATAAATCTTCTCGGCGAAGGTCATCTCTTTTTTTACGACAAGCTTTGATCTGTTTGTTAATTTCATGTGTTCAATCACATTATAGCTTTATCAAAAGTCAATCGACCCTGATCTTAAAATCTGTCTTTTAAAAGTATTATCAGTCCGGTGATGAAAATATTGGCTACCGATAACGGGATCAATATTTTCCAGCCCAGGTTCATCAGCTGATCGTAGCGGAAGCGCGGGATGGTCCAGCGAATCCACATGAAGAAGAAGATGAAGAAGGACACTTTGGCCAGCATCACCAGGCTGCCGATGATGGACACCGTGTTGTGGTCCAGTCCCAGATCGTTCATGAACGGGAAGTTGTATCCGCCAAAGTATAGTGTAGAGATTACGGCTGACGACACGAACATGTTGATGTATTCGGCAAACAGATAGAAACCCAGTTTCATACTGCTGTATTCGGTGTGATATCCACCTACCAGCTCGGTTTCACATTCCGGCAAGTCGAATGGTGTACGGTTACATTCTGCGAATGCGCATACAATAAAAATCAAAAAGCCGAGGGGCTGATAGATTACATTCCAGAAATTCCAGCCGTCCCAACCCATGCCTTGTCCACCGGCTTGTTGCGCGCTGATTTCGCTGAGGCTCAATGTCCCCGTTAAAATGATGAGGGCGATGATGGAAAGTCCCATCGCGATTTCGTAGCTGATCATCTGTGCCGATGCGCGAATCGCTCCCAGTAACGAGAACTTGTTGTTCGATGCCCAGCCGCCAATCATAATTCCATACACACCGATGGACACTACGCCAAACACGTAGAGAATACCGATGTTCAGATCGGCCACTTGCAAGGAATATGTCTGTCCATTAATAACAAGTGTATTTCCCCATGGAATCAATACGCCCGCCATCATGGCTGTGAGCATGGCAATACAAGGTCCTAATATGAATAATAGCTTGTTGGATACTACCGGAATGATTTCTTCCTTATAGATAAATTTCAGTCCATCGGCCAGGGGTTGAAAAATCCCGAATGGTCCCGCGCGATCCGGTCCTACACGATCCTGTAAAAACGCAGCCACCTTGCGCTCGGCATACGTAGAGTACGCCGCCACAAACAAGGTGATTCCGAATACGGAACCTACCAGGATGAGTTTATAAATCAGATAGTCGCTCATGCGTGTGACTGGTTAGCTTCCGGTAATTGTTTTCCTTTTTGAAATACAATCTGGCGTTCGATGTCCAGCTTGAGTTTCTGCATATCGATTTTTTCGTAGTGATTTTGCGAAATCACCGAGTTGCGGTCTATGTGACGTGGGCCTTCGATGGTCCAGTCTTTCATGTCCTTATGATCGTAGCGGCATTCGTTGCAGATATATTCTTTCACTTCGCCATATTGATCTTTGCGCGCTGAAACACGGAGTACGTCGTCGCCTTTTGTCCACAACACCACTTTGCCCGAACATGTCGGACAGTCGCGGTGCGCGTCGATGGGTTTGGTAAACCACACGCG
>JAESFU010000839.1_pt1 | contig 10576 bp, 9 predicted proteins | sample 9269461 | NCBI WGS metagenome assembly JAESFU01 (sample SAMN14502556, study PRJNA617107) | algae metagenome | isolation source: Stenomitos rutilans HA7619-LM2 and co-occurring heterotrophs from cave walls | place: USA: Waikapalae cave, Hawaii | collected 2009-07-28
TCCAATCAGGCCCATTGAATGCGGGGTATCCGTCACGGATGCCCCGCGTTTTTTTTGACTCGTGTTTCGATTCGTGGAGTGGCCAGGTGGTCCTGCTCGTCTTCATCAAGAGGATGGCGCGAGAAGCGGACCGGGGGCGTTTGGCGGGGTTATCATCCGCCGGGTCCAGACCTTTGGCGGCGCCTGAGCTTGCCGCAGGGGTTCTTGAACCTGCCGGGCGTGCGACTTTGTGCCCGGATAGAAGGGATGCAGCATGAGAATCGACATTGTGGGCCGCGACATCGAGATCACGCCGGCGATCAAGACGTTCGGTGAGCAGAAGGCAGAGAAGCTGTCGAAGTTCTTCACGGGTCTTCAGCAGGTCACGATCACGATTCACCGGGCGCACGCACACCAGACGCACGAGTTTTCGGTGGAGCTGGTGGCGGACGTCGAGAAGCACGAGGACTTTGTGGCGCACGGGACGGGCGGCGACCTGTACGCAGTGATCGACGAGGTGGTCGAGAAGTGCTCTCGCCAGCTCCGGGACTTCAAGGAAAAGCTCAAGGGACATTGAGCGTGTGAACACTGCAGGGATGGGCCCGTAACAAGGCTGCCCTACCTGATCACGGTGGCTGGGTCGTGAGTTAATCACGGCAGGGTCACACGGGCGCGATCGGCTGCTGCTCTCTCGATGGGCTGGCCGGTGTGCAGGACTGTGCGGGGAAGGGTTTTGAGCGTTTGCGGGGGTACTTTGCGGCATCTGCCGAGGAGTTGAGCTCTTGCTGAAACTGACGGACATCGTTTCACGGGGGGCCATCGTCGTCCCGCTGAAGGGGCGCGAGCGAGACCAGGTCGTCGGCGAACTGGTCGACGCGATGGTGTCGTCGGGGTCGATCGATCCTGAGTCCCGTGAGCCGATCTACCTGCGCGTGCTGGACCGCGAGCTGAAGAGCACGACGGGGTTCGGCAAGGGCGTAGCGGTTCCACACGCCAAGGACTCACGGATCCGCAAGATCAGTGCAGCGATCGGCCTGAGCGCGGGGGGCGTTGAGTTCAACTCGCTCGACCGCCAGCCGGTGTACACGGTGATCCTCCTGATCTCGCCCGAAGAGCTTCCCAACGAGCATCTGCGCGCGATGGAAGCGATCTTCAAGCACATCGGGAGCGACGTGTTCCGCAGGCTCCTGCGGCAGTGCCAGTCTTCCGCGGATGTGTGGTCGCTTCTCCAGGAAGCGGATGCACAGAAGTACTCGGGATAAGTGGTTCAGGGGATCACGCGTCGAAGGGCACCTGCGTTTGTTTTCGCGAATGAAGCAGGTCGCACTTTTTTATGCGTGTGATGAGCGACGCGTGCGAGGTGTGTTTTTCAGCAGGTCTTGTCTTTCGATCATGTCAAGCAGGCAAGAGGTTCAAGTCACGATCGTCAACCGCCTGGGGCTTCATGCACGGCCGGCGATGTCGTTCGTGGACACTGCGAACCTGTTTCAATCGGAGGTCCGCGTCTGCAGAGATGACACCGAGGTCGATGGCAAGTCGATCATGCAGATGATGATGCTCGCTGCAGGGCAGGGCACGGTGCTGACGATCGTGGCGGATGGCCCCGACGCAGCGGAGGCCTGCAAGGCGCTCAAGGCGCTGGTGGACGGCGGGTTTGAGGAAGAGTGAGCGGGAGGCGATTGGTGGTTCGATTGGTGGTTTTGCCTGCCTGAGCTCACTCTCCGTTGATTGGAACTCCTCCATACTCTGGTGTACGGTCAGGTCAGTTCTGAACTGATCGGGGATTGAGTTCAAAGTTCAAAGACATGTAGGTTGGTGTAGACACAGGCGGGACGCCTGTGCCACGAGCACTGGTCGTCACATCTTCGAGGCAAAGCCATGCAGCCGATCGCAGCAGAAACCATCCTCTCCGCGCTTTCGTGGCGGTACGCGACGAAGAAGTTTGATCCCTCGCGGAAGATCCCTGCGGATCAATGGGCGACCTTGGAGCAGGCGATCGTGATGTCGCCCTCGTCGTATGGCCTCCAGCCGTGGCGGTTTGTCGTGGTGGATACCGCGGCGACGCGTGAGAAGCTCCGTGTAGCGTCGTGGAATCAGCCGCAGATCACCGATGCAGCACGGCTGGTGGTGTTCGCACGGCGGACGACGATGACTGCTCAGGATGTTCAGAAGTACATCGACCGGATCGTGGAGGTGCGCGGGGTTCCTGCTGCAGCGCTCGATGGCTTCAAGAACACGATGCTGGGCTCGGTGACGACGGGTTCACCGGGTTTTGATGCAGGGGTGTGGGCCGCGAGGCAGTGCTACATCGCGCTTGGGATCTTCCTTTCGTCTGCAGCGATGATGCAGATTGATGCGTGCCCGATGGAAGGGATCGAGACGGCCAAGTACGACGAGATCCTGGGACTGACTTCGCAGGGCTATGCAGCGACAGTGGTCGCGACGGCGGGGTATCGCGCGAGTGATGACACCTTTGCGACGATGAAGAAGGTGCGTTTCCCGCTGGAGCAGGTGATCACGCACGTGTGAGCGTGCGGCTTGCGGTGTGTAGGGTGATCAAAGGCATGTGGTAGAAGCATGTAGACACAGGCGGGGACGCCTGTGCCACGAGCCTTTGTAGAGTGAAAAACTCAGCGTCCGCGCGAGGCGATGCGTTCGACGAGGCGCTGGATCACGACAAAGACGAGCATGAGCCCGCCAACTGCGATGCGGGTCCACCACGAGCTGATGGCGCCGTGCGTGCTTGCATGGAATGCGAGGAGCGTCTGGATCAGACCGAGGATCAGGACGCCCATGACAGTGCCGTGGATGGAGCCGACGCCGCCGCGCAAGAGCGTTCCGCCGATGACGACTGCGGCGATCGCGTCAAGTTCGTAACCCACGCTGGATGCAGGGTTGCCCGACTGCTGGTAGAGCACCAGGACGATCCCCGCGAGCGCGGAAAAGAAGCCTGAAACTCCATAGACCCCTGCACGGACACGACCGACGGGAATGCCCATGAGCTGGGCTGCGTGCTCGTCGTCGCCGATGGCATAGACGGCGCGGCCAGAGCGCGTGCAGCGGAGGATGTATGCGCTGCACAGCACGGCGATGATGAAGATGTCGACCGTGAGCGGGATCGAGATGCCGCGCGGGCCGAGCGAGAGGCGGAAGCTCATCTGTGAGTTGAGCGTGCTGCCGACGAACTCGTGGACAATGCCGAGTGATTCAGGGTGAACCCAGAAGGCTGCGCCGCGCGCGAGGAACATCCCTGCGAGCGTGACGAGGAATGCAGGGAGCTTGAAGATGCGGATCAATGAGCCCTGTGCAAAGCCGAATGCAGTGCCGACTGCAAGGGCGATCGCAAAGGCCATAAGCGGATGAAAACCTGCACGCTCGATGAGCCACGCGACGAGGATGCTGGTGAACGCCATCACCGAGCCGATCGAGAGATCGATACCGCCCGAGAGAATGACAAACGTTGCGCCGATCGCCGCGACACCAAGCACTGCGTTATCAACAAGGAGGTTGCGGAAGACGCCCCAGGAGGCGAAGTTCGGGTAGGCGATCGCGCCATAGAGCATCGCACCGACAAGGACGACGCCGGTCGCGATGATGGGGATGGAGCCGACACTGGGCTTCAGGTAGGGCTTCATGGAGCGCTTCATGCAGGGCTCCCTGCACGGCGGCGCGACTGGATGAACGCGCGAAGACGTTCACGCATCACGGGCGAATAGAGGAGGCAGACCGCCAGGACGACCATCGCCTTGGGTGCAGGTGCGATGTTCGCGGAGACGTCCTGCATGTAGAGCGTCTTGGTGAGCGCCTGGATGAGGATCGCGCCGACGATCGAACCCAGGAGCGAGAAGCGTCCGCCGGTGAGGGCGGTTCCGCCGATGACGACGGCGAGGATGGCGTCGAGCTCAAGCGAGACGCCTGCGTTATTGGCATCCGCAGCACGGATGTAGGAGGCTTCGATGAGACCTGAGGCGGATGCACAGAGGCCGCACACTGCGTAGGCCATGAGCGTGACTGCAAGGACGGGAACGCCTGCAAGGCGTGCAGCAGGGGCGCTTTCGCCGACGGATTCGAGGAAAAGCCCGAGTGCAGTCTTTCGCATCGCGATCGCGATGACCGCGAGCATGATGGCGAGCATGGTGACGGGGATTGGAAGATCCAGGAAGCTCGCGTTACCGATCGCAGTGAGCACGGGATCATCGAAGGTAACGATGAGCCCGCCGGTGACGAGCTGGGCGATGCCGCGGCCAGTGACCATGAGGATCAGTGTCGCGACGATGGCCTGGAGCTTGAGGAGCGTGACGAGGATGCCGTTCAAGAGCCCGCAGGCAAGACCCACGACACCCGCGCAGGCCATGGCAGGGACAGGGCCGTGGCCCGCAGAGACCATCTGTGCAGCGACCGCGCCCGCAATCGCCATGACCGCGCCGACGGAGAGATCTACGCCGCCGGTGGCGATGACAAGCGTCATGCCGAGTGCGAGGATGCCGACCTTGGAGCCGTGGTTGAGGATGTCGATCAGCGTTCCATAGAGGCGACCATCGCGGACTTCGACAGTGAAGAAGCCGGGCGTCCAGATCGCGTTGAACGCGAGGAGGAGGCCCAGTGCGATCAAGGGGAGCAGGAGCCCCCGAAGCGTCGTGAGAAGTCGTGCAGAGAGCTGTTGCATCAGGTGGGTGCTGATCGCGAATCAGGTGGTGATGGTGCCGGTGCACTCGCCAAAGCCGATTCTGCGGAGCCCGGGCTTTTCGCAATAGCCGCGGAGGGTGACGGTGTCGCCATCTGCAAGGAAGGTGCGCTTTTCGCCGGTTGGAAGTTCGATCGGCTTGCGCGGGCGGGGCTTGCCGGTTGCAGGGTCGCTGCCATCCCACGTGCGTTCGAGGAGGCAGCCGCGCGATTCTGCATCAGGGCCAGAAACCGTGCCGCTGGCGATGAGGTCGCCTTCCTGGAAGTTGCACCCGTTGGAGGTGTGGTGCGTGATCATCTGGGCGAAGGTCCAGTACATGTCCTTGAAGCCGCCGCGAGAGATGCGGACTGCGGGGATGTTCTTCTCTGCCATCTGTGCAGAGCGGATCCAGACTTCGAGGTTGATGTCAAAGCCGCCGGTCTTCTGGTCATCGTCGCTGCGGAGATATTCGAGGGGCTGGGGATCGCCGCTGCCGCGCGACCACCCTGCAGCACGGAATGGTTCGAGTGCTTCCATCGTCACGACAAAGGGCGAGACGGACGTTGCGAAGTTCTTGGCGAGGAATGGGCCCAGGGGCTGGTATTCCCACTTCTGAACGTCGCGTGCAGACCAGTCGTTGACGAGCACGAGGCCGAGCATGTGATCGCGTGCGTTCTTGATTGAGATGGGTTCACCCATCTGGTTGCCCTTGCCGATGACGCAGCCGACTTCAAGCTCGTAATCGAGCATCTTGCAAGGGCCGAAGCTCGGACCTGCTGCAGGGTTGTCATCGGGCGGCGACTGCTGGCCCGAGGGCCTGCGGATGGGCGTGCCAGAAGCGACGAGCGAGGATGCACGGCCGTGGTATCCGATCGGGACGTGCTTGTAGTTGGGAAGGAGCGGGTTGTCGGGGCGGAACATCGAACCCACCGTGCTGGCGTGGTGGATCGAGGCGTAGAAGTCGGTGTAGTTGAGGAACGAGACTGGGGGGAGGAAGTGGGCGCTCAGGATCGGTGTGAGCGCGCGCTGGCGGAGGCGGCGCATCTGCTGGCCGCCTGCAGGTGCGTCGAGAAGGAACTGCTGGACTTCTTTGCGCAGAAGCGAGATGAGCTCGGGGCGATCGATCATGCCCATCCAGTGCGGGTACTCCATCGCACGGGCGAGGTCTTCAAGAAGCTGCGCGTCCGCACCGCCATCTTCGGGCGAGCGGGGGAATGCACCTGCTTCCCAGAGCGTGGAGAGATCGAGGACCTGATCACCGATCGCGACGCCGTAGTGTGCGTGGGCGTGGCCGTCGTGCTCCATGAGGATCGAGCAGAGCGGGAGGTTCTGGATCGGGAAATCGGTGGCAGGGTCGTTGGCGGATTCGACCCAGCTGCGGAGATTGGGATTGTGGGTGTCGTTGGGCATGGTGGGTGATCGCAAAGGTGGGCCTGGCGGGAATCACAGGGCGGCGTCCCCGGAATCTCAGAGAGGATGATGCACCGCCCGTGGGGGCCAATCGTATCGCGCGGCGGGCGCGTGCTCACGCGACCTGAACCACAACCAGAGCGGGTCGCGGATTCATAAACGCGAGGGGTGTGCACGGCGCGTACCATCGGCCATGCCCGCCAAAGTTGCCAGTCTGATCGCCTGGGCCAATCCGGACCAGGTTGGTTTGCTCCGTGCGATTGCACTGGAGGCGGATCTTGCAATCGTGGGTGCAGGGTGGAACGGCTCGCGCCAGTCGGGGTCGGTCGCGGGGATGCTCAACGCCAAGCCGATCGATGATCTCCGGCAGGCACTGGTCGACCCCAAGGCGGACGAAAAAGCAGATCTGCTCCTGATCCTCACCAAGCCTGAGCTTGATTTTGCACAGATCCCCCCCACCACGCTGAAGATCGCGACGCTTGAGCCGATCCCGGATTCGGCGCTTGCGCCGGTTGCAGGTGACTGGTCTCCTGCATCGACGGGCCCGCGCACGACGCCGGTCCATTTCATTCCGCTGGTGCGGTTTGGGGATCCGGTCCGCAATGCGACCGAGCACATCACCGCGTTCGGCGAGGTCGGTGCGTTCATGCACGAGAGCCTGGGGATGCAGGGTGAAGGCTCGCTGGGTGCACACCTCTTTGGCGCGATGGACCTGGTTCACTTGATGATGGGTGAACCCGACAGCATCGACGCGATGTTTGTGCCGATGCCGGGTGCCGCGCACCAGCGTGCAGTGCCGGGAGAAACGCTGGCGAACCTGAGCGGGACGATCACGGCGAGCATGCGGTTCCCCGGTCGTCGCGGCGCGACGATCGTGGTGAGCAACTGTGCATCACGATGGAGCACGACGACGACGCTGCTTGGCGCGGGCGGAAGGATGCGATTTACGAGCGATGGCTCGGAATGGCTGGATGCATCGGGCAAGGTGCTCGATGACTCCTTGAAGCCCAAGCGGAAGAAGGTCAAGGCAGTGTCTTCGCTCACGGTGCCGCTGGTTGAGCCCAAGCCGCTGGCGGAAGAAGAGAAGAAGGACGAGAGGACGCCGCTGCAGACGTTCTCGCAGGCGTATGTGGAAGCTGTTGCAAAGAGCCTTCGAAGGCTCGTGGATAACACGCTCTTTCCTGAGCCGCCGGGCGACGTGACGACTGCGCTTGCGATGGGGCAGGCGGCGCTGCTTTCGTGCAGGACCGGGCAGCCGGAGAGTCCTGCGACGATCCGGCGGATGATTGGGGTTGGGAGCGGATAACGGAGAGCAGCTAGCTGCTAGCGGTTAGCTGCTGGCACGATGAAATTCGGAGCTGGGATGGGGTCTGACCGTTTGGTGAGCGCGTGGCTTCTCGCACCGCGTTGCAGCTGAGAGAACACCGCGAGCTACTCGCGAACTCACTTACACCACGCTGCCCTTCCAGCGGACGAAGCCTTCGATGGCCTGGTATTCGGGGAGGCCCAGGGCGTCGTAGAGCTCTGCAGTGGTGCGGTTGCGGTCCTCTGCACGCTGCCAGAACTCGCGCTGGTCGCTGGGGCCGGGGAAGAGCGCAGAGTCCTTCTGGCTCTCATGCTTGAAGATCGCGAGGCGCTTGCGCATGACTTCGTCGGGCGCGAGCGGGACGGCCATCTCGATTTCCTCGGGGGCCCACTCCTGCCATGCGCCGCGATAGAGCCACAAGACGCACTGCTCGGCCCAATCCTCGTGCGAAAGACGCTTGAAGGCCTCGATGATGCACGAGAGGCAGACGCGGTGCGTGCCGTGCGGATCGGAAAGATCGCCTGCAGCGTAAATCTGGTGCGGGCGGACCTGCTGGAGCAGCTCCATCGTGCGCTGGATGTCTGCCTCTCCGATGGGGTTCTTCTTGACGCGGCCGGTTTCATAGAACGGAAGATCGAGGAAGTGGATGTTCTTTGGCTCGACGCCGCTGAAGCGTGCACCTGCACGTGCTTCGGTCCTGCGGATCAAGGCCTTGATCTTCTGAAGCTCTGGGGTATCAGGAACGCCGGGCTGCTTGCGAGCGATGAAGTTCTCGACGTTTTCCTCGAGCTTGTTGGCAAACTCGGTACCGAGCTGCGGGAAGGCCTGCGCAAACTCGCGGACGAAATCGACGTGGCGGAGCGCATCATCATCAAAGACCGCGATGTTGCCCGAGGTCTGGTAGGCAACATGGACCTCGTGGCCCTGGTCGCAAAGGCGGATGAACGTGCCGCCCATCGAGATCACGTCGTCGTCGGGGTGCGGGCTGAAGACCACGACGCGCTTGGGGAAGACGTCGCTGGCGGAGCCACCTTCGGATGCAGGCTTGCCGCCGGGCCAGCCGGTGATGGTCCGGTGGAGCGAGCGGAAGACCTCGATATTGAGGTCGTAGGCACTGCCGCGTGCAGCGAGGAGGTCCTGGAGGCCGTGCTCGTTGTAGTCTTCGGTCGTGAGCTTGGTGATGGGCTTGTTGAGCGAGCGCGCGAGCCAGATCACTGCACGCTTGGACATCACGCTGTCCCAGCGAAGACCAAATTCCTCGATCGCGCCCAGGAGCCAGGGCGTCTTGTACCGCGTGAGCTCTGCTGCAGCTGCAGGGTCGAGCATGAACACGGCCTTGGGGTGCTGCTGAAGAAAGCTTGCGGCGATGGTGTTGGTGACTTCACCTTCGACTGCACGGCGGACGACTGGTGCCTTGTGCTCGCCAAAGGCCATGAGGACGACCTGGCGTGCTTCAAGGATCGTGCCGACGCCCATCGTGATGGCCTTCTGCGGGACGTTCCACTCCCCGAAGAAGTCGCTCGCAGCATCCATGCGCGTGACCTTGTCGAGCGTGATCATGCGCGTCCTGCTCTCGCGGCCCGAACCTGGCTCATTGAAACCGATGTGGCCGGTTCGACCGATACCCAGGATCTGGAGGTCGATGCCGCCTGCATCGCGGATCGCACGCTCGTAGTTCTCGCAGAACTCGGCGACCTTCTCCCGATCAAGCGAGCCATCGGGAACGTGGATGTTCGCGGGGTCGATGTCGACGTGGTCGAAGAGGTACTCGTTCATGAAGCGCCGGTAGCTCTGCACCGAGTCGGGCGTCATGGGCCAGTATTCATCGAGGTTGAACGTCACGACGTTCTTGAACGAGAGGCCCTGCTTGTGGAGATCCACGAGCGCTTCATACACGGCTTTGGGCGTTGAACCCGTGGCAAGGCCCAGGACTGCCTTCTGCCCCTTGGCGGTCTTCTCGCGAATGATCGTCGCGATCTGATCTGCCACCGCACGGCTAGCGGCCTGCGCGGTCGGGTAGACCGACACGGGGACCTGCTCGCGTGCGTTGGCGGTGGGTCGGCCGTGTGACATGTGACGACTGGGCTGCATGCTGTGCTCCGGAGTGGTCCGATAGGAACCTCACGATACTCGCCCGCAGGCCCCGCGTCACGCAGGGGAAGAATGTTGGCAAGGTTTGCGGGAATCGGCCCACGCCCATAGACTTCGGGGTGTCGGGGGCGAGGAACATTTCTGGCATCCGTTTATGAATCCACTGGTGAAAATCACGCGTCGTGACCGGGCTTTTGCGGTCATGTCTTCTTCCCGCATCTCCCTCTCTGCCGCCGTCGCCCTTGCGTCGGTGGCTTGCACATCGCTCACCGCGATGGCATCGGAACCTCCTGCAGCTGCAAAGCCGCTCGAGTCGTTCGTCGAGGAGATTCCCAAGGCTGCGTTCAAGATCGACATGGTCCCGATCCCCGCGAACGCGGAGAAGAAGATCGACGCGATCTGGATGTCAACGACGGAGATCACCTGGGACGCGTTTGACGTGTACGTCTACCGCCTGGATGAAGACGGCGGCGGCGAGGCAGTGGCCCGCGGCACGCAGGGCGCGACGCGTCCGACCAAGCCGTACCTCCCGCCCGATCGCGGGCTGGGGCATGCAGGCTTTGCGACGATCAGCATCTCGCACCACAACGCCAAGACGTTCTGCGACTGGCTGAGCGAGAAGACGGGCAAGCACTACCGCCTGCCGACCGAGGATGAATGGGAATACGCGGCGCTCGCGGGTTCCGCGGGGCCCTACAGCTTCGAGAACGAGGACGATGCAGGGACCTATGCCTGGTTCATCGACAACTCCGATTCGCGGCCGCGCCCGGTCGGACGCAAGACGCCCAACGCGTACGGGCTGTTTGACATGCACGGCAACGTCTCGGAGTGGGTCATCGGTCGCGACGGACTTCGCACGATCAAGGGCGGGAGCTATCTCGACGGCCTTGAAGAGATGAAGGTCGAGTGGCGCAAGGTCTATGACCCTGCGTGGAATGCAGGTGATCCGAACATTCCCAAGAGCAAGTGGTGGCTGACGGATGGGCCGTTCATCGGCTTCCGGATCGTGTGCGATCCCAAGCCGCGCCCGGCGACCGACCCGGCAGCGACGCCCGGCGCACCTGCAACGGGAACGACGCCCGCCACGACCACACCCGCGACGAAGGATGGCAAGCAGCCCGCGACTG
>JAESFU010000840.1_pt1 | contig 10551 bp, 6 predicted proteins | sample 9269461 | NCBI WGS metagenome assembly JAESFU01 (sample SAMN14502556, study PRJNA617107) | algae metagenome | isolation source: Stenomitos rutilans HA7619-LM2 and co-occurring heterotrophs from cave walls | place: USA: Waikapalae cave, Hawaii | collected 2009-07-28
TGCGTAGGACATGCGCGGGAGAGACCGGGGCTCGCCCCGGCGCCGAAGGAGCAACCGCCCCGGAAACTCTCAGGCAGAAGGACCGCTCATGTCCCCGTCTCTGGAGAGCAGGGGGATACCCCTCACCGAAGGAGCTAAGCTTGGCCGTGTCGGAGTGACGGTTCGGGCGAAATCTCTCAGGTTCTCTGACAGAGGGGGCTGATCCGGTTCAGGCCGGATGAAGCCAACTCGTGTCCATCCGGAGACCCATGACCGCTTCTTCCACTGAAATACTCAAGCGAACCCCGCTTTACGAATTGCATCTGAAGCTTGGCGCGCGCCTCGTGCCGTTCGCGGGTTACGAGATGCCCGTCCAGTATCCGACCGGCATCGTTGCCGAGCATAACTGGACCCGCGCCAATGCCGGTCTGTTCGATGTCTCGCATATGGGCCAGGCGACACTCATCGGAACCGATCATCAAAGAGTCGCAGGCGTTCTCGAAAAGCTCGTGCCGGGCGACATACTCGGCCTTGGCCTTGGCCGAATTCGTTACACGCAGTTTACCACCAAGGACGGCGGCATCATCGACGACCTGATGGTCAGCCGGCCGCTGGCGGGAAGCGAGGACGGCCGGCTCGGGCTTGTCGTCAATGCCTCGCGGAAAGATGTCGATTACGACTGGCTGCGGCAGCATCTCCCCGATGACATGATCCTGCATCGTGCCGATGAGCTCGCGCTCTTGGCGCTTCAGGGTCCGAGGGCGGTTGAAGTTCTGGCGCGCCATTGTTCGGAATCCTCATCGCTCGCCTTCATGAGTTCGACGCGGGCCTTCTTCGACGGTATCGACTGCCATATCGCGCGCTCCGGCTATACCGGCGAGGATGGCTTCGAAATTTCGGTCAGGGCCGAGGATGCAACCCGACTCGCAGAGGCGCTCCTCGCCGAACCAGAAGTAAAAACCATCGGACTGGGCGCCCGCGATTCATTGAGGCTCGAAGCAGGTTTATGTCTCTATGGTCACGACATCGACGAGACGACGAGTCCTGTCGAAGCCGGGCTCTCCTGGTCGATCGGCAAGCGCCGCAAGACCGAAGGCGGTTTCGTTGGCGCTGATCGAATTTTGCGCGAGTTGAAGGACGGACCGCCCCGCAAGCGCGTCGGGATCAAGCCCAACGGCCGCGCGCCTGCCCGCGAGGGTGCGCCTATCCAAACTGCCGATGGCACGCGCATCGGCACTGTAACTTCGGGCGGCTTCGGGCCGACGGTGAATGCACCGATTGCCATGGGCTATGTCGAGGCTGGCTATGCGGAAGTCGGCACGCCTTTGTCTTTGATCGTGCGCGACAAGCCTTTGGCAGGTGTCGTCGCGCCAATGCCTTTTGTACCCCACACTTATAAACGCTGAGGAGACGGGACGTGCCAGACTTGCGCTTCACGAAGGATCACGAATGGATTTTGGTCGAGGGCGACACCGCGACCGTCGGCATCACCAATCATGCACAGGAGCAATTGGGCGATGTCGTCTTCGTCGACCTGCCGGCCGTGGGCAAGCAGGTGACCAAGGGCGGCGAGGCCGCGGTCGTCGAAAGCGTCAAGGCGGCGAGCGAAGTCTATGCGCCCGTCACCGGCGAAGTCGTCGCCATCAATGGCGAGCTTTCGGGCGATCCCTCGCTTGTCAATCGGGCTGCTGAAACCGAAGGCTGGTTCATGAAGCTCAAGCTCAATAATCCGGGCGAACTGTCCGATCTCATGGACAAGGCCGCTTACGACAAATTCGTCGCCGAAAGTTGAGACGGTGAAGAAGAATTTTCCGTCACCCCAGCGAAAGCTGGGGTCCCCTGAATCATCTCCGCTAGCGGCACCGCGTCAGGGGATGCCAGCTTTCGCTGGCATGACGACTAAAGAAATGGTGACATCATGAAAAGCGATACACACACACGCCAATCCCTCGCCGAGCTTGAGCCCGGCGCAAATTTCGTGCGCCGCCACATCGGTCCCTCGGATGAGGAGACTTCCGAGATGCTTGCAGCGCTTGGTGTAAAATCGCTCGAAGACTTCATTGCCAAGGTCGTGCCGGCCTCGATCCGAACCGAGCGGCCGCTAGACCTGCCGGCGCCAAAGGCCGAACGCACGGCGCTTTCATACTTGCGCAAGATGGCCGATCGCAACGAGGTCTTCGTCTCGATGCTCGGCATGGGTTACTACGGGACGGTCACGCCCAAAGTGATCTTGCGCAACATCCTCGAAAATCCAGGCTGGTATACGGCCTATACGCCCTACCAGGCGGAGGTGAGCCAGGGCAGGCTCGAAGCATTGCTCAATTTCCAGCAGATGGTGATCGACCTGACGGGCCTCGGCCTCGCCAACGCGTCTCTGCTCGATGAAGGCACCGCCGCTGCCGAAGCCATGGCGATGGCCAAGCGCATCGTGAAAACCAGCGCCAATACATTCTTCGTCGATCGCGATACGCATCCGCAGACCCTCGGCGTCATCGAGACGCGCGCGCATGCTTTCGGCTTTGATTTGATCGTCGGCGATCCGGCGACCGATCTGAAGCCCAATGAAGTCTTCGGCGCGCTTCTCTCTTATCCCGGATCTTCGGGACAGGTCCGCGACTGGCGAGGGGTGATCGACAAGCTTCATGGGGCAGGGGCCATCGCGATCATGGCGACCGACCTTTTGGCGCTCGCGGTGTTGACACCGCCCGGCGAACTCGGCGCCGACATTGCCATTGGTTCGGCGCAGCGCTTCGGCGTGCCGATGGGCTATGGCGGCCCGCACGCCGCGTTCTTCGCCACGCGCGACGAATACAAGCGCGCCATGCCGGGCCGCATCATCGGCGTATCCGTCGACGCGCAAGGCAATCGCGCCTTGCGCATGGCGATGCAGACGCGCGAGCAGCATATCCGCCGTGAGAAGGCGACGAGCAATATCTGTACGGCGCAAGTCTTGTTGGCGGTCATCGCTTCGATGTTCGCGGTCTATAACGGGCCCAAGGGCATCCGCAAGATGGCGCTCCGCACCCATCGCCTCGCGCAGATATTCGCCCGCGCCATGCGCGACTTCGGCTACGACGTCGCGACCGACCAGTTCTTCGATACCGTGACAGTCCACGTTCCTGGCCGTGCCCATATGCTGTGGGCCAAGGCCAAGGAACAGCGCATCAATTTGCGTTTTGTCGATGCCGATCACTTGGGCGTCTCCTTCGACCAATCGACGCGGCGCCAGGAGCTCGAGCGCTTGCTCGGTGTTTTCAAGACGGGAGCACGTGCCTCGATCGACGAACTCGATGCGCGCGTCGAGGAATGCATACCCGAGCCATTGTGCCGGAAGAGCGCCTATCTCACCCATCCGGTCTTCGAGATGTATCATTCGGAGACCGAGATGCTGCGCTATCTGCGCCATCTTCAGGCGAAGGATGTGTCGCTCGACCGCTCGATGATCCCGCTTGGTTCCTGCACGATGAAGCTCAATGCGACGACGGAGATGATCCCGGTCACCTGGCGCGGCTTCTCGATGCTTCATCCCTTCGCGCCTTTGGAGCAGACGCAAGGCTATCAGCAGCTTTTCGAAGAGCTCGAAGAAATGCTGGCCGAGATCACGGGTTTCGATGCGATCTCGTTGCAGCCCAATGCCGGCAGCCAAGGCGAATATGCGGGATTGCTGGCGATTCGCGACTATCACGAGGCGCGGGGCGAGGGGCATCGCAAGACTTGCCTCATCCCTGTCTCGGCGCATGGCACCAATCCTGCCTCGGCGGTCATGGTGGGGATGAATGTCGTCGTCGTCGCCTGCGATGAACGCGGCAATGTCGATCTTGCTGATCTCAAGGCCAAGGCGAGCGCCCACGCGAAGGACCTTGCGGCATTGATGATCACCTATCCTTCAACGCATGGCGTGTTCGAAGCGGCGATCAAGGATATCTGCGCCGTGGTGCATGAGCATGGCGGGCAGGTTTATCTCGATGGTGCCAATCTCAATGCGCTTGTGGGATTGGTGCGCCCGGCCGAGCTTGGCGCCGATGTGTGCCATATGAATCTGCACAAGACCTTCTGCATTCCGCATGGCGGCGGTGGTCCCGGCATGGGGCCGATCGGCGTCAAGGCGCACTTGGCCCCCTATCTTCCCGGCCATGCGGTCGTGGACGGCGTGAACCCGGCTGCGAGCCGCGACCAACCGCCGGGCCAGGTCTCCGCCGCGCCCTGGGGCTCGGCGTCGATCCTGCCGATTTCCTGGACCTACATCGCCATGATGGGCGGGGAGGGATTGACCAAGGCGACGATGATGGCGATCCTCAATGCCAATTATGTTGCCAAGCGCTTGGCGCCGCATTTCCCGATCGTCTACACAGGCCCCGGCGGCTTCATCGCGCATGAATGCATCATCGATCTGCGCTGGCTCAAGGAACGCACCGGATTGTCGGTCGAGGACGTGGCGAAGCGTCTCGTCGATTATGGTTATCACGCGCCGACCATGTCGTTTCCGGTTGTCGATACTTTGATGATCGAACCGACCGAGTCGGAGAGCAAACGCGAACTCGACCGTTTCTGCGATGCGATGATTGCCATTCGCGGTGAGATCGCCGAAGTCGAAGAGGGCAAGGCTGACCGGCTGAATAACGTGCTGAAGAATTCGCCGCACACCCATCGTTTGCTTCTCGACGATTGGACGCGGCCTTACAGCAAGGAAAAGGCGTTCTTCCCGCTCAAATTCGTCAATGCGGATAAGTACTGGCCGCCTGTCGCGCGCGTCGACAACGTCTTTGGCGACCGGCATCTGGTCTGCACGTGCCCGCCTTTGGAGAGCTATCTCGAAGCGGCGGAATAGAAGCTCCGGCAAGCGGCCCAGCGAATCCAGTGTCTTCTTCCCTTCTCCCACGAGGGGAGAGGGGCAAGAGCGGTTAAAATAATACTCCTCGTCCTGAGGCGCAGCGCCAAGCGCTGCCTCGAAGGACGAAGGTCATCGAAAAAGGTCTGTATACGGACGAAAGTTACGACGTGTCGAACCGCGTCTCGTGGACGAGCCAGTGGCATTCTTTCAGGATCTCATAGACCTCGTGGGTCGACTTGACGCGCCAGCCCGGCGGCCGGCCGAATCGTAATGACCTTTCGCGCCGCGGACGTCGCTCCGCGACGGGTTGTGCCTGCCAGCGCGCATAGCGCTTGGCCTCATGCGGGAGGTTTTCCAGCGCGCGCAGAACGGCGATGAGGCGGCGGCACAGGTACCGTGCATTGACGGTGCCATCGTCGATGGGTTGAACTTCTTTTGGAATGGGCGCCGGAGGAGGGACCTGAGGCCGGAGGAACTCCGGAATCCGCGGGTCGAAACCGAAGGCATGAATGCGGGGCTCGGGCTTGCGGCCCTTGTGCCGCCGCCGGCGAAGCCTGCCGGCATCGGAGCGCTTCTGCGGGTCGCATAATGGAAGGGAGGGTTTGCGGCTTTGGCCATTACCTTGGGCTTTGCTTTTGCCTTTGCCCGGGCTGACAGGCTTTGATGGCCTCGCACGCTTGGGGCGGGGCTCCACCACGATATCGCGCGCCACGGTGATGATCAGTCGCCTAACCGCCGATTCCGCCGCCTGCAATCGGGCAAGCGCGACCCGGTAGAGAGGCCGCGACAGTCTCTCGACCATATTGGCTTCGGCGAGCCCGATTAGGGCGAACAGCCCTGAAACGATGTCCAGGAGCGCTGTACGATTGCGCTCGATGGCGAAATCCCGACTCATGTAATCCATAAAATCGGTATAGAACATAAAAGAAACTATGTCAATCAGAAGAATTAGCCGCACCTGAAAGCGGCTGCACGATGCAATTCAGGATTAGGGTGGCACGAACGAGCCGTGCCGACTGTCCGTATAACCGTCGTCAGACCCTGGGGCCCGCGCTCAGCATGCGGCAAATATCAAGGGCACAATAGGAGGCTAAGTGCGCTCGCGGGCGGTTGGGGACCGCCTCTCACGACCTGCGCGGCCTTTTCTCTGATGCCGTCTTCCTGATCCGTGACGGCCAGCGGTAGCCCTTGCAAATCGAGTATCGATATATTGCTCAAATCCGACGGCATCACATCCCCCAATTTGGCCGCGCGAAGAACGGTAGACTCACCGATGACTTGCTCAAGCCGGCCCCGAGAGCGAGCATAACACCGGCCGTCCCGGTTGCAAGGTCCATGGAGAGCCGCAGCAATTGATCGCCCGGAAAGGCTACGTAGCCGTTGAACGAAAGCGCATGCCAAGACAGCCGCCGTATCTGCTCGGTCAAGGCGGGCGCAGGTCGATCTGTTTTGTTATTGTCTCGGCTGAGAAAGAGGATCATGCCCGCCCGCCCGTTAAAGAGTCCGGACTGGACGAAGAACTGGGATTCCGCGGCAAGGCGGATGGCCGCTAACGCCTCGGCGAATTCTTCGTCGCGTCGATGGGCGAGGTACTCCTGGAGAACCATGCCAATCCCGACGCTGCCTTCGGCGAGATAGGGCATTGTCCGCCGGCTCTCGTTCACATGGAGCGCGCCATCGTGTGTCGGCACGCAGCACCGGAGGTCGCGGCGGAGAGCCGCCGCCGCAAACTCCAGCGCGTTTCGGTCTCCTGTCTCCTCAAACCACCGGATGAAGAGAAGTGCTGCACCCGATGAACCGCGCATGAGGCCGGCATGTCGAGACTGGCCGCTGATCTCCGGGGCTTCATTCTCGTTCAACCGTTCGGCAACCTCATCGACGATTGCTCTCGCAGCGCTCATGAGGCTGGGGTCGCCCGTGGCGGTGGCGAAGTGCAAGAGATTGAGCCCCATGCCTGCGAGGCCCGTGCGCAGATCCAGGCTTCGCTTGGCTCCTGTCCGGCGCATCTGCTCCACACAAATGTCGAGAACCTTCATAGCGTCTTGCCGATTCCCGAGGCGCTCGAAAGCAAAGGCGACGCCGTGAAGCCCATCATAGAAGCCTAGTTCCGACCTGTTCCCCGCATGCGCAGCCTGTTGAAGGAGCCATTCTTCGTGTTTCTGCTGGCGTGCCACCCCGGCGGAATGAAGCGCATAGAGCACGCCCGCCGCGCCGTTCGCAAAATTGACGCCGCCGGCGGGAGCGAACTGTTCGATATCTCCTGGAAAGAGGCGGTCCTTTCGATCCGGAGTTGCCGAGGCGAGGATTCCCGCTGCCATTGAATCGCGCAGCTTAAGCCAGGCTCCAGGTTCGTTGACGAGATCGATTTCCGCATCCGGCGCGGCCGGCGCCACTTGCTTGGAGGGAGCGATAGTTGCAACGGCGTCGCCCAAGAAATCCCTCCCGACGGGGAACTGCGCTTCAATCGTTTCGCCAAACTGCCGGGCCTTGCAGGCGTCCAGGCGCATAAGCGCCGTAAGAGGTAGGAAGAGATATAGGCGAAGGCTTGCCAGCGCGTAACGGTCGATATCGAATCCCTCGCGGTCACGAGGCGCCATGAAATCTGGATTGCCGATTGTCGGACGGCCACCATCTTCGACGAGACTTGCCGTCTCCCAATCGATGAGCGCGATTTCACCGCTTGGTCGAACGAGGATGTTGGACGGGTGGATGTCGCCGATCACGACCGAGCGTCGATGGATTGCATCGACCGCTCGCTCTACCTGCTTGCAAATTCCGACCGCCCAGTCCGCGTAAGCGGTGAGCAAGGATTGCTGCGGGGATCGCGAGACGAGTGGGTAACGCTGAACCATCAAAGAGCTCAGCGTGGCCCCTTCGATGAACTCCTCGACCAGGAATTCCTGTTCGCCAAGAGTGGCATAGTCGCGAAGCATCGGGACTGAGCCGAGCCCGGCGAGCCTCGCGAGTGTGTCGCGTTCGCGCCGCAGCCGGGTGACGGCGTCGACGCCGTCCCATGAAAGGCCGGCGTAAGGCCGCGCCTCTTTGACTACGACCGCGTCGCCGCTTTTCGCGCAGTGTGCGAGATAAACGCCACCGCCGTTTGAAAAATGGAGGGCGCGACTGATGCGAAAGGGCAGGCCTTCCAGCGTCGTCCGGTTCCTGGCGGCAAGATGCGGCCCCAGGATCATCGGGAGCGACACCCAGGGTGGGGGAGCAAAGGTAGGGGTGCGGCGGTCCGGCACGAGTTCACCGCTGTCATTCTCGATCGCAGGTTCCTCCTCACCAGAAGGGCCGACGACGAACCGCGGTGCGAAGCCCCCATAGCGGATATACAACGGCCCCAAGTCCCATCTGAGATCGCTCAGGATGTAGGGCCCGGGCTCGCCCTTCAATCGATCGTTCAGGTCGGCGAGTAGGCGCTCGAATTCGCCTTCGTCTCGGGGGTAGAGCGTGAGGAATTTGCCGCTTGCCGAGCGGTCCGCGTATTTTGAGTTTCGAAGGAGGAGAAGCTGGCGGTTGCGGATGAGTTTGAAGGCGATGCGATGCTCGATGCAATAATCACTGACACGATCAGCGATTCTTTCGGCATTTTCCAGGCACGCCGAGACGTGAATTTTCCAGCCCTGCGGCGGAAGCTGCGCAGTGGCGGGGCGGAACTCTACCCAGTCTCCTGATTCGAGCCGCAGCCAACCTTCCGGCGCCGGCTGCGCGACTGCGCGATAATCGGGGGCCATGCCTGCAAGATTGGGTGCGTCATAGAAGATCGGATCACGGAGGCAATACGCCTCGTACCTCTTGTCCACTGCCGCCCAGCCCCACTTATTTTCGGAATTACATCCACAGCGCCAGGCACTGGGTCAAGGCAGAGCGAAGAGAAATGTAGTTGGGGGGCGATCTTCTTCGGCTACAGTTTCCCTCATGAGTGACCTGCCGGCAGCACTGGCCGAAGTGGCCGACGGACGCTGGTATTCCTGCATGACGCCCGAGCTTGGGGCACTGCGCGATGCCGCGCGGCAAGCCTGCTGGCGTCACGCGACAATAGACCCCGCACTGCGCGGTCCCTGTGCGCCCGAGCTTGCAGCACTTTTCGCCGCCATCGGTGAGGGGGTTTTCCTCGAAGCTCCCTTCCACGTCGCCTATGGCCGAAACCTCACGCTTGGCGACCGCGTGTACATAAACGCGGGCTGCGTGGTCCTCGACACGGCGCCCGTCCGGATCGGACGGCGGACCATGCTGGGACCCGCGGTACAAATCTACTGCGCCGACCATGCCCGCGGGCTCGAGGAGCGACGCCGCGGCCTGGAGCGAGCCCTGCCGGTGACGATCGGCGAGGAGGTGTGGATAGGCGGCGGTGCGATCCTTCTGCCTGGCGTAACCATAGGGGACGGCGCCATCATCGGCGCCGGCGCGGTCGTTACACGCAATGTGGCTGCCGGTGCGCGGGTCGTGGGCAATCCGGCACGGCCGATCTGACGCGACGCTTGGCCGATCCTTCTTTTTGTGAAACCTTTCTATTTCGATCCATTACACCCCGAGATCGGCATATGAGATCAAGCTTTGCCTCAGTACTCGCCGCAGGAGTAGTCCTGGCAACGCTGTGTTCGCCAGCGTCGTCGAACGCGCTGGGGTGGAAATGCAGATTTGCCGGCGGGGAGAATGTCGAATTTGCAGCCGAACCCGGATCAAGAGAAGGTAAGTCGATCACAGAGCGCGCGACGACAGATATTTTGGTTCACGATGGACCAGGTGCCGTAAGCTACTTCGAGCCTTTACCCACTGGTGCGGGGACTCTCACCACCATCGTTCTAAAAACCGGAGAGGCTTCGAGAAGCCGCAATACAGTTACGTCTCTGGAAACCGGAGCGTTCCTGGCCATACAGACGATGGGAACTTGCGAGCTTGTGCAGGCGCCCTAACAAAGCCGGACGGCGCAGTTGGGAGGTAGTGATGATCAGAAGACTCATGGCCGCTGTGATTATGACGGCATGTGTGTCCGGCACGACAATGGGCGCATCCACGCCGGGCCTGAAGTCGATCGATCCAGCCGCGCTTCAGGCCACTATCGAAGGACTAGCCAAGGAATTGATGTTGCCCGGTGCCATGGTTCTTCTCAAGGCTCCGCAGGGAAACTTCGTCTTCGGCTATGGAACGACGGAGCTCGGCACAACGAATCTGCCGCGTGCCGATACCCACTTCCGAGCCGCCTCGAACACAAAGACGATGACGGCCGCGGCGATCGTGCAAATGGTCCAGGAAGGCAAGCTGAGTTTCGACGATCCGATCTCGAAGTATGTCGAAGGCGTTCCGGACGGCGACAAGATCACGATCGGCATGCTCCTGAAAATGCGCAGCGGCCTCTATAACTACACGAACGCGCCGGAGTTTGCCGAGAAGATGGACGCTGACCCGAACAAGGTTTGGACTGCCGACGAGGTCCTCGGCATTGCGTTCAAACGGCCCCCCGAATTCGCACCCGGCGCCGAATACGAGTACAACAACACCAACTACTACCTGCTTGGGCTCGTCGCCGAAAAGATAGACGGCAATCCGCTCGCAGCGGTCCTCCAGGAGCGGCTGTTCGGACCGCTCGGCATCAAGAATACATCGCTGCCGGCGGCGACATCGAACGCAATCCCTGAGCCTTACACGCATGGCTATCTTTACGGGAGCACGTCCTACGCACTTGCCGATGCGCCCTATCCCGAGGATTTGGTCGCCGCGGCCAAGGCGGGAACGCTGAA
>JAESFU010000841.1_pt1 | contig 10550 bp, 9 predicted proteins | sample 9269461 | NCBI WGS metagenome assembly JAESFU01 (sample SAMN14502556, study PRJNA617107) | algae metagenome | isolation source: Stenomitos rutilans HA7619-LM2 and co-occurring heterotrophs from cave walls | place: USA: Waikapalae cave, Hawaii | collected 2009-07-28
TACACTAACCCTTGGGCGTGTTGGACGATGGTTTCCATAACCGTTCAGTCAAACTTTTCTTACGCCCTTTCTTTCAGGTTTCTCCCCCTTTGGCAACCCCTTGTTGAGACTGGTGCAAGATCTCAGTTAACCAACGTTGGCAATCTCGATCGCAGGGGTCGCCCAGAACTCTCCCGGTGAAATGCCAGTCCAGCGTTTAAACGCCCGGTAGAACGCACTTGTACCTGAAAAACCGAGTAGGAAAGCAATTTCACCAATCGCAATCCGCTCTTCCCGCAAGTAATGAATGGAAAGCTCTCGCCGAACCTCATCTAGCAAATCGCGGTAGGAGGTTCCTTCTTCTTTAAGTTTACGTTGCAAAGTACGCGGAGCATATTTCACACGTGCGGCAACCGCTTCAATCGTGGGATTGCCACTGCGCAAATTTGCAACCAGCGCTTGACGCACCCGGTCTTCCAGACGATCAGAGCTTGGCAATGCTGCCAACGCTTTCTCGGCACACTGATCAAAAATAGCAGATAGGGTAGAGTCAGCATTCAATAACGGTAGATCCAGCAGTGCCGTATCAAAAGCGATCGTGTTGTAGGGCTGATCAAATTCCAGGGGCGATCGAAACAAAGACTGGTAGGCAGAGAGATCGTCTGGCTCAGAGTGCTGAAACCCAACGTTCAAGGGCATTATATCCACGCCCGTTGATCGACGACAGATGAGAATCAACCCTGCTAAAGCCCACTGGTGGTAAGCCCGATGGATAGCGATGTATTCATCGCCAAACGTCATCGTTAATCGTGCAACATTGTCCTGAACTTTAAAAAGAACCACAATGCCAGCGTGCATTAATCGAGAGTATTGCACAATGCGATCGATCGCTTCCGCCAAGTTCGCACTGTAGCAGATCATATAGCCCAAAACATCTAGCGTGGCAGGCCGGATGAACTCTGCCATCTGTAGCCCCACAGTTGGATCGTCGGACTGATAGGCAATAGTACGCCACAGATTACAGTACGTTTCGTGGGAAAGTCTCGCCTCGACATCTTCAAGCAATTCAGAAGTAAGGCCAACTGCCGTCATAATGTCTTCTATCTTCAAGCCGTAATGAGCAGCTGCAGTCAAGATTCCCTGAATCAATTTGGCTGAGACAACAGTCTGCATACGGGTTTTCTTCTCGTAAAGGTTAGCGAAGCCTTGCGTTTGTTCCCTAGTCTACAGGGTGTACTGCCCTATACGGCCGCCGAAGCTCTACATGAGCACTTGGCGTTTTAAGTGAACTTTTTGACGTATTTGGGCATTGCCCATCATGCTTTCAACCAGTACCTTAAGGAAAAGTCAGAGGCAGCCGTGATTTCATCAAGGTCGAGATGATGCCCCCCCTACCGTTCCTCAACTGTCTGGTCGGTTGCAAGCACCTTTATAAACCCTTTTCAAACACTCACGATCGACTCTGACACGCGGTGTCTCGCTCTAGCGAGGGCTAAAGAACGTTCGACGATCGTACTAAAAGCGCTGCTTAGCAATTCCACTCGATCGATCACTTAAGTTGTTCCCTTGTAAAGACCGACTGCTACACCCGGAAAAGCTCCAGCTTGGCTTTAAGTTCCGCCTTAACTTGATGATCTTCACTAGGCATTCATCTGGGTAAGGCGGATGATTGATCAACGGCTTCATCTAGTGGAGTACGTGGTGAGACGAGGCCTTTCAATGAATTGTTCTCACAATGGTAAGTTTCCGTCTAAATTCTTGCTGTTTCTAGCAGCATACTGACTTTCCTACTCTTTAAGAGCCTACTGATAATGCCCAGCGAGAACTCGATTCAAATGCTTACTAGTGAATCAAAACTGATGCAGTCTCCCAGCTTAATCAAGTTCAGTCGGCTCTCGTCGCGTGAACTAGAAATTCTAAAATTGCTAGTAGAAGGTCGTAGCAATCCAGCGATCGCAACCACCCTTCACCTCAGCCCAAACACCGTCAAAACCCACGTCCGTAGCATTATGAATAAACTTGGGGTTGATTGTCGTATTCAAGTTGCAGTCGTCGCCTTGCGGCTTGGCTTGATTTGACATAGCTATACCAGCCTGTCACTTCGGTTAGAACAGTCATGATCTCCATCATGTAAGTGCTGAGGGTGAAAATTCAATTCGCTCACCTAGCAGGCTGACTCTGAAGCGTCTACACCGTCTAGCACGTTGCTGTATTCGTTTGTTTAGCGATCGCCAGAAATATGAGAGCGTGAAGCGATCAATGAATGGCTTGAAGCGTTGTCTCCAACCAGGTATTTCGGCTCTGCACCCTGTTCTACTCAAACTGGCTACGGCTACATTGCATGACTGCAATTGAAAAAAAAGAGGATAAGCAGTTCTAATGGCTTATCCTCAAAACGTTGCCTCAAATTACTGTCCAGCTAGCAGGCTGTTTAGCTAGCTAGATACTCACGCACGTTTGCTTTCCGGCGACGCAAGTGATCAAGCGCTTGCCGCTCAAGCTGCCGTACCCGCTCACGGCTAAGGTTCAGTCGTTCGCCCACCTTGGCTAGCGATAGCTCGTTGCCATCTTCTAAGCCATAGCGCAAGGCAATCACCTGACGTTGCTGAGGCGTCAGGTCAGCCATGAGGGTTTCTAAGTCCTGACGCAATGACTCTTGCGCCATGTAATGCTCTGGCGACGGGCCATCATCTTCCAGCAGGTCTTGTAGCTCAGTATCCTGGTTATCACCCACGCGCAGATCAAGGGAAACAGGCTGACGTGCGATCGTCAGATACTCCCGAATCTGAGCAGGCTCAAGCTCCAAGGCAACCCCGATTTCAGCCGCCGTAGCGCTGCGCCCCAACTGTTGTGCGAGTTCGCGCTGCACTTTCTTGATTTTGTTGAGCTTTTCAGTGATGTGAATGGGCAAGCGAATGGTACGCGCTTGTTGAGCGATCGCCCGTGTGATGGCTTGACGAATCCACCAGTACGCATAGGTCGAGAACTTATACCCACGCATGGGATCAAACTTCTCAACGCCACGCTCCAGCCCCATTGTGCCTTCTTGAATCAGATCTAGAAACTCCAAATTGCGTTTCTGGTACTTCTTGGCGATCGACACCACAAGGCGCAGATTGGCCTCAATCATCTTTTGCTTAGCACGCTGACCGCGACGCATCACTTCATCAAGATCGGCTTCACTCATCTGCGCATGGTCTGCTAACTCCTGCGCGGTGGGTTCGTGGTCAAGCGTTTGGGCAAGCGCTTCTTTTTGGTCGTGCAGTGCCATCATCTGCTGTACCTGCTTGCCATAAATGATTTCCTGTTCATGGGTCAGCATCGGCACACGACCAATTTCGTGCAGGTACGTCCGAACCATATCTGCCGTAAAGGTAGGTTTTGTCGTTTTAGTTTTGGTGTTGGCAGTAGCCATGAATGCGTAGAACTCCGTAGACAAAGGACAGGGAACATGGGACTGAAGCGAAAACACGTGCCCTAAGTAAAATCAGTTAGGACATCAGTAAAATCAGTTAAGACAGGAGAGACAAGGTTTCTGCTTGATAAACCGTCTGCGAAACGAGAAATACTTTGCAAACAGCGCAGCCACTTAGTTGCTGGTGTTTGCGTCTCACTGTCATGACGGCAGATGTTGCAAAAGCAATCCTAAACGGCCTAGCGCGATTTTCTGGAAGTAAAAGCGTTGTCTAGCAAAACAGAAAACTTGGTAGAAATAACGTTAAGAAGCAAGAGGTGAAGCACTTACAGAGAAAGAAATAACCAGATTGTGAAGCACCAAGGCGGAGTCATTATGAGTTTGTGTTGAATCGATAGCCTATATTATAGACGCTAGCCCAGACAGTTAGTTTCGCCCTGTAGAATGACCCGATTGGATGATTTGTGAATCTTTCACAGCACATAAGGTTCCAGATCTCTTAAGGTTTTGAGGTGCGGTTGCAAGCAGCATTCGCAGTGTGCAAGAGCTAGATTGCAGTGTCATTGAATCAGACGTACACACCTATGTAGCGAAATTTGGAACTTAGGGTCTTTAGTCAAAAAGGTTATACCAGGTCTGTACATGCTCTATTTTGACTTGATTACTTGCTTCAAAATAGTCCCCATTAAGCGTGATAACCGAACCGATCGATGGGTATAAGTCCGTCTTTCGATTGACTTCACTAGTTTTACGTTGCGGCTCGCCAATCAGATCTATCTTTGACTACAACATAAACGTGTGCCATAGCCCGCGATCGATCCGCCTAAGAGGGCAACCCCTGAGCGATCTCGGCCTCGCTTCAATTTGATGCTGTGGCCTCAGCTTAAACGCCAAGATCTGCTCTAGCAGCTTCAGCCGCTTTAAAGACCACGGAAGTTGGCAATTCTTCCCAGGCAGGTTCGCTAATTTCGGCATAGAACGTTTCATCATAGGGACGAGTTTTAACGACAACGGGCATCGGAATCGCGTGACCCAGGATGAGTGCCTGCTGCTTAGAGTCGAGCTTGGCTAAGACCGATCGCAAACTCTGTGCGCCCGAAACCCCGGTAAAAATGGCATCAATATCTTTTTCATCATTCAATAGAGCAGTAATGCGCGTGCCAATCTGAGACATCACTTCGTTGTCAATGCCAGACGGACGTTGATCCACCACCAGCAGGGTCACAAAATACTTTCGCATTTCACGGGCGATCGTGCCGAAAATGGTTTGTCCGACCGTCGAGGGATCGAGAAAGCGGTGAGCTTCTTCAATCGTGATGACCAGTTGACGGGGGCGATCGCTCACCTTTTTGGTCTGCAAAAACTGCTCGGCTTTGCGCACGTAGGCATGGTGAATACGCCGCGCAATCACATTCGTCGCCAGCATGTAAGACAGTAGATTGGACTGAGAGCCAAATTCCACCACCACATGCTTACCCGCATCGATCGACTCTAAAATCTGACCTACATAATTATGAGGACAGGACTGGCGAATGTATTTCAGCTCATCCAAACGATTGAGCTTCCGCTGCAGCGCCATGATGGAAGATTTACTGCCCATCTTGGTTTCACAAAACTCCTGGATTTCGCCGTTGCTCATCGCCAGCAGACGCGTAATCCAGGCTTTGCCAAACTCGTTGCGGAGAATAATCGCGTTTTCCAGACTGGCCTCCGATAGATTCAGTTCGCCTCGCACCAGCATTAAATCTTCGACATCAATCTGGTCATAGCTGATGTAAAGCTCCTGAGCATCCCGCACCCCACGCCGCTTGGTCGAATCGGGATCAAGCGTATAGATTTGCACCTGTCCTGGAAAAAGCTGCCGCAGCCCTTTTACCGTGCTGAACTGCTTACCCTCACGGGCCGCTTCCCAGCCGTATTCTGAGTGCATATCAAAGATCAAATTCACCGCTGCCTGCTTGCGGATAATGCCAGAGAGCAACAACCGCGTCAGAAAGGACTTTCCTGTTCCCGACTTTCCAAACACCCCGTTGCTGCGTTCAACAAAGCGATCGAGATCGAGACACACAGGCACAGCCGTGTCGATCGGCTGACCGATCGCAAAATTTCGCCGACTGGGATCATCCTCCCAACCAAACACCGCCCGAAAATCTCGCTCACTCGCATCAAATACCTGGCTAAAGTGACCGGGGATCGTTTTGACAGGCAATAATTCAATATCAGCACTAGTCTGAGCCTTGTAGGAAGAGAGTTTTGAGTTTTGAGTGCTGGGTTTTGAGTTGGCTTTCAACTCCTGATTCCTAACTCCTGACTCCTGACTCCTTTCCCCCGGTGTAAACATCAACATCGGCGTTAAATTAATCGTGCCAAACGTCCCTGTACCCGCAAGCACCTCTTGTAAAAAGCTGTTGGGATCAGGCGGATTTGCCAGAATGCGAGGACTGCCCGTGCCCAGGGAAACATCGGTGAGCATGCAAAAGAAGCGCGATCGCATCCCCTGCACCACGAGAAACTTACCGACCCGCATGTCTTCGACAAACACGTCGGGGTGTAAGCGCACTTCTAACCCTTGGCTAAGCGAACCCTGAACAACAGAGCCGAGTGGTTGCTCTAGAGTCATTCACTAACCCCATACGCTCACTACTTAAGCCCGATGTAGACAGATGGTCACAGCATGCTGGGTGCGGTGTTACAATCCTGGCTTAAAGCAGATGTACTACTTAGTAAGACAAGTGTACCATTTTGCCTGCTGGATGCAAGCAGGCAGAAGGGAGCGCCAAAAAAGCCCCTGCTTGTCCTTAGAGCAGGGGCACGTCAACTAGAGCTTTCTGAACAAAGTAAAGTCGAGCTTACTCAGGCTAAACAGCTTAAACGTCGGGCAGCAGTTCGCTGGAGTAAACGTCTAGTGGAATATAAGCAGGAACGCGAGTGCTGTAGTCGATCGTGGTGCCTGTTACAGCTTCTGACAGCGCTTCAAAGGATTCTGAACGCCAGTTGCGCTCATGAATGGGCTTAGACTGTTCACCTCGGAAATAGGCTTGCGTTCCCAGAACCGCGACAGCAACCCAACCCACGACGAATAAGGTAGCTAAGATAATCATGAGGACTCTCCGTAAACTTTTGTTTCAATATGTGTAAATAAATGTAACAAAACCTTGTCAAGACTGCAACATTTAAGCCGGATCGGTAAACCGAACCGCTTGCTAAACCTGTGCTACTAGGCGTGGCGAAGATGGTTGCTCTGCTCATTCCCGGTGCCAAATGGTTTTTGGTGGCTCCGTAGATACTAAGAGCTTGCCCTGAGAAATCACGTAGCTCACGATCGCACGGCGGCGAATGGCATCGTAACGATCGCGGGCATCTAGCACAATCAAGTTTGCGGGTTTGCCAACTTCAACGCCGTAGCGATCGCTGATATTCAACGTCCTGGCACCATTCCACGTCACCATGTCGTAGCAAGCGTCAATTTCAGCCGTACCTGTCATTTGGCAAACGTGGAGACCCATTGAGGCTACATCCAGCATGTTGCCTGTGCCTAACGAATACCAGGGATCTTGAACGCAGTCATGCCCAAAGCTGACATTCATGCCCTGCTGCCAGAGTTCCTTCACGCGCGTGACGCCTCGACGTTTGGGGTAGGTATCGGTGCGGCCTTGAAGCGTAATGTTGATGAGAGGATTGGCAATAAAGTTCAGCTCCGTGCGGTGAAGAAGGCCCAGAAGCTTGAAGGCGTAAGCATTGTTGTAGGAGCCAAACGCCGTGGTGTGGCTCGCTGTCACGCGAGATCCCATCCCTGCACGAATGGCGCAGGCTCCCACCACTTCCAGAAAGCGAGACTGATCGTCATCAATTTCGTCGCAGTGGATGTCGATGAGGCGATCGTATTTTTGCGCCAGTTCAAAGATGCGATGAACCGATTTCACGCCATCTTCGCGCGTCAGCTCGTAATGGGGAATGCCACCAACCGCATCGGCACCCATCTCCATTGCTTGTTCCATCAGGTGGTCATTCTGCGATGAGCCAAAAATACCGTCTTGCGGAAAGGCCACTACTTGCAGCGTGATCCAATCCTTCACGGTTTCACGCACCTCTAGTAGCCCTTGCAGTGCTATCAGACTGGCTTCACTCACATCGGCATGAGTGCGGACAAACAGAACGCCCTGCATCGCCTGCTGCTTCAGCGTTGTAATGGCACGAGTTTTCACATCTTCGAGAGAAAGGTTTTGCTTGCGATCGCGCCAGATTTCAATGCCTTCAAATAGCGTGCCGCTCTGGTTCCAGCGGGGTTCGCCAACCGTTAGAGCAGAATCCAGATGAATGTGAGACTCGACAAATGGAGGGCTGACCAACTGCCCTTGCAGATCCAGTTCCTGTTTTGCAGGCTCCGTTATTTGGGGTGCGATCGCCGCAATGACTCCTTGCTGAATCGCAAGATCGACCGCGACAATTGTCCCGTCAGACTGGAGTAACTGACCATGACGCAGGAGCAAATCGTACATGCTTATACCTTCACAACTTAGACCTTTACCTCATCGGCAAAGCTGGCCCAGCGCACAAACTCAAACGGCCCCGCAATTGATCCCCACAGGTGCTCGTCAGTTTCGGGATCACGTCCGCGATCGTGACTGGTGAATTTCTCGCCATCAATCTCAAACTCATTGTCAAGATACGTCTTAACATCGCCCCGCATTACAATGCAGGCTTTGCCAGGTTCGATATGCCCCTTAAAGCTATGCCCTGTCCACTGCACATGGGCAGTACAGCCAGACATTTTTTCGAGTTGATCGGTTTTGAGTGTTTGTAGCCGCTCAACGTCGCGGGTGGCACCGTAAACCTGCGCTTCGTCGTGTACCAGATAATTCTCAATTTCAATGCGATCGCCAGCCGGAACTAGCTTTAACACCCGCAACCGATACGGCTGCTTGAGCGCATAGTCATACGCTTGCTCTAACAGCAGACTTAAACCCGACAGCAATTCGATCGGTAGTGGACGCATACAAACGCGAATATGAGCAAAAAAGGGCGGGTTCTCAAATGCTTGTGCCTGATTGCTAAAATCGGCCGCCATCCAACGGCCCAGAGCTGCAATATCGGTAGAGTGAGTCATCGATCGTGTGTGCATTGAAAGACTGACACTATGTTAAAGCGATCGCTGTCTACGCAGATGCGGTTGAGAAAGTCTGTTGCAATAGAGGGGTGGGAAGTTGGGGAGGCTAGAGAGACAGCTTAAGTTGCGCTCCGCTCCCCCTGCTTCCTCTGCTCCCTCCGCTTCCCCTAATCCCCTCGCGCCCTCTACCTTCCACCTTACCCCAACCCTCTAAACCGAAACAGTAAAAACTGTGTCACCTGTTCTTCCCGAAAGTTGTCATCGCTAACCAGTAACAAACTGCGGCTACCATCGGGCAAGCGAGGGCCGATCGCCATGCCTTCCAGGTTATCCAGCGGTAGATTGAGCGAAGAGAGGTCAAGCAGTAGCTTTTTGGGAATGGCAACCGTACCGCGCAGAGCGCCTTTCAAGCTATCGATCGTAGAAATATCCGTTGCACCACCTGTTGCTAATTGAAACAGCTTTACCTGAAAGCCATTGGTACCGAACGATCGCTCCAGGCTGAGAAAATGCCCGCCCTGATCGATCGCGGTCAGTTCGGTTAACCCGTGATTGATAGCCTCTTCTGGCGGCGGATCGAGCTGGTAAAGGTGTTCTGAAACGAGCAAGGCTCTATTTGCCTCCAGCATGTAATGCAGCAAACGGTTCTTGGCTCCCTGTGCTGCTTTAGAAGGTTCAGCATCTTGCTTCAAGGACGACTCAGTGGCTGTAAACAAACGAAACGGCTCTACGGCGGTTTTGCCATATCCACCAGGAGTCGTGGTCAACGCTTCAAAACCCAGATTGTCCTGTACACCTTGCGTTTGCTGCTCACCCTTTGCATCAGGGATGTAGCGTTTGGGAATTTGCAGGCTATGCTTCCACTGTCCTGTTTTCAAGTCAAACTCGCGCACAAAAGGCGGTACGCCATCATGCGTTACGCCTTCACTGGAGATAAACACAGTGCCCAGCGGTGAGAGTGCAATGCCTTCAGGGTCGATCGTGCCCTTTGCGTAAGGCTTGCCGCCTTCATTAGCAATCGTCGTGACGGCTTCGATCGCGACTTGCTTAAGCTTTGGGGCTTTGCCATCCGCCGTATCTAACGCCAGTTTCAGCGTGTAGAACCGGGCAGGCGCAAACTCACTGCGATCGTCCGAAATGGCATAAAAGCGATCGCGCTGGCGATCGTAGGTGATTGCCGACAGCCCACCCACCCGAGTTCCCTGAAACTCCTGCTTCGGAAGCTGATACGCTCCCAAAAAGTCTGCTGATAGATTCAAAAATAGGCGATCCTCAGCGCTCACTTGTGGTAGATCGCAACCCGTCAAAAGCGGCATCAACGCCAGCAAGAGGGCTATCAGACAAGATGTTAAGTTGAACTGCCGATCGCTCACGTTCTTTCTTAATACTGAGGCATACCCCTGAATTATGAAGGATCTTGCAATCATTGCGAGCTTTGGTTTAGTAGCATGATTTGAAGTGCCTTTAGAACAACTGGGCTTGACATACAACTCAGGGAAAGCTTCTTTAACAAGACGGTCTGTGTCTTTTACTAAGAAGGTAAAGGTGACTACAGCTCAAAAACATCAGACTGCTTCAGTCCATTGCACCTAGCTCTCAGGTTGTTCAAGAACCAAAACTTCTTTTATACACGTTCTGCATCATGTCCCAAAACGAACGATAGCGATTGGCACCAGGTAGTTTATTACCAAAATCCCAGGCTTCCCATTCATTTCGAGAGTCTAAAACCTGCGGGTTGAGAAGAAAAACATAGCCATCTTCAGTAGAGCTAAGCTGGAGAGCGGTCTTCATATATCGACCTCTTATCGAGCAACAGTCTTGATGTTCCCCATATTGGAAATACTGTTCATCCTCAATGTCGTCGCCATCATCCCAGATTTCTACCCAATCTCTGTTTTCCTCAATAAACCATTTGATTTGGTTAGGACTTACGCAGTTGGGGCGTAGAAAGGTGACATAAGACTTGAGGAAATCGCTAGAGTGAAGGTATGAAAGACACCGTGACACGGCTGGACTACTGCCAATATTTGCTAGTCAGCCAAATCAACT
>JAESFU010000842.1_pt1 | contig 10540 bp, 5 predicted proteins | sample 9269461 | NCBI WGS metagenome assembly JAESFU01 (sample SAMN14502556, study PRJNA617107) | algae metagenome | isolation source: Stenomitos rutilans HA7619-LM2 and co-occurring heterotrophs from cave walls | place: USA: Waikapalae cave, Hawaii | collected 2009-07-28
TCCCGAGATCTACCGTGCATTGATCGAAGCCACTGCATTCGGCGCGCTCAAGATCATCGAACGCATCGAGTCATACGGGGTGAAGATTGATCGCGTCGTGAACTGCGGCGGCATTGCAGAGAAGAACCCGCTCGTGATGCAAATCTATGCGGACGTCTGCAACCGGCCCATGTACATCGCGCGATCAGGCCAGACGTGTGCAGTGGGCTCTGCGATCTTTGGTTCAGTAGTCGGCGGCGTTCATGCTGATGTCCAAACCGCACAGCTCGCGATGGCGGGTGTTCGATCAACCGTGTGCGAGCCGAATCCACGGAATGTCGCTGCGTATAAGGAACTCTTTGGCGTTTACACGCAGTTGCATGACGCCTTTGGAGTACGCGGCGGAAGCAGCGTCGGACTCGACTCTGTCATGAAGAACCTGATCAAGATCAGAACCAAGGCACGTGGAGCAAAGGCGTGAACGTTTCCGGGCATGCTCCATGCTCAAAGTGCATTCACGTTTCATACACGCGCACCTGCGCTCGCCCCCTGCAACTGATCTGAGACGTCATGCAAGCTTCATACCCCCAACTTCCTCTCGCAACTCTATCTCGCAACTTCTTGCACCCGTCTTCTCGCAAACTTGGGGTACTTTGCCTGCGTGCGACACACCATTTCACCGCGATCGCGTCTACCGTTCACGGTTCCAACCCGCAGGGACACCGGAGCTTTCGCGTATGTCGTTTGGCGTGATCTTTGACATGGATGGCGTGATCGTTCGTTCGGAAGATGCACACTGGGTGAGCTGGCGTGCAGTGGCTGCTGAGCGCGGCATCGATCTGAAGTACGAAACATTCTTGTCGTGCTTCGGCCGCGTGAATTCCGACTGCATCCGCATCATGCTCAGCGAGGGGATCGACGACGCAGAAAGCCTGCGAATCGCAGATCGCAAGGAAGCTGCATTCCGCGATGCAGTTCGCGCGAACGTTCCGCTCGCGATCGGCACCCGTGAACTTCTCGCGTCACTTCGCCAGGCAGGTGCACTGCTTGCCGTGGGCTCATCCGCGCCGCCGGAGAACGTGGCCCTCGTGCTCGATGCAGGGCATATCCGGGAGTTCTTCTCCGCGACGGTCGACGGTGCACAGGTCAAGCGTGGCAAGCCTGCGCCGGACGTTTTCCTCCAGGCAGGTGAGGCGATCGGCATCAGCCCTGCACACTGCGCCGTGATCGAGGATGCCCCTGCAGGGATCAGAGCTGCACGCGCGGCAAATATGACCGCCATCGGCGTCGCCACAACGCACACCGAGGCGCAGCTCTTTGAAGCAGGTGCGCATGCAGTGCTGCCCGAACTCGCCTCGTTGACGCCAGAGATCATCCGCGAGCTGATTGCAAAGACGCAGACAGGTTCTGCTGCACACCCTCGCGCGTGAGACTCTTCAGCAGCCCCATGCTGCGTTGTTCCGCGTGCGATCTAACGACGTGATATCGCATACGCTGCATCAACGCAGCGATCGATCATCTCCACAAGCCGCACTAGCTCGCGAGCATCACTTTCGCCTTGGCCCTGCATCGCTGCTTCAGTAGCCATCCTTCCAAGATGCGAAAGCAGGGTTGCGGCGCTCGGAAAGTCTGCAATCGTGCGATCAAACTCTGCCTGTGCATCAGGCTGCCCGCTTACACGAGCAATCGCATGCTCAAGACCCCTTTGATCAAATGGACCGGCAGCGTGCGCAAGCAACCGCGCATCCGGCATCGCGAGGCGCTCAAGCTGGCGAGGACCGATCGCAAGCGACCGCGATGAAAACCCACGATGACCAAAGAGCATCCGATACATCGCAGAAGCCTGCGTCGAGTTCAGCACTGCACACAATGCATACGGACAGATCGATTCGTGCGGAATCACCGCGACTGCAGACTTCCCGCAGAGCCATCCTTGCGGCGCAACTGCAGCTTCGATCAAACCCGCAAGACCCGCAACGACCACCTTCATCGAACGCGCCTGGAGCAACCGCCGTGTCGAGATCGCACCGAGCTCTGCTTCCGTGATAACAGGTCTCAGAACTGTCTTGCCAAGATACCGCGTTGGTTTCCAACCCCAATGCAGCGAGTACGGATCGATCGTGCCGGTGTTGATGAGCCGGACATAGCCATCCGTGTCGCGAACACTGTCATCTGACACCGGCCCTTCAGGCGTCGATACGCAGCCGTCTGTCGCGGCAGTTGTTTCGCTCGATCGCCTCGAAAGCTCTTCCACCGCGACGATGTGCTCGCCGATCTTGTAAGCCTCTGCAGTGGTCGCACCATCGCTGAGCGTTGCGAGCATACCGAGCTTGACGCCATGCGCGAGCGTCTTGAGCTCGCTTTCATCGCGTGCCCACAATGCTGCACCGATGCAGCCCGGGGGAAGTTCACGGAGTGTGCCGAGCGACACATGACGCGATGAGATTTCCGCGCCGCTCGTATCTCGCTGCGTAAACACTGCGTGATGATCATCATCTGCAGGCGTATTTGTCATCGAAAGCACCGCCACCGCGATGGAAGCTCCATCAAAGTGGGTGGTCGCAGCAAAGTCCGTGCAGTCGTTGATCGTGAGCTTCAGCATCTCTGTCTGAAGGGCCACTGCGTAATCTGCAGCGACTATCCGAGATGGCGTCACAAGCGCGATGTTCCCGCCCCTGCGAGTGATGTTCATCGCAAGCTCAACAAACGGTACATACAGATCCCAGTTGCCCCGCGCGGTCTTGTACCGCGATGCAATCCATGCACGCTGCTCAGGATCCTCTCGCGACATCGACTCCGAATCAACGAAGGGTGGGTTGCCGATCACTGCATCAAAGCCTTGGCCGCAATACACACCGGGGTCACCCTGCTCTGCCGCGTTGCCGGATGTGGCTCTCCCGTCACGCACTGATTCAAAGATCTCAGCACATTGTGACTTCCAGTGAAAATCGAGAGAGCCTCGATCAGATTGAACTGCATCTCTCGCATCTCGCACATCGCAGAGCGCTTGATGGCCGTCGCCACGCAGTGCGTTCCCATGCCTGATATGTGCAGCGATCGCAGGCAGCTGTTCACCGTTGGTCGTCGCCTCAAGCCACAGCACAAACCGCGTGATCTGCACTGCAAGCGGATCAATGTCAACGCCGTACACGCATTGCGTTGCAGCGATGGAGCGAAGAGCTGCAATCGAACACTGCTCTCCATCGCTCGGCTCCATCGGTGATGGAGCTTTACGCCCTGCGTTCACGTAAAGACGTCTCACTGCATCCACGAGCTGCGGTGAACGCAGACAATCCTCTGAAGCACGCCAGTGGTCCGCGAGTCGAATCACCGCGGCGCGAAGAAACTCCCCCGAACCGACTGCAGGGTCTATTACGCGAGGAAGTGGGTGTTGTAGCCGACCTGCATCACCAATCGCAAAGAGCGGATCGATCGTTCGATCAAGCACGTGCGACACAAGCGAAGCCGGTGTGTAAAAGGCTCCTTGTCGCGAGCGGCGACTCTCTGCATGGCCCTCGCGATGTCGTCCGGCAAGCCATCGCTCGTGCACGCGACCAAGGACGCATGGATCAACTCGCGCATAATCGATCTGTAGCACATCGCCTCCAGCAAGGCGAGCGTGCATCAATCCATGAAGCGCGTGCGCAGTTACATCATCCGCCCAAAGCCCGGCGCACTCTCGCAGAGCACCGCCAAGAGCCTGCTCGCAACCGCGAAGCCCGTCCAGCGTTTCATGATGATCGCTGCAGACATAAAACCAACCGCGATCAAGTCTGAGCACGCGAGCAAGAGCCTCCGGCAAGTCACGAGGAACGCTCTTGCTGGCACGCAGCACATCGAGCACGCGAGCCGCTTCACCACCGATACTCGCTGCAGCAGTCAGCCGTGACGCGGCGAGAAGCAACGCGATCAGCCGGAGCGTGATCGCATGGGCCTTGAACTCTGGATCTCCACAGCATGTCGCACAGAGTGGCGCACCCGCGTCCTGCTGCTTGCCCTGCAAACACCGAAGAATCGCGGGATACGCGACATGCTCTGCGGCATGAAGCACCGACTTGATCTCATTCTCATGCACCTCACTGTGCAGCAAACCACGCTTCGCGCCAGCGCGATCAGCCAGTACTTCCGAGTTGGCACTCCCTGCAGTCATATTCGTCGTTCAAACAACACACCACCCCATGGCAAGACACTCACACCTGCAAGATCCCGACACCAGCAAGACTATCGATTGTTGCAGCCCAGGCGGCACCGCAAGCAGACACACTCCACGGATCCAGCCTACGCTTGCTGCACTTGGCCGGAGTGGCGGAACTGGCAGACGCGACGGACTCAAAATCCGTTTCCCCTTAAAGGAGTGTGGGTTCGATTCCCTCCTCCGGCATTCGAAATGGACCGCGTGCGATCGACCGCACGCGGTTTTTCTTTCTATAGCTCGGCAAAGTTCTCCCAAGAAATCTCGCGGCGTAATTTCATGGCGAGGGCGATTTCGCCAATCAGGCACTCCGCGGTTCTTTGGTTTCCGCTGTGAAATGCCATGCCTGCACGACGTTCAATCGAGCCGCCTTGACCAATCGAGTACACTCAAAACGTTCCATGCACACTGCAGACGCATCAGCACCGAGCTACCGCTGGATCTCAGACCGCCACCTCGCGGTCTCGTGGCACGACGACGATGCACGTCGCATCACAAGCTGCTGGGAGCACCTTCGCAGCACCATTCCGGCGATTGATGTCATTCCAAGCCATCGCTCAGTCACTGTGCAGTTCGATCCCGCGAACCTCGACCAGGTGCGTGCGCTCGCACAGGTCAAAGCAGCAGTAGAATCGCTCTCTACGATCAACGCACCTTTGCAGAAGCTCCACGAGCTACCGACGTGCTACGACGGGCCGTGTGCACCGGACCTCGCCGACCTTGCTCTGCACGCCTCCCGCTCGGTTGAAGAGGTGATCCGACTCCACACGCATGCAACATTCACCGTCCGCTATATCGGCTTTGCACCGGGCTTTCCATACCTCACGGGGCTCCCTGCAGCGCTCCACATGCGGCGACTCGACCGCCCACGTCAATCCGTCCCTGCAGGGAGCGTCGCGATCGCGGGCGATCAGGCAGGGATATACCCGTCGCAAAGCCCCGGCGGCTGGCGAATCATCGGACAGACGCCCGTCAAGCTCTTTGACCTCACGCGCGCGTCGCCATGCCTTTTCGCACCAGGCGACCACGTTCGCTTCGTCCGTATCTCTCGCGATGAGTTCAATGCACTCGCTGCATCCAAGGCCACGCCATCATGACGCGATCATGCACGGTTATCCAGCCCGGCATGTTCACGACCGTGCAGGATCTCGGACGCTTCGGCCATGCATCGCAAGGCGTCACGACCTCCGGCGCGATGGACCTGCTCTCTGCACGCATCGCAAACCGGCTCGTGGGCAATGCAGACAACGCTGCAGTTCTTGAGATGACGCTGGTGGGCTGCGTCATGCAGTTTGCTGCAGAAGCCGTCATCGCGATCGCGGGCGGCATTGCAGACATGCAACTGACGCGTGATGGCACAACGACCTGCATCATCGCCAACCGCCCCACCGGCGTCGCATGCAAAGACACGCTTGCCATCGGCAGGATCCACCAGGGTTGCCGTACTTATCTTGCGATCGGTGGCGGCATTGATGTTCCGAGTGTTCTGGGTTCGCGTTCGACCAATCTTCTCGGCAAGTTCGGCGGCCATGCCGGTAGACCATTGAAGGCAGGCGATGTTCTGCCGTTCACAATCGACGTCAACACCGCGCCATGCACCGCAGACTTTGGCACGCTCGATGCTCTCCTTGATCACCATCGCACATCTCGCACGCTCCGTGCAATCGCCGGCCCGCAGCACAACGATTTTGCAGATTCCCAGTCGTTCTGGAACGCCACGCATCGCATCAGTAACCGCTCTGACCGCATGGGCCTGAGGCTCGAAGGCACGCAGATCGCCCCGCCGTTTGCAGGAAGAATGCCCTCGCAAGCGACACCACACGGTGCAGTCCAGGTCCCGCCCGAAGGCCACCCCATCATCCTCGGTGCAGACCACCCCACCACTGGCGGCTACCCCGTTATCGCGTCCATCGCCTCCGTCGATCTCCCCATCCTCGGCCAGCTTCGCCCCGGCGATGAAATCCGCTTCGAACGCATCACGCATGACGACGCGATTCATCTGCTTATTAACAACATTCGATCCATTGACCGCATTGTGCCACCATCACTGAATGCAGCCGGGGACCGCATCGCATGACCACATCCCTGCATGCATCCAGCTCCTCGCCTCAACGCACCTGCGATCTCAACTGCGATCTTGGTGAATCGCCAGACGCCCTCGCCACCGATGCACTGCTTCTTGAGCTCATCTCCTCCGCCAACATTGCCTGCGGCGGTCATGCAGGCAACACGCAGACGATGACCACCATCGTCAAGCTTGCCGCCAGGCTCAACGTCGCGATCGGTGCTCATCCTTCCTATCCAGACCGTGCAAACTTCGGCCGCACGTCGCTCGATATCACGCCGCAAGCACTCGAAGCTTCGATCCGTGAACAGATCACCACCCTGCACAACATCTGCATGCTCCACGGAACCTGCATCACGCATATCAAGCCCCACGGCGCGCTCTACCACGATGCATCCGCCTCACCTGCAGTCGCAGACGCCATCGCCCGCGCTGCGCACTCAATCAATCCGTCTCTCCCGCTCATCGCACAAGCACGTTCCCCCGCTGCACGCCAGTGGCATTCGCAAGGCCTCACTGTCCTGGAAGAAGCCTTTGCTGACCGCACCTACGAACCCGATGGAACACTCCGCGCCCGCTCACTCCCCGGCGCACTCCTCACCGACCCCGATGACGCAGCACAGCACGCTCTCCAACTTATCCATACGTTCAATCCCGCAACGCTCTGCATCCACTCCGACACGCCCAGCGCCATCTCGATCGCCCGTGCAGTTCGCGCAGCGTTCGAAACTGCAGGCATCCAGGTGCAATCACCGCGACCTCGATAAACTACAAGTTGTCAAGGCCGCCCTGACAATCCTGCACCACTCTCGCCAGCGCCCGACTTAGCCGCTGCTCCCGTTCCACCTGCATTCCCACGCCCGCCCGTCGCCCCCTGCTCTCCCTCGCTCGGTGCATACCTGTAATACACCTCAAGGCACAACGTACACACTGCAGTCTGGTAGATCCGCCCGCCCAGCCGCGCCCACTCATCCTGTGGATCCCAGCTTCCATCCGCCCCGCCATCGCGCCGCTGACCCCGCAGAAGCTCCTTCCGCATCGCATCGTTCCACGTGCTCCACTCTTCGCCCTGCTGTTCAAAGAGCGCCAGCGTCGCGTAATACCAGCTATGCGTCGGCGCACCATCACGCCACGCAGGAGGCTCGCGCAAGAGATACGCAGCAGACTCGCGCATCCGTGCCTCATCCCGCTTCCTTCCAAGAATCTGCTGCACAAACATCGCCTCTGCAGTCATTGCGATGCTTGGCTTCTCTCCCGCGCGATACGCATACAGACCCTCCTGCCCCGGTACGGAAACCTGATCAAGCCACTTCGCTGCACTCACGTAGACCGACGGCGGAACCGGAATCCCTGCACGTCGTGCACTCTCAACCGTCATCACAAGCCAACCAATCACCGACGTATCTTCCGGTCGAACCTGCGTCCCTGCAGCCCTCGGTCGCGCAGCCACGCCAACCACAAAGTCCGCTGCACGCTTTGCAGGTGCCTTGAGCCGCTCATCACCGGTCATCGACAGCGCCTCGCACAGCGCCACCGTCGCAACGGTCTGGCCATACATCGTCTCGCGGCCACGCATATCACCCGCTGCATTCTGCCTCGCAAGCAGCCACTCGATCCCCTTCCTCACATGCTCGCGATACGGCCCCTCATCCATGTGCGTGTGCCCCGCGCCCAGGTAGCACAAGAGCGCCATACCCGTCATCGCGACATCCGCATCGACCGTTGCAGGTTCATCGCACGATCCACAGTCATCATCAAACCCACGCGCGGACCAGCGGCCATCCGCGGACTGGTGCCGCGCCATCCACGCAAGCGCACGCCCCACTGCAGCCTCCGTCTCGCGTGATCCGCCCATGCGTTCAAGCAGTTCGCTGCGTACTTCCGGTGCACGCTGCGCAAACGTCTCGAGTGGATCCACTTGCTCGGTGGGAATCTCCGGCAGCCGCAGCCCGCGCGCCCCATCCGTACCTGCACTCTCCATGCGAGGTGCAGCCGCCGCGCGATCTCGACCCGCGCTCTGCTGAACCGCTGCCTCCTTCACCAGGCCCGCTACTCCTCTTCCCACATCCGCGCCGCCCGTATCAAGCTTCCCAAGCACCGGCCCAGAACCCTTGGCAATCTCAGGACCCGCGCCCTGCACTTTCAGAAGATCCCGGCTCCCTGCCCCAATCCCTTGCAGTTCGCTGCCGCCCGCCGCAATAGAACCTGCCTTCGCCTCACCCTTGCTGGGCACGCTCGGCCCAGCCACGCTCGGCAAACGTGCATCAACGCCGCTACCTGCTGCCGTCGCGATCTCCCCTGCGTTCTGCACGCGCGACGCACCCTCGCGCACCACTGCATCCTTCCCTGCAATCTCGCCGCCGCTCGTGCCCACACTACCAGCACCAATCCTCATCTCTGGTGCAGCGACTTCTGCTCGATTCACCTTCGCTCCATCGTTCCCAACCATTACGCCGCCCCGCTCCACTCCACTTTCGCTCGCAACTTCGCTTGATGCACCACGCACTGGTTCCTCTCGTCCAGCTCGCGCTGCAATCGGCGCAGGCACCGCGGTCTGCACGGGATTCTGCGATGCTGCCCCCGCCATCTCACGCACCGCAGAACTCATCTCTGCCTTATCAGTAACCCGTGCATCGCCAACTTGCGGCACATTCGCCGCCGCTCCATCAACTCCCTCAAACTTTCCAATCGCGGGCCTCGTTGCATCGATCGCAACTGGCGTCCCGGCAGTCGTAGCCGCCCCGATGCTTCCACCAGGCCCACTGACCGGATCGCTCGCAAGCTCCGCTGCGTTCTTTTCACTCGCGGTAACCTTCGTCGCCATCGCAGGCACCGCGCCAACCTCTCCGACCTCTTCTGCAGGCATCGCCCGCAAACCCGCTGCACCCTTGCTCTCTCCACTGGCCTCCGCAACGCCAATCGACGCAGGCGATCCTTCAACGACCATCGGTGCCAGCTGCATGCTCTCCTTGGATGACCCTGCAATCACTGCATTCAACGCAGGCACCGCAATCTCGCGCTCGCCCGCAACCTCCACGCGTCCTGCAGCTTGCTCCTTCACCGCCGCCACACGCGCCATCTCCGGCACTTGCGCACTCTCAGAGAAATCCGTAGCTCCAGGTTGCACAACCTGCGTTACAGCAGGACCTGCATCGCTCATCTTCGCATCGCTCGTTCCAACCACCGACATCAGCGGCATCAGCATCGCATCGGGCAGAACGCTCGCCATCTGGCTTCCCATGCTGCTCTGAATCTCAGCTGCAACAGACTCAGGCATCGCATCGCCGCCCATTCCTGCAGGAATCTCGATCGCAGACGACGTGATCTGCCCCATCGCCATCCCACCTGCATCGCCAAGCCCGCTCGAACTGCTCAAGATCACCTGCGTGCCGCCGCCTTCGCCGCCGCTCACCATGTCGATCACGCCCTGCCCGACTTCCCACGCCGCGAGGCCCGTCGCGATAAGTGCATGAATCATGCACGACAGGATCAGGCACTGCGCAAGCAGGCTCAACCTCGCAAACCGCCTGCGCCACACTTCACTCCGGATCAGCTTCGCCAGCATCCACGCAATCAGCAGCGACGCAGCAAGGAGCGCCAGCCACGGCCACAGTTTCGCCCACAGCGCGAGCAACTCCGCGGACAGCGGCCTTCCCTCGAAGTACACCTCGCGTGAGACCGACTGCCACAGCGCATATCGCCGTTCATAGCGTGAATCCGCGCCCGATGCCTCTTGCGATTCCCGCGCAGCATCGGAAGCAAGCCGCTCCGCACCCTTGCCTCCACGATTCGAGCTGAAATGCAGCCTGAACCCATCCGCGCTCAATCCCGGATCAAGCTCGTTCGCAGGTGAATTCACCGACGGACCAAGATTCTCCGCTTCCCACCGCGACGCATCGCAGAGCGTGCCGCCGTTGATCAAGCGAATGCGATACAGGTCGTACCCACCCTGGCCGCCTGCACGGTCCGATGCAAAGTACAGAAAATCACCGCCAGGGCTGATCGCGGGCGATCCCTCGTCATCCTCGGTGTTGATCGCGGCAACACCGCACGCTTCCTTCGCGATGCCATCCACCATCTCCGCGACATACACGTCGTAATCATGCCGGTCACGCCGCTCACGGATCGTCGCCTCCCACGCATCATCAGCAGGGATCGCCTCACCCGCACGCGGACGATTCGACGCAAAGTACAGTGCACTCCCATCCGGCGACACTGCAGGCGCGTACTCATTGAACCGCGAGTTCACTTGAGTCCCAAGATTCTCTGCAGCTCCCCACGCATCCCCTGCCTTCTTCGAAACC
>JAESFU010000843.1_pt1 | contig 10520 bp, 11 predicted proteins | sample 9269461 | NCBI WGS metagenome assembly JAESFU01 (sample SAMN14502556, study PRJNA617107) | algae metagenome | isolation source: Stenomitos rutilans HA7619-LM2 and co-occurring heterotrophs from cave walls | place: USA: Waikapalae cave, Hawaii | collected 2009-07-28
GCCCGAGAGCTCGACCGGCTTGCGCTGCAGCAGCGGCTGGATCTGGAGGATCTCGGAGGCCCGCTTCACGCGCGCCTCGATCTCATCCTTGGGCAGCCCCGCGACGCGAAGGCCGAAGCTCAGGTTCCGCTCCACCGTCATCTGCGGATAGAGCGCATACGACTGGAACACCATGCCGATGCCGCGATCCTTGGGCTCGGACCAGGTGACGTTCTTGCCCGAGATGAAGATCTGGCCGTCGGTGATATCGAGCAGGCCCGCGATGCAGTTAAGCAGGGTCGACTTGCCGCAGCCCGAGGGCCCGAGCAGCACGATGAACTCACCCTGGGCGACCTCGAGGTTGAGCTTTTCGAGCACCTTGACGGGGCCGAAGCTCAGGCTCAGGTCGCGGATGGAAACGCTAGACGTCATATGAGGCTTACCCCTTCACCGCGCCGGCGGCGATGCCGCGCACGAACCACTTACCGGACACGAAATAGACGATCAGCGGCACCGCGCCGGTAAGCACCGTCGCCGCCATGTTGGTGCTGTATTCGACCGTGCCGGTCGAGGTACGCACGATATTGTTGAGCTGGACCGTCATCGGCATGTTCTCGCGGCCCGCGAACACGAGGCCGAAGATGAAGTCGTTCCAGATGCCCGTGACCTGGAGGATCACCGCGACGATGGTGATCGGCACCGACATGGGCAGCATCACCGAAAAGAAGATGCGCCAGAACCCTGCCCCATCGACGCGCGCCGCCTTGAACAGTTCTCCCGGCAGCGAAGCAAAGAAATTACGGAACAGCAGGGTCAGGATCGGCATGCCGAAGATCGTATGGACGATCACGATGCCCGGCAGCGTGCCGAACAGGCCGACGCGGCTCAGCCCGAAGATGATCGGATAGACCAGCACCTGGAACGGCACGAAGGCTCCGAACACGAGCACGCCGAACAGCAGTTCCGAGCCCTTGAAGCGCCAGAAGCTGAGCGCATAGCCGTTGATCATCGCGATGATGATCGACACCGGCACGGACAGCGCGGTGATCTTCACCGAGTTGAAGAAGCCGGGCGCGAGGCCGTTGCAGTCGCGACCGGTACAGGCCGAGCTCCATGCCTTGACCCAGTAGTCGAGGGTCGGCTGGGTCGGCAGCGCGAAGATGTTGCCGCCGCGGATCTCGTTCATCGACTTCATCGAGGTGAGCAGCATCACCCCGAGCGGCACGAGAAAGAAGATCGCCGCGATGATCAGGAAGGCGTAGATGCCGATCCGGGCCGGGGTGATGTGCTTGGGCTTGGGCCCGAAGGGCTCGATGCCGGCGGTTGCAGCGACGGAACTCATGTGGTGCTCACCTTGCGGGCGGCGCGCCAACGGAAGAACGCCTGGATGATGATGAGGACGGCGATCGGCGCCAGCATGCAGGCAGCCGCGGCCATGCCGTGCGCCACGTTGCGGGCATTGATGCTGTCGATGACGTAGGTCGCCGGCATCTGCGTCGCGATGCCCGGGCCACCGCCCGTCATGGCGATCACGATGTCGAAGGTGCGCACGACGTTGACGATGAGCAGCACCAGCGCGGTCGCGACGGCGCCGCGCATGGTCGGCACGACAATGCTGAGATAGGTGCGCCAGGTCGGGATGCCGTCGATCTTGGCGGCCTTCCAGATCTCCTCATCGACGCCGCGCAGGCCCGCGAGGAGGATCGCCATGGTCACGCCGGCGCCGTTCCAGACGCTGGCGACGACCATGCCGAACAGTGCGGTATCGGCATCGGCGAGCGGCGCGAACACGAAATCGGGGAAGCCCCAGCTGCGCACGGCCGCCTGGAGGCCCCAGATCGGGTCGAGCATCAGGTTCCAGACGAGACCGGTGATGACCGCCGAAAGCGCGAAGGGATAGAGGAAAATGGTGCGGAATGCGTCTTCGCCGCGGATCCGCTGATCCATGAACACGGCGAGGACGAAGCCCAGGCCCATGCAGAGCGCGATGTGGCCGAAGCCGTAGAACCAGATGTTGGTGACCGACTGCAGCCAGCGCGGCGTCGACCACAGGATTTCGTACTGCCGGGTCCCGATGAAGTTGAAGACCGGGAACAGTTTTGAGTTGGTGAAAGAGAGCAGCACCGTGAAGGTGATGCCGATGATGAACACGCCCACCGCAACGATGGTCATCGGCAGGGTCCCGATGATCGCCGGCAGCCTGCTGAGCAGCTTCCGACGGTTGGCCCTGGATTTGAGCTGAGCCGTAGTCAGGCTCTGCCCTTCAGCAACGCTGGTGGTCACGCCACAATTCCTCGCAGTCACACAACGAAATGAAACGGCGGCCCGGGATGGCCCGGGCCGCCGCAAGCTAGCACAACCTTAGTCGGCGTTCTGCAGCAGCTGCACGAACTGCGCCTGGGCCGCTTCCGGGGTGGTCGCGTCGTTGTAGAGCAGGTCCGAGAAGATGGCGTTCTGGGCCGTCGTGAACGCTTCGTTGCGCCACTGGTTGGCATCCGGAACAACCGAACCGTCCTGCTTCAGCACGTCGATCGCCTTCTTCATGCAGTCGTTGGCGAGCGACATGTCGACGTCGTCACGGATCGGAGCCGAGCCCTTGGCGGTGTTGAACAGAGCCTGGGTCCGCGGGTTGACCATGAGCGAAGCGAGCGAGAGCTGAGCGCGCTCGACATCCGGATCACCCTGCTTGAAGAACACGAAGATGTCGCCGCCGGTGCGGACGTACTTCGGATCGGGAACCAGCGGCCCGAGGAGGCACGCATAGTCGGTGCCCGGCTTCTGGCCGGCAACCTGGAACTCGCCCTGAGCCCAGTCACCCATGACCTGCAGAGCCGCTTCGCCACCGATCACCAGCGAGGTGGTGTCGGCCCACGAGCGGTTCGGCGAACCGTCATCGGCGTATTCGCCCAGCGACTTCAGGGTCTGGAAGGCCTTCAGCACTTCCGGGCCACCGGCGAGCGCCAGGTCCTTGTCCTTCCAGATCTTCTCGACGGTTTCGGCGCCGAGCTGAGCCAGAATGAGCTGGTTGGCGAGCAGCGAGATCTGCCAGCCGCCACCGTCACCACCAACGGCGAACGGAATGACGCCGGCGTCCTTCAGCTTGGGCAGGTCGGCGAGGTAGGTATCCCAGTCGGTCGGGACCTCGAGGCCGGCCTTCTGGAACGCCGCAACCGACGCCCAGGCCCAGTTCTGCATGTGGATGTTCACCGGCACGCACCACCACTTGCCATCGATATGGCAAGGTTCGGCGATCTGCGCGGGACGGATGAACTTGTCCCAGCCCTCGGATTCGGCGAGCGGGGTCAGGTCGAGCAGCAGCCCGGCAGCGATCAGTTCTTCGTACTGGCGGCCCGGGTTGAACTGCGCCGCATCCGGCGGATCACCACCAAGCGCGCGCTGCATGATGGCGGCGCGGGCGGTTTCACCCAGAGCGATCGCGTTGTCGACCCACTTGTCGCCGGTCGCGTCGAACTCGTTCGCGAACACGGAAACGGCAGCCTGCTCGCCACCCGAAGTCCACCAGTGGATGACTTCGACGTCAGCGGCGCGGGCAGCCGTGCTGCCAAGCAGGGCGGCAGCCGCAATGGCCACCACCGACACGAAAGATTTCATAATGTAGTCCTCCCAACGTTCACTAGAGGAGCGGTAGCGCCCCCTGCGAAGATGCCTCGGCCGTTTCGTCTCCCAACGAGGCGGCGGCCGGTCATATGTAATCGATTACATTGATCTTGACCTAAGCCTCTGCAATCGATTGCATGAGTGTCAGCTATTCCTTGCACGCATGTCAAGGTCGAATTAGACAGAAGTCGCAGGCGGCCACGAGGGAGGCCCGCCGGATATGATGAAGCCCAAGAAAACACCGACAATTCAAGATGTTGCTCGGCGCGCCGAGGTGTCCGCGGCGACCGTCAGCCGCGTCCTGAGCGCACCGGAACGCGTGTCGAAATCGACGCGCGACCGCGTCAACGCGGCGGTGCGCGAAACCGGCTACACGATCAACCAGGCGGCCCGTTCGCTGCGCCTCAAGGCCGCGCGAACGATTCTGATGGCGGCCCCGAACATCGGCAACCCGTACTACTCCACCATCACCGATGCGGTGATCATCGAAGCGGCCGAGCGTGGCTACAGCGTGATGGTCGCGTCCAGCATCGGCGACGATCCCAACCTCTGGTTGCGCGACTATCTGCTCTCGACCCGGGCGGACGGGCTGCTGCTGTTCGACGGCTCGCTCGACACCAATCGCCTGCACGGGCTGGGCGATACCGGGGTCGCGATGCCTCTCGTCGCGGCCTATGACGAACTGCCCGATCCCAAGGTGAACTCCGTCATCACCGACAACCGGGCGGCGGCCAAGCGCGCGGTTCAGCACCTGGTGAGCCTTGGGCATCGAAATATCGGCCATATCAGCGTTCCGTCGCGCAACCAGAACCCGCACGAGCGGCTGATCGGCTATCGCGAAGCGATGGCCGAGGCGGGCCTCGACGTTCGGCCCGAATGGGTGGTCGCGGGCGGTTACAACATGCCCTCCGGCCACGCGGCCGCCGAAGCGCTGCTCGGCGCAAAGGAGCTGCCGACCGCCATGTTCTGCGCCACCGACGAAATGGCGCTCGGCTTCATGCACCGGCTTCGGCAGGCCGGCATCGAATGTCCGCGCGACATCTCGATCATCGGCTTCGACGACATCGCCGTCGCCGAGTACCTCGACCCGCCGCTGACCACGATGCGGCAGCCGCGGGAGAAGATCGGCCGCATGGCGACGCGCACGCTGATCGACATCATCGAGGGGATCGCATCCGAGAACGAACCGATCCATGTCGTGCTGACGTCGGACCTGGTGGTTCGCCAGAGCACGCGCGCGATCTGACAGCTGGCGACCTCGGCAGGATTCGAACCTGCGACCAACAGCTTAGAAGGCTGCTGCTCTATCCCCTGAGCTACGAGGCCGTGCGGGCCCATGTAGCGCAAACCCGTCCGGTTGTCAGTCCTCGCATTTGCCGGGCAGACGGCGCGATGGCAGGGTGGACGAAGCACCGGAGACCCCTGCCCTGTTCCCCTACATCACCCGCATCTTCTGGCTGTTGATCCAACCGCTTTCGCTTGTCGCGCTGCTTCTGGTTGTGGGATTGGCTCTGTCCTGGCTGAAGCGACGCTGGCCTGCACGTCTGGCGGTCGGGCTCGCGGCGCTACTTTTGATCCTGTGCAGCTTCACCTCCTTCGGCTACCTGCTGATAACCCCGCTCGAGAACCGTTTCGTGCGACCGCCCGAGCCGGAACGGATCGACGGCATCGTGGTGCTGGGTGGTGCGATGGACAGCGAGATCAACGGCATCCGCGGCGGCTGGGAGCTCAACCGGTCGGGTGACCGATTTGTCGAAACTCTGCGGCTGGCGCTGCGGCATCCCGAGGCCCGGATCGTGATTGCGGCCGGACCGGGCGCCCTGACACCCGACCAGGAACCCGAGGCGCTGGCGGCGCAGCGCTTCTTCCTCGACTTCGGCGTCGCACCGGATCGGCTGATCCTCGACCAGCGCTCGCGCAATACCGAGGAGAATGCCCAGTTTGCCCGCGAACTGGCCGGCGAGACGAGCGCCCAGACATGGCTGCTGGTGACCTCGGCCTTCCATATGCCGCGCTCCGCCGGGCTATTCCGGCGCGCGAACTTTGCGGTTGTCCCATGGCCGGCCGACTATCTGGCAAGTGGCGTCGAGGGCGTGTCCCTGCGGCTCGACCAGCCGGCCGAGAATATCTCAGTTGCGACGATGGCCCTGCGCGAGTGGACCGCCCTCGTGGGCTACTACCTGACCGGTCGCATCGACGAGCTGGTGCCGGGTCCCTAGAGGTCGAAGAACGACAGCTGAGGAGCAGCCGCAGGAGCGGGCGGCGGCATCGCTGCGGGCTTAGCTGCCGGCTTTGTGCGCGAAACCTTCGGCGCCTTCACCTCGATAGCCGGAGCCGGTAGGGGTTCGGGCACCGGAGCGGGCGCCGGCTCTGCGGCAGGCTTTGCCGGCCTGGCTTTCGCCGCAGGCTTGGCACCGTGCTTTTCTATCCAGCCGATACCGTCCCTGAGCGGCGCTCGCTGGAACGAATAGACGTTCTCGCGCCCCTGCTTTTCCTCCTTCACCAACCCAGCGTCCTTCAGCACCCGCAGGTGCCGGGAGATGGCTGGGCGGCTGATGTCGAAGGCGGCGGCGAGCTCGTGCACGGGTCGCGACCTGACGTGCAGCATTTCGAGGACGCGCAAACGGGTTGGATCGGCAAGGGCCGAGTAGAGCTCGGGCAGACTCATTTTCTTGTTCCCAAACAAGAGTGTGGACGGACGTTTGTAACAATCGCGTTACGTGTCAAGCCGCCCCCGGGGCGAAAAGCTTGACTGTGACGGTCCGATGACGGGATTGTCACAGCTTATTGCCGACGGGGAGCCTATTGCGCCTGTGACGACCGAGACGACCATACCCCGCACCTGGTGGACCCGCGGCCGCCCCTTCACCATGCCCGAGCTGATTGCGGATGGGATCGTGCATGGCGTCGGCATCGTCGTCGCGGTGGCCCTCGGCGCCGTGCTGCTGGCCTTTGCGGGCTACGCGACGGCGCCGGCCGAACTGCCGGCGCTGGTTCTGTACGTGGGCAGCCTGCTGACCGTGCTCGGTGTCTCGCTGGCCTTCAATCTCTGCCCGATCACCGCACCGGCCAAACGCACCCTCGCCCGCCTCGACCAGGCGGCGATTTTCCTGTTCATCGCCGGCACCTACACGCCATTTCTCGTGCTGCTGGGCGCGACGCCATCGGCGATCGTGCTCGGCGTCCTCGTCTGGGGCGCGGCGCTGACAGGCATGGCGCTGAAACTGTTCGTGCCGCACCGCTTCGGTCGCGGCGCGATCGTCCTCTATCTCGGCATCGGCTGGAGCGGCGTATTCGTGTTCCAGGCGCTGGCTTCGCACCTGCCGGGCGCCTCGCCGTGGCTGCTGGTCGCGGGCGGCGCCTGTTATAGCGTGGGGCTGATCTTCCACCTGTGGGAGCGGCTCAGCTTCCACAACGCCGTGTGGCACGGCTTCGTCGTCGCCGGCGCGAGCCTCCACCTGCTGGCGGTGCTCGATACGATGGTGATCAGCCGGCTGGCTTGATCCGCGCATGCTCCACCTTGTCGCCCGGCTTGATGCCGAGTTCGACCGAGCGGCCACCAGGGATTTCGAGCACGAACATCACCGGCCCGTCGGACGGAATCGAAGTCGGATCCTGCGGGATGGCGTTGACGTGGACATTGGCCACGGTGCCGTCGGCGCGGATGAAGATCATGTCGAGCGGGATGAAGGTATTGCGCATCCAGAACGCGGTCTGGCGCGTGTCCTTGAAGTCGAACAGCATGCCCGCATCCGGCGCCAGCGACTGGCGGAACATAAGCCCGCGGGCGCGCGTCTCGTCGGTATCGACCACTTCGACGGTGAACACGTGATCGCCACCGGCGGACTTGATCACGAGGCGGCTGTCATCGGCCGAACAGGCGGCGAGCGGCAGCAGGAACAGCGCCAGCATGGCGGCCTGCGCGACTTTCAGAAACTTGAGCATGAGAACCCGCGGAAACGAAACGCCGGGGACATTAGCCGGGCGATAGCGGCGCGTGTAGGGCGAAAGTTCGCGGACGCGAACGGCCGTCGCCCATTCGTCGGTGCCCCCCTGTCCCCCGTGTCACCCCTGCGAAGGCAGGGGTCCAACTCACAGCTGGCGCCGGTGGAGCGATGAATCCCTGCCTTCGCAGGGATGACAGCCGGTGGAGTCCACAAGAACGCGCCCTTCGGCACAGCGCCTAGTGCGACGACGGCGCGTCGCCCCAGCCGTCGGGGCGAATCTCGGCGACCATCAGGCCCTTGGGGCCGTTGCCATAGCGGACGAGCACGAACTGGCCCGGCCGGAGCTCGGTGATGCCGAAGCGGCGCAGCGTTTCCATATGGACGAAAATGTCAGGGGCACCGTCGCCCGCCGACAGGAAGCCGAAGCCGCGGATGCGGTTGAACCACTTCACCTCGAGCCGCTCGAGCTTGCTGGTCGGTTCGACTGACACGTGCGTGCGCGCCGCCGGCATCTGGGCCGGGTGCTTGGCGGTCGAGTCGTCCATCGAGAGAATGCGGAAGGCCTGCAGGCCCCCCGGGCGCGCCAGGGCTTCGACGACGATGCGCGAGCCTTCGTAGGCGGTCTGGTAGCCGTCTCGCCTCAGGCAGGTCACATGCAACAGCACATCGGGCCGGCCATCGTCCGGAACGATGAAACCGAAGCCCTTCGCCACGTCGAACCACTTGATGGAGCCGACGATCTCGATGACATCGAGCCCGCCCTCACCCTGGGTTTCCTGGCCGTGTTCGCGCCGATCCTCGGAGCCCGCTCCGGAATCTTCGCCACTGGCTGAATACTTGGCCCCCATGCCAAAAGCCTTTTCGTACTCGCCCCGCCGCAAAACGGGGTACGCTACAAGACGGCTTCACTCTGTCCGATTCAGCATCGGAAGTTAAGAAGCGTTTACCATTTCTCCGCCCTTTTTCGCGTGCCCCCTGGCGCGCCTAGTGCGCATGGCTGAGTTGCCCGTCTGCAGGCCCTTCCCTATGGTGCGCGCCTCTCGGCCGGGCTCCTCCGGCCACTCTCGAGGAGGTCCCGATGAAATACCTGCACACCATGGTCCGCGTCACCGACGTCGACGCCTCGCTGCGCTTTTATTGCGAGGGCCTCGGCCTCGAGGAGATTCGCCGGACCGAGAGCGAAAAGGGTCGCTACACGCTGATCTTCCTCGCCGCGCCCGGCCAGCCGGATACCCCGGTCGAACTCACCTATAACTGGGACCCCGAGGTCTATACCGGCGGGCGCAATTTCGGCCACCTCGCCTACGAGGTCGACGACATCTATGCCTTCTGCAAGCACATGCAGGACATGGGCGTCACCATCAACCGCCCGCCCCGCGACGGCCGCATGGCCTTCGTCCGCTCGCCCGACAACATCTCGATCGAGATTTTGCAGAAGGGCGACGCGCTCGCCCCGGCCGAGCCGTGGCTGTCCATGCCCAATACCGGCGCCTGGTAACCTGCGGCTAACCATTCGGCTTAGGCTCAGGTTAGCCAAGCGAAGGTAGCTTTCCCCGACAAACGGAGCTGGCCGGGCAAGGCCGGCTTCGATCGACGCCGCAACGGCTGGTCGGGGATTTTTCGATGCTACGTCTCGTCGCTGCGCTCTGCTGCGCAACGCTGCTGTCCGGCTGTTTCTTCTGGAGTGGCGGCGGCGGCACCGGCTATGGCGGGTTCGTGCAGCGCAACGGCATGTTCCTGGCCAGCCAGGACGTCGACAATTCGTGCATGAACCCGAAGCTGAAGGGCGTCATCGGCTCGTTCGAGCGCCGCTTCGGCAAGAAGATCGTCGTCAATTCCGGCTATCGCGACCCGATCCGCAACATTATCGGCGGCGGCGCGGATTCGAGCATGCACATGCGCTGCATGGCGGTGGATTTCTTCATCCCCGGCGTCAGCAAGAACCAGCTGATCGCCTTCGCCCGCTCCAACCGCGATGTCGGCGGGCTCGGCTGCTATCCGGGGCGCAACTTCATCCACGTCGATGTGCGCCAGCGTCCGGCCGGCTGGAACAAGCCCGTCACCTTCTCGGGCTGCTGAGGCCATCCACAAGGCGGAAATTGGCACTTGCCAGCCCCGCTGAACCCCCCTATACGCACCACCACCGCGGCGCCCTTCGTCTATCGGTTAGGACGGCACCCTTTCACGGTGCAGAGAGGGGTTCGACTCCCCTAGGGCGCGCCACTTCCCCAAATCGGGCAGTGTTGACGTGGTTGGCCCCGACGGCCATAACAGTCCCGCCGCGCCCATCGTCTAGCGGTCAGGACACCGCCCTCTCACGGCGGGAACAGGGGTTCGATTCCCCTTGGGCGCGCCAAATCCTTCTCCACCTGTGAATATTCTGCTGGCTTGCCAGTCGCTTGCCGCCTAGACCGGGCGCCGCTGCCACTGTGGCAGGGTTGATCGGGTTGCTGGCGGCGTGACGAATATTGTGGTGGATGACCTGCGGCACCTCCACCCGCGGGCCGTGCTCTACGCCCTTGCCGTGGCGGCTATCTTCCAGCTGATCTTCGTTTCAGGCCGCATCGTCGGCGACCTCGCGTCGCCGCTGCAGATCATGTTCCTGCGCTACGCGGGCGGCTTCGTCACGATTGCGATCGTGGCGCTGATGCGCGGGGAAAGCTGGCGGACACTGCGTAGCCCCAAGCCGATGCGGCACGTGTTGCGTGCGCTGACCGGGGCGCTTGGTGGCGCGACGATCATCTATGGCAACACCCAGATTCCAGTCGTCGACGTGACCGCGATCTCGCAGTTGAGCCCGATCTTCATGGTCCTGCTCGGCATCTCGATCCTTGGCGACCGGCTGACGAGGACGCGCTTCGCGGCGATTGCCATCAGCCTGGTGGGCGCCGCGGTGATCGTGGTGTCGCGCGGAGCTTTCTCGGGCACTGATCCGGGCTACCTGACGCCACTGCTGGTCGTCGCGGCCGGGAGCTT
>JAESFU010000844.1_pt1 | contig 10496 bp, 10 predicted proteins | sample 9269461 | NCBI WGS metagenome assembly JAESFU01 (sample SAMN14502556, study PRJNA617107) | algae metagenome | isolation source: Stenomitos rutilans HA7619-LM2 and co-occurring heterotrophs from cave walls | place: USA: Waikapalae cave, Hawaii | collected 2009-07-28
TCCGTTCAGCGATCCGGTAGTGAAAGAACTGGCCGGTAAAACCATCACCGCGCGCGGCGTTATTCAGGGATATGTTTTTATGGCCACCAGCATCCGGGAAAATCCGGAAGACAAAAAATAAACAGCTACCGGTAAAATGAACTTCGCTTGTATATAATCGATAATGATTATTTTTGATTCATATAGATCTTCTTATGAGTAAGTACATTTTTCTGGCAGATGATGACGCCGATGACCGCCTGCTATTCGAAGATGCTCTCCGTGAACTGAACAGTAAAACACGTTTAACCATCGCACAGGATGGTGTAGAGTTGCTGGATATTCTCAATGAAACTGTTCCTCCGCCACCCGATGTGATCTTCCTTGATCTGAACATGCCGCGTAAAAACGGATTCGAATGCCTGGAGGAAATAAAACAGAAACACAAGCTGAAAGATATTCCCGTCGTGATTCTGTCCACCTCTTCGCAGGAAAGCACGATTGATCAGGTTTACGAGCAGGGGGCGCACTACTACATCCGCAAGCCCAACTCCTACAAAAAACTAAAGGCATTGATCGAGCAGGTATTGTCTATCGATTGGACAAAAGTAATCACACAACCCCCCAAGGAAGAATTTCTTTTATCTCACTAAACGGAAAGGGCGCGCGATCAGCCCTTATTTTTTTGGGATGAAAAACGGGACAGGCATACAACACCCTTAACTTTAACAACAACATCCTGGCGAATGGATTTACTGGAACTGGATTTTGAACAAGCACGTGCCCGGCACATATTATTTAAGACCAAGCTCCGATCTGTTCTCTATGGTGCCGAACTGGACATTACGCCCGTAATCTCGCATGTCGCCTGCCCTGTAGGACAGTGGATCTACGACCATGCCCTGAAAGTATATGGACACATTCCCGAAATGCAGAAGCTGGAAGAGGTGCACAAACAACTGCACGAACAGGCGCATCAGCTCATTCTGAAATACAGGGCAGGACACGTTCAGCAGGCGCGCGAAGGACTCGTGCCGCTGGAAGAGACCGCCACCGCTATGATAGCCTGGCTGAATACCGTGGAGACAAAAGCAAAGGGAACCGTTACCGAGGACACACTGAAGCCGATGCCCGGGCAGTTGAACATCAATTACAAGGAGCTGCTCGATCTGCACCAGGCCCTGTACGATCTGGATGCCCGCATCCAGAAAGAAACACAATCGGCGCTGCTGGCCCGGCAGGCTGTAGAAGCCAGCGAAGTACGATTTCGCAACACCATGATGCAGGCCCCGGTGGGCATCGTTATTCTGCGGGGACGCGACATGATGGTGGAGATGGCGAACGAAACCTATCTGCAAATTGTGGATCGTGAAGAACGCGCGTTCACAGGCCGTCCGCTTTTTGAATCGTTGCCCGAAGTGGAAGAAACTGTAAGTCCCATTCTGCAAGGCGTGTTGAACACAGGCAAAGCTTTTCATGGCTACGAATTTGAAGTGCCCCTGAACCGGTTTGGTGAAAAACAGCAGGCGTATTTCAATTTCGTCTACCAGCCTTACCGCGAAGCGGATGGCAGCGTTACCGGCATCATTGTGGTGGCAAGCGATGTTACCGTGCAGGTGATGGCCAAACAGAAGCTGGCGGAAAGCGAGAAACAATTCCGGAACATGGTGTCCCAATCGCCGATTGCGATGGGAATTTTCATGGGCGAGGACTTCATCATCGACATGGCCAATGAGACGCTGCTCAAAACATTGTGGCGCCGGAGCTTCGATGAAGTATATGGCAGAAAACTTCTCGATGTTTTTCCCGAACTGATCGATCAGGAATTTCCTGCATTGTTGCGCGAAGTCTATAAAACCGGTGTGCCCTTCAAAAAGAATGAGGCGCAGGCACTCATCAATACATATCTTGGCATGCAGAAGCATTACCTGGATTTTGAGTATGCGCCTTTCCGCGGCATCAACCGAAGTATTCAGGGCATCCTGGTTACGGTGTACGATGTTACCGAGAAGGTTGAGACACGCAATAAAATAAACGAAGCCGAACAAAGTACCCGCCTGGCGATTGAAGCCGCCAACATGGGGACATTCGATTGGGACCTGTCCGAAAATCAGTTTTTTACATCGAAGCGCCTGATCGAAATCTTCGGCTTTAAGGAAGGGGAAAACCCCCGGCACACCGACATGCTGGAGCGGTTTCATCCGGAGGATAAGCCGATCCGCGACAAGGCCGTGAACGATTCGCTGACAAAAGGATCGCTGATCTACGAAGCCCGCATCATCTGGCCCGACAACTCGATACACTGGGTTAAAGTACACGGCAAAATTATTCCGGACCAGGTACAGAATATGAAACGGATGTACGGGACCGTCATAGATGTGACCGAGCAGAATAACGCCATCCTGGAGCTCCGCGAAAACGAAGCGAAGTTCAGGCTCCTCGCAGACTCCATGCCCCAATTCATCTGGACAGGCGACACGTCCGGCAACCTCAATTATTTCAGCCAGGCTGTATATCACTATACAGGACTTACGCAGGAGAAACTGAATATGTTTGGCTGGATTCAGATCGTGCATCCGGACGACCAGGAAGAAAATATACGGCAGTGGACACATTCGGTGGAGACAGGGGAACCGTTCCTCCTCGAACACCGCTTTCGCCGGTATGATGGTGAGTTCCGGTGGCAGTTAAGCCGTGCCATTCCGCAGCGCGACGAAACCGGAAAAATACAGCGATGGGTTGGGACAAGCACCGATATTCATGACCGCAAAATGTTTATCAACGAGCTGGAGACAACGGTGCAGAACAGGACACGCGAGCTCACCGAAACAAACGATGCCCTGTTGAAATCGAACGCCGAGCTGGCCCAGTTCGCCTACGTGGCCAGCCACGATTTGCAGGAACCGCTGCGCAAGATCCAGACATTTGCCTCGCGCATCATTGACCTGGAAGAAGGTAACTTCTCACCTCAAAGCCTCACGTATTTTGAACGCATGCAGTCAGCGTCCGGTCGCATGCAGCAACTCATTGCCGACCTGCTGGAATTCTCGCACATTAACACCGTTACGAAGGAGTTTATCCCGACTGATCTGAACCGCACCGTGCAGGTGGTACAGGAACAACTGAGCGAACGCATCGAACAACAACACGCTACGGTGATCGTAAACGAATTGCCCGTGCTGCCGGTTATTCCATTTCAGTTTGAGCAATTGATGGCTAACATGATCGGCAACGCGCTCAAGTACGCTCGTCCGGATGTCCCGCCGGTCATTACCCTGTCAGCCGCAGTTGTATCGGGTTCCGATATTATTCAGGCAGGTGTAAACGGGGCTCAGCATTATCATCTCATTACCGTCGAGGACAATGGAATTGGCTTTGAACCGGAATTCAGCGAAAGAATCTTTCAGGTATTTCAACGGCTGCACAACCGGGAGGCTTACGAGGGCACAGGCATTGGACTTGCTATCTGCAAGAAAATCGTAGAGAACCACCAGGGAATAATTACCGCTACGGGCAGGCCGGGACAAGGCGCTGCGTTCTTTATTTATATTCCCATAAAAGAAATTTCATAGTTTTAATTTTGATCATAAGACCATTCATGAAGACAAGTTTTTACGCATTTCCGATAGCCCTGATCGCGCTGGCAGCCTGCGGGGGAAAGGACACACAACATTCAGCAACCGACTCTCTCGCGGTGGACAGTGCACAGTATAAAACAGAAGCCGCACGGCCTGTCGCTGCCTCGACCGATGTGCTGGACAGTTTATTGAAATATGATTCCGAGCAGGAGCTGATCGCAGCCTTCGGGGATCAGGTAAAACATTCGATGGGCAATTACCCGGAAGGAATGGGCACTTATCCCAATACACTTTTATATCCGGATACACCGGACGAGGTTGAGTTTGTGTGGGATGATACCGTAGCGTTTAAAACACTGTCCACCATTAATATTTCCGGCGAGAAACGCACCCGCTGGAAAACTGCCGAAGGCGTTACGCTGGGCACAACCATGAAAGAGCTGGAGAAGTTAAACGGAAAGTCATTTTCGTTCAGCGGCTTTGGATGGGACTACGGCGGAAGTGTAAGCTGGGACGATGGAGAATTGTCCAAACGCAATATCTATGTAACGCTCAATCTTCCTCCGGTGGAGCCAATGCCCGCCGAATACGACAATCTGATGGGCGATACAAACTTTGAGACAAAGTCTCCACTCGCGCAGCGCGCCAATCCGATTGTGTACAGCCTTTCCATGAACAGGCTGGATAAAGGAGAATAACAACATGCAGGATATGGAGGTGAGCCTGACGATTGCTCACCTTCATGTACCTGCCAGACTTAATCGAACATCGTTCCCTTCCCGGAAAAATACCCTTCGCCGTTCGCCACGACAGATTTTAGCCTATCCGTTTTTGGAGTAATTTCACTCCTCGCGAATAACGCACCGTCTAAATTTTTAATCCCATATAATTCAGTATGAAAAACCTATCGTTGGTAGTATTGCTGGCACTGGCGTGTCTGCAGTACGGCTGCCAGGACGAAGAGCAGCCGCAGCCTTTACGGTCCGCCGAAGTACAATTTTCGGTCGACGCGGTTTCCGTCAATCCATCTTCTGGAGGAAGAGCACAGGCGTCGCAGGGTTTTCCGCAAGGAACAAAACTGCGGATCAGCATTCAACAAAGCGATGGTACGGTCGTGTATTCGCTTAAGATGGTTGAGCTGATTCAGATCGGTGATTCCTACATCAGTGAACCGCTGATGTTGCAGGAAGGAAGCTACAAGGTTACCGACTATATCATTGTCGGTCCTGGCAACCAGGCCCTGTTTGTTGCGCCGAAAGCAGGAGCAGCGATGGCTGAATTTGTAGGACAACCCCTGCCACGCGCGTTTACACTGCTGGGGTCTACGGTAAATCACATCTCCGTGGAAGTAGTAGACGCATCGCTGGCCACGCCGGAGGACTTTGGCTATATTTCGTTTCCTGTTGACATTGCACCGGTAACAGGTTTTGCTTTGTCTGTCTTTAAACCGGGCTTGCAGCAAAGCGTGGCCTACGCTGCGGCCACGGCCTATATTACACACGGAGCGGATACCGTACACCGGCAGACACTGGCGCCCAAAGTTAACCCGGTCATCTGGAATGCGCAGGACACCGCAACGTATTCGTTGTCCGTCGTGCAACCGGGCTATGCGCCGTATTACCGTACATTCAAACTGCGTGAACTGAAGGAAACGCTCGGCAGCAGGCCGCTGGTAGCAGTGCTTGCGCCTGCATTAACAATCGCCATAAAGCCATATCCTGAAAACCCATCCCGTATTCAACTCACCGCGCCGGTAGGGACAAGCTTCCGGGTGGACTGGGGAGACGGCACGCAGGAAACAATCTCCATTCGTCCCGGTGAGTACGAACCGATTACGCATTTCGATCATACCTATCCGGCAGCCAGAACGTACCAGATCAGCGTTACTGAAAACCTGGCGGCGATAACCGATCTTACCATGTGGTACCAGCGAGTCGATACCATTTCCATTGTCCACTTGCCGGGTTTGAAGGTGTTGTCCCTGAGCGCTATGGTGATTGATTCGAAAGGGATTGATATTTCACAGAATCGTTGGTTGCAGAAGATTGATCTTTACTGGGCCAATACGCGCTTGCGGGACCTGGACATTTCGCAGAACCCGGTACTCTCGTATATCGATCTGGGCGGCGCGCCACTTTCTTCACAAGCGATGAATAAACTGGTGGACAATTTATACACCTCTATTGTAGCCAATAATCGTACGGGCGGCTATGTGAACTTCTGGAGCGCCAATTCGTACCTGATCGGACCACCTTCGCAGGCAAGCTTTGATAAACTTCATAAAATGATTAACCAGCACGGCTGGCGCGTACACCCGATTAATTGAGTTAACTTTGTGATTCAGATGAAGACTATAAACACCATCATGCAGTATCGGATTGTCCTGACAGCACTTGTTCTGTTCGCCTCGCTGACTTCGTGTTCTTCCGACAAGATTAAGGAAAAGATCAATCAAACCGGAGACGTAGCCGGGCAGGCCATTGGCGAGTTTTCTGCCGGTGTGTCCAATGGTGTGGAGAAGGCCATTGAGCCCTCCGTAACATTAGGCGACGGACTTGAAAGCAGCGGCATCGCATTTGGTAAAGTTATCGTGGCCAGCGACTCGTCGGCTTCTGATAATATACTGACCGTATATCTGATCTTTAACCAGGATTTTAAAGGAGTATTAACGGCGAAAGCATTCGATAGTAAACAACGGGAGATGGGCCGCGTAAAACTGAACGTGGAAGGAAAGAAGGACGAAGCAAAATACGTAGACTTTCATTTCGACCTGCGCACAAATATTGATAACAATAGTTTGCTGACGATCGAATAGATGCAGCGGATAAAGAAAATAAGCTGTCCCCTGAAAAGGACAGCTTATTTTCTTTTATGAATTTCAATTACAGAATCATCAGCCACCCGGTTGCTCCGGATGGTGTTCGAACATATTCAAAATTTTTATAATACGCGAGTCGCTCTACCAGCGTTGCCTTTTGCAAATAGGCGCGTGGAATGCTGTTTTCATTACTTTCTGATAAAAGTGTTGCTTGCGTTTTCAGCTTGAATAATTTCCCTTTATCGGCAGGGATGATGGTTCCCTTTTGCAGAAACCCCTGCCGATTGTCGGGCAATGCTACGCGATACCAGTCTTTACTTTGTGCCAGTATCTGAACATACGTGTCCCGCAGCAGTTTTTCTTTCAGTGGCTGCTTTTCATTTGGTCCTGTGCGCAGGTTCGCCGTTTTGGTTTGCACACGATAGGCCTGCAGTTGAAAGGCTGTGTCCAATGGAGAATTTTCGAGGGACTCCAGCGTAAGGATATAGTTCAGCGGATCTTTACTGCGCGTCTGGTAAATACCAAAGTGCAAATGCGCTGGCGTGGTGCGCGCATTGCCGGTGTTGCCCACGAGTCCAAGCGTATCGCCCTGTTTTACTTTTTTGCCAACGGTAACAAGTTGTTGATCCAGGTGAGCGAAGTAATAGGAGTGACTGCGTTGCGCATCCTGCATCCATACAACCTTGCCGCCCAGGTTGCTGGTGCCTACGCGGGTAACATGTCCGGCAGCGGGCGCTACGACCGGTGTCCCTTTGGGCGCAAAGATGTCTACGCCTTCATGTTTGCGCTGTCCACCGTCGCGATTGTCACCATAAAAACTACCGATCGATTTATTGGATGCGCCCCGCACCGGATTGATGAGGACAGGCGTTAATGAAAGGGTGATTGTATAGTACGCACTCGACAGCAGCTCCGGTTGTATGCGTAAAAGACATTGATAATTCTGCTCAAATTCGTGTGTGAGCTGAAAGGCAGAATCTGCATGCGTCAGTGGCACCCATGCCGTGTCCTTTTGCACAAACAGATCGACAAACATTCTGGCATGGGGTGTAGCGCGCATCGCGCCAGTCACCTGCAGCACCTGTCCGTCGCGCACGGAGAAGTTGTACGACCGCGCTTCGGGCACACTGGATTGAAATGCCCCGGCTTCTGTAAAGGGCAGCGTAATGTAGAGCGAATCATTCAATGCCTTTCGGCCGGCATCAATCCAGGCCTTTGCCATCGGTGTGGTATGCAAGTCAGCCTTCTCCAACGACTGTACATAATGCTCATACGGAGACACTTTTACAAATGCTGTTTTGAGACTGTGTAAACTATTACACGAAATCGCTACAAGTGCCAGTATAATGACTGTTAATTTTTGCATGGGTATTCAACAGCATCATACAGAAATAAGTTTGCCTGCGCAGGCGTGCTGGAAATCAGCCTGCAAGCGGCATAATAATTTATCGACTGATCGGTATGATCTATATAGGGCGTCGAATTTTCCTCTTGCCGGGTATGATAGCCATGGCGCTGATAACCCAGCAATGCGGTATTGGTGATAAAGACAAAGTGAATAGTACGGAACGGCCCGTTACGCCAATCGGTGTTTCAGAAGACGTTTCAGATTTTTTAATGGAAGCAGCCGATGCGCGCCTCATGGACATTGAACAAGGAAAGCTGGCGGCGAGCCGCGGCTCGACAAAGGCGATCAGACATTATGGCGAGTGGATACTGAACGATCAGCGCAAGCTGTTAAAGGAGCTTGAAGCCGTGGCAAACAAAAAGGGCGTTACGCTACCGAAGTCCATCAGCAGTAAAAGAATGGATGAGCTGACCAAACTTAAAAAAGAGGAAGGCCTGGACTTCGATAAAAAATTTTACCGGATGATGAAGAGAGATTACAAACGCGATCTGCAGGATTTTAAGCGAGCATCAAAATCCGATGATGCAGAGATTGCCTTGTTCGCGTCGCAATATACACCAACGATCGAGGAACAGTTGGACAAGTTGAAGGATGTGAATCCGAGTCCTGCAGATTTATAACCTTTATTTCAGGTAAACTGATTCAAAATGAGCGAGCATTGTTTCGCCTTCAAAAAGCTCCAGTGTCTCTCCGGTGATTTTGTAATTTGTGGCAGAGCCAAGTGCTCCCGTTAGGAAGTTTTCAACATCCAGCCGGTCGCACGCCATTTTGGTAGTGATGGTATTGAATTTTATTTTGTCGCCAGTTACAGTGTAATTTCCACCTAATCCATTACAGCCCGCAAATCCTTTAATACGCCGCTCACCGTCGCTATGCGAAAGCACCATGTGGACTTCTTTCGCATTGTCCGGCGTTTCCAGCGGCATTCCGTTCATTTCAACAAGTTTCCAGTAGGTATTTTCAAGCGAAGCTGTTCCGCCATGTTTTGTAGAGCTGGATGATTTGCATTGAAAAAATAAGATAAGTGCCAGGAAGAAGATCTTTTTCATAGATGGGTGGTTTACCGGAAGGTACAAAAAAACTATACCTGTTTGGGTACGTTAACCGTTATCCGTTAATGGTGGTTCGTTGTTTTTTAACTATTCAAGATTCCACGATTAACGAATAACGGATAGCCATTAACGACTAAAGATCGCGGATCCAGATGTTGCGGAAGCTAACGGCGTTGTCGTGGTCTTGCAGGCGGATCGGTCCTTTTTCGTATGCTTTATAAACGGGGAGTCCAATGTATTCTGTGGGGCCCCAGATGGCTACGTGATTTTGTGTGAGGACACCGTTGTGAATAATGGTAACGTACGCCGGAATGATTACACGGCCTTCGGCGTTAAAGCGGGGCGCGGTAAAGAAGATTTCGTACGTCTGCCATTCGCCTGGTTTGCGGCAGGCATTCACGAGCGGAATGTGTTGCTTGTAGATCGCGCTCGCCTGTCCGTTTGCGTAGGTCTTACTGTTGTAGTTGTCCAATACCTGCACTTCGTAGCGCTCCTGCAAGAAGATACCGCTGTTGCTTCGGCCCTGGCTTGTTTGCTTCTGGTCAAAGTCAGCTGGTGTGCGCCACTCTACGTGCAGTTGGAAATCGCCGAATTCTTTTTTTGTTTTGATGTCCTTCGCGCCCGCTACTACCGTCATGGCGCCATCTTTCAATGTCCACTTGGGTGCGCCACCGCCATCCACGCTTACCCAGTTATCAAACGATTTGCCATCGAATAATACTGTGGCATCGGAGGGAGCATCGCCCGGTTTTTCAGCCGTAGTGATTACGCGGGGTTGTGGCTCCCAGATCTCGGATGATTCCGGTGTTTTTTTAGTCGGTTGGTCCTGTGCAAGAGATGCCGTACCCGCAGCCACCAGGGCCATGGCGGGTACAAGCCATTTTACTTTTTTCATAGAATTGTCTGGTTTAAAAATCATTTGCTATTTCGTCTACTTTCTGTGCCTTATCGGCTTTCATCTTGTTGCGTATAATGGGGGAGTTGTATTCCAGTTCCAGGTGATGCTTGCCGCTGGGTTTGAAACGCAACGTGATCTTGTCAGTCTTCCAGAAATAAATCTGGTTCTTGATATCGTACTCGGATTTACCGTAGATGGATTCCAGTGCTTTCATCAGTCGCGGGTCCTTGTCTGTGCGCACTGAAATGTTGTAGACAAGATCTTTGTAGGCTTTGATCTCGATTTCTTTTACGTCCACCTCACCGATTTTTCCATAGGCGGGATCATTCACAGTATAGAGTTTGGCGGGGTACTCATCCAGCTCCTTGAATTCTTTTTTGAGTTTGGAGCCCTTCACGGAATCGGGCGACATGCCCAGCTGGATGTCTTTGAAGCCATTTCTTTTTTCGAGTTCTGCGAGGTTTTGTCCATGGCCGGCCAGACCGGCGCAGACCAGCAGGCATAGCATCGTGTATCGGATCATGTGTGTTAATTTATAAACTTAATCGGAATAGAGATCTTCGTTTTGTCCCAGAATATCAAAAGGTTTGCCACATCGTTCCGCTGGTCAAATTTCAGTGTGAGCGGTTCGTAAACTTCGGGCAGTGCCTGGGTGGCTACGCTGAACTTGAGCAAGTCCTGGCGCGGATTATAATTATACGAGCCCCACAGTCCAAGGTCTTTGCTGATGATGATGGTCCACTTGTCTTTTTCCGGCACTGTA
>JAESFU010000845.1_pt1 | contig 10448 bp, 10 predicted proteins | sample 9269461 | NCBI WGS metagenome assembly JAESFU01 (sample SAMN14502556, study PRJNA617107) | algae metagenome | isolation source: Stenomitos rutilans HA7619-LM2 and co-occurring heterotrophs from cave walls | place: USA: Waikapalae cave, Hawaii | collected 2009-07-28
CCGCGAGCATAGTATCTGAGGGCATGCGACCCGATTGGGGAATTGATTACGGGTGCCATCTGGTATTACTTTGCCGGATAATCTTTTTAAAAAACAATCCTGTTTTCAATCTTATGAGAAGACCCTCTGTGAACATCTTTCTGATAACGGCAGGCCTATTGGCCGGTACACTCGGTTGTGGTAGCGATGATGGCGATGATTCCGGCAACGGAGGACCGGCCCAGCCAACCTTCAAGGTAAGTGGCAATCACCTGGTTGATCCTTGTGGCGATAAAGTCGTATTGAAGGGCGTTAACAAGATGAGCGTGTTCGACGAAGAAGATCCCAACGGCGACACGTACATGGCCGAGATCGCCAAGACAAAGTCCAATTCCGTACGCATCGTGTGGCAGCGTACCTACAGCAACGGAGGCGCGGCATCCTTGACACAACTGGAAAAACTTATTCAGCGCAGCATCGAGAACAAGATGATTCCTATGGTAGAGATGCACGATGCCACCTGCAACCTGGGTGGACTAAATGCCGTGGTAGACTATTGGACAAGTCAGCCTGTGGTAAGCCTGGTGCAAAAGTATGAACATGCACTGATTGTAAACATTGCTAACGAGGCAGGCGATTACGCTGTGACAGCACCGGCCTTTGAAAGTGCTTACAAGCAGGCGATCACGCGCATGCGCAATGCAGGCATCCGTACGCCACTTGTCATCGATGCGCCTGATTGTGGCAAGAACCTGGAAGTTCTTGTGGCCGTAGCCAATAGTCTGCAACAGCACGACCCGGATCATAACATCGTATTTTCAGTGCATACATACTGGTCCAAAGAAGCCGTGAAATATGTGCAACCGACTTTTATCAAAGATCAACTCAATGCGGCTGCGGCATTAAATCAACCTTTTATTATTGGCGAGCTGGCCGGTTTCGGTGGCTGGCCCGGCGATGGTGAACCGGACTATGCATCCTGTTCTTCCAAAGGCTCTATCGATTACCAGACGCTGCTGGCTGAAGTGGCAAGTCACGACATGGGATATTACATCTGGGAGTGGGGACCGGGTAACGGCTATTACAACTACGATCCGCCAAAAATGTGTCCTTCGCTGGATGCGACCACCGATGGTACGTATCAGTCTATTGTAAACATTCCGGCGGGCAATGCGGAGCGGGGATGGGTTCGCCATACCGTATTGGACAATGCGAACAGTATCGCCAAGTCTGCTGCCAAAACAGCCTATGTACAGAATGGATTCATGTGTAAATAATCAATGTCCTGATGGTCTTTCAGGGGCAGAAATGTGAGCCTTCCGGAAAGGAATTTCTGCAAAGACTGTTGGAAGAACGTGTCATTTTTACAATGCGCAGGCATGAGACACGTTCCTTCCTTCTGAAAAATCAAAATCTTTTGGAATGTACCGTGTAAAAAGAAAATTAGCCCGCACCAAAATCAGAACCATAACGCTGATGTATTCAACCAAGCTCTGGTTTGTCTTTATTCTCGTGTGCATCGTGATGGTGTTGCTCATGAGTCCGTTGGCGTAAAAAACCGATTTGCAAACTAACCTGCCCAGCGATTTGGACAGTTCATTCTAAAAAAGTCCAGCCTTTCATCAATCATTCATTCCGGCGGTTGAAGCCCGGGTGGGGATGTGTGGAATATATTCATCACTTATCCCCAATATCGTCCGTTCGTAGATTTAATCATCCGCCTCTGGTTATCTGGCATAATAATAACTGGTCGAACCGTTATACTTTCAACAAATTCGCAATACTTATGATTAAACCCATTCGTCATTCTTCCAAATTGGTACTGGTAGTGCTGGTGCTTTTGCTCAGTACGGCCGCTTGTAAAAGTAAAAAGAAAGCCATGGAAGCTGCTGCCGCTGAGAAAGCCCGCATGGAGCAGGAAGCAGCACTCCGTAAACAAAAAGAGGAAGAGGAAGCCAGAAAAAGAGAAGCAGAGGAGAGAGCCAAGAGAGAAGCCGAAGCCCGCGACCGTGAAGCACGTGAGGCAAACGCCCGTGCAAACTCGCCGCAAGCCAAGTTAGGACAATACTTCGACATGATCGCCAGTTCGAACAGTGTAACATCGGCCAATGGCAGCATCAGCGAAGCACTTGCATTGTTCGCATCGCCACAAACACCCGTGCTGATCGTTATCAGTGAATCGGGTGGACAAAAGGACTATGATCGTCCGACAACCATCAAGGATTACCTGAACTACCTGAAGGACCAGAAGAAAAATGCCAACAAGATCTCCAATCTTCAGTTCGACAGCAGTGGCAAGATTACAGAAGTAGAGCTTCGTAAAAATTAATTCTCAACAAACTCTTAATTCAGAAGTATATGGTTAATACCAATTTCAGATACATACTTGTATTCATGTTAAGCCTCTGCATGTCCGCCGCGGCGGTTGCACAATCGGCTGATATCAGTCCCGAACGCAAACAGGCAATCGACTCGCTGGCACTTGAAAAAGTGCGCGATCTCAGCAAGTACATCAGCATTATCGGTAACAAGAAAACACAATATTCGGAAGCAACCCGCGTAATGGATCGTGCGGAAGAGTTGTTCTCACCGGGAAGCGAGATGGGTGTGTCCTCACTCAATCGCAAGGAAGTCAACTACTACAAAGTGCGCAAGTATTTCGAACGCCTGATGGCATTGAACTATGATCGTGTGTCCATCCAGTGGTATGACATTCACTATATCAGCGATCTGGAGAGACAACCGGATGGACGCTACGTAGGCGTGGTAACGGTGTATCAGCGTTTTGAAGGAACATCGGATGATGGACTGAAATACAAGGACACTACCAAAAAGGACATCACGATTTACGTAGAGCGTAAAAAGACTCAGATCGCAGGACGCACGATTGAATTCTGGGATGTATTGCTGGGCGATATTCGCGTGACGGAAACCAGTGCATGAGATACGTAGGCATTCTCGTTACATTTTATATTTTATCATCTTTTCACGCACAGGCTCAGCTTGTGCGTGAAAGCGATGATGAAAGCAAGCTCTACGCGGAGTCCAAACAGGTCAATCAATTCTTTCGCCGCTTCAATGGTGAAGAAGATGAAAAGGGCAACCGCTACTATCCGGGCGACAAGCAATATCGCAATCCGAAGCTCCGCAAAAAGTATCTCGGCATTTTGTTCGACGAGAGCAATGCAGGCATAACGTCCGCACTCAAAACTGATTTCGGAAAATTCGTAATCGATAATCCACAGCCTGCTGTGCTCGATTTTCACGGCGGTAACTGGTTTGCGGAAGTGCACACTACATTTGCCATGAACGGACAGGACAAGCCGGTAACGCTCTTTATGGTGCTGGAGAAAGATCACCTGGGGAGTAAATGGGTTATTCAGAAAGTATATGCGGAGATGTTCAAGCCATACTTTGTGCGGGACACGACGAAGGTAGGTCGCTTTATCCATCCGATGAGTCACGAACTGGACTTCATGAACCTGCGAAAAGCATTTGTCAACACCGACAGCGTAACACAATTTGCAGAAAAACGTTTTGTACCGGATCAATTATCTGTCTTTCTTTACGAGCTGAAGAAGGGAAATCTGAAGTTCAAAACCGTACAGGAAGTCAAGTTTCACTTCTTTCAACTGGCAGGCTGGTATTTTGAGATTTCAGAATTCAATCGCCCGGGCTATAACACCGGCTGGTTGATCTCAAACCTGGTCAAGTTGAACAACCCATCCGAAAAAGAAATTTTAAGAAGGTTCTTATACTATGAAGGTAAGTAAAGGTCTATTGTTTACAGCGTTGTTTGTGGTGCTGCTGGCGTTTCAGGCCGAAGCACAGCAAAAAAAGAAGACACAGAAACAACCTGTGAAGAAAACAACGACCACGCAAAAGCCTGCGCAGAAACAATCCACCGTCAAAACGCCGCCAGTGTCCAAAGCGACAGGTGATGTGGCCGAAGACGAGAAGAAGGTGCGAAGCATGGTGGCCTTTCTCGAATATATGCTCAATACACTGGGCAACAGCAGTACTTCTGTTCGCGACAAGGAAGTACTCGTAACCCAAAGCTACTCCAAAATTTTCCGCGATGCGAAAGTTCAGGTGGAAGACGATCTGGATGCCGATCGCACCGTCATCACCAACAAGGACATTGTAGCGTATCTCAAAGATGTGGACTTCTTCTATCAGGATGTAACGTTCGAGTTTGCCGTGGAGAACATTCAAAGCTCTACGATGGCCGATGGCAATAACTTTTACAAAGTCTCTCTCCGCCGGAATCTCAAGGGAACTACAACCGAGGGACAATTGATCAATAACAGCCAGCCGAGATTTGTAGAGATCAATTATGATCCCAAGTCACAGGACCTCAAGATCGTCAGCATCTACACCAAGCAGCTCGACGAGAAACTGGCGCTGATCAACTGGTGGAAAGATCTCTCATACGAATGGCAAGCTGTTTTTAAGCGACAGTTGAATCTCGTGGACAGTATTACGCTGGACAAGATCAAGCGTGTACGCGCCATCGAGACATTGGACCTGAGCAACAATCGCTACCTGCAAACGCTCGAACCGCTGGCGGAATTGTCGCGCCTTAAATCACTCAACATCAGTAATACCAGCACCGCCGAACTGAATGCAGTGCGTAATATGACCGAGCTGGTAGAGATCAATATTTCGAACACACGTATCCAGGATTTGTCACCGTTGAAGTACGCATCGCTGCTGGAGAAACTGGATGCCAGCCATACGCAAATCATGGACATCTCTGTGCTGGAGAAAATGCCGAAGCTTACAACACTCAACATCAGCTATACGAACGTAAATGATCTGACAGCGCTTTCAACACTGACATCTTTGCAGGTATTGCAGGCCCGGTCTTCAAAAATTTCAAATCTGGCTCCGCTGTCCCCGCTTGCGGCTTTAAAAGAAGTGAACGTAGCCCAGACAACTTTACAGGACGTGAGCGCACTGGGCGGTCTGAAAAATGTAACGCACCTCACATTGGACAGCACGTACGTGAGTAACATTCAACCGCTTGGTGGCATGGATAATTTGAAAGTATTGTACCTCAACCACACGGGTGTGTCCGATCTGCAGCCGTTGCAAAAGTTGACGCACCTGGAGAAGATCTATTGCGATCAGACTGCCATTACACGCAAGGTGGCCGACGCTTTTATGACGACTCGTCCCAATGTCCTGATTGTATTTGATACGAAGGATCTTCAGACATGGTGGTCGTCGTTGCCGGAAGACTGGCGCGATGCTTTCCTGAAGACTGCAAAAATCGGAGAGACATCATCCAACGAAGCCTTGGCAAAAGTTACCGTTATCGATTCGATTCGCATCAGCGGGAAGACTTCCATTCACAGCCTGGAGCCTTTGCGTAAATTGCGTAAACTACGCGTGCTGGTGGCCGATGGAACAGGTATAACCGACTTGTCCCCGTTGGGAGAATTGACGTCTCTTCATTATGTGGACATCAGCGAGACACCGGTAAGTGATTTATCACCTATTAGCAAGTTAACGCAGCTGCATACCTTGCGCGCTGACAAAAGCAAGTTCGATAACATTGAGCCTCTGATGGGATTGTCCAAACTGAAGAAACTGTACGTTGATCAAACCATGGTTCAGGATATTATTGCACGCGAATTCCTGGAGAAGAACACCGATTGTTTATTGATTTACAAAACCGTTCATCTCAACCGCTGGTGGCGCGGACTTTCCCCGGAATGGAAAGAAGTATACCGCAAACAACTGGGCAAGGACACCACTACAACGCGGGAGAACCTGCACATACTGACAGAACGCGAAGCACTGGTAATCAAAGACGAACCCGTGGGCGATCTGACAGCATTGAGTGAGTTTGTAAGACTGAAAGACTTGCGCATGAGCGCCACTGCGGTGAAAGATATTGCGCCGCTGGCCAATCACAACGGACTTAAAACGCTTCATATCACAAATGGCCCGCTGCAAAATGTAGAGCCCATAGCAAAACTTGTTACATTAGAAGATGTGGACCTGTCCAATACACCGGTAAATGAACTGGATGCTTTTAAGCCATTGACGGCGATCAGGAAGTTGAACTTTGCCGGTACGCAGATCAAAAAGCTCGATGCCTTGGAGAAGATGACAAGCTTGCAGTCGCTGGATTGTTCCAATACGCAGGTGAGCAAACTTGAGCCCCTGGAGAAACTTCCATTAACATCTCTCAAGTGCTACAATACCAAGATTCCGAACAAACGTATCGAGAGCTTCAAAGCGAGCAAGCCTGAATGTAATGTTGTTTACTATCGGTAGTGATCAGGACCAGATATAAGAAATCAACTTTGCAGCAAGTTGCCGGATTGTTACACCGTTATTGGTTCATACAGTCGGGCCAGCTGCGGAGCGAAGTTTAATCCCCATTGATCAACCGCTGAAATGACAGGCAAGAGTGACTGTCCTGATTGTGTGAGATAATATTCTACTCGCAGTGGAATCTCTCCATGAACTGTTTTCCCGATGATCCCATGTCCCTCCAGTTCCTTCAACTGATTCTGAAGAACGCGTTTGGTGATGCCGTTAATGGCGGACACAAGGTCGCGCGGACGGGTGATGCCTTTCGAAATTTCGTCGATGATACAGAATTTCCATTTCGATCCCACAACCTCCATCGCCACGTTGAGCCCGCAGGCAAAGTCAATTGGTATTTTCCGTTGATACATGATGTTTTGCCGTTTTTTGATTCCAACAAAATTACAATAGGAATAAATCTTTTGCCGGGTGATTAATTTATCACCATGGAGATTAACAATGCACGTATTGCAGGCAGACGAGGTCTGTTTAATATTTGCCGTGTGCAGATTTAAGTCACACAAGCATGAAAACACTCGTAATACTGGTTCACCCCAACCTGGAGAATTCTTCCGTGAATAAGCGCTGGCGCGATGAACTGAGAAAGTATCCGTCGCAGTATGTTGTGCACGATTTGCACCAGGTATATCCGGATGAAAAAATCGATATAGCTGCTGAACAACGCCTGATAGAAGCGCATGATGCAATCGTATTCCAATTTCCTTTCTACTGGTTTAATTGTCCACCTTTTCTCAAGAAGTGGCTTGATGAAGTTCTTACATACGGGTGGGCCTACGGCTCGACGAGTGGCTACAAGCTTGCAGACAAAACGATCGCACTGGGTATCACTGCCGGTATTGATGAAGTGGAGTATGCAGCAAAAGGTCGTTACAAATATTCGTTGCAGGAGTTGACAACGCCCTTCGAGCTTACCTTCAACTATGTAAAAGCCAACTACCAATCATTCTATGCCTTTTACGGCGCGGAATTTAATTTGACAAAAAATCGGCTGGAGGACAGTGTTGAAGGCTACATGAATTTCTTAGGTGCGTTACGCCGATGAAGAGGGTAGAGAAGGTCAGGAGATCACTTCGAATACAAAGGGAATGTCCACTTGCTCGGCGTATTCGTGTCCTGCTTCGTCGATGGCTTCATCGTCTTCGTAGTAATGCCAGGTAACCTGAGTTCCCGATATTCCCTTCAGGACATGCAATAAGTCGAGAATCATTTTTGATGATGCTGTATTGAAATATTCGAGCCGGATGTGGAAATCAGTTTTGGGGTTTGGGGACTTGCCATATTGTTCCAGCCAGTTCAGGACAGGCGTGTAAAAATCAACGGTATCTTCCGGTAGTGAGCGCCCTGAAATTTCGAATATGCCTGTGTGTCTGTTGAAATTGATTTGTGGAGTGTCCTGCGTTTCCGCGATAAATAATTCTTCCATAAGTCCCTACTGTAATCCAGCATCCCCGCTGCAAAACTGGTTTAAAACAATGGTAATTACAGACTGTTCAGCGATAAATTTTGCCGGTGATGGAAATTTTTCGAAGAGAAACAGTCCTTCAGGAGAAAGTCTTTACCACAAAATGGTGTAGTGTTATTCTAAAGTGATAGTTTCAGATTGAAACATGAATTTTTGTATGGCCGGAACGGCCAATAGTGCATTCGCCATCACAAGTCCAATCAAGGCGCCGCCACTTACATCGAGCGGCGTATGTGCGCCCACGGACACACGTGACACAGCCACAAACACCGCCCACGCAAAGGGAAGAAAGAACAGATTTCTCCACGGACCGCGACCAAGTTTGTAGAAAGCGAAACCAAGAATCGTGGCGAGCATAAAGGCATTGAACGAGTGGCCGGAAGGGAAGGAGTAACCCGCTTCGTATACCCAGTGCGATAATATCAATGGGTGTATTTTTTTGAAGGCAAGCGTATCCGTGTCTACCAGCTTGCGAAAGAAATCTCTGCGCTCCTGGCTTTCCAGACTATACAACGAGTCGAGCAGGACATTGGACTTTGTTTCCGTGATCATATACGTATGACTTGGCCGGTGAAATTTCAATACCGGTTTGATCATGCGCTCGTTGACAACGGCAAGTACCCCCAGAATCATAAACACTGAGACACTGAAAGCAAAGAAGATCTTCAGTTTATTTTTGAGTGATGGCGCGCGAAATGTTAAGATGAGCGCCGTAAGGACAACGATCACCACGGAACCTTCTCTGCCCGCCGATTCGGTTATCCAATACGCTGTAAGACACCAAAGACTTCCCACTTCGCAAGCACTAAAACCGACGGGAAGTAGCCACACAGCGACCAGTAGAATTCCATAAAATAAAATTGAGACAACCAGAAATTTTTTCATCTCATTTAAATTCGGGACAATGCATTTCCAAAATTCCGTATTTATTCCGCGAGAACCATTGTGGTTCGTTTCAATCGTTCGTCAGGATTCGCCATCTACTTTTATTGTAGCAGGATCGTATACGTAGATCACGCTCACGGATGCACAAAGCAAAAACATCCCTGCCATTACAATGGCATAGATGGGCTGACTATTGTAAACGTGCTTCACCAATGGCCCACCAATCAATCCGTTAACGATCTGCGGTATTGTGATAAAGAAATTGAAGATTCCCATATACACGCCCATTTTCCCTGCAGGAATAGAGCTTGAAAGAATGACATACGGCATCGCCAGAATACTGGCCCACGCAATTCCCACGCAGCTCATGGAGAACAACAGAAATTCTTTGTTGGGCGCGAAATAAAAGGAGATCAGTCCGATGCCGCCAATAAAGAGGGATAATGCATGTGTTCGTTTTCTGCCGATTTTTTTAGCGAGAGAAGGAAGAAGGAATGCATAAACGGCCGATACACCATTGTATACGCCGAAGATCACACCTGTCCAATTCTGCGCTTCGCTGTATGCCAGCGATTGTTTATCGTTGATGGACAACCCTAATATATGTGTGGCGATTGAATCGGTGGTGAAGACCCACATACCAAACAGGGCGAACCACGAAAAGAACTGCACCAGGCCCAGCTGTTTCATGGTGCGTGGCATTTTGGAAAAGTCTTTGAAGATTGAGCCGAGCCCGGTGTGGATATCTGGGTTTTTCCCGTGGTACTTGTCATATTCCGCAGGCGTAAACTCGCGTGTCTTCACGATTGTCCAGATGATGCTGGTGATAAACACAGCAGCCCCGATATAGAATGCGTATTTCACGTGGTCGTTCACCACTCCGTCGCTGGCGAGTTGAGACACACCAAAATAATCGGACAATAGGGTAGGCAGCAATGAACCCAATACAGCTCCGATACCAATGAGACAAGTTTGTATGGAGAATCCGCGTGTCCGTTGCTCATCAGATAAGTTGTCGGCCACCAGCGCCCGGAAAGGTTCCATCGCCAGGTTGAAGCCGGCATCCATCAGCATCAGAAAGACAGCGCCCACAATGATGAGTGGAGCGATCTGTCCCAATATGCCAGCGTTGGGCATCAGTAACAAGGCGCACGATGAAAAGATGGCGCCTGCCAGAAAATAAGGTTTGCGTCTTCCGAGGCGGTTCCACGTGCGATCGCTGTAATGTCCTACGATGGGCTGCACAATCATACCAATGATCGGTGCCGCAAGCCAGAACCATGAAAGGTGTTCGATCTCCGCTCCGTACTTGCCCAGTATACCGCTGGCGTTGGCGTTCTGCAAGGCAAATCCAAACTGGATACCGAAGAAGCCAAAGCTCATGTTGAATATTTGCCATGCCGACATGGCGGGCTTGGAAGTATGGGTAGAGCTCATGCGAATGGGTTCAATCGATTGAAGGTCTAATGTGAAGATTTTATTTCAAAAATCAAATGACGGCTTCATTCAGCGTACGCACATGATTTTCGAGTGACAAAGGTCATTGCAGGAAATCATGAGCGGATGCAGTGAAAGTCAGTCTACCACTGAATGGCTATTGCTCCGGCAGTATAGTCAACTTCGAGACTGTGAACATTTTCCTGTGGTGCAGGTTCCGGATCGAAGAAAGGATCGTACTTTTCAAGAGCGGCGAAGAACTGACTTACGTCGTGATGCAGCGCAGCATTTCTTTCGTTCACGAATACCTGCATGGGTGTTCCATCGAGTCCGTGTAAAA
>JAESFU010000846.1_pt1 | contig 10447 bp, 9 predicted proteins | sample 9269461 | NCBI WGS metagenome assembly JAESFU01 (sample SAMN14502556, study PRJNA617107) | algae metagenome | isolation source: Stenomitos rutilans HA7619-LM2 and co-occurring heterotrophs from cave walls | place: USA: Waikapalae cave, Hawaii | collected 2009-07-28
CGTTGAACGCTCCGCAGGCGAGACCCGCAAGCAGGCCCATCGCGAAGGCGACATACCAGGCGTATTCCCAGGTCAGAAAGAGGCCGGCGACAATCGCCACAAGGCCCATGACCGAGCCCACGGAAAGATCGATGCCGCCGGTGATGATGACCACCGTCATGCCAAGCGCCATGATGCCGAACGGCGCAAAATTGCGCATCATATTGGCGGCATTTTCGGCGGTGCCGAAACTCGGCTCCATCCACGCCATCAGAACGATCAGCAGGAGGAGTGCGATCGTCACCCAGAAAGCCTGGCTCGCAAACATGCGCTGGAGCCAGGTCTGTTCCTTGATGCCGACGACATCCGAGATCGAGGCGTGATCGGTCTGAGGCGCGGCTTGTTCGGCGCTATGCGGCACGGATCGCCCCCGTGATAAGCCCGGTGATCTCTTCGGGCGATGTGAGCGCCGTCGCCTTGTCGGCGACCTTGGTACCGCGCCGCAGTACAATGATGCGATCCGAGACCGCGAAGACGTCGGGCATGCGGTGGCTGATCAGCATGACGGCAACGCCCTGGCCTTTGAGACGGCGGATGAGTTCGAGGACTTCCGCCACTTGCCGGACCGAGATCGCGGCGGTGGGCTCGTCCATCAGGACAATCTTGGCGTTCGAAAGCCTTGTGCGTGCGATGGCAACCGCCTGGCGCTGGCCCCCCGACATTTTCTTGACCAGATCGCGCGGCCGCGTCTCGGATTTGAGCTCGGCAAAGAGTTGGCCGGCGCGGTCGATCATCGCCTGTTTATCGAGAACCTTGAAAGGCCATGCGCCCTTCTTCAATTCGCGGCCAAGAAACACGTTCTGCGCCGCGGTCAGATTGTCGGCCAGGGCGAGATCCTGATAGACGACCTCGATTCCCTTGGCGCGTGCATCGAGCGGCTTATGGAAGTGACAGGTCTCGTCATCGACCGCGAGTTCGCCTTCGCTCGGCGGAAAATTGCCGGCGATGAGCTTCACCATGGTCGACTTTCCGGCGCCATTGTCGCCCATGAGTCCTACGACTTCGCCGGGCTGCACCGTGAAGCTGACATCGGTGAGCGCGCGGATCGCTCCGAAGTTTTTTGATACACTGCGGATGTCGAGCAATGTCATCCGGCTTGCCTCCCGAAGCTCTCATCCAGGGGCCGGCTCGATGTCCGGTTCTTGTATCTGGATCGGCTCACTATAGGGGCGCGAGTCGCCATTGCCAGTGAAAAACGCGAGAGCAACGCCTTAGCCCTCGAGCGGCGCCGGCTGCGGCGCGCTTTCATAGCACCCGAGTACGGACTGATCGAAGTCGATGATTGAGCCGGTCATCAGGCCTGATTCATCGCTCGCGAGATAACCGACAGCGCGCGCAACTTCGTCGGTCTTGAGCATGCGGCCCGTCGGCAATCCCGCCTCGGCCTTGTTGCGCCAGCCGTCCTTGGCGCCGTGATAGGTTTTCATGATGCGGTCCTCGCCCGGCGTATCCATCCAGCCGATGCAAAGCCCGTTCACCCTGATGCCATGTCGCATGAGGCTGAAGCCGACATTTTTGGTAAGCGTGATGAGCGCGCCCTTGGAGGCGCAATAGGCGGTGATGAAGCTCTGGCCGCCGTGGCCCGACATCGAGATGATGTTGACCATCGTTCCCTTGATCTTCTCGCGCTTCATGACCTTGGCGGCGTCCTGCATGAGGAAGAAGGGCGCGCGCACATTGACCGCGAACATGCGGTCGAACAATTCGGGGCTCGTATCCCAGATCGTGCCGCGATCGGTGATGGCCGCGACATTGGCGAGCGTATCGATGCGGCCGAAGGCCTTGTCCGCCGCCCTGATTACCTTTTGGGCATCCTCCACACTTGCCAGATCGGCGGGCACATAGAGCGATTTCACGCCCTTCTCCTCAAGCGCCTTGCTCACGCGCAAGCCGTTTGCCTCGTTGCGCCCGCAAATCGCGATGCCTTCCGCGCCGCGATCCGCCATAAGATGCGCGACGGCCTCGCCCAGGCCCTGCGTTCCACCGGTAATGACTGCGATTTTGCCCGCTAACGACAGGTGCTTGTAGCTCGACGCATCCACGCTGACGCTCCCATGACCCACCCGCTTGAGCGAATGGAATTTTTGTTCTATTTTTTCTTTACTCAAGAATGAACGTTGCATAAATGCGCGGGCAAGGCAACGCAAAAATCTGCGATGCCGGGCTATTTGTCACACAAATGGGAGCAAGCGGGATGATTGGAGTTGCCGTTCTCGGAGCCGGGCGGATCGGGAAAATTCACGCGCGCAATGTCACGCTCAACCCACTCTGCAAGCTCGTGGCCGTCGCCGATCCGATGAAGGAGGCAGCGACCGCGCTTGCCGGCGCGCTCGGCGCCGAGGCGATGACCGATGCCCGCGCCGCGATTGCGCGGCCCGACGTTGAGGCGATCGTCATTGGCACGCCGACCGACACGCATGTCGACTTCACGCTCGATGCAGCGCGCCGCGGCAAGGCGGTGCTCTGCGAAAAGCCAATCGATCTCGACATCAAGAAGGCCGATGCCGCCGTCGCCGAAATCGAAAAACTTGGTGCGAAGGTAATGATCGCCTTCAACCGCCGCTTCGATCCGAGTGCCGCGGCGCTCAAGAAGGCGATCGATTCAGGCGCCATCGGCGATGTCCACCAGGTCATCATCACCAGCCGCGATCCCTCGCCGCCGCCCGCGACCTATACCAATTCGGGCGGCATCTTCCGCGATATGACCATCCATGATTTCGACATGGCGCGCTTCCTGTTGGGCGAAGAGCCTGTGGAAGTCGTCGCCTCGGCAAGCTGTCTCGTCGATCCGGCGATCGGCAAGTCCGGCGATTTCGATACTTTGATGGTGATCCTGAAGACCAAGTCGGGCCGCCAGTGCCACATCAACAACAGCCGCAAGGCCGTTTACGGCTATGACCAGCGCTTCGAGGTCTTCGGCTCCGGCGGCATGCTGATGAACGACAATCTGCGCGCCACGACCTTGCGCGGCTACACCGAGAACCAGACCGAAATCCGCGACCCGCTGCTCAATTTCTTCCTCGAGCGCTACGACGACGCCTACCGCAGCGAGCTCAACGCCTTCATCGATGCGGTTGCGGACGGAAAGCCGATGCCGGTCACCGCGCGCGACGGCCGCCAGGCTCTGCGGCTTGCCGATGCCGCGCTCGAATCCGCCACCACCGGCCGCGCCGTCAAGGTCTAGAAACCATGCGCGATATTGGCGTCGGAATCATTGGCACGGGCTTCATGGGCAAGGCCCATGCCTTCGCCTATCGTGCAGTATCCGGGATTTTCCCGGTCTCTTTGCGTCCCCTCTTGAAGGTCGTCGCCGACAACAATCGCGAGGCGGGACTCGCCGCGCAAAATCAGCTCGGCTTCGAGAACTTCACGGCCGACTGGACGGAACTCGTCCGCGATCCAGGGCTTGAGATCGTTTCGATCACCACGCCCAATGTCGTTCATCGCGAGATGGCACTGGCCGCGATTGCTGAAGGCAAACACGTTCATTGCGAGAAGCCGATCGCGCCGAGCGCCGAGGACGCCCGAGCCATGATGGAAGCGGCCGAGGCGAAAGGCGTCAAGACGCAGGTCGGATACAACTACATCAAGAACCCACTTTTGGTACTTGCGCGCGACATGATCGCATCGGGCGAGCTCGGCGAGATCACCGGCTTTCGCGGTATCCATGCCGAAGACTACATGGCGAGCCCCGACGTTCCCTATAATTGGCGCGTCGATCCTTCAGGCGGCGGCGGCGTCATCGCCGATCTCGGCAGCCATATTGTCGGCATGGCGCGCTTTCTCTTGGGTCCGATTACTTCGGTCAACGCCGATCTCGAGACTGTGGTGAAGACGCGGCCCGTTGCGCCGGGCGCGAGCGAGAGGCGCGAGGTGAAAGTCGACGACATTGCGCGGTTAACTGTGAGATTCGCGCGAGGCTGCGGCGGCCAGATCGAGGCGAACTGGGTGGCCACAGGCCGCAATATGGATCTCGGATTCCAGCTCTATGGCACCAAGGCTTCGCTCGCCTTCGGCCAGGACCGCTTCAACGAACTCCTTTATTACAAGGCGGGAGGTCCGAAGGGCCGTAAAGGTTTCCAGAAGATCGAGGCCGGGCCTGAGCATTATCCTTACGGCCTCTTCTGCGTGGCACCCGGCCATCAGCTTGGCTTCAACGATTTGAAGACGATCGAAGTCGCCGATTTCCTCGACGCGATTTCGGGCGGCAAGCCGAAGGGGCCGGATTTCCGCGAGGCCTGGGAAATCCAGAAAGTCATCGACACGGCCATCCGCTCGTCGCGCGAGCGGCGTTGGCTCGACATCGCGTGACGACGCGCGAAGATTGTCTCTCGCGCGACCGCGCCGATCCTTTGGCGGCAAAGCGTGCGCTCTTCACGCTTCCCGAAAACCTCATCTATCTCGATGGCAATTCATTGGGAGCGCTTCCGCGCAATGTCGCAAAGCGTGTTGCCGAAACGATCGACAGGCAATGGGGTGCAACGCTCATCAAATCCTGGAACGAGCATGATTGGTTCGACCTGCCGCGCAAGATCGGCGATCGCATCGCAAAACTGATCGGCGCACCATCGGCGAGCGTTGTCGCCTGTGACACGATCTCGGTCAATCTTTACAAACTCCTGGGTGCTGCGATCCATCTGCGGCCCGACCGGCGCGTCATTCTCTCAGACAGCGGCAACTTCCCGACCGATCTCTACATGATGCAGGGTTTGATCCGCCTGCTCGACCGCGATCTCGAATTGCGGCTCGTCGACCCGGAACACGTCGATGCCGCGATCACCGAAGATGTCGCGGTGGTCTCACTGACCGAAGTCGACTATCGCACCGGCCGCCGCCATGACATGAAACGATTGACGGAAAAGGCGCATGCCGCCGGCGCGCTCATGATCTGGGATCTCGCGCACTCCGCCGGCGCCCTGCCGGTCGACCTCGCCGGTTGCAAGGCGGATTTTGCGGTCGGCTGCACCTATAAGTACTTGAACGGCGGCCCCGGTGCGCCGGCCTTTCTTTATGTCAGGCCCGATCTTCAGGATCATATTGAATCGCCGCTCTCAGGCTGGTGGGGCCACGCAGCGCCCTTTGCCTTCGACACCGACTATCGCCCAGCGCAAGGGATTGTCCGCCAGCAATGCGGCACGCAGGCGATCCTCGCCATTGCTGCGCTCGATTCCGCACTCGATGTCTGGGACGATGTCGACCTCGCGGAACTGCGCCGCAAATCGGAAGCCTTGTGCGAACTCTTCATCGCCGAAGTCGAAAGCCGCAACGCGAAACACGGCGTGACGCTCGCCGGCCCGCGGGACATACGCGAACGCGGCTCGCATGTCTCCTTTCACTGCCCTGAAGGCTATGCCGTCATGCAGGCATTGATCGCGCAAGATGTCATCGGCGACTTTCGGGCGCCCGACATCATCCGCTTCGGCATTACGCCGCTTTATACGCGCTTCGTCGACATCTGGGATGCGGCCGCGATTCTCACGCGCATTCTCGATCAGCGGTTATGGGACGATCCGCGCTTCAGGGCGCGCAAGGCGGTGACATGAGCCGTATCATCGATATCTCGCAACCGCTCGATCCCGGCATGGCGGGATTTCCCGGTGATGCCGCATACCGGGAAACGCAGACCTTTCGGATTGGACCAAATTGTCCGGTCAACGTCGCGCAAGTATCATTCTCTGTGCATTGCGGCACCCATGCCGATGCGCCTTTGCACTATGCCACCGACGGCAAACCGATCGGCGCTCTCGATCTTGAGCCCTTCATAGGTCCTTGCCGGGTGATCGATGCACGTGGTGCCGGCCCATTCTGCGAACCGCAGCAGATCGAGGCGTCCCTTAAGGATGCGCCAGTGCGCATTCTCCTGCGTCTGACCGAAGGATTCGATCCGCATATCTGGCCAACCGGCTTTCGCGCGCTCGCCGCCGCAACGATCGAATTGCTGGCCGCGCGCGGCGTGCGCCTCGTCGGCATCGACGCACCGTCGGTCGATCCCGAAACATCGAAGGACTTGTCCGCCCACAAGGCGGCACTCAGCGCCGACATGCGTATTCTCGAAAACCTTGTGCTGAGCCACGTCACGCCCGGTGATTACGAACTGATCGCGCTGCCCTTGCGCTTCTCGAACCTCGACGCCTCGCCGGTTCGCGCCGTCCTGCGGACACTCAAGTAGCTCTCCATGGCCGGCCTCGAGCCGGCCATCCAGTCTGGATCGGCGGGTCAAGCCCGCCGATGGAGGTAGAGTGAGTCGCTCCAACCACTCCGTCACCCCAGCGAAAGCTGGGGTCCCCTGAATCATTTCAACAACGGAACCGGCTCACGGGATGCCAGCTTTCGCTGGCATGACGGTCTATTCCCCGTAGGCGCTCAAATCCTCTCGTTCTCGATCAAGTTCTTCAACAGCACGACCTCGAATTCATGCGACGCCGTGAGTCGCCGCCAGCGATCATCGTCCATAGCCATCGCGCGCCACGCCATGAAGGTCAAGACGCAATGCCCGGGATCGAGTCCCAGATACGCACCCGGCACGACGCGCACCTGGATGCGCGGCACCAGCGCTTGCGGGTTGCTGCCGAGCTTGTAATCGATCGAGAGCCGCTCCTTGTCCGCATCGATGCGCACGAGAATTCGCCCGCCGTCGAAAATGCTCGTCCCCGTGACGAGCCCGTCGGCTGCGATCTCCGTCTCCCATGTCCCGAAGGACCAGCGATCGAGTTTTTCCGGATCGGCCATGATCGCAAAGACATGGTCCGCCGGTCGCGCCACGATGATCGATGTGATATGCGATTGCCCGGCGCTCACGCAGCAGCCTCCGCAGCGCTCGGCGGCTCCGTCGTGTTAACGACGAGAATGCGCACCGGCGTCTCGCCCTCGGCAAGATAGGCATGTCCCATGCGCGAATCGAAATAGACGCTGTCGCCCGCCTCGAGCCGCAACGGCTCGTAGAATTCGCTCGCCAGGATCAGCACGCCGTCCATCACATAGACGAATTCTTCGCCCGCATGACGAGACAGGCCGCCGGCTTCTTCAACGCTTCGGATCGTGACCGTGTTGATGGCAGGGTGCATCTTCTTATTGGCAAGATCGGTGCACAGCACCAAGGCCTCGTAGCGTGCGGTATCGAGCGGCGCGCCCTCGCCCTTGCGGCACACGCTGCGAATGCCGTTGCCGATCGGCTGCTGGTCCTCGCCGAAGAAGCGCGTGATGTCGACATCGAGCGCCTTCGACAGCATGTAGAGATGATGCGCACTGACGAGCGTCTGATCGTTCTCGACGCGCGACAGTGTCGCTTCCGACAATCCCGCCAGGGCCGCAAGCTCGGCCAATGACTTGCCGCGCTCCTTGCGCAATGCCTTGATGCGCGGGCCGATCGGCAGGCCTATGTTACGCGCCTCATCGCGGCTCATGCCCATACTCGCTGCGCGCCGCTGCCGGCGTCACCAGGCCTGCCGCAAGATCGGCCTCAACCAAAGCGCTCTCGCGCTTCTTTGCATCGCCAAATCCGCCGCCGCCGGGAAGTTCAACCACGAGGCTGTCGCCGCTTGGCACGAGATGGATGCCCTTGTCGGCGAGCGCCTTGCCGGAGCCAAGCCGCGCATGACCCTTGCGCCCGGGCTTTCCGCCCTCGCGGCCTTGTGCCGGATTATGGATGCGATCGAAGGTCGCCGCCGAGATGGCGAACGGCGCCGCTTCGCGATTGGCGATCTCGATCGTCTGACTCAAACCGCCGCGCCATTCGCCGGCACCACCCGAGTCTGCCAGATACTCCTTGCGCTTGAACCACAAGGGACATTGGCCTTCGGTGACCTCGACTGGAATCGTGCCGACGCCCGACGGGAAGGCCGTCGTCGCGAGCCCATCCTTCCCCGGCCGTCCGCCGATGCCGCCCAATCCGATATTGATGACGCCGAAGTATTTCGCCTTCGCGGTCTCGGCGGCCGGCACGCGGCCATGCGCACTGTTGAGCGAGAGGATCCAGATCGATCCGGCACTCTCCGCCTGCACCTTGCCTGGGAGTGCCTGCGCGAGACAGCCGAACACGGCATCCGCCAGCATCTGTCCGATCACATGCCGCGCCGTGACCGGCGAAGGCCTCGTCGGATCGACGCAGGTGCCGGCCTCGGTGACGAGATCGAAGCAGTTGAGCGAGCCGATATTGTTCGGCACATGCGGCGCTATCACCGCCTTGAGTCCGAACACCGAATAGGCATGCGTATAGGTGCGCGGGCTGTTGATGCCGAAGATCGAGGCCGGCGATGAGCCCGAGAAGTCGATCGTGATCTTGCCCTTTTTGATCGTCAGCTTCGCCTTGAGCATGATCCGGCTCTCATAGCCGTCGAGCGGCATCTCGTAAGTCCACTCGCCTTCCGGCAATTGCCTAATTGCCTCGCGCGCCGCCTTCTCCGACTGCGTGAGGATATGTTCGGCGAGCGGCTCGATGGTCGTGAGTTTGAACTCCTTCATCATGTCCAGGAGACGCCGCGCACCGGTATCATTGGCGCTGATCAAGGAGAGAAGATCGCCGCGCACCTCGACCGGGTTGCGCGAATTGGCGAGGATGACCGACATCAGCTCTTCATTGATCTTGCCTTGCTTCCGCAGCATGAGATGCGGAATGAGCGTGCCTTCTTCGAAGGAGGAGTTGGCCTTGGCCGACATGCCGACGCCGCCGACATCGATGACATGGCAGGTCGAGGCGAAGATTGCGACGGGCTTCTTGCCGAGGAACACCGGCGTCATCATCACATAGTCGAAGAGATGGCCGGTGCCGAGCCAGGGATCATTGGTGATGTAGACATCGCCCGGCTTCATCGATGAGACCGGATACTTTTCGAAGAAGTGGCTGACCGCCGTCGCCATGGTGTTCACATGGCCGGGCGTGCCGGTCATCGCCTGCGCGATCATCCGGCCCTTGGTGTCATAGACGCCGGCGGAGAGATCGCCGGCCTCGCGCGTGATCGTACCGAAGGCGGTGCGGAGCAAGGACTGCGCCTGTTCCTCGACCACTGCAATGAGGCGATTCCACATCACTTGCGTGCGGATGGCGGCGAGGGCGTTTGTGGGCTTGTTACTAGGGTTTTTCATTTTCCGTCATGCCAGCGAAAGCTGGCATCCCCTGAGAATGTGCCGTTGCTGAAATGATTCAGGGGACCCCAGCTTTCGCTGGGGTGACGATGAAGAAAATTCGTCATCCCTTTTTCTCCAGCACGATATATCCGAGACTGTCGATGCGGGCGCTGAAGTTGGCGCCGACGATCGTCGACGTTTCATCTTCCGCGATGATCGCGGGTCCCTTGATGCGTGCGCCCGGCGCCATGTCGAAGCGCCAATAGACCGGCGTGTCGACCATCTTGCCCAATGCCGCGTCATAGACCTTGCGCTTCGCCTTTGGCTTCGGCGCAGTCGCAGCCTTCACAGGCTTGGCCCGCTTTGCCGGCTCGGCGCGCGAGGAAGCCGTCACCGACCAGGTAATCGCCTCGGCCTCCATGCCCTCGATGGTGAGGCCATAGATCTGCTGGTACAGCCGCTCGAATTCGGCACGCAATTTTGCGCCGTCGGCTTGAGTCAATCGCCGCACCGGCACACTGATGCGGATTTCATGGCCCTGCCCCACATAGCGGCAATCGGCGATGCGCTGGATGGTGACCGCTTGGCCCTTGAGCGCCGGCTTGACCACTTCCATCGCATCCTTGGTCATGCGATCGAGCAGGTCGTTCACCCGTTTCGCATCGAAACTATCGAGGCTGACGGCAGCGCTGCGCGTGACTTCATAGGCGATCGGCGCGCGCAGAAACCCGATCGCCGAACCAACGCCGGCACCCTTCGGCACGAGGATCGTATCGACTCCGACCTTCTCGGCGAGCCGGCAGGCATGCAACGGCGCTCCCCCGCCGAAGGCGATCATCGTGCAGGCGGAAATATCCTTGCCGCGCTCGATCGCATGGACGCGCGCCGCATTCGCCATGTTCTCTTCGACGATCTCGGCAACGCCCGCCGCCGGCCAGAAATCCTCAAGGCCTAGGGGTGCGCCGATATTGCGCTTCAGCGCCTGGGCCGCGCCGGCCTCGTCGAGCTTGATCTTGCCGCCGGCGAAAAAGGCGGGATCGATCTTGCCGAGCGCCAGATTGGCATCCGTCACCGCGGGCTCGGTGCCGCCGCGCGCGTAGCAGACCGGTCCAGGCGTCGAGCCCGCACTGTCCGGTCCGACGGTGATGCGGCCAAGTTTATCCACACGCGCGATCGAGCCGCCGCCGGCCCCGATCTCCACCATTTCGATGACCGGAATGCGCACCGGCAGGCCGGAACCCTTCATGTCGCGATAGGCGCGGGCGATCTCGAATTTGCGCGCCCGTTCCGGCTCACCATCGGTGAGGAGGCAGATCTTCGCGGTCGTGCCGCCCATGTCGAAGGA
>JAESFU010000847.1_pt1 | contig 10430 bp, 5 predicted proteins | sample 9269461 | NCBI WGS metagenome assembly JAESFU01 (sample SAMN14502556, study PRJNA617107) | algae metagenome | isolation source: Stenomitos rutilans HA7619-LM2 and co-occurring heterotrophs from cave walls | place: USA: Waikapalae cave, Hawaii | collected 2009-07-28
TCCCCATTTGTCGAAATAATTGGCATTCATATATACTTGAACAAATTCGCGCCGTTGGATCTTTCCATCGTGATCATTGTCCCAATCAGAGTAATTATCATAAACTCTGCTGGTTGCAGCGCATGCAGAGAGCATAGCGAGACCTAGTATTTTTACCGTTTTCATAATGGTTTTTTTTTATGTTGAAAATAATTTATTGTTCTCACGGAAAATCTGATCGAGCAGCAGCTCTAATATTTATGGGTTACGTTTATTCCTAACGATATATTTTTCCTATGTCCTTAAGGTTTCACGGTGCTTCTAGGTGAAACTTTGCAAGTAACCATATTTGATAACAGTGATCAGATGATCCCTGTATTTGAAGTCGCCTCTGCTTTTATCCCGTTTGTAGGAGAGGAAAAATCAGGTGGCACAGCGCCGGCCGACTTAGCAAATTGAATATCCCTACCATTTAACAGGTGGGTTGACATAACCTTTCCACCTGTAGCATCGAAACATTATTTTTCAACTGGCCTTGCCTGCGAACATGATCAACGCGCCACAGCTTGTAACGCTAATTTCTGAAATATTTCATCATATACCGCACGGAAAGATCCTGAACAATTATGGAAAATGACACAATGATAAAGGTAAATGGGACAAATATATTTTGAATGTGGCCGCGGCGCGGCTGACGATCGTGCCGAAGATGCTCACCGCTTAACACGCTCCAGGTCATTATCTCCAGTATGCCGCTTTCAAGGTTTTTTTGGTTTCAAACAGGTGCGACCGCAGATATAAATTGAACTAACTGGGAAGATGACCATGACCAGCGCGGCGACAGGTTTCTGTAGAAAAATTCTTTTCAGCAATGGAATTGAAGCGCTTGGTTTACATCTAACACCTTCGATCGATTGAGATTAAATCGAAATTAATCCGGTATTAAATGGACTTTAAACTTTGCAAATGGCAATCGTGAATTGACTACTTGGATAGATTTTTGGATTCCAAAAGAAAATTAAAAATGGTATGAAGTTTATTCGGTTCATGATAGGATTGTTGGTTTTGTGTTCTTTAACGCGCTGCGCCGATAAACGCGGACCTCAGGCACTTGTGCCCGAGTTAAATGTTTTGACGCTTGCAAAACACGATGTCAGAATCCCGCGTGATTACGTATGTGAAATTCAGGCTGTACAATATGTGGAAATCCATGCGCGCGTGCAGGGATATTTGGAAGAGATTTTTGTCGACGAGGGACAGTTAGTAAAGAAGGGACAACCGCTATTCAGAATAAGTTCTAACGAGTATCGCGAAATGGTAGCCAAGGCGGAGGCAAGTTTGCAGCGCGCTATCGCTGAAGCAAAGGCAAAGGATTTGGAGGTGGAACGAATTCGTGTGATGGTCGATAAGAAAATAATTTCTTCATCGGAGCTCGCATTGGCACATGCGCGATTGGAGGCAGCGCAGTCTACTGTGCGCGAAGCGAAATCCGTCCTTGAAAATGCGCGCATCCATCTTAGCTACACATTCATTCGGTCACCATTCGATGGTATTCTTGACCGAATTCCATTTAAACGTGGAAGCCTGATTAATTCAGGAACGTTACTGACATCCGTGTCAAACATCGACCAGGTCTTTGCGTATTTCCGCGTCACTGAACTGGAGTACCTCAAGTTACAGGGTCATGAAATCACAGGCCAAAAATTTTCTAAGCAACTCAGTGATGTGTCTCTTATTCTTGCTGACCAGACAACGTATCCTTCCCCCGGAGTCATTGAGACAATGGAGGGAGATTTTGACAGGTCGACTGGCACCATCGCCTTACGGGCCAGGTTTACAAACAGAAAAGGACTACTGAAACACGGGGCATCCGGTAAAATTCGTTTAGTTAAAACCTGGGAAGATGCAGTCCTCATTCCCCAGGAATCTGTGTTTTCCATCCAGGATAAAAATTACGTTTTCATCATCGATGCGTCCAATAAAGTCCGGGCGAAGAGCTTCAATGCCATCGAGCGATATGATGATTATTTCCTTACGCTGGGACTTTCTCCAGGAAGTCGTGTTGTGGCCACAGGAATTCAACAGTTACGCGAAGGATCAACCATAAAACCTCGCGACATGCGAGACACACTAACGGTGAGTGCCCTTAGTGCGAAAAAAAATTAGGTTAACAATGCTACAACTTTTTATAAAACGACCCGTGCTGTCGACGGTTATTTCAATAGTCATAATTGTGCTCGGCATCCTTTCGATGATCAACTTGCCGATCACGCAATTTCCGGCAATAGAACCACCGTCAGTAACCGTCACCGCGAACTATACTGGAGCGAACGCAGATGTGTGTGCAAAGACGGTTGCAACACCTCTTGAACGCGCCATTAATGGGGTGCCTGGCATGACCTACATGTCAACAGTATGCAGTAACAACGGCATTACTTTGATACAGATATTTTTCGAGTCTGGCGTTGATCCCGACCTTGCTACGGTAAACGTTCAAAACAGAGTCACCAGTATTCTGGATGAGCTGCCAGAAGAGGTTATCAAGGCAGGCGTCATCATCGAAAAAGAAGTGTCCAGCATGTTGATGTATCTCAACATTACCAGTGCGGACTCGACGCAGGATGAGAAATTCGTTTACAATTTTACAGACATCAATATTCTCCATGAACTGAAGCGAATAAACGGAGTGGGCTTCGTAGAAATCATGGGCGCCCGCGATTACGCTATGCGGGTTTGGTTAAAACCTGATCGCATGGCAAGTTTCAATCTTTCGCCGGAAGAGGTGATTAATGCAATACGTTCACAGAACATTGAAGCGGCACCTGGCGCTACCGGGATAAGCTCAGGTAAGGCACCCCAACTTCTTCAATATGTTTTGCGCTACCGAGGAAAATTCAATTCTGAAAACGAATACCTGGACCTGGTTGTAAAGTCTGATGAGGACGGTTCTATCGTGCGCATCCGAGATATTGCTGAGGTTGAATTTGGGTCACTCGACTATGACATGATTTCCATGACTGACGGCCAACCTTCAGCTTCGATCATGATTAAGCAGCGCCCGGGATCAAATGCCCGCGAAGTCATTCATGGAATTAAAGAAAAGATGACTGAATTGAAAGCGACAACCTTTCCTCCGGCAATGGCCTATTCGATAGACTACGATGTTTCACGCTTTCTTGACACATCCATTCATGAAGTCGTGCGAACCCTTATCGAGGCGTTTGTTTTAGTTTCCCTGGTGGTATTTATTTTCCTCCAGGATTTCCGATCTACTTTGATTCCTGCGATCGCGGTCCCTGTTTCACTTGTCGGAACTTTCTTTTTTATGGACTTGCTTGGTTTCTCGATTAACATGCTTACCCTGTTCGCGTTGGTGTTGGCGATCGGGATCGTGGTCGACAACGCGATTGTGGTGGTGGAAGCCGTTCACGTAAAAATGCACGAGCTGAAGGTATCGGCTACTGAAGCAACCATGGCAGCAATGAAGGAAATAGCTGGGGCAGTCGTGTCTATCACCCTTGTCATGTCAGCAGTATTCCTGCCCGTAAGTTTCATGAGCGGGCCAATTGGTGTGTTCTATAGGCAGTTCTCGCTTACGCTGGCCATTGCTATTGTGATCTCGGGAATCAATGCGCTCACCTTGTCACCGGCGCTTTGTGCCATGCTTCTTAAAAATCCGGATACTAAAAACGAAGGCCTCCTGAAAAGATTCTTTTCCGGATTTAACACCAAGTACGCGCAAGTGGAACAACGCTATGGCTGGGTGGTTTCAAAGTTAGCCATTCGACGCGGAGTTACAGTATTATGCTTAGTGACCACTATCGTGTTAATGGCAATGACTTCGAATATAATTCCCACAGCGTTTATCCCAACAGAAGACCAGGGGACTATCTATGCAAGTGTAACACTCCCCTCGGGATCTACGGTAGAGCGTACACAGGACGTGCTGGCGCGATTATACAGTCGCATAGCTGTCACACCCGACATTGAATCGGTATCCACCCTGGCGGGTTACAGCATTATGACCGAATCAGCTGGTTCGTCTTACGGGATGACGATGGTCAACCTCAAGCCCTGGGATGATCGGGATAAATCTGTGGGCGAGATCATCACAAGTTTCAAGGACAGCATCGCTCATGAAATTCCCGAAGCAGAGATTCAGTTCTTCTCCCCGCCACCGGTACCTGGTTTCGGAAACGCCAGCGGATTCGAGCTCCGGCTTCAAGACAAAACAGGCGGAGATTTATTACATACCGCTGAGATAACCAAGAAATTCATCGAGGCAGTGAATGCTCGTGATGAGATTCAAAATACGGCTACCACGTTTGATCCTAATTTCCCACAGTACCTCCTTGAGATTGATTACGATAAAGCAACCCAGCTGGGAGTTTCAGTAGGAAAAGCAATGGAGACACTACAGGCCTTCGTAGGAAGTTATTATACGTCCAACTTTGTTCGGTTCGGACAGATGTATAAAGTGATGTTGCAGGCATCCCCGATGTTTCGTCAAAAACCCGAAGACATCCTACAACTGTTCGTAAAGAGTGACCGTAATGAAATGATTCCGTATTCAAGTTTCATGAGTCTCAAAAGGACGTTCGGGCCTGAACAGATTACCCGGTATAATATGTTCACGGCTGCCTTAATTACAGGAGAGCCGGCGCCAGGCTACAGTTCAGGAGATGCTCTTCGCGCCGTGGAGAAAATCGCGCTGGAACTTCCAAGGGGGTATGATATTGAATGGTCGGGAATGTCGCGCGAGGAAATCAAGGCAGGAAATCAGGCCACATTAATTTTTATCGTATGTCTGGTGTTCGTCTATCTGATTCTGGCAGCGCAATATGAAAGCTACCTGTTACCCCTTGCGATCATCCTATCTTTGCCAGCTGGAATTTTCGGCGCGTACGCGCTACTCTTGATTGCTGGTCTTGAAAACAACATTTACGCGCAGGTCGCACTGGTAATGCTGATCGGGTTGCTGGGAAAAAATTCAATTCTCATTGTCGAGTTTGCACGGCAGCGTCGTCGGGACGGCAATTCCGTCATTGTCTCGGCCATCGAAGGAGCAAAAGCCAGGCTCAGGCCGATCCTGATGACCTCACTGGCATTTATTGCCGGGCTCATTCCGCTTTGCTTATCCTCCGGAGCAGGAGCGATCGGCAACAAATCCATTGGAATAACTGCCGTTGGCGGCATGGTAATGGGAACATTAATTGGTCTTGTACTCGTGCCTGGCCTTTATGTAATATTCGAAAGCCTCTCCGAAAGATTTAGTTCACCGGAGAAAACTTCTAAGCGTCAACTGCAAGCACCATGAGATTATCCAAAACAAAAACGTTGATTTTTGCGGTCGCCCTTTCTAATGCAGTAACGGGTTGCAAAATTGCCGTTACTCCATTGTCAAAAAATGTTTCACTGCCGTCCCGTTTTGATTCAACAACGGCAGTGATGGAAGATACACTTAAGCCATGGACTATTTTTTTTGCAGATACATGCTTAAAAAAACTTATAGGAGAAGCGTTGGAAAATAATTTCGACAGATTGTTAGCGCTTCAACGCATTCACTTAGCACAGGCCAGCCTGCAATCATCAAAAAGCACATTGGTACCGGAAGTCGGTGCACAGCTTGGAGGAACGGTCGATAAGTTTGGTGACTATACTATGAATCAAATCGGAAATGACGACACCAACCGTTCCGAGACATTGCCTGACAGCAAGCATCTACCGACGCCATACACGGAGTTTCTTGCAGGATTAAAATTCGCCTGGGAAATTAACCTTTGGGGACGATTTTCTGCAGGAAGACAAGCATATAAGGAGAGACTAATAGCCAGCCGCTACGGGCACCACCTTGTTGACTCCAGGATAGTTAGCGAAGTCGCACTCGTGTATTTTCAGCTGCTGGGTCTTGATAGGGAGAAGGAGGTTATTGAAGATGGGATTAGGTTACGTGAACTCGCGCTCGAACTCGCTAAAGTTCAGAAGGAAGGAGGGAGAATTAACCAAGTAGCAGTCGATCAATTTGAGATACAAGTCCTTAATGCCCGTGGACAACTGGTTAAAGTCAACCAGCAAATACTACAAGCGGAGGCGCGGTGCAACCAACTGGCCGGTCGTTATCCGCGCTCGATCCAAAGATTATCATTACGTGACTATCCCGATACGATCGCATTTGCGTCGACCTCACCTTTGCTCTTGCTGACAGCGCGTCCTGACATCAAACAAGCAGAACATGAACTACTCGCCCATGAGTGGGATTTGAAAGTCGCACGAGCCGCCTTCTATCCATCTATCGATTTATCAGGCGTCGTCGGAGTGGCGGCTTTTGACCTCAGTAAATTTGCGTTGCTACCGGCTTCTACAATGTATCACGCCGCCGCCGGACTTTCCGCCCCGATATTGCAACGGAGACGCATCAAAGCTTCATTCTCCACAATGCAAGCCAGACGTCAGATGGCATTGATTAATTATAGAAAGGCAGTGTTAAATGCGTACTATGAAGTTTATATCGTGACGCGCAATCAAGAGGCACTCCAGGATCAAGTACGTTTAAAACGTCAGGAGACCGTGGCACAGCGGCGCGCCGTTCTCAACGCGGGTGACCTTTTTACAGGAGGGTATGCCACGTATCTTGAAGTCTTAACGCTGCAGCGTCAACTCCTTGAAAGCGAACTTCAACTCAGCAATCTTCAAGCGAAATTTCTGGCTAATAAGACTAATATGTATCGTTCGCTGGGTGGTGGATGGGCTCAATAGAATTCGATGATCGGGAAAAAAATTTTTTCTGCTAATTTGTAGTCTCCCGGATTGTTGGAATATTAACACGCCGCGCACCCATTATGGTAAAGAAGATTCTTCGTTTTTTCAGCATTGAGTCCGACATGGATGATGTCGAGACCATACACACCACCATCACCAATGGAAGCATATTTCGCGGAACAAATATATGGATTCTCGTATTTGCGGTTATTATAGCATCGGTTGGGCTTAATATGAACTCAACCGCTGTAATTATCGGCGCAATGCTTATTTCTCCACTGATGGGCCCGATCAACGGAATTGGTTACAGCATTGCGACTTACGACTTTCCATTACTACGCCGTGCGTTGAAAAACTTTGCGTTCGCTGTTGGATCGAGTCTGGCAGCCTCAACGTTATATTTTCTTATCACACCATTGTCTGTTGCACACTCAGAATTGCTGGCTCGAACCAGCCCTACAATTTATGATGTTATCATTGCATTGGTTGGTGGGATGGCCGGTGTGCTGGCGATAAGTAGCAAACATAAGGGTAATGTAATTACTGGCGTTGCCATCGCGACTGCTTTGATGCCACCATTATGTACAGCAGGATATGGATTGGCTACGGGGCAATTCATCTACTTTTTTGGCGCATTTTATTTATTCACCATCAATACTGTTTTTATAGCGATATCATCGGTATTGTTTTCACAGGTTTTAAATTTTCCAATTCGAACAATTGTAGAACCGGGAAAAAAGAAACATGTCACCCGCGTAGTAACCCTTGTAATCATGATTACTATCGTCCCTAGTATCTACTTCGGATATCTTCTAGTTCAGAAAGAGCGTTTTACAGAAAGGGCTACAAAATTTATTGCTGGCGTAAGTGCAATCAATGGAAGCTATCTGCTGAAGTACGAAACAGATCCAAATAGGAGGAGAATAAAACTTGTTTACGGAGGCTCGACACCAGACAGCGAAACAAAAAACAAGATCGCTGCTCAAGCAATAGCCTTTGGCCTGGATACAACCGGGCTATCCTTTGAACAAGGGTTTGCTATTGATAAGAACCCCTCGCCGCTAAACGAGTCCAACTCCGACATGCAGGCTGAAATATCCAGGCTTCGCTTTGCGCTAACAAAAGCAGAACAAAAAAATAGGGATACACTCGAAGTGCATCGTAAGACCAACCAACGTGTCCTCAATGAAGCGAAACTGCTCTTTCCAACGGTAAAAAACTTTGGATGGAGTTATGCCGAAATGGCTGACGCGGAAAGTTTTTCAGGCAATGACCGAAGACCTGTCCTTATATTTTCTGTAGCCAAACCAGGGCTACCGAGAAAAGATAAGAAAAGACTGGAGGGTTGGATCGCCAAGCGACTTGGACTCGACAATGCTTTTGTTCATTACGAACTTTATTAACAAGACCTGCATAATTTTGACCGAAGGTGCAAAGAAGGGATTATGGACAGCTGGCTCTTCCTTTAACCAAATTGTGATTTCGTAAGGAATCTCCAGGGGTCGTTTCTGGGATAAATTGTTACAAGATTTCGGATCGTTCGGATAGGACAGGGGTTGCCATCAATCATCGGCATAAGTCGATAACTTTTAATTTCGAAGCCATCAATGATGACATCAACTTTTACCCGTCCGAAAGGGGCCGTCATTATCTTGTAGTGTTTCAGGTATTCGGGCAAATTTCTAATCTCCTTTTACATGGAATTTTTCAGGCTTGTATTTTATCGACGAAACGTTTAATTCCATATAGTGACAGCGATGAGATTTTATCTACTACTATTTCGATTGACAGTACCTGGTCTTTAGGTCCCACTATCACCATCTATGATAAGCATTCACGAAAGTCCTATTGGATAAAATCGTATACTTCGCTCGCTCATCCCAATATCGATTCGTTAAAATCAAAGAAGGCCAACATTCGGTACATGAAATTTTTTCGCGGGCCACTGGAAAACAGGATTGTACGGATGGAAGTTGATTCAGTTGTCATCATTGACCAAGTTATCGATAAAGAATAGCCTGAGCGTTTGAAATTATGATACTGGTCAGTGCTTCACTTACCCGATGATCCTGTAGCCTAGTCATCATTTTTTTGGACTCGTACGGAATGTGCTTAGACGTTAAGACGCGTTCTACACGTATCCCTGAATTCCACGCGATCGTGAGCCATTCGTCGTTGCTTTGCCTGCCACATTTCTTCCATGAAGTACAGTCCTGGATGGCTAGCTTAAACTCCGCGCCCGTTTTCCTGTCCTGGTAAGCAAGTGTCATAGTTGAAAATATTCTCCCTGGCGCATTTCGAGCAGTGGTCATAAGAAAACACATTCAACCTGGAAGAGATGTCGTGCCTGCGACAATGGTGTGTTTTATAGCCAGATTGCTTCGGCGGCCAGCAGCAGCCTGGCAGGAAGTCGGGTCTCAGAGTTCGGGCATACATATTCAAAGAGGATTCGCCTTGCTGGTTAAGAATGAATACGGACGGAACCGGCAATACATCCTGGCTCATATTGCGGACGCTTTGGGCAATACACCCTTGTGTTGTGCATGCGCTATGGAGACGATACCGAATGCGCGGATCTATGAGAGCATATAAGTAGTTTTCGATCACCACATGCTAATTTTAAAACTGCTAGGGTTTGCTCTCTGAAAGGAGACTTGGTCTTAAATTAGCGGCCCACGTCGATGCTTCTGCATCATTAAATTTCTTCAAGCACGCAAAAAAAAATGGGCCGGTTATGTAATCGTGACGGCATGGTAATTTCAATACTGTCACTAACATCGAAATGGGGTTACGTCATTCACAATCGTTACGAAAACTTATTATCGCCATATTGTCCTAAGAATATATGCTTGCCTGATGCATCACAATATCATACAAGTGATCTTTTGCAATATTGTAAATGTGAAATGAAAGTTGCTGCCAGGGACTGAATCGAATTGAACTTGCGTTCCGGATTGCATACGCGACTTCTTCAACTAATAATGAATATATAACATCGCTGCAAAACCATTTAAATTATGAATACAAGAACAACAAGATTTGGCGCATTTGTAAAAAAGGGAACTTCAGCAATATTGTTTACAGCGTTAGTGCTTTCGGTGAGTTCGTGCTCGCAGAAAATTCTTTTCCTGGTCTCATCGGTAGTTCCTTCGGCAGAAGGGTCTGTAAAGATTAAAAGTGATAAAAACGCGAATTATATTATTGACTTGAAGGTAATACGCCTGGTAGAGCCTTCACGGCTCACGCCTCCCAAACTTGGTTATAGTGTTTGGGCAGAAACAGAGGGAAACGGGGTAAAAAACCTGGGACACTTAAACACCTCCGCTGGGCTGTTGTCGAACACCCTTAAAAGTTCGCTGACTACCGTAACACCTTTTAAGCCCACCCACTTCTTTATCACGGCAGAGGATAATTTAACGCCGCAATATCCAGGCGCCATCGTACTTAAAACCGGGACTTTTTCGTTGAAGTAGTTCATGGCACACGATTAAATGTCTAACATTTGGTGTAGAAGGTTTGCCGTTGTCGACTTACCGTATGCGATGACCGCCAGGAAAACAAAGGTTGAACTTGCGCAAATGAATCAATGTGGTAGGCTGCGACTAGCAGCATTTTTAAAAAAGGCGACGATAATGCAGTGGAGAAGATCTAACTTAACGCGCGAAGCGATGCGATAATGTTGTCGAAGTTGA
>JAESFU010000848.1_pt1 | contig 10420 bp, 11 predicted proteins | sample 9269461 | NCBI WGS metagenome assembly JAESFU01 (sample SAMN14502556, study PRJNA617107) | algae metagenome | isolation source: Stenomitos rutilans HA7619-LM2 and co-occurring heterotrophs from cave walls | place: USA: Waikapalae cave, Hawaii | collected 2009-07-28
TATATATTCACCGGTTTTCTTGTCATGTCCTACCACATCCGGCTCGCCACCGGTTTTTTCCATTTCATGAAGTGACCACAGCTTTTCCGGATCAGCATCCAGTTTTTTAATGACGCTTGTCCAATCAATGCCTTTGTGCCGGTTCGTGTTTTTTTCGAACCGCGTCTCCAGTGTACTCAGCAACGCAGCGCGTTGTTCAGATGACAATTTCTTTTTGATACTTTTGATTTTGCTCATAGCTGTGCAGATTTTTATAATGCGTATTACCTTCCCTAGTTTGCAGCGACAACCACTTTTCTATCAGCGGGCCTGAAGTACCATGAAGTTATCGTAAGCACGATCAATAACGAGGGACCGAACAATTCTTTTGCAGGGTCGCCCACGGCCAGGTGTGAAAATATCGCGCCCGACATGGCAAAGAAAAATCCGGCGTATGCCCATTCCTTTACCAATGGAAATTTAGGAACCAGTACCGCCACAACACCCAGTATTTTCCAGACGCCCAGGATCGTCAGAAAATAGACCGGATACCCGATACGGTTCATCATGTCCACTTCTTCTTTCATGTTGATCAATTGCACGATACCGGTTGATGCCATACCCAGCGATAGCCAAAGGGTGGCAATCCAATAGATGATTTTGTTTCTCTTTGTCATAGTGTAATTATTTTAGTTTACCAACAATTTCCTGTATGCGATTGTGCGCCATGTTTATGCCTTGCGCAAAAGGCAACTTCAGCATCTGATCCCGCAGCTCGACCGATTTATAGACAATATGCATGGTCAGTTTGCTGGTGTCGTCCGTGAGCGCCGCGAAGTCAAGAAACTCCAATTGGACAGCGAACGGCGTGTTCTCCATTTCAAAGGTTCGCGTGATGTTCCGATTCGGAGTGAACTCATGAATTGTCCCGTGAAAGCCGTGCTTGTTTCCTTTGGGGTCGGTCGTTTCGAACTGGTAGCTGCCATGATTTTTATTTTCAAGTTTCAACACTTTTGTCCCCATCCACTGCTCTACAATTTCTGCTTCTTCGTAGGCTTTGAAAAGTAACTCCAGCGGTAAATCAAATTCGCGCGTAATGACCAGTTCCTGTTTGCCGTCTTCAGCATGAATTTTTGTTTTCGGTTCCATGGGTTTATTTTTTGGGTTTATATTTTTTCATAATGCTTTCCAGCTTATTGAACCGCTCGTCCCACATTTGGCGGAACGGCTCAATAAAGTCGGCTACTTCTTTCATTTTCTTCGCGTTGATGTAATAGTAAATCTCGCGGCCGTCCTGTCTCTGGTCGAGCAGCTCACATTCCGTCAGAATCTGCAAATGTTTGGAAACCGTTGGGCGCGCCGTGTCAAAGTTGGAAGCGATGGCGCCTGCCGTCATAGATTGCGCGGCCACCAGCAAAAGTATAGCTCTTCGCGTAGGGTCCGCAATGGCCTGAAATACGTCTCTCCTTAAATTCATTGTGTAGCTATTTGACTACAAATATATGTGTAGTTGAATGACTACGCAAATTTTCTTTCAGGTTTTTATAGTCCATAGTTTTTAGTTCAGCGTACATCGTAATACATCCGGGTATCGCGCTGCATTTTACTATGTACTAAAGACTATGGACTATTCCATTTTTTCTTTATTTCTTTGCCGGCTTGCAAAAAACCGATGGCGTATTGTTTGGCGGCATAAAAGCCACTCGATGCACTGCACGTATATAATTTCTCTGATTCATGGCGCATCACTCATCTATTTCCTGCGGTATTGATTTTGGCACATCAAACTCCAGCGTTGCCGTTGCGCAATCCGCAGGCATCACGCTTGTGCCGGTGGAAGGCTCTTCGGTTACAATACCCAGCGCTATTTTTTATGAACCACGCCATGCGCCCGTATTCGGTCGTGATGCGGTGCAGGCATTTTTTGGGAGAAAGGAGGGACGCTTCATGCGAAGCCTCAAACGCGTGCTGGGTACTTCGCTGATGAAACAGGGTACGCAGGTGAACAATCGCATGGTGAAATTTGAAGTAATCATCGGATCGTTTCTGCAAAACCTCAAGTCCAAAACAGATGTGTATGCGGGACACAGCATCGATCATGTAGTGATGGGGCGACCTGTCCACTTCGTTGACAACGATCCTGCTGCCGATCAGCGAGCACAGTCAGAACTACAAAGCATTGCGCGGCAGGTCGGGTTCATGCATATCGATTTTCAGTTTGAACCCATTGCCGCAGCGTTCGCGCACGAAGTAAACATCTCCGGGGAAAAACTCGCCATCGTAGCCGATCTGGGTGGCGGTACATCCGATTTTACAGTGATCAGATTGTCCAATCAATACATTCGTAAAACGGATCGCAAGGCTGACATACTTGCCAACACGGGTGTGCGCGTAGGCGGCAACGATTTTGATAAAGACCTGAGCCTGACGGCGATTATGTCCGAGATCGGCTACGGCAGTACATACGGTGAAAAACATCTGGAAGTGCCCCTGAAACCATATCACGATCTGGCTGAATGGAGCAAGGTGAATTTTTTATATACAACCAAAACTGTTTCGCAGACACGGCAGATATTGCACCAGTCGCACGACAAGAAAAGATTTGGCAGACTTCTCCGTTTACTCGAACAGGAAACGGGACACTCGTTACTGGCATCTGCCGAGGAAAGCAAGATTGCGCTTACGCATGCTATATTGCACCATGCGCCGTTTGATTTTCTGGAAGAGGGATTTTCAATTCCGATTCAACGGACATTGTTTGAAGATGCCATTCGCGCGGAAGTATCAAAAATTTCGCAGGCAGCTTCTGAATGCCTGGCATTGGCAGGTGTGAAGGCTTCGGATATCGAGCTTGTAATTCTTACCGGCGGAACGACCGAAGTGCCCTTGGTACAGCAAGAGTTCAGAAGACTTTTTCCACAGGCCGCGGTAGCCGATGAGAATAAGCTATCGAGTGTCGGATTGGGACTTGCGTATGATAGCATGAATAAGTTTGGCGGGTAGTCAAATCAATTGATTTAGTGGGTTTGGAATCACCTCATTTTTGAAATCATTTAATCGCTATCTTTGGTTATAAACCGGACGTTATGGATGTAAATACAGAGCGGGCTTTATTGATAAAAGAGTTGCAGGAGGTGAATGATATTACACTACTTCAAGCGATAAAAGCGGTTTTGCATTACGGTTTACAGAACCAGGGCAAAATAAGTATAGAGCAGTACAACCGCGAATTGGAAGAAGCGGAGGCAAGAATAGAGCTGGGTGAATTTGTTTCCCGTGAGGAAGCCGTTAACAGAATCAAAGGATGGAGAAAACCCGGAAACTGATTTGGGACAGACAAGCCTTAGTCAAATTAGAGAAATCGTTGCAGTGGATCAGTGAAGTATCGATTCAGCAAGCAGAACTTGTTGAACAGGCAATTCTGGAGAAAGTGGAAGAAATCCACGAACATCCGGAAAGATTTCCGCCAGATAAATATGTTATCAATAACAAAGGCAATTTTTACCGGGCCATTGAGACTCACAGCTATCGAATATCATATAGGTACACAGAGGACAGAGTATTAATATTGCGCGTTAGACATGTAAGACAAAACCCGGAAAGTATGTAAAGAATGCCTGTTGTTTTAAGGTGTCCTTTTACTAATTCTCACCCTTCGCAGCGATAATAGCATCCAGCAAGCCATTGGCGGGCGCATCCAGCGTTAATTCCCAGAACATAATACCGTCGAGCTTATACTTGATTGCATATTCTGTTTTCAGTTTCAGTGACTCTTTATCATCATAGGTGGCAAAAAGCTTTTTGGCTGCATTGTAAGAGTAAGGTGCCTTGGCAACATTGTCCCAATACCGGATGAAGCCTTGTTGCCCGGTGAGCTGTTGCGGAAATTCACGGAAGTCAATTCCCTTTAAAAATTTGCCGGACTGGTTTACGCCGTGATGCGTTGCCTCCACGTTTTCCCAGACACGGGCATAAAAGGCTGCGCCGATCACAAGTTTGTCGGCGGGAACTCCAAGTTTGATAAGATACTGAACCGCATTGTCCGTTGACTCATGCTGCACCGGCGTAGAGTACAGGGCCGTATGATGTCCTGTAATGACTGAGTAACCGTTGATCAGATCGTACGTCATCAGGTTCACGCGATCTACCAATGGCATAATTACGTTCCACTCAACGGACTCATCCAGAAACTTTTGAAAGCCGCCGGCGGCGAAACTGATTTCATACTTCTGTCCCAATGTTTTGCGCAATACTTTTATGAGCTCGGTGAAGTTCTTTTTGTCTTCCAATTTGTAAACATGTCCCGGATGACCTTCGATAGCCGGATATTCCCAATCCAGATCAATGCCATCCGACTTGAAGTATTGATTCAGTTTCAGAACCGAGGCAGCAAATTCGGCGCGACCGGCAGCCGTTGAAAAAACATCCGAGCACGGAGCGCATCCACCCCAGCCACCCAGCGACAGGATAACTTTCAACGCGGGATTTTTCTTTTTGAGTGCCACCAGTTTTTTGAGTGTGATGGAGTCGCGGCTGTTATCCACCGTAAGGCGATTGCCTTTTAAATGGCAGAAGCTGAAAATGATGTGCGAAAGTTTTTCAGGTGCAACGCTATCGACTTTTTCCGGGCCGCCCATAAAATAAGCGATCACATTCAATTTTTGCTTTTGTGCGTACGAGCCGGCGGTTGTGGCAATCAGCAATACAATCAGGATGAGGATTCTCTTCATACAATATCAGGGTTCAAAAAAATCGGTGAAGGCAAGATGACCAAGTTTGTGCAAGCACATAAAACACATGTGATGAGTGGGCAAATTGACTGACGCAACCGTTGTTGTGTTGTGTGTGATTTTTGTATGACTTCCGCGGCAATTCAAGACGATCTCCAAAGAAAACCACTACTTTTGCCGCTTAATCTTATTTACATTGAATTACTTATCTGCAGAAACGGTTGCCAAAACTTTTAACGACCGCTGGCTCTTCAAAGACATCTCCCTGGGGATATCACAAGGCGAAAAATTTGCCTTTGTCGGAAACAATGGCGTAGGCAAATCTACGCTCCTGAAAATATTAACCGGCGAAATCCAGCCCGATGCCGGTAAAGTCAGTGTGCGTCAGGGTATTCGCATGGCGTACCTGACACAGCAGCCATCGGTAGATGCCAAGCTTACCGTAAAAGATGTGCTTTTCAGCGACACAAACGAGGTGGCCAAGGTGGTGAAAGAATACGAAGACTGCCTGCAACATCCCGATACGTCGTCCGAGCGCATGCAAGCCGTGCTGGAGAAGATGGAGGAACTGAAGGCCTGGGACTACGAAGCCAAGGTTCACGAAGTAATCGAAAAACTGGGCGTACCCGACTTCGATAAAAAATTCGGAGAGCTTTCCGGTGGACAAAAGAAACGCATTTTTCTGGCCCAGCTTTTATTGCAGGAGGCCGACCTCATCATCATGGATGAGCCCACCAACCATTTGGACCTCACGGCCATCGAGTGGCTGGAGAATTATCTCAAGGGTTCCAACATTACGCTGATCATGGTGACCCACGATCGCTATTTCCTGGACAGCGTCGCTACCGAAATTATTGAATTGGACCGCGGCCAGCTCTTCCGCTACAAGGGAAACTACGCCTATTACCTGGAGAAAAAGGAAATGCGCGAAGAGATTCTGAAAGCCGAAGTGTCCAAAGCTAAAAACCTGCTTAAAAAAGAACTGGAATGGATGCGCCGCCAGCCACGTGCACGCGGTACCAAGTCCAAATACAGAGTTGAAGCCTATTATGAACTGAAGGAAGTTGCCTCCCAGGACTTGCGCAAGGAGAAACTGGAACTCGACATCAAGGAGGCCCGTCAGGGTGGAAAGATTCTGGAGGTGGAGCACATCACCAAAAAATTCGGCAATCAGTTAATTGTCGATGATTTTTCATTCGTCTTCAAGAAAAACGATCGCATCGGCGTGGTTGGAAAGAACGGCGTCGGCAAGTCCACTTTCCTGGACATGCTCACCGGCAAAACCAAGCCCGACAGCGGCGAGATCAACCCCGGTGTAACCACCAAGTACGGCTACTTTACACAGGAAGCCATCAGCCTCAATCCCGAAAACAGGTTGATCGAAGAAGTAAAAGAGATTGCCGAATTCATCACACTGGCCGACGGTTCACAACTATCGGCTTCCAAGTTTCTGGAATCATTCCTGTTTCCGCCGGAGAAGCAATACAACTACATCAACAAACTCAGTGGCGGGGAGAAGAAACGTCTTCAGTTGTTGAAGCTCTTGATTACCAATCCCAACTTCCTCATCCTGGATGAGCCTACCAACGATTTTGACATCGATACCCTGAACGTGCTCGAAGACTTCCTCGACAAGTTTGGCGGGTGCATGCTGCTCGTGTCTCACGATCGTTATTTTATGGATCATCTCGTCAATCAGCTTTTTGTGTTTGAAGGCGACGGTAAAATCAAATTGTTCAACGGTAACTATACCGATTACCGCGACTGGATGGAAGAGCAGGAATCACAACCCGTGTCCCAGCCAAAGGCCAGGCAGGAAGAAGCGAAGCCGGTGGTGACGACCACGGAAAAGAAGAAGGCCAGCTTCAAGGAAAAGCAGGAATATGAAAAACTGCAAAGCCAGATCGAGGCACTCGAAAAGGAAAAAGCATCCTTGTCCGAGCAGTTAAACTCCGGCACCAGCGATCATAAGCAGTTGCAGGAACTGGGACAGAAGCTTCAAAGTATTGCAAATGAGATTGATACCAAAACACTGCGCTGGCTTGAATTATCTGAGATAGTAAATTAGGGTTATCGGTTCTTATTGTGTCTTCTGTACACTTGTTTATACGGATTCTAAACTAGGCAAAGTGTCGGGCAGGATTGCTAATAATATTCTGCCGTTGATATAATTTGCGATAGAAATCGATTGATTCACCTAATTTTGATAAAATCTTTAACCAATCATGAATCTCAATACAGAAGCTGAGAAGAAGAACACGTACGATGCCATCGTAGTAGGTACAGGTATCAGTGGGGGGTGGGCCGCCAAGGAGCTCACCGAGAAAGGATTAAAAACATTGGTGCTGGAACGTGGCCGGATGGTGAAACACCCGGAGTATCCAACGGCAACCAAAGATCCGTGGGACTTTCCGTACGCAGGCAAGGCAACGCAGGAAGATTTGAAACAACAGGGTGTGCAGGCGCGAACAGGCTATACAATCCGTCAGGATACCAAGCACTGGTTCGTAAACGATCTGGAAAACCCCTATACCGAAACCAAGCGATTCGACTGGATGCGTGGCTATCACGTAGGCGGACGTTCCATTATGTGGGGCCGCCAGAGTTATCGCTGGTCGCAAATGGACTTTGAAGCCAACGCAAAAGATGGTATCGCCGTTGACTGGCCAATTCGTTATGCAGACGTGGCGCCATGGTACGATTACGTAGAGAAATTCATTGGTGTCAGTGGAAATATTGACAACCTCCCGCAACTTCCTGATGGCAAGTTCCTGCCGCCGATGGAATTGAACTGTGTGGAGCTCGATCTGAAGGGAAAAGTAACCTCCAAATACAACAGGGCCGTAACCATCGGCCGTACTGCACACGCCACAGCGCCACTGCCGCACAGCCCGCAACGCGGAACCTGTCAGTTCAGAAACCTGTGCAGCCGCGGCTGTCCGTACGGCGGATACTTCAGCAGCGTGTCCTCGACATTGCCGGCTGCAGAGAAAACCGGTAACATGACGCTCCGTCCAAACTCTATCGTACACGAGTTGATTTACGATGAGCAAAAAGGAAAAGCAACCGGCGTAAAAGTACTCGACGCAGAATCCGGAGAGCAAGTGGAATACTACGCAAAAGTAATCTTCCTGTGCGCGTCAACATTCGGTTCTACCTTCATCATGATGAACTCTGTCTCAAACCGTTTCCAGAATGGTTTCGGTAACGACAGTGGCGAATTGGGACACAACATTATGGACCACCACCTGAGCGTAGGCGCCAGCGCTTCCGTAGAAGGTTTTGAAGATCAGTATTACTTCGGAAGAAGAGCCAACGGTTTTTATATTCCAAGATATCGTAACGTAGGCAAAGATAAACGCGACTACCTGCGTGGCTTCGGCTACCAGGGCGGTGCGAGCCGTCAGGGATGGTCGAGCATGGTGGCCGAATTGAGCCTCGGTGCCGATCTGAAAGAGGCGGTAGCCAAGCCCGGCGCATGGCAGATCGGTATGGGCGGTTTCGGCGAGATCCTGCCGTACCACGAGAACAAAGTGACGATCAACAAGGACAAGAAAGACAAATACGGTCTGCCTACCTTGAATTTCGATGCCGACCTGAAGGAAAACGAAATGAAGATGCGTGTGGACATGAAGAACGACGCCGCCGAAATGCTTGAAGCAGCAGGCTACAAAAACGTTCACACCTTCGACAACAAGATCGGCGTAGGACTTGGTATTCACGAAATGGGAACGGCCCGCATGGGTAAAGATCCCAAAACATCGGTACTCAACAAGTTCAACCAGGTGCATGCGTGCAAGAACGTATATGTAACAGACGGTTCCGCGATGACTTCTGCAGCGTGTCAGAACCCGTCGCTTACCTACATGGCATTGACTGCCCGCGCAGTGGATCACGCTGTAAGCGAGCTGAAAAAACAAAACTTATAATTCTAAACCGAGACTTAATACAATGGATCGCAGAGAAGCATTAAGACGCACAGCCCTGCTCATGGGAGGAGCCGTTTCCGCTCCGGCCATCATGGGTATACTGAAAGGCTGTGCACCCAAGCCTACTATCGACTGGAAGCCCGCGTTTTTGTCAGAGCCACAAGGCATTCTGATTACACAGGTAGCCGAGATAATCATACCGAAGACAGATACTCCAGGCGCCAAAGACGTGGGGGTACCAGGTTTTATCGACCAGCTGATGAAAGATGTTTACAGCAAGGAAGATTCGGACAAGTACCTCGCCAGCCTGAAAGCTTTCGATGATGAAGCACAGAAAGAACATGGCGACCCGTTCATCGAGTTGAAACCCGAAGAACAGACTGCATTCTTTAAAAAACTGCACGATGCTGTAGTGAAGGACAACAGCGAAAACGCTCCGGCCTACCGCTCGTTTATCATGACAACCAAGGAGCTCACCATGCTGGGCTTCTTTACGTCGAAGCCCGGCGCTACACAAGTGCTGCAATATGAAGCCGTACCCGGCGCTTACAAAGGATGTATTCCAGTAAGTGAAGCAGGCAACGGTAAAACCTGGGCAACCTAGTCATCGCCCAAACCAGCTTTCAAGGCTCTGCGGAATTGTCCCGCAGAGCCTTTTTGTTTATCGGAAGTGCAATCTAAGCCGTGTCCCCGAAAATTCCGGTGGTTTTCCGGATTCGTGTGCTGAATTTAAAAGGGCGTGTCCCGGATGGAGCCCTTCGTGCGGGTAAACATGTCCCGGCATAGAACCGAACAGATCGACATTTATAAATGGGAATGTCCCTTAACCGTAACTGCGGGATGTCCCGATGAAAATTAATATGGAAAGCCTGTTTATATGTTATAGCAATTATTTATATTCAGTTATCGAATACGTCGAAATCGTATAGAAAGTCCGTTACAGGAGCCATTTTGTATCTGTATGCAATGCTCCGGATTGGTTATTTGAATACACCTAACCCCGTTTGTCCTATGAAACGTATCCTCCCCGTAAAGAAAAGAGCGGCCTTGCTGCTGGCCGAGTATCCTGGATCCAGAATTTCCAAAGTGTTGTGTACCCAGGTGCTGGATTCTCATCAGAGCGATGGCGGTACACGACCGATGGGTACTGAAACTTCAAACCTGGCCATGGCTGTCCCGCTGAAAGATGGCCGTTACGATCTCGATCATTCCTACAATCCTTCGCTGCGTCGCATCCGGAATGCCGCGGTGCCATTACATGCAAGAGCGGTAGCCTTTATGCTGGTGGATGAATGGGGAAACGCTATAGCAGACGCAGAAATATTCGCTTTTGTAAATCTTGAAACAGGTGAGGGCGCGCATGGTAAAACCTGTCCTGACGGAGTAGCCATTCTCAACTTGTCCGCCAAGGCCACCAGCATCCAGCAATTGTATCTGTACAAGCCTCACGAAACCTGGCCGATGGTGAGGCGAAACATATTTCTGAAAGGGGACAGTATTAAAATACGCTGCAAATAATGCATTGTGGCATATAATCAGTGTCCCGTATAGTCTTTACCAAAGACCGTGTTATAGGAGTATTGCCTAGAATTCAAGATTAGCCTGGCTGATCTTCTGCTCGTACAAATTCAGCAGGATGCCGTCTTTCAAACCCACTTCGGGTACGAGAATACTGGATGCGCGTGCCCATTCCATTACCTTGAGGTAGATGCTGCTGGCGGGGATGATCACATCGGCGCGGTCCGGGTTCATTTGCAGTTTATAGATACGTTCTTCCAGGGT
>JAESFU010000849.1_pt1 | contig 10409 bp, 10 predicted proteins | sample 9269461 | NCBI WGS metagenome assembly JAESFU01 (sample SAMN14502556, study PRJNA617107) | algae metagenome | isolation source: Stenomitos rutilans HA7619-LM2 and co-occurring heterotrophs from cave walls | place: USA: Waikapalae cave, Hawaii | collected 2009-07-28
CCGGGAAGTATTTATGCAGGTGTTCCGGCGAAAAAGGTAAAGGATGTATCGCCCGAACTGATCAGTGGTGAGATCAACCGCATTGCCAATAATTACATCATGTATGCAAGCTGGTTTCGTCCACCTGAACATCTTTGAGCACGTACTTGCAACTATAGAAAAATATTTATAGTTTTAAATACGTTATTCCGCCACACATTTTCTTATGAAAACTACCCATCGATCCATTCTTGCTTCCGGCTTGCTTTTTCTTTTCATTGCATTCTCGTATTCGTGTTCGGTCTTTCGTCCGAAATATGGCTGTCCCGCCAATGGGAAGGCTGTCGGCGCAGAAAGAATACTGAGTGGAGAAAAAGTTCCGAAGGCTAAGAAGTTCAGGGCCTGACAGTAGCGGATACGAACCGTTCGGTGTGCGATTGATGTAAGCAACGATTAATCCGTAGGAAGCACTGCTTCTTACTACTTATAACCCTAAATCCGTACAGTATGAGCCTTACTTTACGCACCGATTTCGGTTGCACCGAAGCGATCATTGATGACGATTGCGGCCTGAAAAGATTTTACGAAGTAGCGAACATCCTCTCCGACGATCTCGAAATAAAATTCACATCAAAGCAAGACGATTTCGACACACTGACCTGGGACTTCGCTTTCAAAGGTCATGTTCTCACGTTACACTATAATATTTACACCGGAATTTCAATTTTCCCGAGAAAGTTCCGCGAAGCTCCGCGAAAGGACAACGACGCAGTGATCGAAGTAGCGAGGTTTCTTGAAAAGAAGCTGATGATACATTCGACGAAGAAGTATTTGTCGTAGGGCGGGGGCTTTGAGCTATGGGCTATGAGCTATGAGCTTATCGTCACAGACGAGTCTCTGCGAAGCAGGACTCGTCGTATCATGCTGTAACGACCTTATCGTCTCAGACGAGTCTCTGCAAAGCAGGACTCGTCGTATCATGCTAAAACTCGCGTCTCATGCTGTAACGACGAGTCTTCCCGACACATGTCGGGAAAGACTCGTCTAAGACAAACTAATAGCTCAAAGCCGACAGCTCAAAGCTCATAGCCCATAGCTCATAGCCCAAAGCCCACTAATACTCCCTCTCCTCAATCGTATCAAGTATTCCCACATAACTTACGTATCGGTCCTCGGATATTCTTCCATCCATCACCGCCTCCTTAACCATGCATCCCGGTTCGTTCACGTGCAAACAATTGTTGAACTGGCAATCGCTGATCAACGCCCTCATTTCAGGATAATAATGCGATAACTCTTGTTTGCTGATGTCAACGATGCCGAACTCGCGCATGCCGGGAGTGTCGATGATCCGTCCGCCGTCGGGGAGGTCGAACATCTCGGCAAATGTTGTTGTATGTAATCCTTTTCCGCTCCAGCCGCTGACCTCCTGTGTTTTCAATTGCCTTTGCGGTATCACCATATTGATGAATGAAGATTTGCCAACGCCGGAATGTCCGCTGAGGAGTGTGGTGCGGCCGGTTAAAAAAGCTTTCACGTCATCAATTCCTTCGCCTGTGGCAACGCTCATTCTTTTGACTGAGTAGCCGGCGGTCGTTAGGATCTCTTCAACATGTCCGAGCATCGCCATTTCTTTTTTCTGATAGAGATCAATTTTATTAAATACGACCGTAGCAGGAATATGATATGCCTCACATGTTACCAGGTAACGGTCGATGAAACCCTGCGAGGTTCTCGGATTTTTCAATGTTGCGAAGAGCAGCGACTGATCAAGGTTCGACGCAACAATGTGATGCTGCCGCTTGTGTGAGGGAGATTGACGCGTGATATAGTTTCTTCGGTTAGCGATCTCCGTTATCATCACGCTGCCTTCAAGTTCATTTTCAGTTTCGGTCACTACTTCATCCCCGACTGCGATCGGATTTGTTGAAGTGATTCCGTCGATCTTGAAGACCCCCTTGATGCGCGCGTTCTTCATCTCCCCTGTTTCCAGCTTTACCTGGTACCAGCTGCCCGTTGATTTATAAACAAGTGCTTTCATGAATTGGCTCAGGGAAATTTTCTGAAAAGAGTATATCGTAGGCTGATCTCGAGCAGTAATATGAATGCGGCGGCAAGAGCGAACGGAAAAAATCGTTCGGTATATCGGCGGTGCATCGTGATCTCGATCTTCGACTTCTCCAGTTTGTCGATCTCACCATAGATCTGTTGCAGACTGTTATTGTCGCGAGCCCGAAAATAGAGTCCGCCTGTTTCGGCAGCAATCTCGCGCAACAACTTCTCGTCGATGTTCACTTTCTGACGTTGAATTCTAACTTCACCCGTCGCTGACTGCACTGGTGCCGCTGCATAACCTTCGGTACCCATGCCGATCGTGTACACTTTGATTCCCTGCGACTTTGCAATTTCCTTCGCTGAATAGGGATCTATAAGTCCTCCCTGGTTTTCGCCATCGGTAAGAAGTATTACGATCCGGCTTTTCGAGGTACTCTCGCGTAAGCGTTCGACGCTGCTTGCAAGTCCATCGCCGATTGCGGTACCATCGGCTAACAATCCGCTTTGCGCACTGAGTATATGCGATTTTAGCGTTGGACGATCTGTTGTCAATGGCGACGCCGTAAAACTTTCACCTGCAAATATTACAAGTCCCAGGCGATCGGTAGGGCGTTGGTCGACAAATGTTGCCGCCACCTGCTTCATTGCCTCGAGTCTGTTTGGCTCGAAATCCTGCGCCAACATGCTACCGCTCACGTCCATGCATAAAATAATGTCCACTCCCTCTCCGGCCATGCGTTGTTCGTCGTTCGGCTTTTGGGGCCTCGCGAGCGCAATCACCAGACATGCGATTGTAAGCATCCGCAGGATGAAGGGAACGTGGCGGAAAAACAACTTCCATGATCCCGTGTCGCCAAACGGCCGCACCGACGAAACCACCAGAGTACTCTGGCTTTTCGAATTGCGTCTCCAATACCAAAAAATCAAAAACGGTATCAGCAGAAGCAGCAGAAAGGCTTCCGGGTATGCGAATTCAATTTCCTGGAACCAGTTATACAGCAATATGATTGTTGTTTAATGATATGATGGATGCCCGGAAAATTTCCCAGTTTTCTTCGCTTGCAACTGAATCCGGCTGGTACTTCGCAAACTTCACGAAATCGGTTGTGCGCAACGCCGATACGAGTTTCGAAAAAGCATTTTTCTCCATACCCAATGCCGACAACTGCAAAATCAATTCTTCGTTCGTTCTCTCGGCGGTTGTTACTTCCAGCCGCTTGTTGACAAATACTCTGAAAATTTCATTCAGTGTGGAATAGAATATTTTTTCACTGCCCGGCTCGGGAAGCCCTTTCTGTTTCAACTCCCTCAGACGCCGCATAGCTTCATCAAATGCGGTTTCTTCGTTTTGCCTGATCGTCGTCTTCATTGTCAGTGCCTGTTTTTTCGGCCGCAAGAAAATAAAGGCGATAAGAGATCCTGCCGCAAGTGCGACGACTATCCAGGGTATGATCCGTGCATTTGGGTTGGTGACTTCAATGATGTCGCGAATGTCTTTGTAGTCCGATTGAGGATCGAAGGGTGCAAACGCCACTTCAACAGGTATGGTATCTGTATACAATGAACGCTTTCCAACCTTCAACTCGAACTCAGGTATTGTCCAGCTTCCCGAATCGAAACTTGTCAAAACCAACACCTGTGTCAGCTTTTTGCTTTCAAGATTGCCAGCGGTATCTGGCGTCTGTTTGTTTACAAATTCGAAATGCGGGATGCTGTCCGGCACGATCCACTGTGCGGTTTCGCCCATTGGCACAAAGGCTTCGAGAGTGATGGTGATCGGCTGACCTATCAATACCCTGCTGCTGTCCGCACTCGCTTTCAGCCCAATCTGAGAATACGAAGGAGCGGATACTGCGATAAATAACATCAGCAGTATTGAGTATCGATGCAGGGATTTCAACATCGATTCAGTTTCTGCTGATAAAAAATTTCTGAAGCACTTTGACATAATCCTCGTCCGTCCTGATATGCAGAAGATCACAGCCTGCCTTGAGGAAAATATTTTTACAAAGATCGGTATGAGCAAAGAAGTTTGCAGAATACTGCTGACGAATGACGATGTCGTTGGTATCGACCCATCGTCTGGTACCAGTTTCAGCATCTTCCACTTCAAGCATTCCGATTGGAGGAAGTTCCATGTCCATGCGGTCATATACTTTGATGCCGATCACATCGTGTTTCTTGCCAGCCACATTCAGGGCGTCTGCAAAATTATCGTCGATGAAATCGCTCAGTACAAAGCTGATGGATCGCTGCCGAACCGAATTGTTAAACCGTCTCAACGCCTCGGAAAGATTTGTGCCCTTTTTTGCGGGACTCGATGTGAGCAATTCTCGTACGATGTACAATCCGTGATCACGTCCCTTTTTTGGTGGAATGAATTTTTCAATTTTCTCGCTGAAAAAAATTGCACCAACCTTGTCGTTATTGCTGATCGCTGAAAACGCAAGTACAGCGCCGATCTCGGTAACGAGATCTTTTTTTCGTGCATGTGTTGTTCCGAATAACGAACTCGCGCTCACATCAACGAGCAGCATCAGCGTCAGTTCGCGTTCTTCTTCGAAGACTTTGCTGAAGGGGTGATTGAATCGTGCCGAAACGTTCCAATCGATAAACCTGATGTCGTCACCGTGATGATAGTCGCGCACTTCTTTGAACAACATGCCGCGTCCCTTGAACGCACTGTGGTACTCACCCGAAAACAAATGGCGCGTCAGGCGCTTGCTTTTGATTTCGAGCTCCCTCACTTTCTTCAATATTTCTGCACCGGTCATGTTTTTCGGTTGTTCGTATAGGTTAGAGTTGGCTATCAGCTGTCAGCTTTCAGCTATCGGGTGTCGGGTATCGGGAATACAACCTTATTCACCTGAATTTTCACTTTTCACTTTTTACCCGCCTCGGCTAACGCCGATTCGGGCAGGCTTTTCACTTTTTATAAGAGGCCCTTATCATTCAACCCTCACGGTACCGGAATCGCTTTCAGCACTTCATCCACCACATTTTCAACGTTCACAGATTCAGCCTCGGCCTCGTACGTAAGCCCAATCCTATGCCTCAGTACATCTTTCGCAATACTTCGCACGTCTTCGGGAATAACAAATCCACGCTTGTTCAAAAATGCCTGCGCCTTTGAAGCGAGCGCCAGATTAATGCTTGCGCGGGGTGATCCCCCATATGAAATGAGTGGCTTCAATTTCTCGAGCTTGTACTTTTCAGGCTGCCTAGTTGCGAAAACGATGTCCAGGATATAGTTTTCTACCTTTTCGTCCATATAAACCTTTCGAACCAGTTCCCTCGCCTCCAGTATTTCCTGGATCGATACTGCTTGCGAAACTTCGGGACCTTTGATACCCTGAACATTTTGCCTGATGATGAGTTTCTCCTCCTGCTTGGTTGGATAACTGACGATGACTTTCATCAGGAATCTGTCCTGCTGTGCTTCCGGCAATGGATAAGTGCCCTCCTGTTCAAGAGGGTTCTGGGTTGCAAGCACCAAGAATGGCTCATCGAGGCGGAAAGTATTTTCGCCGATGGTAACCTGTCGTTCCTGCATTGCCTCAAGAAGTGCACTTTGCACTTTGGCCGGTGCACGGTTGATTTCATCGGCAAGAATGAAGTTCGCGAAAATGGGACCTTTCCTTACCATGAATTCATTCTTCTGCTGATTGTATATCATTGTCCCGATAACATCAGCGGGCAAAAGATCCGGAGTAAATTGTATTCTGCTGAATTTAGCATGAATGGCCTGCGCAAGAGATTTGATTGCAAGTGTTTTTGCAAGACCCGGTACGCCTTCAAGCAACACATGGCCGTTCGTCAGAAGACCAATCAGCAATCTGTCGAGCATGAAATGCTGGCCAACGATCACTCGCCCCACTTCATCTCTGAGCCTGTCGATAAACGCGCTTTGATACTGGATCTTTTCGTTTAATTCCTTGATGTCGTTAGCAGTAAGCACCATACATGATTATTTACGCAAAATACGAACATTCGAATTGCAAGATGTTTGCCAAGTTGCTAACCGGTTCTGTATCAGTATGAAATGCTGGCCTGCGGTTTCAGGTAAGTGAAAACGCTTATAAGTACAATATTCAAGCGATTTTGGAGTTTTAATTGAGGCCGAAAGGCTCCACAAAATCCGTATGTATGAAAAAAACTCTTTACGCTTCTTTATTTGCATTTCTCACGATCACAACTGTATTTTCTTCCTGTAAAAAAGATAAAGACAAGGAAGTAGCACCGACAAAAGATAATGTGGCGGGCACCTATAAAATGACTTCTCTGAAGGTTGCAATGAATGGAACCGAAGCAGAAGCAGACATGGAACCCTGCGAAAAGGACAATCTTTATAAGTTGAATGCCGACATGTCGTTCAGCTATATCGACGCCGGAACGGTTTGTTCACCTGCAAGCGACGACACCGGCACATGGACGCTGAATGATAATGTTATCTCATTCCATTACTACAGCTTTATCATCACAAGCTTCAACGGAAGCACACTTCAGGGAACATTCTCCAACAACGGATTGACGTTGAAGGGAACGTTTCAAAAACAGTAATTTCTATTAACCCATAAACCCGAAGGCCCTCCGGATTGGGGGGCTTTTTTGTGGGCTGTGGGCTATGGGCTTTGAGCAATGAGCCAACAGCAATCAGCTATCAGCTGAAGCAGTCATGTGAACCGCATGAAATGACGCAAGACAACTTGCAGTTGTGCCTGGCATTAGACATTGGAAAAGCTCATAGCTCATAGCTCAAAGCTCAAAGCTCATAGCTCATAGCTCAAAGCCCTCAGTGCTTCAACTTAATAATCACATTCACCGTCAACGGAGCACTGATGGTAACTTCCTTCGAAAGTGTCAGATCGTTTTCGGTAAGTGAGATGATGTTCACATTTCCATCAATACCCGTAAACAGGCTGTCTGAAAACGTTACCACATTCTCATTGTTAGAAAAGCTCCACGTGAACTCGGAAGTCTGAGGAACGGTATCATCACATTTCGTTGCACCCTCATCAAGTGTTCCGGTTCCGTTAGCACGGAACGTCAGTGTATTGTCGGTATCGCAACTTTGAATGATACCAGGAGGAAGCGATGTGTCCATTGTTCCGTTTCTGTCCGCGTCAATGCCTGCTGTATCGTATTTCCATACAGATGCAGCGATCAGTTCAGTGCGCGTCATACCCGGTGGGTTATCATCATCGTCGTCTTTGCCACAGCTTGCTACGCCGATTGCAATTGCAATAGCGGGGATAAGCCAGAGTTTCATGTTGTATGGTTTATTTTAAATGTAATTCTTAAAATCATGCCAGCTGTGACGGCAGCTACACTTCATATTTGCCAACGATCGGCATTCTTCTTCCGACTCCAAAAGCCTTGCAGCTTACACGGATGATGGGACAGAACTGGTTTCGCTTGTATTCGTTCGTGTTGACCATACGGATGATGCGGCTGACGAGTTGCTCATCCATCCCCATTTGCAACATCTCGCGCGGACCCTGTCGCTTTTCAATATATTGATACAGCACGGTATCGAGTAACGGGTATTCGGGAAGGCTGTCGCTGTCTTTTTGTCCCGGCCGCAATTCCGCCGAAGGTGCCTTATCAAGAATATTTTGAGGGATCACTTCCCGCTCGCGGTTTATATATCGTGCGAGGGCGTACACCTGCATTTTATATACATCGCCAAGTACACTCAAACCGCCTGCCATGTCGCCGTACAACGTTCCATAACCTGTTGCAAGTTCGCTTTTGTTAGAAGTGTTCAGTAGTATGTAGCCGAATTTGTTTGCAATCGCCATCAGCAGGTTGCCACGCGTCCGGCTTTGAATGTTCTCCTCCGCGATGTTAAAGGGCAGGTCGCGAAATATTGGTTTCAACGTAGCAATGAAGCCATCATAAATATCCCTGATGGGAACGACGTCATACGGGTTGCCCAAATTTTGGCTCAGTTGTTCGGCGTCGCTCACCGAATGGCCGGACGAAAATTCCGACGGCATCAGTACCGCGTGTACATTGGCTGCTCCCAACGCCTCGCATGCAATCGCGAGCGTAACGGCGCTGTCGATCCCTCCCGAGGACCCAAGAATGGCAGCTTTGAAACCCATTTTCGAAAAATAGTCACGTATGCCCAGTACAAGTGCTCGGTAGATCTGTTGAACATTGTTGTCGGAAGTAAGATAGGGAATGACTCGTGAGGGATCCTTTATCTTAAACACCCGCATCTCCTTGTCAAACAATTGCAGCGATGGCGTATTCGGAACGTTATCCGTGTTCAATGAAGCCGCAGTCTTATCGTCTGCTATATCTACGATGCGGAAGTCTTCTTCGAAATATTTGAGTTCATGGACAATCGTTCCGTCTTTATCAATCACGAGCGATCCTCCGTCGAATACAATTTCAGTTTGCGAGCCGACGGTGTTGTTGTAAACAATGGGAATTTTGTATTTCAAAACATTCGCCCTGATCACTTCTTTTCTGTCGTCGTCATGGTCATAATCAAAAGGTGATGCTGATATATTGATCATCAGGTCCGGTTGTTGACCCACGAGATGATCCATCGGAGAAAAACGATACAGTGGATTGTCGCCGACATTCCAAAGGTCCTCACAAATCGTTAGTGCAATCGTACGATCCCTGAAGCGGATGCAGTTCCATTGATATGCCGGTTCGAAGTACCTGTTCTCATCAAACACATCGTAGGTTGGCAACAGAGTTTTGTGGGCAACCCCAAGTAGCTTTCCCGCATCGAAAAACCAGGCGGCGTTAAAGAGATCCTTGCCTGCACTGACTTCATTGCGGGCGGGCGCTCCAACAATGATCCCGATGTTTGCCGATGCTTCCCTGATCGTATCGAGCGATCGATAACACTTATTGATAAAATCAGAGAACTCGAGGAAATCGCGCGGCGGATATCCGCAAACACATAGTTCGGAAAAGACGATCAATTCGGCACCAGCGTCTTCAGCATCCTTCACAGCTTTCAATATTTTGGAAACATTGAAATCAAAATTTCCGATGTGATAATTCTGTTGCGCCAGTGCGATTTTCATTCGATGCTTTTCTTCGTTGTTCGCCGATATATTGTGCAATTTACAGCAAGTCAATCTTAACTTGCCGTTATACAACATTTGTAACCCCATACCGTTGATGCCACATGCGTTATCTCGTTTTGATTGCCTGCATTTCAATCCTCAGTTATGGTTGCGGTGAACGAAAGGGTCCCGATGTATCGGGCGTGACAGTAAACATTTCCCTCAAGCGGTTCGACCGGGATTTCTTTTCCATCGATACAACGCAATTGCCAGGGTCGCTGACTCCGTTACAGAATAAGTATCCAGTGTTCCTGAATGATTTCCTTGTAAATATTCTTGGCCTCGAAATGTCACCTGACTCTCCTCAACTGGCTTTGAACGGAATCAGGCGCTTCATTCACGATTATAAGCCGGTTTACGACTCGGCACAAAAAGTATTCGGAAAGCCGGATCGGTTTACGAGCGAGATTGAAGACGGATTGAAATACGTGAAACATTACTTCCCCGACTACAAACTTCCATCGAGCCTGATAACATTTGTTGGTCCGATTGATGCATTTTATGAAGCGTCGTTGGGAGGTTACGGCGATGTGATTACGAGTGAGGGACTTGCCGTAGGATTGCAACTTCATCTTGGCAATTCGTTCTCATTGTATACAAATGAGATGGGAAGGTCGTTGTACCCGGAATACATTTCGAGAAAGTTTGCACCGGAATATATTCCTGTTAATTGTATGAAGAATGTGATCGATGACCTGTACCCCGAGCAGCAAAATATTCAGACACTCGTTGAACAGATGGTTGACAAAGGAAAACGATTGTATGTGCTCGACCGGATAATGCCGGACGTTTCTGATACACTGAAGATCGGTTACACTGCGCGTCAATTGAAGGGATGTTACGACAACGAGGGACTTATATGGAATTACTTTCTCTCCAACAGTCTTGTGTACAACAATGATCCCGCAATCATAAAAAATTATATTGGCGACTCGCCAAAAACGCCAGAATTCGGCGATGGTGCGCCGGGCAATATCGGCTTGTTTGTCGGCCGCCAGATTGTGCGGTCGTATATGGAGAAGAATCCTGAAACCGATTTGAAGTCGTTGCTCGCAATGCCGGCGAAGGAGGTGTTTGAGAAGAGTAAATACAGACCAAGGTAGTTGAAGGTTGAAAGTTGAAAGTTGACGGTAGAAAGCCATCATCTCGATGCGGCGTCTGTCAACCTTCAACTTTGAACCTTGAACCTTGAACCCAACTGTCAACCTTCAACCTTCAACTCACTCTCATCCCTTAATCTTCTCCTTGATCAACGCCCTTGCTTCCTGCAATTCATTGAGG
>JAESFU010000850.1_pt1 | contig 10382 bp, 8 predicted proteins | sample 9269461 | NCBI WGS metagenome assembly JAESFU01 (sample SAMN14502556, study PRJNA617107) | algae metagenome | isolation source: Stenomitos rutilans HA7619-LM2 and co-occurring heterotrophs from cave walls | place: USA: Waikapalae cave, Hawaii | collected 2009-07-28
TAAGTACCGCTTCGTCATCGACATGGCCACGCTCTGATCCTGTTCACATACAGTAAGAAGTAAACGAGGCCGGATCCCCGCGGATCCGGCCTCTTCTCTATGCTCCGCACGCAGTCCGCAGTCCGCAGTCCGCAGTCCGCAGTCCACCCTGCCTCACTTCCCCATCACGTAGTAGTAGTTGATGATGTCGTGCGGCAGTTCGTGCACATCCACCTTCTTGAACCCTGCCTCGCCCAGCATCTGCAGCGCAAGCTCCTTGCCCCATGCAGCGCCAAGCCCCGGCCCACCGCTCGCCAGCGACACGCTCATGCAGTGCATGCACGAGATCGTGTACGTGAACGGCGCGAGCATCCCATCCAGGTTGTCCGTCACGCAGGTGTGCGCCTTGATGTCCTGCATCAGAAACGTTCCGCCTGCTTTCAGCGTCCTGCGGATGTTTGAAAGCACTGCAGCAGGGCGTGCCTGGTCGTGCACTGCATCAAACGCAGTCACCAGGTCAAATTCGCCGTCGCCGCCGAACCGTGTCACGTCACAGGCAAAGAGTGAAACGTTCGAAACGCCTCGTGCCTGTGCTTCGCGGCGTCCCATCGCGATCGCCTCGGGCGAAAGATCCGCGCCGACGAACCTGCTCTTGGGAAACCTTGCAGCAAGGTGAATGAGCGCAAGCCCCTTGCCGCACCCGATGTCGAGCACGTCGATGCCGCGCTCAAGCTTCTCAACCAGCCCCGGGATCAGCGGCAGGATGTGTTCATCAAGCCCTGCCACCGTCGTCTGGTTGCTTTCTTCTGCCATCACGTCGTGGAACCGCGTGCCATAGGTGTCATACGGCACGCCGCACCCATGCTTGAACGCATCGACGATGTGCGATTCAACCGATCCAAGCACTGCATGCCACTGTGCAGCCACTGCAAGGTTGTTCGGTGATGCAGCCCTCGTCAAGAGACCTGCATGCTCCTGCGGGAGCGTGTAGCTTCGGTCTGAAAGGTTGTATTCAACAACCTTGCCCACCGTCAGTGCGTTGAGCCATTCACGCACATACCGCTCGCTGAGTCCTGCAGCCTGTGCAAGCTGCTCGCTCGTCGAGGGCCCCAGCGTTGACATCCGATCAAAGAGGCCCGTCCGATGACCGATCGAGATCATCAGCATCATCGCCCCGCCGTTCATCCAACCCACGAACTGCTGCGCAAACTGCTCCGTCCGGTTCGAAATCGCACACAACTGGCACATGTGACCAACAATCCTTTCAATGCATACGCCGGCCTATCCCACGTCCCGCTCGTGCGGGATGCGTCCGGCTTTTCCTGGTTGATACAGGTTGCAGACCTTGGTCGACCGCCCCGTGCAGTCAGACGTCATCAGGCTTGCCAGAGGGATGTGCGAGAAACCCGGCGCATTGCGACACGCTTTGATGCATTTTTCTTCAGATCGTTTTCCAGCCCGAAAACCGCCTCCCAACCATCTCCTGAACAGCATTTCCACCCCTTCCCACCTACAGTTCGCCGTTCGCTCGGGGCGCACCGACCGCTCGTGGTCGTGTGCTGAGAAGCACCCGTTGAACCTGATCCGGTTTGCACCGGCGGAGGGAAGCGATCGTGACTGCAACGCAAGGCCTTTCGGCCGATCCGATCGACATTCTGCTCAGGCACGACCACTGGGGGACGCGGCGCATCCTCGAGGTATGCCGTTTACTTCCCGCGGAAGCCTTCCATAAGAAGTTCGACATGGGCGTCGGCACGCTCCACGACACGCTGACGCACCTCATCGGTGCCATGCGTCGCTGGTCAGACCGGCTCGGCAGTCGCCCGCTCCGCCCCGCGATCGATCGCCCGCCACGTGCCACGGGCACGCCCAGCGAGTATCGCCATCGCACGCCGGATGAACTGATCGCGCTCTTGGATCAGGCAGAGGCGGATCTCACCAGCGCCATCGCTGCTGCATCCGCCCCGGGCGGTCCTGGCCTTGACTCGAGCCTCGAGGTTCATCTCGACAATCGAACCTACCGCATGAGCCGTGCTGCAGGTATCGTCCACGTCACGACCCACGGCTCTCACCACCGTGCACAGTGCCTCAACATGCTCCGCCAGCTTGGCGTTACCAAGCTCCCTGAAATGATGGTCATCGACTGGCAGACCGAACTTCTCGAAGGTACTGCTCGCACGCAGAACTGAACCAATCCGACTTTCCACGCACACCCACGCGGACATGCACCCCGCGAAGACTTACTGCAGGACACCGAACATGACGACCACCAACGCCACTTCCCGCTTCCTCCCGCCCCTTCGCGGTGCACGCAACCCCGGCAACACGCCCGGCGTCACGACGCCCGGCAGCTTCGCCAATGCACCTGACGTCGGTGGTCCGCTGATGTTCAGCAGCCCGGATGCGCCGGGCATGCCTGCACCAAGCGAGAAGACTGCATGGGACTTCCTCCCCGACGGCTGGTCTGTCCGCACGATGCCTGCAGGTACCGCGCTCGATGCCTTCTGCGACACGGCGTGCTTCGTCGGCGATCATCCCTCGGCCACTTTTGAAACTGCACGCGGCGAGATCCTCGAAGTCCGTTTCCCGCGCAACTTCTCCCCCGTCACGCAGCTTGAGTGGGCACGCGTCGGCCGCGTCACGACGCAGATGAAGCGCGTCGCGGAGCGCGAGCCGCACTTCGATGAGCTTTACCCCGGCAAGGGCGCGGTTGCAGTGCGCGATGAAGTCGCTGCAGGTCGCCTCGTCATCCCCGCCAACATCAACCACCTCAAGTACAACCTCGACCCGATGGCGATCGGCCGTGCAAGCCGCACGAAGGTCAACGCCAACATGGGTGCATCGCCCGTCAGCAGCGGCACCGATGAGGAAGTCGAAAAGCTCAAGTGGGCCGAGAAGTGGGGTGCAGACACGGTCATGGACCTCTCGACCGGCGGCAACCTCGATGAATGCCGCGACGCGATCATCCGCAACTCGACCGTCCCGATTGGTACCGTCCCGATCTACTCGATGATCATCGGAAAGAAGATCGAAGAGCTCGACTGGGCCACGATTGAGGCTTCGCTTCATCACCAGGCAAAGCAGGGTGTTGACTACTTCACGATCCACGCAGGCGTTCGCCGTGCACACCTCAAGCACGTCAAGAACCGCCTGATCGGCATCGTCTCGCGCGGCGGCAGCCTTCTGGCCAAGTGGATGCTCGTCCACAGCCAGGAGAACATCATGTACACCCGCTGGGATGACATCTGCAAGATCCTCCGCCAGTACGATGTCACGTTCTCAATCGGCGACGGCCTCCGCCCCGGCGGCATGGCAGACGCGACCGACGCTGCACAGATCGCAGAGCTCGAAACCCTCGGCGAACTCACCGAACGTGCATGGCGTCACGGCGTGCAGGTCATGATCGAAGGCCCCGGCCACGTTCCCTTCGACCAGATCGAGTGGAACGCCAAGGTTCAGCGCACGCTCTGCCACGGCGCGCCCTTCTACGTCCTTGGCCCGCTCGTCACCGACATGTTCCCGGGCTACGACCACATCACGTCGTGCATCGGCGCGACCGCAATGGCCTACCACGGCGCAGCAATGCTCTGCTACGTCACGCCCAAGGAACACCTCGGCCTTCCCAAGAAGGACGACGTGAAGCAGGGCTGCATCGCCTACAAGATCGCTGCACATGCAGCAGACGTTGCGCTCGGCATCCCCGGCACGCGTGATCGCGACGATGAACTCACCAAGGCGCGTGCTGCACTCAACTGGGAAAAGCACTTCGAGCTCAGCTTCGACCCCGACACTGCACGTGCCTACCACGACGAAGACCTCGACGTCGACACCGACTTCTGTGCCATGTGCGGCCACGACTGGTGCTCGGTCCGTATTAGCAAGGAAATCCAGGAGTTCATGAGCGGCAAGGCCGAGGGCTTTGAACGCGGCAAGCCGGTCAAGAGTGCTGCACTCACGCCTGAGCAGCAGGAAATTCTCGAGAAGCGCGGCGTCCTCAGTCCTGACGAGATCCACAAGCTCGCGAATAAGACCAAGAAGGCACTCGGCCGCGACGCATCAAGCGGCAGCAAGCACAATGAAGATGCGGAGAGCAAGCTTTCCTGCCACTCCGACTACGTCGACCCCGAAACCGCCAAGAAGATGCAGGCCGAGAAGGCAGGTCGTGAAGTGCTGGTGCAGGTTGATGTGCGGCCTGCGCTGGGCATCGCGAAGGATGAGACCCGCGTGGTGTGATGCAGGTGTAAGGCGTTGGGTGCCCTGCTTCCGGCTGCTCCAAGCCGGAGGCAGGCACGAGGAACCTGACATTTCGCATCAGACCGCTGGCATTTACGTGTACACATGGCAACGTCATCGCGAGTCACATCCAAAACCTACACCACCACCATCCTCGCCGACCCCGACGGCTCCTCCATGACCGCCATCCCAGTGCCTTTTGATGCGAAGGAAGTCTTCGGCAAGGCGCGTGCTCCGGTGGTCGTCAAGGTCGGCAAGCACGAGTTTCGGTCAACCGTCTGCATCATGGGCGGTGAGCGGTTCATCCCGCTCCGCAAGTCCAACCGCGAAGCTGCAGGTGTCGAAGGCGGCCAGAAGGTCAGGATCACGCTGACGCTCGACGAAGCACCAAGAACGGTCGAAGCTCCCAAAGACCTGGCACGTGCACTCAAGAAGGCAGGTCTCATCGCTGCATGGAAAGCCCTCAGCTTCACCCATCAGCGTGAACACTTCGAAGCTATCGAAAGTGCAAAGAAGCCCGAGACGCGAGAACGCCGCATCCAGAAGTGCATCGAGATGGTCGCCGCGAAGCAGTGAGCCAGAATCATGCAGATAACTCTTGGGGCGGGGCCTTTCCAGGCCCCGTGTTTGTTTTCTATCGTGCCATCAGGATGTGCTCTGACATCCTGATGGGCTTTGCCTTTGGTTGTTTGTGTCATGCCTGCCTTGAGGCAGGGCACGGACAAGACCAACGAACCCGCAGTGCAAGCAAGGGAGTGCTTCCGGTTCTCCAACCAAGAGTCGCCCTCTGCAGGGCTCCATGCAAAAAGGCCGCTCTTACCCAGTGCTTGCGCACTGGGCTATCAAAAGCCGCTGCTCCGCAGTTCCGAACCAACGGATACCCAAGATGTACGATGCCGCTTTACCGCAGTCTTCCTTCTTCCCCTATCAACCTTTCCAACGTTTGCCACATTTGCCCTCTTTGCCACCTTTGCGCCTTTAATTCCCAATGCCCCTCACGCCCGATTCTGCACACGCTTTCGCCGACCGCTGGTACGCAGCGTGGAACACGTCCAACGTCGACGCGATCATGGCCTGCTACGACAACGCGATCGTCCACAGCTCTCCCTTCATCGCACGTTTCAACGGAACAAGTGACGACTCGCTCCACGGCATCGACGCAGTCCGTGCATACTTCACGCGTGCCTTGACGCAAAACCCAACGCCACCGGGCATCACCCGCTTCAATCCCATGCACGTCGCAGTGGGGCACGACAGCGTGATCCTCATCTACCGCAGGATGACCGGTGAACTCGCTGCAGAGATTTTCCATCTGAACGCAGAGTACAAGATCACCCGCTCCATCTCGCACTACGGAACCACGCAGTGACCTTTGCCCCCGGCCCCACGACGAAGATCACTGCAATCGCCCCGGGCGAAGATCCCGCTGCATGGTCACGTGCCCTTGCCAATTTCACGCCAACCGCTGCACACGTTCTCAAGCAGGACGCAACGTCCGCGGTGTGGGCTGCGATGTTCAATAATCGCCCGTGCGTCATCAAGGCAGTGCAGTACACCTCCGCCCTCGATCGCCTCAAGGCGACGCTCCATCTCTCACGCGGCTGGCGACACTGGCGTGGTGCATCGTGGCTCATCTCACGAAATATCCCGACCGCAAAGCCCTATCTCCTCGCGAGCGGCACAGATTCCGCCACCGGCGCAGCCGTTGAATGGCTCATCATGGAACGGCTCAACGGACCGACCATTCTTGAAGTTCTGCGCGACATCCGCGATGACACGACAAATCTCTCCGTGAAGCAGGAGCACAAGATCGCAGCTGCGCTCGGCGTCCTGGCCTCCGAACTCGTCGCCCAGGGCCGTTTCAACCGCGATCACAAACCCTCCAACCTCATCCTCACGGGGTGGGATCAGGCCCATGGCGATCCGATCATCGCGATCATCGATTGCGTCGCGATTCGCAAGTGCAGGCGCTTTGATTTCAAGGCGATGCGCCGAATGCTCGCCTCGCTCGTCATTGAACCTGCAGGGGTCGGCGTGCTCCCGCGTCGCTCGCTCGTCATGCGAGGCCTCGCGGAGATTCAGGGCCAATCGTGGTGGCGAGAGATCGAACGTGCAGTTCGACTTCACGGCGATCCGACGCCGCGCATCAATCCCTTGCGGCAAGCAGAGCCTCGTTGATGCGATCGAATTTGCCAGTGCCCAGTTCGTTAGGTGCCCTGCTCCGGGCTGCTTTGAGCCCGGGGCAGGCGACAGAACGCACAGAATTGTGACCTGCAGGAGTCACCTGTGGAACAACTGTCGTTCGTTTTACTGCTGTGCCCCGCGCACTGTCGCATGCAGCACCGGCATCGCCTGGAGATACTCCCGTGCAGGTCCATCGGGCGCTGCCTGGAATTCTTCGTACGGCCCATCAAACGCGATGTGACCCTTGTGCAGCATCACGATACGAGGCTGCAGCCGGCGCAGAAGATCCTTGTCGTGCGTCACGATGATGCTGGTGCGCTGCGTCCCATCTGCACGGGGGCGGTTGTGCGTGTTCCAGATCAGCTCGTGGATGTGCCCGCTGATTACGGGATCAAGGCCCGTCGTTGGTTCGTCGTAGAAGATGAGTGCAGGGTCGATGGCGATGGCTCGCGCGATCGCGACCCGCTTGGCCATGCCGCCAGAGAGTGCATCGCGGTCCTTGTACAGCACTGCATCAACATCAAGCGCCGAGGCGGCGAGACTTTCGCGTGCACGGGTAAGAATCTCATCGTCGCTCAGTTCACCGCTACCTGCCATCTCGTGATGCTCACGCAGGAGAATCGCGATGTTGTCGTAGACGGTCCCGCTGAAGAGCGCGTTCTTCTGAAAGACAACCGCCCACCAGAGGCGGATCTCATCAAGCTTATCTGCATCGAGTTTGGCAAGATCGACCAGCGGTGAGCCTTCCGCCGAGTGATCCGCGGCGAGCACCAGGCCCTGATCTATCGGCATAAGCCCCGCGAGGATGTGCATCAGGACGGTCTTGCCGCTCCCGCTTCCACCGACAATCGCGACGAGGTCGCCACGCCGGACTGTGATCGAGATATCCGTCAGAACGTGCTGCTCGCCGAACGATTTGTGGATCGCGCTTGCAGTCAGTTCCACGGGTGGGCGTGGAGCAGTGGTTGTTTGCGTGCGTCCGTCGTCCTGCATCGAAGAAGAGGGTAGACACACGGCAGCACAACCCGGACTGCATGTGTGTTTGAAATGCGCACACGCACGTCACATGGCTGCGCGGACGTGTGTATCGAGAGCAGAGCGTGACCACCGACGCAGTGCCGGAAGGCTTGACTCAAACGATGCAAGTACGTTCTCGGGCTCGCGTGGCAGGTTGTTGCTGCTACTCGTTCTTGTTCCAAACGTGCTGCTTGTCAAGATGTTCCCACAACTCTTGCGCATGCTGCCTCGGCATGTCGAGCGTTCCAGGCCGGTCCCCCTCCCCGGGCGACTCGATTGGAACGCACAGTTCGCATTGCATTCATTGTTTTCAAAATACATTGAAACAAATGAAATCGATGCTATGCTCCATGGATGGTCGCTCATCGTCAACGCACGATCGTGATCGCGGGTGGGGCGGGCGTGCTCGGGAGCCTCCTCGCCGCAAGGCTTGTTCTAGAGGGGTATGCAGTCACGATCCTGAGCCGCGGGCACTCAGATTCACATGTCAAGGGTGTTCGATGCGTGCGATGGAGCGGTCGGCTCGCGCCTCTTGATACCGCGATGGGTTCGACGCGAATTCCAGATGATGATGCATGGGTGTGCGAGCTTGATGGTGCACACGCAGTGGTCAACTTGTGCGGGAGATCCGTCGACTGCATCAAGTCGCCCGAACATTGCGATGAGATCCTCAGGTCGCGCGTGGAAAGCACACTTGCGATCGGTCGTGCGATGGCTCGCGTGTCCATGCAGCCCCGTGCATGGGTGCAGATGGCAACTGCACACATCTATGGCGATCCACCGCGCACCGTGTGCGATGAATCAAGCCCGACGGGCTACGGCCTGGCACCAACGGTGGGACGTGCATGGGAAGAAGCGTTTCACGCCAGTCTGCCGCGCGGTGTTCGCGGCGTGGTACTTCGGACGGGGTTTGTCTTGACGCAGCAAGGCGGTGCACTGTCAAAGCTCTGGCTCCTTGCACGTCTTGGGCTTGGTGGAACGGTGGGTGATGGCACGCAGGGAATGAGCTGGATCCACGAAGAAGATATGAACCGCGTGTTTATTCGGGCGATCGAGCACCCGCGGATGGAAGGTGTGTACAACGCGTCCGCACCGACGCCGGTGAGCAATCGCGAGTTCATGCGAGAACTTCGCTGCGCGGTGGGCATGCAGATCGGCTTGCCCGGCCCTGCATGGCTCGTGCGGATTGCAGCGAAGCTCATTTTGAGGACCGACCCGGAGCTCGCGCTGTACGGCAGATACGTCATACCGCGGCGACTTCTCGATGAGGGATATGAGTTCAGTTACCAAGAGGTCGGGCCTGCACTCCGTCAAATCTACGGTCGCGGCGGCAAGAGCCCCATGCTCAAAAACGCCACGCCGGGATCGGAGATTCCGATCCCGGCGGGTCAGGAGTAACGCGAACCGTAAAGCTGCCTGCTCAGATTCAGGCAACGCGACGTGCACTGGACGACCTGGCACCGACAAGCTCGACAAGCTCATCGACGACCGTGTTGAGAACAACTGCCTGGCTCGACATCTCTTCCGCGGCAGATGCGGACTCTTCCGCGGTCGCCGCAGTGACCTGCGTGACCTTGTCCATCTGCGAGACTGCAGTGTTGACCTGCTCGATGCCCTGGGCCTGCTCCTTGCCTGCAACCGCGATCTCGCTGATCAGTGCATCGACCTTCTCCGAGGCGAGACGGATCTCGTCGAGCGTCCTGGCGACCTCGTCAGAGATGGCGACGCCGTTGCGGCTCGACTGCACACTGCCTTCGATGAGCGAACTGGTGTTCTTCGCTGCTTCTGCAGAGCGCATCGCGAGGTTGCGGACTTCTTCAGCGACGACTGCAAAGCCCTTGCCTGCTTCACCCGCACGTGCTGCTTCGACTGCAGCGTTGAGTGCAAGAAGGTTGGTCTGGAAGGCGATCTCGTCGATGACCTTGATGATCTTGGCGGTTTCGGTCGCGGACTTCTGGATCTCGTTGATCGCATCACCCATGCGAGACATCGCCTGGTTGCCGCGGTTGGCCGCGGACTTTGCTTCCGAGGCGAGCGAGGCAGCCTGCTCGGAGGTCTGGGCGTTGCGACGTGTCATGCTCGACATCTGTTCAAGAGCGCTGCTGGTTTCCTGAAGCGAAGCAGCCTGCTCGCTCGCACCCTGTGCCAGCGTCTGGCTCGAGCCCGAGACCTGCGTCGATGCAGAGGCGACCTGCATGGAGCCTTCACCCAATGCTGCAGCCATGCGGGTGAGAATCTTGCCCACGCTGTGGACGATCAGGAAGCCAAGGCCCGCTGCAAACGCAACCGCGGCACCGACGCCGATGAACACGCCGCGCTGGCCCGAAGCCACTGCAGCGAGCACTGCCTCGCCGCTCGCTTCGCCGCCTGCACGCTGCGAAGTCGCGAGGTTCTGGAGCGAGTCTGCGTAGTTCTCGTAGATCTTGCTGAGCTCTGAACCAAGCTTGGCGATGGCCTCATCGGTCTTGCCTGCGTTGCTCAGCTCGGTTACGCTGCCGCGAGCAGAGGAATATGCGCTCCGTGCAGCGAGGGTCTCTTCATAGAGCTTCTTGTCCTCGGGATTGTCGATCACTGCTTCGAGCTGCTTATAAAGCTCGCTGATCGTGGCGGAGCGTGCCTTCATCTGCGATTCGAGCTGGGTCTTGAGCTCCGCGTCGGTCGTCACCATGAAGTGCATGAGCGTCGCGTAGTTGAGCGAAGAGAGGCTGGCGATCTGGCTTGAACAGACCGCACCCGGAAGGCGCTGCTTCACGACCACCGACGACATTGCACCCGCCGTATTGAGCCTGTCGACACTGAAGAGGCCCAGCGCAGCGGTAATGATGACTGCGGCACTGAAGCCGAGAGTGATGCGCTTGCCGATCGTGAACTTCATGATCTTCCTCTGGTAGCGCGCGGTAACGACGCCGCGACATTCGAAAGTGCGTGTGGGCCTGACCTTGCGCAGTGCAGGGACATCCCGGAATTGC
>JAESFU010000851.1_pt1 | contig 10379 bp, 9 predicted proteins | sample 9269461 | NCBI WGS metagenome assembly JAESFU01 (sample SAMN14502556, study PRJNA617107) | algae metagenome | isolation source: Stenomitos rutilans HA7619-LM2 and co-occurring heterotrophs from cave walls | place: USA: Waikapalae cave, Hawaii | collected 2009-07-28
TGACTCAACTGCAAACGCAAGTGGACACTCTGATTGCCGATTTAACCGCTGAAATCGTTGCTTCTGTGACTGGCTTTCGCTTTATCGTCGAGGCCCTATCTGTCGCAGGCCTTGTTTAATTTGGTATCACGCCGACTGTGCAGGTGATTCCGTTTGATGTCGCCGCACTCTTTAGTAATGCGATCGCCCAACCTAGCCAATACGGCTTCACTAATGTCACCGACGCTTGCCTGCTTACCGCGTGCCAAACGCCAGACACTTACTTATTCTGGGATGATATTCATCCCACGACGGCTAGGCATGAACGCATTGCCGAGGCGGCTACCACGACGATCAGCGCTGCTGGCGTGCCCGAACCACCAACCACCTTAGGGCTGGTCACCTTGAATGCCTTGATGGCGGGTGCTGCTGCCTACAAGCGACGCCAACGCTCTAAAGGCGGTCCGCTTCACAACAGAAACTCACGTTAGGATTAAAACACTGACTAAGTAGATGTTTCAAAAAGCACTTCTCAGTCCCGTTGAGACGTACCAATTAGCCTGAGGGTTAATCAGTATGGAGAACTGGAAAGGACTATTAGGGTTTCTAGCCTCCTGATTCTCAGCAGATTCAAATGGTGCACTCCTTAGCGGGAGTTTTCGCTCGCTTACTACTCAACCCCAAAAACCAACCATTAGACGGTGGTCGGTCAAACAATCAAGCTGTTAAAAGTAGGGAGTTGCTAGAAAGAGCAGGAGTTTGAACTGTGAGTACACAGCGGGAACATTCGGATGACAGCGCCATCATGCCTTCAGAAGAAGGTCGGCAAGAGTCCAAGATGCTTGGAGTAGATGGCAATCGCCCCATCGATGACAGCGATCTTCAGATACAGTATGTTTTGCCTATTGATGGCAAGCGTCCGGTTGTGGCTGGTACCGTTCACATACGCGACACGTTCGAGATGGATGGCAGTCGCCCAATTGGGGCCGGTTCACTCGATACCGACAAAACTTTGGGGATTGATGGCGACCGCCCGATTACTGCAAGCAATTTGGATGTGAAAGAAGTTGTCTACGAAGATGGCGAACGACCGATTGAAGCGAGTAAGCTTCAAATTCGCAAAACGCTTCCCGTCGATGGCGATCGTCCGATTACTGCAAACAACCGGAAAAAACCAGATATGATGCGAGACTACATTGACTAGAATGATATGCAGAGCAGTCAGACATTTTTAAGTAAGGGTAAGGTAGCGAAGATACGGTAGTGAGCTGTCAAGCAGGTTGCGGCTTTACCCCTTGAACGGTTTTGGAAGAGATGCTTCAACTGCTGTATACCTCAAAGGTCTTTTGCATAGTTGAAAGGAACCTCTAGAACATTCATTCTGCTACTGCCCTTTTGCTCCTTTCAACTATGCCATCGGCACTCTACCCATAGCCGTGGCTAAAACGCCCTAAAGCGGTTTGACCGCAAACCGCACCTTTAGCCCCTCCTTAGGCTCGTGGATTCAATAAACGGACAAGTTTTATGCAGGTAGGGGCGCAGGCCGTGCGCCCCTACGAGAAATGCCGGAGTTATTAAATGCTTGTTCCTTATGATCGGGCGTTGGCACCGTCACCAGCGTTAAATCCTGTGGTAACAGACTCCAGTCATACCCTTGCAAGAGTTTAGCCGCCAACAGCTTCAGTTCCAAGCGCGCGAACTCCTTCCCCTAGCGCGCCGCTGTCGATGCAACTCACTTGTTTGCAGTGCCAGCGACAGCGAACCCAAGAGTCGCTTCACGCTGGGCGGCCAACTGCTGACAAAACACTGATTTTCGTGAGTGGAACGAAGTCGTTCGCCTCTACACCCTTGAGAAAGACGGTTGGGTTGCCCAATAACTGAGTCTTAACGATCGGACCGTACTGCCGATGACGCCTCTTAGCAAGGTCAAGATCACGGAGGAAGGCAAGGGTTTCGCTTAAAAGGGGTAGACCCATCTGACCAAGGGGGTTAGTGAGGGAAGACATAGATGGCTATCCAGTGCTGCGATCGTGATGGGCTGTTCAGGTTAGATCTTCGCTTCAGACCGATGCGCTAGGAGGGTGGAGCGAACAACTGTGCCCCAAGCGGTAAGCGAGGCTGAAACGCTCTGGAGTTGAGCCGAGACAAACCATGCACCCAATTTAATAACGGAACTTTACAGTTCCGGAAATGCTTGGTACACTATGTGTACTGATGAAGACTGAGAGGACAGTTGCTGTGGCGCAACATGAACCTACACAGGATATCGGAGAGCGAAACCACTTACCTAGTGAAGACAAGCGTGCGGTTAACACACGGCTCGGTCGGAAGCGCGATCACATGCGTGATGCTGACATCCTCGACGCAACGCTTGACGTGCTCGCTGAGGTCGGCTATGGGGGCATAACGATGGACATGGTTGCGGCGCGTGCGGTAGCTGGGAAAGCGACCATATATCGCCGCTGGTCGTCGAAGGAAGAGCTTATCCTCGATGCCATCGGCCGTATGAAAAGTAAGCAGGTTGACCTTGAGCATTTACCCGACACCGGGACCCTCCGCAGCGACCTCCTCGCGTTGTTCAAGCCGCAGTCGATCGAGGAGAGTGAGCGCAAGCTCAACGTGATGACGGGGCTTGCCTCTATGCTGTCCGCCAACCCGGGACTTGCAGAGGCAGTAAATACAGCGATAGTTGAGCCGTGGGCTACCGCACACCGCATTTTAATGCAGCGAGCTGTCGATCGTGGCGAGATCTCCGCGTTAGCAGACATCGAGACGGCGTCTCAGATCATCCCGTCGATGGCAGCCTATCGTGCGCTCATCCAACGCAGACCGTTCGAGAAGGCGTTCCTCATCGCATTAATTGATGGCGTGCTATTGCCAGCGCTTCACAAGGCTTAGGTGTCGATCGTACCGCTGCAATCGCAGCGCTCCTCTTCGTCAGTCGAAATGGCACACGACACCCAGAACAATGAATTCGATCAACAAGGAGATACTATGTCCGTACAGGCTGTTACCCACCTGAATTTTCGAGGCGACACTCGCCAAGCGCTCAAGTTTTACCAGTCCGTGTTTGGCGGGGATGTAGCCATCGTCACGTATAAGGATGTCGGCAACGTTGAAGATCCATCTAATGCTGACCAAGTGAAGTGGGGCCAAGTGTCCGCTGACAATGGCTTCCGCGTCATGGCATACGATGTGCCGTCACGTATGCCGTGGGACCAAGGCGAGAACGCCTTCTTTATTTCGCTCCGTGGCGAAACGTCTCAGGAGATCACTGCGTACTGGGAGAAGCTATCTGCTGGCGCGACCATCATGCAGGCGCTCGAGCCAGCGCCGTGGTCACCGCTCTACGGCATGTTGAAGGATCAGTTTGGTATTGTCTGGGTCGTAGACGTTGTAAGCCAGTACAACGCGTCCTGATTGTCATTTACGATATGGTCAGCTTATTAACTCGGCAATAAAAGATCTGACCTAACTCGTAGGGTGCGTTAGGCAATCAACTCGCAATTCTAACGATGTAGGAACATGCATTGCCGGGTTAATAGCTCAATTGCTAAGGTGGAATTGAGCTATTAACCATACTTTGTGCTGCAACTAAAGACCAGTACTTGCAGGCAAAGCGATTTCGTCAGGCCGCGCTGTTGCGTCAACTAAAAGTGGAATTGCAGGAAGTTCGGCGACGATCGCATCCTGCTGCCATAACATCAACTAACACTATGCTCAGAGAATACCTCTCTCAACCCGACCCCGGAATCACAAGAAAGCGTCAGTAAGGCTATCGGTACTGTACTCTTTCTGCAGCAAAATCTGTAAGGATTAAGCTTTAAGCTCGCCCTCAAGCTAGGAGACAGTTGACATATCCCTTCAAAGAGAATCTTTTACCATCGGGGTTGAAGAGGAGTATCAAATCATTCATTCAACAACGCGTGAACTTTGTTTGCGAGTGCAAAAGGTTTTACCACTTGCTCAACGATTCCTTGGAGAAGTGGCATAGCCGAAAGCACAGCAGTCTAAATTGCAATTACTACCCCGATCTGTCGGCAGGACTGACAGACGCTTAACGTGGGAGATTGCAAGCTTGAGTAGAGAAGATCACATTCTGAAACTGCTGCTAGAAAGCAACCTTAGACGATGTGATACCTAACTGCCAGGAACGGTGTCATATCCCAAATTACACGCATGGGTCTCCACCCAAACAACAGTGCTTAGGCAATGCCAACACCACCCGTGGCACCATACACTTCCCCGTTTATATAGCTTCCCTCTTGAGATGCAAGCAGCACATAGATGGGAGCAATTTCCACAGGCTGTCCGGGTCTTCCCAGCGGCACTTCAGAACCAAATTTCTCGAGTTTCTCCTGGGTTTGACCACCGCTGGGCTGTAGCGCTGTCCAAAAGGGACCGGGTGCGACTGCGTTGACACGCACCCCTTGCTCAATCAGTTGCTTCGAGAGGGATTTACTGAACGAGACGATCGCCGTTTTCGTCATGGCGTAATCGATCAAGCTCTCCGACGGGTCGTAGGCCTGAATCGAAGTTGTGTTAATAATGGCTGCACCTGGTTTCAGATGCGGTACGGCTTCCTGTGTGATCCAAAAGAGTGCGTAGAGGTTTGTTTTGAGCACCTGGTCGAACTGCTCGGTGGTAATATCGCCGAGTGAGGGTTGAGTTTGTTGTTTGCCAGCATTGTTGACGAGAATATCTAAACCGCCTAGTGCTGCTACGGCATCTATTACGAGCTGGCGGCAAAACGCTTCGTCCTTAATGTCGCCTGGAAGCGCGATCGCTTTACGTCCCGCTTTTTCAATCAGTGCAATTACCGCTTGTGCATCTGACTCTTCACTGGGAAGGTAGGAGATGGCTACATCCGCTCCTTCCCGCGCAAACGCGATCGCTACAGCACGCCCAATGCCAGAATCGCCTCCCGTGATCAGTGCCTTACGACCCGCAAGCTTGCCACTGCCTGTGTAGCTCTCCTCACCGTGATCTGGCTGAGGTTCCATCTTTGCAGCCAGTCCTGGCGCGGACTGCGGTTGGCGGGAAAAAGGCGGAGTTGGATATTGATGGCGCGGATCTTGCATCTTCAAGCGATCGGTAGGCATGTCTTGCTCCAGGGTGTAATGCGTTCAGTTATAAAACCGCTTCGGAGCGATACCCACCCACCTTGGATATAGATCGTTACAGGTCACTCTATCGATCCAACTTAAGTTACAGAAGGCAGTGCTTCGTCAACCAGGAGGGGTGTCGCACCTCCAAATGGCACCCGTAGATGCAAAACAGATGATGGTTGAATGCTTGGTTAATGATGACTGTGCTATCTTACGGCAGAACATTACAGTGACGAGCTAGCGCTGTCTGAAAGTTAAAACCGACGCGCGATCGCGCTGGAAAGTGTAGCGTCAGTTGTACAGTTCAGAGCAACGCCTTATGTCTCAAGTCGCGGTCGTCACCGGGCAAATCACCATTAATGATGGGGGCACTTTTCTCTTAACGGCGGCTGATGGTTCGATCGACGATCAACGGGCGCAGGGTTTATTTGTACGCGATACCCGTCTAATTTCCTATTACGAAATCTCACTCGATCGCCAACCCCTGATCCCCCTTGCCTCCAGTACCATCACGCATCGCGTAGCTCGGTATGAATTCACGAATCCTGATCTGGAAACTGCCAATGGCATTGTCCCTGCTAAAAAATTGCTAATCACCGTCCGGCGAGACATTATTGGCGGCATGCACGAAGACATTGACCTGACCAACCATCATCAGGCGTGTGTTGATGTGCGGTTAATGCTGGCGATCCGCTCAGACTTTGTGGATGTCTTTCGAGTCAAAGCGCAGAAGTTGGTTACGGAAGGCAGGATGGAAACCACCTGGAGCGATGGGACACTCACCAATCTGTATCGCAATGGTGACTTTACCAGAGGCGTTCGCATTCGTCCTGAAGGAGCCAGTTCACCACCGCGCTATGCCAATGGTCGGCTTATTTTCGACATTGCCCTTGAGCCAGGTGAAACGTGGCATAGCTGTATTGATTTCATTGCCCTGGTAGATGGTGAAGAACTGGAACCCAAGCATACCGATGCGACGACCGATGTCACTCCAGCCGGGCAGGAGATGGAAAACTTCCTTAAAATTGCCACCCAATTGCGCTCCTCCAACCGATCGGTCGAGCAAGCGTATCACCAGGCGCTCGTCGATTTAGCGGCGCTACGAATTCCGGTCGATCACGGCTCCTTAGTGTGGATACCAGCGGCCGGTATTCCCTGGTTTGTCGCTGTGTTCGGTCGCGATCCCCTGGTTGCCAGTTTGCAGACGATGGCAGTAGCTCCTGGTTTGGCAAAAGGTACCTTGTTGAAGCTGGCTGAACTGCAAGCTACCGAAAAAGATGATTGGCGAGATGCAGAACCGGGCAAAATTTTACACGAACTGCGGCAGGGTGAGTTAGCCCAACTAGGCAAGATTCCGTCTTCACCATACTATGGCGCGATCGACACCACCCTTCTGTGGATCATCACCCTTTCTGAGATTTACCATTGGACGGGCGATCGCCGCTTATTAGACGACTGCTATACACCGTTGAATAAGGCGCTAGCCTGGATTGAGCAGTACGGTGATTTTGATGGCGACGGTTTCGTAGAATATTGCAGTCGCTCGTCCGATGGCATTCAGAATCAAGGGTGGAAAGATTCAGGTGATGCCATTCGAGATGCAGCGGGCGAAATTGTGAACCCTCCGATCGCGCTGTGCGAAACGCAGGGGCAAGTGTATGATGCGTGGCGACGAGCAGCGGCGCTCTATGAGGTTTGGGGTGAACCTGATCGCGCTCAAACCCTACGCAAAAAGGCAGACGAACTGTATCAACGGTTCAATGATCGCTTTTGGATGGAGAACGAAGGCTTTTATTGCCTGGGTTTAGATGGCAATAAAGCGCAGATTCAGTCGATCGCCTCGAATGCAGGACAATTGCTCTGGTCGGGTATTGTGCCAGCTGATCGAGCGAAACAGATCGTGCAACGTCTCTTTCAAGCAGATCTCTGGTGCGGTTGGGGCATTCGGACGCTATCAGCAAAGAATCCGGCGTATGACCCGATCGGTTATCACACGGGTAGCGTCTGGGCGCACGACAACGCTTTCATCGCCGCTGGCTTGAAGCGATATGGCTATCACGCCGAAGCTAACCAGATTGCGGAAGGAATCTTTGCGGCAGCCAGCCAGTTTCAGTTCCATCAAATGCCTGAACTCTTTGGTGGGATTGAGCGGCAGCCAGAAAGCTTTCCCGTGCCTTACGTGGATGCCAATATTCCGCAAGCGTGGGCAGCCGGTGCCATGCTCTGGCTGGTGAGCATCGTTTTGGGCCTGTCAGCCGATGCATCGAACCGCCAGCTTCACGTGCGGCCTTGTTTGCCTGCGTGGTTGCCCAATCTTCAACTAACGAATGTGGCAGTTGGCGACGCAACCGTTGACCTCCGGTTTTGGCGAGACGGTGAGCAAACTCAGTGGGAGGTGACGCAACAAAACGGTGAGTTGACGGTCGCTCATCCCGATCGCCCCAGAACGGAGTAGCCATCGCACAATTTTTACCAGTGGAGTTCAAGGTGTGACAGACGATCGCTACGACATTATTATCATTGGCACAGGGGCAGGTGGCGCGACGGTCGCTCATCGGCTGGCACCGAGCGGTAAGAAAATCTTGCTGCTCGATCGCGGCACGTTTTTACCCAGAGAGAAGGCAAACTGGAACCCACATGAGGTGTTTTCAGCAGAGCGCTATTTCAACGCTGGACCCTGGCGCGATAAGGCCGGGAAAAGCCTCCAGCCAGCCGCAGGCTACTGGGTCGGCGGCAATACCAAGTTCTATGGCGGCACCTTGTTTCGAGCGCGGGAAGCCGAATTTGATGCCGTGATTCACAAAGGCGGCCTTTCTCCCGCCTGGAGTCTGAAATACGCCGATTTTGAACCCTACTACACGCAAGCCGAAACGCTGTATCAAGTTCACGGCAAGCGAGGGCTTGACCCCACCGAACCCTGGACAACTGGGGAGTATGCGTTTCCTGCCATCAGTCATGAGCCGTGCATTCAAGACGTAAGCGATCGCTTAACCGCCAAGGGATTCCAGCCGTTCTATCTGCCAATGGCGATTAAGCTGAATGAGTCCCACCCGTTTCTGAGTGAGTGTATTCGCTGCGAAACCTGCGACGGGCATCCCTGCCTCGTTCATGCCAAGGCGGATGCAGAGGTAATTGGAGTCCGCCCAGCGATGCAGTACCCCAACGTGACGCTGCTGACCGATGCCAAAGTGCAGCGGCTGCATACCAGTGCTTCGGGTCGTGCCGTGACGATGGTGGAAACTGATGTTGCGGGTGAAGTTAAGCACTTTCGAGGCGACATTGTGGTGGTTGCCTGTGGGGCGATCAATTCAGCCGCTTTGTTGCTGCGATCGCACAACGATCAGCATCCCAATGGGCTGGCGAATGGCTCCGATCAGGTTGGGCGTAACTTTATGAAGCACAACTGTGGCGTAGTTGTAGGACTGATGCTTGAAGAAAACCATACCGTGTTTCAGAAAACCCTGGGTGTGAATGATTTCTACTGGGGTGAATCCGACTTTCCCTACCCAATGGGACAGGTTCAGCTATCCGGAAAAGTCAACAAGGAAATGTTGATGGATGATGTGCCTGTGGCGACTGGCGGCACCATTTCTCCTGAAAAGGCGGCTACCCACTCTGTAGATTGGTGGCTTATGGGTGAAGATCTGCCCGATCCTAATAATCGAGTCCATCTCAAGGGAGACCACATCCACATCGACTACACCGAAAATAATACTGAGGCGTTTCAGCGATTAGTGCAGCGCTGGATTGACGTGCTGAAGTCGATCGAAGTCGATCGAGGCTGGATTACAGAATCACGCTACTACCAGAGCAACTTTCCACTGCGCTGGGTAGCTCACCAGTGCGGCACCTGTCGGTTTGGTACTGATCCTGCTACGTCTGTTCTAGACCTTCATTGCCGCACTCATGAAGTTGACAATTTGTACGTGGTGGATGGCAGCTTCTTTCCGTCTAACATCGGCTGCAATCCAACTCTAACCATTGTCGCGAATGCGCTGCGAGTGACTGACCATTTGCTCGATCGACTGCAATAAACTGCCAACTTTTACAGCAACTAAGGTAATTACAATGCCCCCAGAATCTCGTCCGACGGCTGAGCAAATTCCTGCTCAAACGCTACCCTATCCTGCCAGTCAGGAAGACATGGTGCCCCAGCCGGATAGTGATTTGTCTAACTACAAGCCTGCAAACAAGCTGCAAGGAAAAGTGGCGTTGATTACTGGTGGCGATTCAGGCATTGGTCGAGCGGTAGCGATCGCCTATGCAATGGAAGGTGCCGATGTTGCCATTCTGTATAACGAACATGATGACGATGCCAAGATCACCCAATCCAATGTGGAAGCGAAGGGACAGCAGTGCCTCCGCATCAAAGCGGACGTGCGAGACTCGGAGCAGTGCAAGAAAGCTGTGGCACAGACCGTCGAGAAATTTGGTCATCTCGATATTTTGGTGAATAATGCTGCCTATCAAATGGTGCAGTTCAAGTTAGAAGACTTAACGGATGACCAGTTCCGACGCACGTTAGAAACAAACGTGTTTGGTTACTTCTATATGCTTAAAGCGGCCCTGCCTCACCTGAAGGAGGGTGATGCGGTCATCAATACCAGCAGTATTCTGGGGCTAATCGGCAAAGAATTCTTGATTGACTATTCCACCAGCAAAGGGGCGATCAATGCGTTTACTAAAGCGCTGGCGCAAAACTTGGCAGAGCGTAAGATTCGCGTCAATGCAGTGGCTCCTGGCCCGGTTTGGACTCCTAACATCCCTGGCACAATGACGGCAAAGCAGGTAGATAATTTTGACGTAGACAACGCGATGAAACGATCGGCTCAGCCAGAGGAACTGGCTCCAACCTACGTTTACTTCGCGTCCGAAGACAGCAGCTTTGTCACGGGTGCCATTCTCGAAGTCACAGGCGGTCAAGTTTCTAGCACGTGATGAAGATGTCTTAAAAGCAACAAATCAGTGAGCAACGGACAAGGAACGGATGCATCGGATGGTAAATTACGAGCGAGAGCCGTTAGCTATCCGTTACATCCGGTATGAATCCGCTGCTAACCATACTTCTCAGACATCCTCTGATGACTATTCAATCTACTACTATTGCATCGGTTAGCTTAACGATCGCTGAAATGGAGCGATCGCTCCATTTCTACACCACCGTTCTAGTGGTCAGTCAATGATTAATTGACGGGTAGAGCCGATACAGTTTTACCCTGGCATCTGCGGTCGTAAATCGCCAATCAATCCAAGTCTTCTCTTGATTACGCTGTTCCTGCCAAGCATCCACCT
>JAESFU010000852.1_pt1 | contig 10364 bp, 4 predicted proteins | sample 9269461 | NCBI WGS metagenome assembly JAESFU01 (sample SAMN14502556, study PRJNA617107) | algae metagenome | isolation source: Stenomitos rutilans HA7619-LM2 and co-occurring heterotrophs from cave walls | place: USA: Waikapalae cave, Hawaii | collected 2009-07-28
ACATACAGGTGGATTATCGCCTGCCTTTTTTCCGCGATGTAAAACTCACGATGAATGCCGGTATCGATCATGCTGAATCCAAAGGACATAACAACATTGCCAAAGACGCAGCCTTTACATACCTGAATAATGGCGGTGGACAACGGATAGATTATACAGGCATAAATAAATCGCGCCTGCTGGACTTGTATGCAAATTATGTGAAGACGATCGGGAATCACCAGATCGATTTTACGCTGGGATATTCATACCAGCGCTTTGATCGCGACGGGACAACATTCGAACGCAACGGCGATGAAACAGTTTTCTTTAAATCTGAAATCTCGCCAGAAGGACAACAGGTGCCTTATCATTTTGTGCGCGACCCCAACGTGCTGATTTCATTTTTCGGTCGCCTTAATTATGCTTTCCATGAAAAATACCTGGTTACGCTGTCCTTCCGCGACGATGCGTCTTCGCGATTCAGCAAGGAAAACCAGTGGAAAGTTTTTCCGGCTGCCGGTCTCGGATGGCATATCAGCAAAGAATCATTCATGGCCAACGCCCGGAAAATTTCAGATCTGAAATTGCGCGCCAGCTATGGCGTTACAGGACAACAGGAGCTTGCCTCGAATCCGTATCCATACCTGCCAACCTATCAGGTAAGTGCATCCACGTCACGCTACCAGTTTGGCAATACGTTCTATAACACCTATCGCCCGCAGCCTTATGATGCTAACATCAAATGGGAGACTACCGGGCAATTGGACATCGGTGCAGATGTAGGACTTTTCGATGGCCGCCTCACCGCCACGGTCGATTATTACCAGCGTAAAACCAGCGACCTCATCAACCGCGTGCCCGTAGCGGCCGGAAGCAATTTCTCCAATACGATGCCGATTAACGTGGGCAACATGGAGAACAACGGTATTGAAGTTTCACTCGGCGGTACACCGGTAAAGACGGATAAAGTTGAATGGCACGTAGGTGTGAATTTTGCGCACAATGAAAATAAAGTAACCAAACTGTTGCAGTCCGATGATCCGAACTACCAGGGTGTGCAGGTAGGTGGTATCGGACTTCAGAAAAATATCCAGAACATCCAGGTGGGCTATCCCATCAACAGCTTCTTTGTCTATCAACAAGTGTATAATAATGCTGGCAGACCCGTGGAAGGGCTGTATGTTGATCGCAGTGGCAAAGGGACAGAGGTTACGGCCAGCGACAACAACCGCTACAGGTTCCACAGTCCGCAAGCAGACTTCATTGTGGGCATCAACTCGCGCCTCACCTATCACAAATTTGATGCATCGTTCTCCGGGCGCCTGAGCGTGGGCAACTATGTGTTCAACAACATTGCTACCGGTGCGAATTACTCCAACCTTTATTATACCACCGGCTACTTCAACAACCTGCCTGTATCGGTTCGGGACACTGAATTCTATAGCCTGCAATCCTTGTCCGATTATTATGTGCAGAATGCATCGTTCTTTAAAATGGACAACATCAGCCTGGGCTATAACATCGATGAAGTGTTCACGCAAAAACTGAAAGCGCGTGTGAGCTTCACAGTTCAGAATGCATTCTTCATCACCAAATACAAGGGTATTGATCCGGAAGTGAATGGCGGCATCGACAATAATCTCTATCCACGTTCGCGCGTGTTTATGCTGGGCGTAAATCTTACCTATTAATTACCAAACACAGTAATACACATGAAAACAATAAACTTTCGATCCCTGTCTTTGTGGATGCTTGTGCTGGTACTGGCCACATCCTGCTTCAGCGAGCTGGAACCCGAATCGCTTGGAAAGAACTCCATCACCTCGCTGGATGCGTACAAGACGCCTGCCGATTATAAAATGGGACTTGCCAAACTCTATGCAAGCTTTGTCGTATCGGGACAGGCCGGTCCCGGCGACGATGCGGATATCTCCAACCTCGATGTAGGCTTCGGGGTATACCTGCGCGGATACTGGAATTTACAGGAACTTCCAAGCGACGAAGCTGTTTATTCGTGGGCTGAAGATGGCAACATCCGTCCGCTGCACTGGCAGACGTGGACACCGACAAACTCTTTTATTTCCGCGCTCTACACCAGGATGATGCTCACCATTTCTTACTGCAACGAGTTTATCCGCTCGTCGGCAGCATCCACGGATGAAGAGGTGAAACGCTTTCATGCCGAAGCAAGATTTCTGCGGGCGCTGGCGTATTATCATGCACTTGATCTCTTCGGCTACCCGCCGTTTGTAACAGAAGCCAATCTGCCGGGCGCATTCCTGCCGAAGCAAACCAATCCCACAGAATTGTTTCACTACATCGAGACAGAGCTGGCTGCCATTGAAAGTATGCTCGGCGAGCCGCGCTTTGAATATGGCCGTGCCGATAAAGGAGCCCTGTGGATGTTGCAGGCAAAATTGTATCTCAACGCAAAGACGTACATCCAGACAGACAAAAACACCGAATGTATTGCGGCATTAAATAAACTGTTTACGTCCGGCAAATACCAGCTGGCCAGCAACTACCTGTTGAACTTCCGGGCGGACAACAACACAAGTCCTGAAATTATTTTCCCGTTGAATCACGATGCCGCAAGCACACAGACCTACGGAGGTATGAGCTTCATCATCCAGGGACAAATTGGTGGCTCGATGAACCCGGCCGACTTTGGCGTAGGGGGTGCGTGGGCGCAAAATCGCGTGACGCCCGAGTTCGTAGCAAAGTTCCCGGATGTAACCGGGGCGATTGACAAGCGCGCGCAATTTCACACGGATGGACAGAAGCTTGAAATAGATGACGTGGGCGCCTTTACAGATGGATATGCGATCACCAAATTCAAGAATAAAACGCTGGCTGGTGGCCCTGCTCCAAGCGGCGGTAAGTCCGATTTTGTGGATGTGGACTTCCCCATGTTCAGGCTGGCCGATGCATACCTGATGTATGCAGAAGCCGTACTGCGCGGCGGGACAGGCGGATCAGCGGGACAGGCCCTGACCTATGTGAACCAGGTGCGCGAGAGAGCGTATGGCAACACCTCCGGTAATCTGAATGCAGGGACACTGACCCTGCCATTTCTACTTGACGAACGCGCCCGTGAATTGTATTGGGAATGTCATCGCCGCACAGACTTGATTCGTTTCGAGGTGTTCACCGGCGATGCATACGTGTGGTCGTGGAAGGGAAACACAAAACAAGGGACAGCTACAGAATCTTTCCGCTCCCTTTTCCCGATTCCGGCATCGGACATTGCCGCGAATCCATCACTCGAACAAAAACTGGACGGTTATAAATAATGAATCGGAATATGAAGAATTTCATTTTAATCCTAAGCTTTCTGGTTGCTGCGCTGGCGATCATTTCCTGCGAAGACGATGCAGCTAAAATTACAGTAAAGGAAGAGCCTGCTTCCAACAGCCTGAATAAACTTTCGGCCACAACGTATGCACTTGATATAAATGACGGTGAAAAATCCTTTGAGACATTCTCCTGGACAACGCCTGATTTCGGATTCCCCGCAGCGATAACCTATAGCTTGCAGATGGACAAGGCCGGGAATAATTTTTCAACAGCCAAGACACTGACTACAGCCACAACGCTTTCGGGCTCGATAAAAATTAAAGATCTGAACAAAACCCTGTTGGACATGGGGTTCAAGGCACTGGAAGAAAGCAATGTGGAATTCCGGGTTCAATCGACCATAAACAGTAACGTTAAGACACTTTACTCCAATATCATTGAAGCAAAGTTGACACCTTATAAAACCACACTGCCGCCCATCTATATGATAGGAGATGCCACCGGCGGATGGAGCCTCACCAAAGCCGTTGAAATTAAAAGTGGCGGCCTCGGTCAGTTTGAGACAGTGACTGAATTTACGGCTGGCAACTTCCGGTTTTTTGCAGAACCGTTGTGGGATGCACAGCAATACAAGTGGGCAGACTTTACAACCATTGATGCAAAATTGAGCAGTGCGGGCGACGGTGATGATAACTTTACGTTTATCGGTACGCCCGGCTGGTATACCATAAAAGTTAACCTGTCGCAAAAGACAATTCAGTTAACCGCTACCGATAAACCTGCGCTGTATATGATTGGTGATGCACTGAAAGGCTGGGAGCTGGGCAAGGCGGTTGAGCTTACGCGACTGTCCAGTGGAATCTTTAAAACAAAAGCAACTTTTACCAAGGACAAGGCATTCCGCTTTTTCACGCGCGTGGATTGGTCTGCCGGAACAATCAACTATCCATACTTCTCTACCGTCGATCCGTTGTTTGTAAGCGATGGCGGTGCGGATGGAAATTTAAAATTCATTGGTGAGACTGGTGATTTTGATATCACCGTAGACCTGAACACCCTTAGCGTTACCATGGCCCCTGCCAGTGCCGCGACACCGATCTATATGATTGGCGATGGCACCGGCGGCTGGAACCTGGACACTGATGCCGTGGAAGTTGCTCCGATCGGTACAGACAAGTATGAGACAACGGCCACGTTCACCAACGGCGGCAAGTTCAGATTCCTGACAGCCAAAGATTGGACAGCGCCCGCGTACAACTGGTCCACATTTACAGGCGGCACCGTAGATGCCAGACTGTTGAATGGTAATGACAGTGATGGAAATTTCCTGTTCAATGGAGCCACCGGCTCCTATAAGATCACCGTGGATGTTGCCAGTAAAACAATTTTACTGACACCTTAAAAAAAGAATTGTTGACGAACGATAAGTGATGATACCTATGAAAAACCTGATTTTTAATATAGCGGTTTGCAGCGTGTTGCTGTTGTTGAGTTGTTGTGGCGGCGATGATGCGGTATCGCAGGATACTCATACACCGCCCGTGCAAAACACCGAGATTAAATTTGGTGCGGACCTGTCCTATGTAAACCAGATCCTCGATCACGGTGGATCGTATCAGGATGGGGGCGTGACGAAAGATCCGTTCCAGATTTTTAAAGACCACGGCACAAACCTGGTGCGCGTGCGGCTCTGGCATAATCCCGTTTGGACAAAGGAAGTATACGGTGAACAAGGCACGCAGCTTTACGATGATTTGAAAGATGTGGAGAAGTCTATCAAGAAGTCAAAAGACCTGGGCATGCCGGTATTGCTTGATTTTCATTATTCGGACACCTGGGCCGATCCGGCCAAACAATTTATTCCTGCCGCGTGGAAAAACATCAAGACAATTGCTGTGCTCCGTGACTCCGTCTACAACTATACGTCGAAGGTGCTGTCCTATTTAAGCAAGAAGGGACTTCAGCCGGAATATGTACAGCTGGGTAATGAAACCAATTGTGGGATGTTTTATTCAGAGGCAGCCAGTGGTTTCCCGACGTGCGAGGTATGCCAGGCAGCGCAGTGGCAAAATATAGGACAAGTACTCAACGCGGGCATAAAAGCCGTTCGCGATGTGAACGCCACATCCGCCATCAAAACAAAAATTGCATTGCACGTGGCCGATCCGAAAAATGTTCAATGGTGGTTCGATAATATCAAGGCACAAGCCAGTGTTACCGATTTTGATATTATCGGATTCTCCTATTACCCGCTGTGGCATACTACGATAGCCCTGAATGATATTTCTACAACCGTGTCATCATTCAAAACGAGGTTTGGCAAAGATGTCCTGGTGTTGGAAACGGCCTATCCGTTTACCAATGGGTTTCAGGATTCCTTCGGTAATATGATGGGTGGTGAGCCACCCATTTCCGGGTTTCCCTTTACCGAACAGGGGCAATACGACTATATGGTGAAGCTCACCCGCGAAGTGAAAGAAGGCGGCGGCCTCGGCGTAATCTATTGGGAGCCCGGCTGGATCTCGTCAAACATGAAAACGCTGTATGGCACTGGTTCCGCCTGGGAGAACGCTGCATACTTTAATTTCCAGCGCAACGCACTAAAGGTGATGGACTATACACGCGTAGACTACTCCAAATAGGACATCAAAACTAACCAACCAATAAAATCCTCTTAAACTCTGTGCATTCCCCCGTGCCCTCTGTGTAAAGGATTTTAGAACGAATAACATGATCTCTCTTAAAATACGATTTGCCCTTTTTGTACTGATTGCCTCAGTCTCGATAGCTCATGCCCAGAAAAACAATGTATACGTGGACAAGCAAGGTGTGATGCGCTGGACGAAGAACAAACAGGAAGTATACGGCTTCGGCGTAAACTATACTGTCCCGTTCGCGCATGCCTATCGCACCGCGGGCAAGCTGAAGGTGAACCTCCAACAGGCGATCGACGATGACGTATATCATTTTGCACGACTGGGATTCGATGCATTCCGTGTTCATGTGTGGGACACCGAGATCAGCGACTCAACCGGGACATTACTGAACAACGATCACCTGAAAATGTTCGACTACCTGTTGTTGAAACTGAAAGAACGCGGCATCAAAATTTTCATCACGCCGATAGCATTTTGGGGAAATGGCTGGCCCGAGCCCGACGAATGGACACCTGGTTTTTCGCACAAGTACGGAAAGGAGGCCTGTCTCGCGAATGAAGATGCTATCCGCGCGCAGGAAAAGTATTTGTTTCAGTTCCTGAGTCACGTCAATCCGTACACAAAAATTGCATACAAGGATGATCCGGACATTGTAGGTTTCGAAGTGTCCAACGAGCCGCATCATCGCGAAGCACCGGAAAAGGTAACAGCATTAATCAATCGCCTCGTGGCCTCCATGCGCAAGACGGGTTGTGAAAAACCGATTCTGTATAACATCAGTCACGCAGTCCATTTAAGCGACGCTTATTTCAAGTCCAATATCAATGGGGGTACGTTTCAATGGTATCCCACAGGGCTTGGGGCACAACATGAGCTGCGCGGAAATTTTTTGCCGAATGTAGATCAATATATCATCCCCTTCGCAAAAGACGCATCGTTCAGGTCGCAGGCGAAAGTAGTATACGAGTTTGATGCTGCCGACATCGGTCGATCGTACATCTACCCCGCGATGGCACGCAGCTTTCGCGAAGCTGGTATCCAATGGGCCACACATTTCGCATACGATCCAACCTTTATGGCCTATGCCAACACCGAGTATGGAACGCATTACATGAACCTTGCCTATGCACCGCAGAAAGCAATCAGTCTGAAAATTGCTTCCGAGGTCTTTCACCGCGTACCGCGATATAAAAGCTATGGCCGCTACCCGGACAATACATCATTCGACGGTTTCCGCGTGTCCTATCCGGAAGATCTGGCTGAAATGGCAACCGACGCAAAATTCTTTTATACCAATACCACGCAAACTGTCCCGGCCAAACCTGACCGGCTGGAAGAAATCTGCGGTTACGGAAATTCACCTGTTGTGTCCTATGACGGGTACGGTGCCTATTTCCTCGATCGCATCGAGCCCGGCGTATGGAGACTTGAAGTTATGCCCGACGCCATCTGGACAGAAGATCCTTTTGGAAAGAACAGTTTGCAAAAAAGCGTAGCCGTGATCAATCACCGCAGCTGGACCATGAGCCTTCGCCTTCCGGATATAGGACAGCAGTTCACCATATCAGATCTGAAAGCGAATAAGAAAGTCGCACAAACAGCAGGAGCTTTCACGATCGCACCGGGCGTTTACCTGGTTGTAAAGAATGGCGTCAATACGTCCGTTCATGCAGAAACTTCATGGAAGAATATTCGGGTCGGCGAATTTGTTGCACCGGCTTCAACCGTACAGCAACAATATGTATTGCACACACCGGCGTTCGAGTTGGCTGCGGGACAACCTGCAAAAATCCAGGCTTCCATCATTACACAACAACCGGCCACGCGTGTGATGTTGTATGCGGAAACTCCGTGGGGCCGATACAAGGCCATACCTATGCAGCGGATCAAAGGCTACGACTACGACGCCACCATACCGGAGGACATGGTGCGTGCCGGATACCTGAAGTATTATATTAGTGTAACAGACGGCACAAGGACGCAAACATTTCCAGTGAAGGAGTACAGCACTCCCGACCAATGGGACTTTGTGGGTGGCAAGCCGTATCAGGTACCGGTGAAGGAAAGCAGAAACTGTCTTTACCTGTTCGATGCCGCCGTTGATACAGAAGGGTTGTCAAGTGAGACCAGTAAAAGCTTTGCCGTAATTCCGGGGGAGGAATCTCAGGCAGCGGCCTTGCAGATCGAACTTGATAAACTGAGCGTCACGGATTCTGAGAACCTGCGCGGTATTCCGCCAGCTCACTATTCTATGCGGTATAACTTTGCACACAAGCTGGTGAAAGGCAATATGTCGTCATTTACCAAACTTGTATTCCGGGGTGAAAGCCTGGCAGCAGATGTTCCGCTACAAATTTCACTGGTGGACAAGATCGGCAACGCGTTCGGCGCAAGTGTTATAGTGGACAGTAAAAAGGGACAATATGTTGTAAACCTGTCCGATCTGAAGCCGGTGCAGCTCGTGTCCCTGCCGCGACCTTTTCCCAGTTTCTTGCCATACTACGTAACCCCAAAAGGAACTCGCGCATTGGACATGTTGTCCATCGAGTCCTTGCAACTTTCTGTGGGCGACGGTGTGCAGGATGGCCCTTTTAAATTCAGGGTGCAACAGATCTGGTTGGAGTAAGTTATTACTCACGGAAATCACGGAAACACATGGAAGATGCATTAAAAAAAATCCATGAAATTCTGTGTTTTCCGTGAGCCAGAACAGGTAATTATTTACGGGGCATCCTCCGCGGATGACCGCGCCTGAAAATACTCACTCGGTGTCTGGCTGGTAATTTTCTTGAACGACCGGTTGAAGGCACTTTTGGAATTGAACCCGGCCTCGTGCGCCAACGCCAGCAGGCGATAGTGCTTGAACTGCGGATCGTCCACCAGTCGCTTGAATTCTTCTATGCGATACGAGTTAATGAAATCAAAAAAGCTCATACCGAATTTCTTGTTGATCACCTCCGACAGCGTGCGCGCCGGAATTTTGGTACTGCCCGCCAGATCATGCAAGCTTAGCTCCGGGTTAGTGTAGGACTTGTGTTTCCGGATATACTTGTCCACTTTCTCTTTCAGTCCGTTAAGCATTTGTTCATCGGCGGTATTTTCAATAACATACGTTTCGGGGACAGTCGTTTCGGGCTTTTCCGCAGGAACAGATTGTTGCGCTTTTTTAAAAATCTGCGGCCTGCGAATGGCAAAGTATCCCACCACATAGGGAATGGAAGCGAGCACTAGCCACGCGCTATCGGTGAGCAGGATCACCATCGGAACGACCTGCGCCGGGTAGAGATTCTGAATGGCAGACAAAGCAATGAGAATGCCCCACAACCAAAGTGACGTGGCCTGTATCGTGAGCAGCGATGCCAGCAACGCGATACTTTGCATGTCCGAATAGTGCGTCTTCCGTTGAATAAGATATAGGCGTACACCGTGACGATTCAGTCGCCAGTAATAGATATTCCATCCCAGCGCCAGCAATTGGACACCGTAAAATACAAAGGTTATGTCGAAGTCCTGGTTAACAATCTTTTCTTCGAATACGGCCGTGTCCATCAGCAGATACGGCATGTATACGATGCACAGCAGCATCACCGGTAAAAGAGCATAGGCAATACGTTGCAGCGTAATTCTGCGCGAGCCGGAAAGCGCATTGAGATAGAACAGAAATACCGGACAGTAGATGAACAACGCAAAATCGGACAGCAACCTGATTTTGGCCTGCACGAGCGCCACCTGATAATGGCTGACCACCTGCAATGCCAGCGTTGCCGCGATCATGCCGAGGTATGCCATGAGCCAGCGGTTGGCCTGCCGGAAATATTGATAGATAACGGGAATGGCCAGCACGAGTAACAGCCCGAGAAATGCGGAAAACAGGATGAACAGATCGGGAAGCTGTGCGATGTGAAATTGTCCTGCAAAATCTTCCCAGCCTTCAATGTCCACTAAAATGTCCGTGCTTTTGACTCCTGCTTCGCGTACTATTTTTCGATTGGATCGCCAGCGGCCGCCGCTGTACGCCTCTGTTGATTGTTGCGTGCCCCGCGTGAACTTGTATTCGATATTGTCCTTGTCGGTGTAGAGGATCACATGCCAGGTGCCGTCTTCCCAGTGGTTCAGTTTGCAGAGCGGGTCGCGCGGATTCCAGTTGTTAAAATTGCCGGTTATGTATAGCGATGCATCAAACGGTGTGCTGGCCGGTATGGACCTGACAATAAACGTATAAGCCATTTTTCTCTCCCAGCCCTCGATATCAAGCCGGATCAGGTCGTTGTCTGCCACGCGCTCGTAGATGCGATTGGGCCGTGCTGCGTTGGTTGCGCTGCCTTCTACCAGTGTCCAATTCCCTTGTGTGATCTTGTAGTAGAAGATAAGCGGAATGCTGTCCAGTTGCAGGTAATATGTTCCTGTACTGTCCTTTTTGAATTTGTG
>JAESFU010000853.1_pt1 | contig 10343 bp, 11 predicted proteins | sample 9269461 | NCBI WGS metagenome assembly JAESFU01 (sample SAMN14502556, study PRJNA617107) | algae metagenome | isolation source: Stenomitos rutilans HA7619-LM2 and co-occurring heterotrophs from cave walls | place: USA: Waikapalae cave, Hawaii | collected 2009-07-28
AAATGATTTTTGGACAAATCTCCGAAGCCGTTTTCATCCTGGCCATTCCATTTCTGTTTAACAGCATTGGCGTGAAGAAGATGCTGCTGATCGGTATGCTGGCGTGGATTCTGCGCTATGTATTCTTCGCGTATGGCGATGCGGGCAACAACCTGTGGATGCTCTATGCCGGGATCATTCTGCACGGCGTATGCTACGACTTCTTCTTTGTAACAGGCTATATGTATACCGAGAAAAAAGCGGGCGAGAAAATCAAGAACGCCGCACAGGGACTTTTTACGTTTGCCACGTACGGTGTCGGCATGGTAATCGGGACAACCTTCTCGGGCTTTGTGTCCGATCACTACACCGTTGACGGCGTTTACCGGTGGCAGCAAATCTGGTTTGTGCCGGCATACATTGCCGTGGGTGTACTCATTTATTTTATTCTCTTCTTTAAAGAAAAGGACAAGATCAGTCAGGTATAGAAACCTGATATAAAAACAGAATCTGAAATCTGATATACACATTAAAACTACTACACCATGAACATTGCCATGCTCGGCTCCGGATTTATCGGACGATTTTATGCTGACTCCCTGCAAGGATATCGCAGCAAAGACAAGATTGTAAGCATCTACTCGCGCCGGAAAGAAAGCGCCGAAAAGTTTGCCACCGATTATAAAGTAGCGTTCGTTACCACCACGATGGAAGAAGCCATCAATCGCCCCGAAGTGGACGTGGTTTGTATTTCGCTGCCCAACAACCTGCACGAAGAAGCCGTACTGCTTTGCTGCAAGCATAAGAAAGCCGTTATCACTACCAAGCCATTGGGACGCAACGCCGAAGAGGCCAAGCGTATGCTGGAAGCTGTAGAAAAAGCAGGCATCTTCAATGGCTACCTGGAAGACCTGGTGTACACGCCCAAATTTATCAAGGCGATGGAAAGTGTGAAGAACGGTGCGCTCGGCAGAATACTCTGGGCGAAATCGCGCGAGACACACCCTGGCCCGCACAGCGACTGGTTCTGGGACATTGAGCAGGCCGGCGGTGGCTGTATACTCGATCTGGGTTGCCATTGCGTGGAGATTACCCGCAGCTACATCGGCAAGGACATTAAACCCGTGGAGGTAATGTGCTGGGCCGATACGCAGGTGAAACCGATCGATGCAGAAGATCACGCTATTGGACTTGTAAAATATGAGAACGGCGCCATTGCACAGTTTGAAGTGAGCTGGACATTCCGCGGCGGCCTCGACTTGCGTGATGAAGTGATGGGGACAGAAGGAACGATCTGGGTAAACAGTTTTCTCCGTACCGGTTTTGAAATGTTCACGTCCGGAAAAGGCGCAGACTACGTTGCCGAAAAAGCGGAGAGCAATTCAGGTTGGCTGTTCCCGGTAGGCGATGAGCTGAACGAGTTAGGATACAATCACATGTTCATGGACATGTTTAATTCTATCGAAAGCGGGACAGCTGCGAAAGAGACATTCTACGATGGATACGTAGTAAACTCGATCCTGGATGCTGCCTATAAATCTGTAAAAACAAAACAGTGGGAGCCCGTTAAACTGGACATCTGGCGCGGACGCGTAGGCGTTTCCAAAGATGGACACCTGGTGGAATACGATGCCGATCACTACCTGGTGAAAGAAGAAGTGACACACTTCGGCGCCAAAAAAGTAATCATCAAAAATAAGACAACCGGAAAGATCAGCGAGAAGACGCTGAATTGAGTTCCTGAAAGATGTGGGCGAAACGTTCGCTCAATTGTATTCTCGAATATTTTTCTTCCGCCAGCTTGCGACTCGCAAGCTGGCTTTTTTTTGCCTTTTCAGAATCTTGCAGATAAGGCGTGATCTGTTTTACAAAGTCAGCAGGTTGCCGGGCATCGAGGGACACGCCGCAGTTGTATAGTTCTGTTTCTTCTTTTATCCAGCCGCCAAAATTCAGCAGGATCAGTTTACCGGATGCAAGCCCATCAAAATATTTGTTGGGCGAACCTGTCTCCAGTACCGGCAACGGCTTGTAACAGATAAACGATGCGTCGGTAATGTTCATCACATCTTTTACGCCGGCGCGATTGGTAAACGGTAATATGGACAGATTACTCAATTGAAGATTTTTTGCTATCTGCGCCAGGCGTTCTTTCATGGCACCATCACCGCATAAGATAAAATGCACCGGCAACGAAGCCTTCTGACTGGCGCGCGCGCATTCGATGAAATAGTCCAATCCGTTGGCGAGGCCAATTGCTCCGATATAGGACACTACAAACTTGTTTTCAACGCCATACTTCTGCTGAAGCTGAATGTCCTTTTGCTGCGGTTGATAGAACTCTGTGTCCGACATGTTACTGATCAGGTGGACCGTTCGGAACGGCACCTTTTGCTGAACAGCCGATTGAATCGCTGTGGAGAGCGCCACCACCGATTCGGCATGCGTATAAATTCTTTTCTCCAGATCGAACAGAATCTCTTTCAGAAAATAGCTCTTCACCACACCCATCTGGATGGGAGCTTCCGGCCACAAATCGCCCACTTCAAAAATGTAAGGAATCTTGTAACGCTTCTTGATCCAGAGCGCTGCAATACCAATGGTGAGCGGAACCGATATTGCATAACAGACATCAACGCCCTGCAAAGCACCGGCAGTGCTTACGGACTTTAGTATGTATTGAATGAATGATACACTGCGCTTGTAAAAACCAAAACGATTGTCGTATGCGATTGGCAGATAATGCACTTCAATACCTTCAACGTTCTCTGTTTTCTCAACGGCACCGTTATACGCCGTAATTACGGTCGTGTGAATTCCATGATCCACCAACGCCCTGGCCAGATAGTATGAGCGGATGGCTCCGCCCTGTTCCGGTGTATTAAAGTGTTGATGGAGAATGAGAACTTTCACCTTGCAAAGAAATAAAAATCCCGGTCACGAAGGACACAACAAGCTGCAAAGTTATGATAATTCAAGTCTTGCACACTGCATGTACTTACTGTAAAGGGTGTATTGAAAACAGTACAAGCTCTCCGGTGACAAAGCATGCATGCAAGAACAGGCACGACGCACCGGGGATTTAGCGTGAAATGATTTACTGTTAACCTTCGATGCTTTGTTTACGTAAGCGGAGTGTCTATCGGAACACGAATTCATGCAGAAACCTTCCCCGTCTCCTTACTTCATTGGTGGTATTGCAATCGCCCTGTTGGGTGCCATTTGTTTTTCCACCAAAGCCATACTCGTTAAACTGGCTTATCGCGAAGATTCCGTAGACGCAATCACGCTGTTGGCACTCCGCATGCTGTTCTCGCTTCCGTTCTTTGTTATATCGGCCACCGTATCCTCCAAAAAGACAACCAATGTAAAATTCACAGGAAAGCAATGGGTTGGCGTAGCGATCGTTGGTTTGTTAGGCTACTATGTAAGCAGCCTGCTCGATTTTGTAGGTCTGCAATATGTGTCAGCAGGCATCGAACGTCTCGTGTTGTTTATCTACCCAACGCTCGTTGTCCTGATGTCGGCCGTCATTTTTAAGCAACGTGTTAAAGCTTATCAGTGGTGGGCATTGGTAATAACCTACATCGGACTTGGACTTGCTTTCAGCAGCGAAGTAAACCTGAACGAAGAATTGGACAGCGATTTTTACCTGGGTGCGTTTCTGATTTTTCTATGTGCCATAACCTACGCCCTGTACATTGTAGGCAGTGGCAAGCTTATTCCGGTGGTGGGTGCATCGAAGTTCAACAGCTATGCCATGAGCTTTGCGGCAGCCGGTGTACTGTTGCATTACTTCATCATCAGCCGGCAGTCGCTGCTTGATCTCTCATCCGGTGTATACTTGTACAGCTTCCTGATGGCGATTGTCAGCACGGTGATCCCGTCGTACCTGGTTACCGAAGGCATCCGTCGCATCGGGTACGATAACGCAGCGATCGTCGGCAGCGTAGGACCGGTATCGACAATTTTGCAGGCATACTTCTTTTTGCAGGAACCTGTGTATGGGTTACAGATATTCGGGACAATGCTCATTCTGGCCGGGGTGTTATTGATCAGTCGCAAAGGAAAGTAAGAGACTTAAAACATGAGGATATGAAATACTGGCTGCTCTGTATTGCACTCCTGCTAACGCTCCCGCTCGCAGCGCAGGAAAAGAAATTGTATGTTATCGTATTTCTGAGTAAGAATTCCGAGGCATCGAAGATCAGCGAGGAACAAAGCAACCGATTGTCCCAGGCGCATCAGACAGCACTGCAAAAACTGGCGCAGGAGGATAAGCTGCTGGTGGCTGCACCGTATGAAGGCGGCGGCGGTTTGCTGGTGATGAATACAACTTCTGTTGGGGAAGCTGGCACATGGCTCAAGGCCGATCCTGCGATCGAGGCGGGGATCTGGCAAACAGAATTGTCCCCGTATCAATCGCGCACGGGAAGGCCCTGTCGCAATAACATTCAGGAAGATCTTCCATTTCAGTTTGTACGATTTGATGCTGTGGTAAGCAAGTTTACCGCTGCTTCTTATCCGGACATTATCCGCAAGCACGATGCGTTTATCAAGAGGCTGGTGTCCACCGGCAATGTTGTAGCAGAGGGAATCTTCGGCGATTATGATGGCGGCATGATGGTGATCAAGGGAAGTCTTCAGCGCGAAGTTATTGAGGCCGATCCCGGTGTTCAGGAGGGACTGCTCGATATCACCTATCAAAAAGTGTCGTTTATGAAAGGATCGTTCTGTCCCTGACGATCAATGATGGAATTCGAATGTCCCTGTCTTTTCATCGCCTTGTGCCTGCGATGAAGGATCGAAGAAGAAGTCCTTTTTCACTTCCCAGATTTTGCCGCTGTGCTTCAGTAGGCTGAAGCGGTCCACATCAAAACGTGCGGCAAATTTTCGTTTCTGAAATTCATCCCATGCTTTTTCGAACATTGGTTTTTTCAGGTCGCGAAATGCCAGCGTAAGGTGCGGGTGAAATGGCTGATCTTTATAATCGGCATTAAAGAGGTTTAGCTCGCGTTTGCAAAACCGGTGCAGCTCTTTGTTGAGTTGCGAGAGCAAAGGATTATCGGTAATAGCGATGAAAATGACGCGCGGAATAAATGCCCCAAAATCGGTGAGCTCAAGTTTGAAGGAAGACTGGCTGAGTGCAAATTCCGCCAGCGCGTTTACGAGTTCTTCCTCTTTGTCTTCGCGCCATTTAAAGGGCATGTGCAGTGTAATATGTGGCGGAGAGTTGAGTGAAGCCTTGCTGTTGTATTGCTCCTTGAAATAATTCTTTAAACGCAAGGCATCATCCGACACAGGCGGCGGTGGCACCAGTGCGATAAAATATTGTTTCAGCTTGTCGTCTCTTTTCTCCGGCATAAATCGCCAAGCGCGGTTTTCAAGTCTGGAAATTCGAAAACAAATCCTTCATCTAATAATCTTTGCGGATAAACTTTTCGGCTTTTTAAGATCAGTTCTGTTTCGGTACCGATTACGGCCGCGCCTATTTTCAGAAGCAGTTTAGGAAGTGGTACGCCGACGGGCATGCCCATCGCTTCGCGAAGTGTTTTCATAAACGCACGATTGGTGACAGGCTGTGGCGAACAGAGATTATAAATGCCCGCGGCACGTTTTTCAATCAGCCAATCTACGACACGGCATAAATCACGCACGTGAATCCAGCTAAAGAATTGGCGTCCATCGGCCATCTGTCCACCAGCGCCAATCCTTACCAGGTTCTGAAGTGGGGCAAGCGCTCCTCCGTCGTCGCTCAGAACGATAGCAATGCGCAACGTGATTTTTTTTGTATCGGGTGTATGGCAACTTTCAAATGCAGCTTCCCATTGTTTGCATACATCCATGGAAAAGTCATGACCGACTTCGCCGGTACGCTCATCCATAAATTTTGTGTAGGAACCGCGATAGATGGTGGCCGAGCTTGCATTGAGCCACACCGCCGGCGGGCGGTGACATTGCCGAAGGGCATGTCCCAAAATGCGTGTGGAATTTAATCGCGATGCGTAGATGCGTTCTTTGTTTTCTTCCGTATAGCGACAGTCCACCGACTTACCACTCAGGTTAATGAGCACGTCTGCATCTTCGAGGACATCGCACCAGGGACCGACTGATTCGCCATCCCAGTAAACTTCTTTTGCCCGTCTATTACGGGAAGGTTCCCGGGTAAGCACAATAACGTCTTTTTTCAGCTTGCTGAAATATTCCGTTAAGGCTTTACCCAGAAAACCTGAACCACCGGCTATCACAACGTGTCCCATTATGCGTTAACGGTTGATGTTACTTTATGAGCATTTGCTTTTCGGCGCAGATTGAACAGCACAAACAGGTTGAAGAAATGCATGCCGCCCAACACGAGAATGATCCATCCGATTTTTTCGCTGAGCACTTCCATCACCACTTGCGTGGTATCGATATTGTCCCAGATTTTTAATGTATAAACAATGTACCCGACGTTGACGAGATAGAAGCCCACGAGCAGAAGTTTGTTGACGCTGTCGGCGAGTGTAAGATCATTGTGAAAAATTTCGATGAGGAAGACGCGACCGTGTTTGAAAAGCGCACGTGCCACCCAGATGGTAAGAACAATGGAGATGACGAGGTACAAAGCATACGAAAGGATGATGTAGTTCATAGTAGTAGAATTTATATGAGAAATTAAAAGCTTATGTGGCGCAGGAAATTGCCAGTATGTTTTCCAGATTTTGGAAAGGCGGTACGATAGCTTAGATAGCAAGAATATATTGCAAAACACCATGCGGGGACCATGGCAATTAAAATTTGAAACAGGTAAATGTTTACAACAGGTGCCAATATGAACAGCATGAATAAATAAGTAAAGGCTGACGCGAGATACCATCCCCGTTGTTTTTGATAGGGGAATCCGCAAAATACTCCGATCACTGCACTTAGAATTTGCCAGGCGCCAATAAAGAATTGGAAGATTAATAAAGTAGCAATTGCGCTACCGGAAGGAATATTACAGGTTGTCCAGATGGCAGCCGTAAGGATCAAAAGCAACTGAGCACCAAAATCTATGTATTTCATAATATTATAATTTTAGTATTTTCAAGAAATATTGAAAGTTTAGATCAAAAAAATAGCTTATTTCATAAGCTTTAATACTACGTTCCAGAACCAGCTTTCTTCTGATTTGATGAACGTCTCCAGCAAACCGTCCGATTTTTCGGCAAAGTTTTTCAGATCTTTTACCACGCGCTTAAATTCTTTCGTGTCCTCCGAGCCGTCGCTGGACACATCGTTTACTTCGCGCAGCACTTTCAGAATAGGTTCCAGTTCACGTTTTCTTCTTTCTTTCGCCACCTGGCGTGCGAGCGCCCAGATGTCCTTTTCAGATTTGAAAAACTCTTTGCGTTCGCCGGCAATGGATACACGGGATATAATTCCCCAGTCAATGAGCGCACGAATATTCATGTTGGCATTGCCGCGCGAGATCGAGAGCTCATTCATAATGTCCTCGGTGGAGAGGGGTTTGGTTGAAACCATCAGCAGGGCGTGGATCTGTGCCATGATCTTGTTGAGGCCCCAGCTATAGCCAAGGTTGCCCCAGGCCTGAATCAGTTCTTCTTTTGCCTCTGAGTATTTCATACGGATAAAGGTATTAATAGTTTTTAAACTTTCAATATTTGTTGAAAGTTTAGGTGTAAGTGATTGTGGGTTAGTGGAGTTTGTTTTTGGGAACGATACGTTGAAGTTGAGGTGCCTGCGTTTTGCGCGAAGCAAAGCGTGCTTCTAGGCAGATTGCACTTGCTACTTATAGCATGATGCATGAATTCAGGATCGTCGGAGTTTGCGCGAACTGGAGTGTACTATTAAAGGAGATTGTAGTCGCGCAAGGTAAATCAATTGTGAGGCATAACCGGCGGCGGTTATGCCTCACAATTGATTCTTACTGCCTGCTACGCACTTAATAGGGAGATATGTTTTTTCCCGCAGGACATATACTCCTCTGTTCATGGAATGGTGCATTGAAATTAAGTTAGTAGAGTTTTGCGCGAAGCAAAGCGAATGCGGAGGAAGATGGTAGTCGCGCAAGGTAAATCGATCCTAGGATACCGACCGCGGTTATGCTATGATCAATTCTTACGAAGGTCTTCTTGCTTAATTCGAAGTAGCGTTCTGAAGTTGAATCATCTACGTTTTGCGTGAATTGAATCGAGCGTTGAGGAAATCAATTGCAGTCATCACTGCCAGCGGTTATGCCGCAATTGATTTTTTACGGCGGCCTTCGCACGTAATCAAGCGATATTTTTTCTTTCGCAGGACATGCTAAAGTATAAAAGCCTGATCCTTTTAATAACATGTCCTTATAAATGAAAAAAGCCGTCCTATTTGCAGGACGGCTTTCAATAAGTATTTTATCGGAATTACATTTTACCAGACAACTCTTTGCTGGCTTTGAACTTGGCAACTTTTTTCGCTTTGATTTTGATGGCTTCGCCGGTAAAAGGATTGCGGCCTTTGCGAGCAGCTCTCTTCGATACAGAGAATGTACCAAAGCCAGTCAGCGTAAGCTTGTCACCTTTCTTCAAAGTCTTTTCAACGGCTGTCATAAAAGACTCCAGCGCTGTACCAGCAGCAACTTTTGTAATACCTGCGTCCTCGGAAATCTTGCTAATCAATTCTGCTTTTGTCATACGTACTTAAAAATTAAAATGAACTATTTGATGGGGCACAAATATAGAGGCTTTTTGTTTTTGTCAAATGCTTTGCACACAAAAGTGCTGCGTGGCAAATGCAATTCACAACGGCAGGTATACTGTACGTATGAGAGAAGTAAAATTACTGAATGATGATCTTCTGTGTAAAAGTCTGTTCGCCGTTCGAGACATGACAACTGTAAAGACCCGGCACGATATTGTTGATCAGGAATCGCGAAGGCTGTAGTGCATCCTGTCTCAATGAATATGAGCGATGGGTTACCAGATCGGTGATCGTCACATCTACCGGATTTCTGAAATCAAGACCGGAGACATAAATATGATTTTGCGCCGGGTTCGGATAGAGACTTAGACTTTCGCTTACCGAAACAGGAATGAGTTGTGAGAAATTAAACTTGCCATCGAGGTCCAGTTGTTTCAGGCGATAGTAATTCCATCCGGCAGACGGTGCAGCATCTGTAAACGAATACTGCTGTTCTACCTGCGTAGTGTGCTGGCCATCGACCCATCCAATAGACGAAAACGTTTTGCCATCGAGACTGCGCTCCACGTCAAAGCCGTCGTTGTTTGTTTCAGTAGCGGTACGCCATTCCAGCACGTTCACATTCTTGTCGTTGAAGCCGTTCAGGTACGACCATGTTACTGGCAATGTCCCGGTAACATAATTGAACGTTACGCGATTGCCGCCGCCATTTTCATAATATTCCAATATAAAATTGTACGTGCTGCCCGCATAGAGATTGATCTTGGCAGACGTGGTGGTTACATAACCATGATCGTTGTAGTTGTTAATAAGCCATGTGCTGCCGCCGTTGATACTGAGACGATAGCCGTCATCCGCTCCAACCGTAAACGTATAGCCTGCGCTGGACGCCGGTGTGAAAGCCATCTTGAATCGTACGGTGAAAGTTTCAGTAACAATGTCGCAACCATTCAAGGCATAAGAACAGTTGTCCCCGCAGAAGCTTTCATCGAATGTAGTGGCTTCCGTCATGTACCCGCGGTAATTTGTGGAGAAGTTGTTGGATGCACCATCGTATACATAACCGATCCAGGAGTTCGAGCCGTACGTAGTCTGATCGCCCTGGGTGGCCGTTCCGGTAACCGATACGTTGTTACTGTAATAGAATGTAGCGCCACCATCGCCCGTTGCGCGGCGACGATAGTAACGTGTTGTCCCGGTCGGAAATCCGGAAGGCGGATCGTACGTAACGGCCGTCGCTCCGCCAATGTCTGTCCAGCCGCTCGTGCCGTTAGGCGATTGCTGCCATTGATAAACCGGCGTTGCACCCGAGCAGAATATTGCTGCCTGCGTGCTCGTAAAGGCCGCAGGGTCGATAGGACTTTGACACAGGTTTTGCGAGTTGCCAATAATACCGCCGGTAGCATCGTTCACGTAAGCGGTGGTATAGGACACACGGCTTTGCCCGGTGTTTTCAAAAAACTCGATTACAAAATTATGATTGCCCGCCGTGAGAAAGTAATCCGCGGAGCCGGTCAGGTACGAGTGATTGTAGTAAAGATCGATTACCACGGTTCCGTCGATGGTCAGGCGCACGCCATCGTCACCTCCAATAGTGAAGCGATAGGTGCCGCAGCCATAGTTATGCTGCATGCGATAGCGGATCGAATAAGTTTCGGTATTTACATTACACCCGGACCCGGTTGTAAAGTCGCAGTTATCGC